>Ga0102924_1003782_pt1 | contig 15717 bp, 19 predicted proteins | sample PaiPotPPM11metaG_FD_80116 | JGI IMG/M metagenome (GOLD analysis project Ga0102924, IMG submission 80116) | Iron sulfur acid spring bacterial and archeal communities from Banff, Canada, to study Microbial Dark Matter (Phase II) - Paint Pots PPM... ... | reverse complement strand
TCGCCGGGAGCTTAAGAAATTCTGCCAGCCGGTGAATGGTTCGAGGAGTTGGCTTGAAAGATTCGTCCGACTCAATCTTCACCAGTTCCCCCAGATCGACATCCGCCTTCTGCGCCAACTGCTCCAAAGACAGTCGCCGATCTCGCCTTGCCAGCTGAAGCAGACGAACAAACGCCGTCTTCGTAGCCTCTACGTTCGGCACGCTGGAGACATCCACTTGCCATTCCGGATCGATGCGCGAAATCAGGCCACCTACGGAAATGAAGTGCCGATCCTCTTGCTCTGCTCTCTTCGCCAGCCAATTCCGGTCCCTATTGAATTTCATGGTCATTCTCCTGCCAAGTATCTCTCTGCTTGTTCGGGCGTAAATTCGCACCAGAGCAGGTTTTGTTTGTGCGGATCACGGCCGACCGGCGTCATGCCGCAATCGTTGATATAAAAGCCTTCTGAACCCGGAAGGGAATGCAAGCCAAGTCGGCCGCGGAATCCTTCCTCCTGGCTCTGCAGCACCGCCGCTTCGAAAAGTCGTGTTCCCACGGCGCGAAAGCGTTGCGGTTGTCCGAGCGCCACCATCAATTTCTTAATGTTCCACGGCGCCGATTCGATGTAATCGATGTAGACCAGCGGCTTCCCCTGTTGCTCGGGAAGTCGGCAGGAGTGCGCCACGGTCTCAACTTTCATGATGCCCTGGAGCTTGCCCTCACAGGCAAGGCCGTAAAACTTAACCGCCAGCAGCTTTAGTTCGGCTTCTTTCCGGGTCCAGTCCCAGTGGAAGTGCCGGGGAATCAGGAGTCCTTGGTTCGGTTGTTGCGACAGAGCGCGTGCTGCCGCGAGGATGACAGGGCGCCACTCTGCCTGCGTTTCGATAAAGTGGGCAAGCGCCACCTCGTCGAAAATCTCCGCATCGACCGGTGCGCCGGTCTGCGCGTCGATGATTTGGATCGCTTCTCTCACAAAACCATCAACTCTGCCTTCTGCTTGTCCTGGTCCTCAAAAAAGAGCTTTTCGCCGCGGGTAATGCGGGCGTCAACCAGTTGATAGAGCCTAAGTGCTTGACGGATAAGGGCAGTCTTGCTCAAGTCCTTCTGAACTGAAAGTTGATCCAGCACACTCATCTCCTGATCCGTCAAGTTAAGAGTCATCGTGCGCTTCGGGTTCATTTTCATCGGCCTCCCGACAATCAATATACTCCGTTTGGCCAAATTTGCAATCATTTTATGAACAACAATTGATTATTATTTGGCTGTATTATGGCTATTTATGGTATAGTACTTCTGAGCCCAAGGAGGGCTCTCGCCATGAACCACATCAGCCCCGGAGAAGAAATCCTGGAAGTTGTCGAGATCGAGATCTTCGCCATTGAAGAGAAACCATTGCCGCGTGCCCGACACTATGTCATTCGTGTCGACAAGGAGAAGGTCACGGTGGATCGTCCGGAAATAACGGGAGCCGAAATCCTCGAGAAAGTAAAAAAGACCCCAGCCCAATTCAAACTCTATGAGCACCGGCGCCATCACCAACCGAAGCTCATTCAACCTGACGAAGTCGTTCACTTGCACGCTCATCACATCGAGCGTTTCACGACCATGCCCAAAGACACCACCGAAGGTCTCGGCTCAGCAGCGCTGAGCCAGACCTTCGAATTGCCCGACGCCGAATGCCGGTATCTCGACCGACTGGGCCTCACTTGGGAATGCATCAAAGAGGCGGAAACTCGTTGGCTCATTGTCCGCGGGTGGCAAACACCGGCAGGCTACAACCATCGGCAAGTAGACCTGGCATTGACGATTCCGCCGCTCTACCCCGATGCACAGATTGACATGGTCTATTTCAAACCATTCCTGGCCAGGACTGACGGCCGGGCCATTCAAAACTTGACCGAGTGTGTCATTCAAGGCGAGAGGTGGCAGCGCTGGTCCCGGCACCGCACTCAGCAAAATCCGTGGCGCTGTGGCGTCGATGATGTGGCCAGTCATCTTGCCCAGGTCGATGAATGGCTCAGACGCGAGTTCGAGCGCAGATAGGCCATGAGATACGCCCTACGCCTCACCCACGCTCAACATCAGACGTTGCAGACGCATCTGTTCCCGGGCGACCGCAAAGAAGCGGTCGCGCTGCTTCTCTGTGGCAGAAGGAGCGGCACATCGAGGCATGTGTTGGTCGTCCGCGAAATTCATCTGGTGCCACATGAGCAGTGCAGAAGACGCGCCGCGGACTGCGTAACTTGGCCGACCGACGCTGTCGATCCCATTTTGCCCGACGCGTTGGAACATGGTTATGCCATCCTCAAGATTCACAGTCATGTCATCGATAAGCGATCCTTTTCATCTACCGACGACGAATCCGACCAGATCTTCTTCGGTTCGGTGTCGAGCCTTTTAGACGACGGGTTCCCCCATGCCAGTCTGGTGATGATGTCGTCTGGAGAAATCTTTGGCCGAGCGATCGTGGACGGAAAGATTGCTGAGCCGATCTCGTCTGTCATGGTCGTCGGGGACGATCTGGTGATTTGGGGAGATCCTACGGGATCTGGAAACGAGGAGTTCACTCTGCGGAGTGAACAAGCGTTCGGAAAGGGCACAATCCGTAAGTTGCGTGGCTTGTCGGTCGCCGTGGTTGGTTGTTCTGGGACCGGAAGTTTCGTCACAGAGCATCTTGCGCGACTGGGAGTTGGGAAATTGATTCTCGTCGATCCGGATCGTGTCGAGGAGAAGAACCTGAATCGGATTCTCAATTCGGGAAAGGAAGATGCAAATCTGGCTTGCTTTAAGGTTCACACCTTGGGACAGGCAATTGTCCGCATGGGCCTGGACCAGCAAGTTGTTCCGATGCCGGTGAACCTCGCATCGGCCGATGCGATTCGCGCCGTGGCAGAGTGCGATGTGGCGTTCGGCTGTATGGATGGAACCGAAGGCCGGCATATTTTGAATCGCCTCGCGACTTTCTATTCTCTTCCATACTTCGACGTCGGGGTTCGTCTCGATGCGGACGGCAAAGGTGGGATCTCGGGAATATCCGGGGCGGCTCATTATCTTCAGCCGGGTGGATCGAGTCTCTTGAGCCGCGGCGTGTATTCCATGGATCAGGTCGAGGCCGAGGGAATGCGACGGACCAATCCGGAACTCTACCGCCAGCAGCGGGGAGAGGGTTATTTGCGGGGAATTGCCGAAGACCGTCCGGCCGTAATTACCATCAACGGAGTCTTTGCTTCTCTGGCGGTTCAAGAATTCCTTGCGCGCATCCATCCGTATCGAAATCAGCCAAACAACCGATACTCTTATGTCGGGGTCAATTTGGCCGAGATGCAGATCCACGCCGAAGGTGAGGGCGCACCCTGCCCTCTCCTCGCCCCACACGTGGGCCGAGGAGACACAAGTCCGGTTCTCAGTCTGGCAGGGCTGTCATGACCGGCTGGCTGCGTTCGTCCTGGCGTTTTCTCCGTCGCTCATCGCTCCGATGGATCGATCGCGGATCGACGTACAGAACGAAGTCCATGAACGAACTGCCGGAGCGTCTGTATCCCGACATCCTGTATTTAATCGGGGAACCCGTTCCCTGGTTGGTGGCGTTGCTCTGCCCCTGCGGATGCGGATCGGTGATTCAGTTAAGTTTGCTGAGCGAAGACTCTCCGTGCTGGGTCCTGGTCTTCCGGAAACAACGGGTTCCGACTCTCGTCCCATCGATACAAAGAACCGTAGGATGTTGTTCTCATTTCTTCTTGAGAGGAGGAAACGTGGTTTGGTGCCCAAGAGACTCCCGTGAAGAGCGCCGGAGGTCAAACAAGACGGGGCGTCCAGAGAAGATGACCTAGGGATCCTGGTCGAGCCAATCCTCGGCGATCGACTTGGTTAGATTATTTGTCGAGGGAGAGAGAATGAGAAGAATCGTTCGGTGGCAGCAACCAGCTCATCTCCTCCTCCACTGGCACTTCATCTGCAAACTCGCGCTTTGGAGGCAGCCGTTTCTCAGGCTTTGCTTCGAGCAAACACCTGTTCTCGGGTGCTGTGCACATTCCATGTGTGGACGCTTTCTGAGCGCGAAAAGAATGTTTTCAGGGAGTGATGTACTGCGCCGTTTGAAACGAAACCTCGACTGCTTTCTGCAGAGCCTTCATCTCGAACTCCCTGTCGTGCACTCCGTCTTCGACCTTTGATTTTCAGGAGTCTTTTGTGCGAACCTGAGGCGAAATCGCACTTCCTAGCCAAGGGCTGCCAAAATGTTCAAGGCATCCCTTCTTGTCGAGATTGAAGTGTGCCGGTTTGAAATCGTGCAGGCGGAGAAACGTATATGGTTCTTTCCTTAGCGGATGCTGTCGCAATCTTCAACAAGTGGAAGGAGGACTCCGCCGAGATCCTCGTGGTCATAGAAAGCCCATTTCAGCAGTCCCGGCGCGGCATCCTTGAGCAGGGGACTGATTGGGCCTTGGGGCTGCAAGGCCAGATGTCGGAGGCCTTAATCGATCCCATCAAGAAAGGAAAGAAGGCTGGCACCGTTATGTTACAAGCGCCGACCGGAAATCTCTCGCTGAGTATTGGTCTTTGCACTTTTGTGTACGAAGAACCACGGGAAGCGAAGCCAGTTGTGCGGGCAGAGGCCGAGGATACGACAGTTTCAGCGCTCTCAGTGTTCTTTCCGTCAAACGAGGTCTTTGTATTCTACGAACTACGCGAACCGCTAGGGAAAGAGAGCGTTCCCGGTTGGAGTACGATTTGAACCGGAACGTGGGCTCAGCTTCGCGCTATCTAGGTCGATAGAAGCGGCCGGAGGTCAACTTCTAGCCCACACTGCTTAAAGTTAGCGCTTGTGACGTTGGGAGAGATCCCTGCGATCTCCCCCCAAGAGGCCTTTTCGGCCCGGCCGATGGACCCCTTGACTCGTCAGTACTCCTCCGGCAAAAGCAATGTCGTAGCGGACCGATCAGCCTCCGTGATGATCCATAGCTTTTCACCGGCATTCGTCTGGTAGCTGCTCAGCAACCGAAATCCATGAGTAATGCTGTACTCATTCTCGGCCACATCGGTTGGCTCCAGTTCGCCCCAGTCCCCGCTGGCATGACGGGCCAGGAAACATGTAGGCGGCTGTTGCGCTCTCTCCAGCGCCGCTAGCGCGCCGGGTGTGGCCACAATTTGCCCAAGTGGAAATAATGAAAACATGACAATGACTCCTCTCTTCGCCCCACGCGGGCGACGCGCGTCCGCATGGGGCGTGTAAGGCAGAGATTTACTTCTCTTGGAAAGGGGGCGATGGACACCGCCCTCGCGGGCTAGAACGATTGTGAGAATCGGGCTTCCAGGAATTCGCCCAGCTTGGCCGTCGCCCGGAATTGCGGGATGGGGTCCAGTTCCTTGAATGCCGACGTGAACGCATTGGAGAGACTCCAGATCGTTCGCGGACGGAATTCCTCGTACTTCGGCTCAAAGTAGAGGTCATGCACGCTGCAGGCGAGGTGCTTTGGGGCTTCCAGCCTGCCCTCGACGAATGCCTCGTAGATGACTACCTTGGCTGTCACGTCGGTCAGCTCACTTCTTTGCCAGCCTTCCACTTGCTTGCGCATGGGCTCGAAGTTCCGCTGCATTCGATCGACGCCAACCGAGATGCAGTCGATCAGAGAAAACGACTTCGAGTGTTTGGCGAGTACGGGCGTAAAGTCCCCTGCGAACGCCATGTTTGAGCACACAAACACGCGATAGCCGCAGGTCATCGCCAGGCGCATGCTCTTGTCGTGGGAGTTGCGCAGTCCGATGGAGAAGCGGCATCCTTCCATTTCGGTTGCGAGATCGAGAACACCGAAGGCCTTCATGCCGTCCGGCGATACCGCGTATTCGTCGTGAACCACTCCGATGTGGCGAAATCCCAGCGTCTCGATCAGGGCTTGCACGATCTCGTGATGCGGGATTGGCCGGTGGGTTTCCGTGGCTGCAGGTGTCGGCACCAGCGTTAGTTCTTCGCGGCCAATGGTTCGGCCGCCATAACCGATGAGCGTACTAGTTTCTGACATACTTCTTTCCTCCTTGTAGATTTGAAACAACATTGATTTGAAACGTCGATTTGGAACAAACTCTTGAGCTGAAAATGCGACACGCGCGAATACTGCCGAATTACTGGCGAGGGTTTGGCGATTCTGGAGAGGGGATTTCCGTCACGATTGGCGAGGACTGCGAGCACCTGACCTCGAACATTTCTCTGGTCAACTGAAGCCGAACAATGAGGGCTGTTCCGGGACAGCTTCCCGCACGCGCCGCCGCTTCGCTGACAGGAATTGCTGTCGCTGTCCGAATACGACGAGGGGCGCGTGATCCATGGCTCCTTCCACGAGACTCGCGGGGTCAGACTCGGTATCCAGCAGGACGCTTGGCAATTCGATGGATGAGCCAGCATCGTCGCCATGCGCAGTCGTCGGGAACAGCTTCTGATGTTCGGTGTTGAGTGCTTTCCAAACGGAGTCAGCGGTTTCACCGATGCCGTTTCTCTCGACTAATTCCCGCGCCATCGCCGAGAGCATGTCATCGTCTTCATCGATGTTCTGCAATCCCTCGCCGGCGAACTTCCCTTCCATGGTGAGAGCCACGAGGAGTTTCTTCCCCATTAGCCGTAGACAGGAGGTCTGCATCGTCCCTTCGTAGCAGAGAAACTTCACCCGCACCGGACGTCGCTGTCCGATCCGCCAAGATCGCCGGCTGGCTTGCCGCAGAGTGTGCAGCGAATATCCTGACTCGTAGAAGAGGATGGTCGGAAAGTCCAGCAAATCCAATCCGGTTTCCACCAATTTGGGGTGGCAGATGACAACCTGCACTCCATCCTTGATCTGTCTCTCGTACCAGGCTTCCCGCTTGGAGGTGTCCACGCTGGCACGCAGAACTGCCGTGCGGATTCCCTCGTCATTCAGGATTCGTTGAATTCGTGCGGTGACGTCGTGCTTCTGGGTGTATACGGCGAAGACCTGGCAACGGCGCCCCTCTGCCAGCTCTTTCTTGATTTCTTCGACCAATCTGCGCTCTTTGGAATAGACGCATTCTTCGGGGAGGTCACGTGGTTCTGCGATGACAAATCGAACCTTGCGCTTGAGCTCCGAATCGAACTCGGTGCCGTACAAGGTTCCGATCCCGTAGGGGTGATCGGGGTACACCAGGAGGGTGTTGAGCATGGTGCTTAGCACCGACCGGTTGCCCCGGTGCGCCTTCAGCGCTTTCCGAATTTCATCTTCCAGTTCGGAGTACGCTGCGCGCATTGGCGCATCCATCGGAACGCTCAGATAAGTTTCCTCGTAAGGCGGAAGCTCTCCGGAAATGTCTTCCAGGAACACAAAGGCGCACAGCTGCATCAAGAATTCGCCAAATAAGAGAGGCGAAGCTCCAGGCTTGCGACGCACCGTGCTCGTGGTCTTCGATTTGGAACAAGCGTTATTGGCCGGTTCCACCTTGGTTATGGTCTCCAGAACGCCGTAGTCCTGAATGAAGGAACTCCGTCCTGTAGTGCCCCACTCGTAGCCGTGCTCCTTCATCCTTCTCGCTTCGAGACGGAACAGCGTGTTGAACAGGTCATCGGCATAGCCGCCCAGCAGCGTGCCGGTCAAGCCAACGATTCGATCGGTACACGAGGCTAGCGTGCCTAAGGCATTGCCTTGGGCCGTGTCGCCCGCAAGTTGGTGGATCTCGTCGCAAATGGCGTAGTCAAACCAGCCCGGCATGTAGCGCCCGATGAATTCGACCGGGGCCATGCGGCGGATCTTCTCCGGATCGGCCTGCCACATCGCGCTGTGCACCCGGCGGCACGACCTCTCCCCACAGGACTCAATGGTTTCGGCAATCTTGAACTTCTCGAAGTCGGCAACGGTCAGCCGGCCGTCATCCACCATTACAGGCTTACCCGTATCTGCATTAACCACGCAGCCCAGATAAGGGCCCGAACGAGGGATAACGTAAGCGTGCCGCCAAAAGTACCCCAGCTTGGCGCGCTCACGTCCGACGATAAACAACGCCGGTCGCGCGCATAAAGACATCCACCGATCACGGGAACTCGCAGACTGTTTCCGAAGCCGCATGTCGCTGAGCGTGGTGTGCAAGCCTTCCCGCACGACCCGGCCCTGCTTCAGCCGCACTTCGTTCACACCATGCGGCGTATTCCCGTTGCCGCCGTTCCGCAAGTCATCGATCAGGAACACGCGAATTCCCGGAATTGTGAGGAATGCTTCACGCGCCCACTTCTCGACCAGGTGCGGAGGAACCATGGCCAGAGCGTTGAATGGATGCCCGTCGCTGTGAACGTGAATCGCTCCCAGCGAAATCAGAGTCTTGCCGGTTCCGCATTCGGCGACGACCATAGCGGTCCTCGCCCGCTCCCAGCGTTTCACTACGCCCATGAGGGCAATCGTCTGCGCCGGAAACGGTCGGCGCAGAAGCCTGTCAATTCGTGGGGAGATCGGGGCATCGAACGGATGCAAAGCTGGGTATTCCTGAAGGATCCGTTCTCCCAGCATGGTGGCGTGGGCGCGCATGTAGTCGTAGATGGTGGCAAGCTCGGGCATAGAAATCCTCAGACGCTGCGGGAAGAATCTCGGTAGGGTCAACGCTCGAAACCAGGAAGGTTAGGAGTTCAGCTTTCGGCAGGCAGAACGATCTGCTTCAGTTCCAGGCTCGGCCAATGGATTGAACCGCTATATTCGGGAAAGCGAATGTCGCCGCCCCACAAGCCGTCACCGAGCCAGGAAAGGAATTGCTCTTTGTTCCCTTTGACCAGCACAGGATTACATCCAAGCCCCAGCATAGGAACGACCGCTTTGCGTTTTTCGAGTTGCCGCAGAAACCACTCGGCCCAATCTGGAATTCCTGGGATGCCGTGAATCTGCGCCAGTGACGACCACACGAAGGACGCTTCGGAGTCCGCTAAGAGGGTTCGATCCGTTCCCGCTAGCGTGCCACTGGCGGCAAACTCCTCGGAAACTCCAATGAGATGACGGAGAGGCTTCTTGCGACCGGCAAGTTGCAGCGACCCTTTGTAGCACTGGGGGTTGCGTTCCAGGCAAACGCGAATCGGCGGCACGCCCGGGCCTTCCACCATGAAACGCTCTCCCATGGAAATAGCCGCAGAAACGGCCGCAATCTGTGTGTCGCCTCCGATCACGGAGATTAAGTGGGCCTTGGCCTGTCGCGGAGGATCAGGCAATACCTCGCCGATGAAGCGGTCCAGGCGCAGCCTGATATTTGTGACGGCTTTCTCTGTGGTCTTTACGTAGGTAAGCCAACCGAAGCGAAGGTGTGCGTTTTTCACGGCGAGTCCTTCTTTTCGTGAGTGAGAATCTGAGTCTCGCCGTCGGCGAAGACCAGCGAGAGTTCGTGGGAAAACCTCTCCCGGTCATGCAGGATCTTGGTGCCGTCTTCCTCCTGCTCTTCCCAGTGGTCGGTGAACTTCACCGACCGCCAGTGGGCGATGTGACGGTCTTTTCCGTCGCCGAACACGCCGTTGAGCATTCCAGCGGTACACAGCAACCCGACATGGCCACCATGCAGCGGCGTGAGCGGCCGGCCTCGGACATCACTTTGTTTGGGGATAAGCACGCGGCTGGCCTGGCGGTAGGCCGATGACTCTGGCAACAGGTCCTCCACCGCATCCAATGGAATGCCCGCATTGGTGAGAACTGCGGGGCCTGAGTTGGGAATCTCGTACCGGCTCGTAGGCACGTCGCCCAGGGCCTCAAGATCGGCTTTAGTCGCCAGCATTTCCAGCCAGCGCACGCCTTCCAGTAGCGCGGAGTCTTGGATATGCTGGTGTCGCTTGTGCCGGACACCCAACACTGCAACTTGCTGGTACTGGACGCTGGCGGGTTCGGTCAATCTGTACACGACGAGATCGGTAAAGTGCTCGCTCAACATCTTCGCGCACGGTCTCAATTGCGGCTGTGGAATGACGAACACAAGGATGCCGCCGGGCTTGAGCCAGCGATAGGTGTGCTGCAGGAACACCAACTCTAGTCTTTGGTTATTCGTCTGGCCGGCTTCAAAGTCATACGGAGGATTCAGGTAGAGGAGGGACAACGTCTCTGCCGGACACCGCACATCCGACGTGTTTGCGTGCAGAGTATCGATGCCCAGGCTGGCCGCCTGTTCGGTTCGATGGGAGTCAATTTCAATCCCGTAGCGTCGGGCCTGCGTTCCTTCGAGCAAATGCGCAAAAGCCACGCCATCTCCTACGCACGGATCGAGCGCAGAGAACTCCGGGGGGAAGGCCAGGCAATTTCGAAGGCGCTCGGCTTCCGCGACGGGCAGTGGGTAGAATCCCAGCTTCACTTTTCCGTGTGGCCTCATTGTGCACCTGCCGAATGTCGTGATTGTGGGAAGGAGGGAAAAGAATAAGGATGGAAAAGAGCGAAGATGACGGAGGTCAGGATCCAACACTTTCCGGCCAGTTCGGGAATGGATTCCGACTGGAATTGCGAAAGCCGCTGATGAGTTTGCGAATCATGGAACGGCGAGCATAGAGCGTTTCTACCAACCGATTCAGGCCGTCCTTATCCCATTCGTACCACTCCTCGGGAATATCGGCCGCAAGCTGCCAAATCTGATTCGCGTCCATCCGCTCGGCCCGACTCAGCGCGGGTTCGAACGCATCCCATCCTCGCACGCCCTGGTAAACGCAATTATTGGCATACACTCCCCTTAACGGGAAGTCGGGGAAAGTCCATTCGCCGGCATTGAAGCAATATCCCTGGTCAATCAAGGTTGCGTTGTATCGCTCGCTTCGTGTCTTTTCGTGCCAGAAGATTGCCTGTCGCCCGTCGCTGTTGCAAGTCCACTTGTCGAGCACTATAACTCGGGCAAAGTCGGCGATATTGAGCACTTTCTCGAGCAGAGGGTCAGGCAAGTAATCGAGCGTTAGGCCAGCGGTCTGAGAATCACGGTATCGCGATCCCAGTTGCCTGCCGCTCCGACAAGGAATTCTTCTGCCGCCCACATCGATTCGAAGATCCTCTGTGTGCTCAATGAGCCAGTCACGTACTTCAATCGCTTCCACACTTGGCATTGGCAGGCCCAGTGCCAAGCCTAGCCGTGTAGCCAGCATTTCGTTCGCAAGCACTCTGATGTGCTGGGGGTTGTTCTGGAATTTGGTTACGTAGAACGCGCCATCGGATGCCTGCAGCAGATGGGATTGCGCTCCACCCCGAAGTCTGCGCAGGTGTTGAATGGCCGAGATGCACGGAGTCACACGCACCTCCCGGATATTGAATTTGGAGAGAAATAAGCGAGCAGGGACTGGAGCCGCGTCGAGGAGGGAAAAAACGAGAGTGTGTTGGGGAGCGTTGCCGATTGCTAGGACAACCCAGCAGTTCGTATGCGGCTAATTATTGCTTTGACCTTTCCTCTTCGATGGCATCAATCCACAGTTGGAGAGTAAGGTCTTCGCGCTCCGGATTGCCCAGATGCCAGCGCAGCTCCTTCTGATATCGATCTTTCAAAACTTTCAGGTCAAGCGGGACGGTTCGCGCAAGATGCAGCACATCGTCTCGGTCACGTTGGATGTTGCGTTCCAGCTTCGACAAGGCAAGGTCGTAAGAATCAACGGCTAGGAGCCGAAGATGTTGGAAGGTTCCCGGAAATATCTCCGTGAGCCGATCTTCATAATCTTCCGGAACATGGGCCACGCCAACGTGGTCAAGATAGATCTTGTACTTCCTGTGGAGCGCACTGCCCCGCATGCCGAGTTCTAGCATGGCGCGGCCGGCATCCCGCGGTGCGATTTCCAATACGTCCAGGTCTCCCGTTGGCCGCGAAAATCCGTACACCTTCGTGACGACGAATCCTCCCATACAATCCAGCCGGACTTCTTCGCGCACGGCTGCATCCAATTCGCGCAGGAACGAAAGCCATGGTTCCTGAATGCTTTCATTCGGATGCGTAGGCAAGGTGTTCTCCCTTCATGTCGGTCAGGAGATTCCAGTGGGCCGCAGCGGGCGAGCGATGCTCTCGCAGCCATGCTCTCTCAGCTTGGGTCATCGAGTCGTGACAGAAGGTATCTTCGCGCGCAAGCCGGGCTCTTTCCAGAACCTCCAAACACGACCGAAGCTTTCTCGCCCGCTCGCTCTCATTCCTGCCCTCAGACACCTCAGTCGCCACAGAGACAGCAAATCCCAATCGGTTTTGCCGATCATGGACCTTGGCGTTGCGAACTAACCAGTCCCAGTCCATATCAACGTAGGTCATAGCCAACCATGGCAACCCCTCAGCAACACGGGAGTCAAGGTTTGGTTCGTTCAGTGCCTCCAGCAGGACCTCCGCGGGGTTCCGTCGTCTCCTGCTTCGAAGATAGGAGAATCCAGGATAACCGAGCGCCCCGAGTTCGGCGCTGAAATCGTGTTTGTGCGAAGACACGGGCATCGCCACTTCCTCGGATCGTAACGGCAACGCTGTAGCCGGTAGATTCAGCACCTTGAGAGCCTTGCGCACGAATCGTTCCGACAGCGGACGGTGCCCCTGCTCCATCATCGACAAGTAGGCTTGGGTGACATCAAGGGCCAGGGCAGCTTGCTCTTGAGTCCAGTTCTTCTCCAATCGCGCCTCTTTCAAGAGGTTCCCGTCCATAGTGATCCTTACTTCGCTCCATGACTAATATAACACATATTGTTATATTAGTCTACCTTGTGTCCCCGCTCGTGAGCCTTGCCTAAGCCGCTTCGCGACTAAAGGATGGCTCGTTATCGTTGATGGACACGGAGTTATGGCAGTCCAAGAACAAGGCTGCGGAATTACGTTCAGTGGGCGCTTTCAGCCGCTCTTTCAACCTCGTGCACGACTCTTTTGAGAGTCTCCAGATTGTCCACTTGGGCGAGCGAATTCAGTCGCAAAGAGCGGAGAATCGGAACCAGAGCTTCGGGTCCAACTCTGTTCAAAGCAGCCTCCAGGCGCCGCAGGCCGCGTTCCGCTGACTGCATTTGCGCCAATACCTTGCGCAGAAGATTCGCGTCGCGAATCTCGCTTGGATTCCAGACTCTTGCCCCGGTCCTCAGTAGCCCGCGATACAGGCGCCAGCCTAGCGGTTCTGCCATCTCCAGGATCTGACGGACGAGCGCGTTTGCATCCTCGGCGCTTACATCTCGCCCCTCTGGCGCGGGCTTGGGGTTGGACGACGCGCTTTTCGTTTCCTGGCCGGGTCTCAATCCCTCCCGCCAGCCCTGCGGAGTTGCCCAGCCAAACAGCCGCGGAATGTTCTTCGGTCGCTTTCGCTCGTCAAGATCAACCCATGCTCCTGTGAAGTAGTACAAATAACGGCCGAGCCCAAAGCAAGAGCAGGCGCGCTTGAATGCCTGCGCCTCGGCCGCCGTGCCGGCGTTATCGTTGTCCGCCCATTCCTCCCCTGTGGCTGAGTGCGAACCAAGTCCAAAGATTGTGAGTTCGCAGGTAACGAGCACCTTGGCTACGATCCTTTTGTCCTTGGCCCGCTCAAAGTTTGCGCTGGTATGGACTCGGTACCTGCGTGTCCAACCCGCTGGAGTCAGCAGTGCGTTGAGGCGATCAGTGTAGGCCCGCTGGTCGGCATACGGGATCACCTGACCGCGAACAGGCTGCTGATTCTGAGTTGTGTTGGTCACCCGCCATTCGATCTGCGCGGGATCAAAAGGCACTTCCAAGGCCGCTACCAGTTCCGTAACACGTTCCGCTGAGTGCGGAGGAGTGATAGGTACTTCTAAGGCAGTCGGCGGACCAGTCATAGGCCCACCATTCTCGTGTGCGTGACCATTTGCGGCGCTCATAACGGGGCCTCCCTGGTTGCTGACGTTTCTTCGTCCAGATGCTGTCCGTACATCCATCGTTGTGGGGCAATCTGCAGGAGCCAATCCTGGGCTGTGGGAATCCGGCCCAGGTCTTCCTTGACGTGCTGTTCTCCCACATAGCGGACGGGAACTTGCGTTCCAGCGCTGTTCACGATGGCCACACCGAACACCCTCTCTGCCAGAAAAATGCCCTCGGCATGGTGGCGAAGGGCTCGGTGACGGAAGTCTGCCATGAATGCTTTCGACTCATCAAACCAACTATGAATCGGGAGATAGTCTTCCGGCTTCCCACCGAACTTCCTCGCGCTGTTCTGTGCGTGTTTGAGTGGATGGGCCATACCTACACCTCGTACGTAGACGCCGTGTAATCTTCAAAGCGATCGTTGCGCTCGACCGTCACCTTGCGAGCGGCAACATCGAGGACTACATCCCCGAAACCGCCGCAATCGTTCTCATATCCGAACGGTACAAGAGCTTCGAAGTGGTCCTGCATATGTAAACCATCATGCTTGATGGGCTCGCGCTCGCCCCACGCATACGACTCGCCGTCATAGCACTTCACCTCTTCGGTGGTTCCGTCATCGCCGTAACCGTCAAAGTGAACCGCCACGAAGGTGACTCCCGCTGCGGCTAGTCTGTCGCACTCCGCCAAGAGGGCGGCCTTGGCCACGGCTTGTTCTGGCTCCAGGGATTGGTTATTGTTTTGCTGAGTTTTTTCCATTGCATGATCCTTCCGATTGGGAATAGTGAGACTGCAGGCTTGATCTGTTCGAGGAGGTCCTTCCGCGAGTGCAACCGCACTGCCGCGCAGTGCCCGACCACACCCGACCTTTTTGCGGAGGGCGTTCCAGTGTCTGGGATCCATATGCAACGCTTTTTCAGTCTTTGTGGTTTAGGACAGGCGGGGAGACGAGATCAGCAACTACCACGATCGTTCTTCATCGATCGCTTCAATCCACAACGAAGAACGGGAATAGCGATTCGCTTGCAACCATTCTGCTTCCACGCTCACATCGCCAAACTGTCGAAAGTCCTGATCACAGGTCGAGACTGGTACGTTCTTGGCCACCCGGGCTGCCGACTGCAAAAGCGATATCAGCGCGGACGCATAGCCTCAGCGGCGGCTTCGCGGATTTCGGAGAAAGACATCCCTGTTCCCTTATTGCTGGCGAGGGTCCCCTTGAGTGACCGAATCCCTGGATGCACTGGAACTGTAGCTCGGTGTTCCTCCACTTCGTATTGCAGTGTGTCACCCGGCTTGACTCGCAAACCCTTTCGACCTTTCTCAGGAATAGTCATCTGACCCTTTCTGGCCACTGGAGGATGCAGCACCGTCCGATCCATTTTGCCAAATCCACTCTTTATGATTTTGCGCGTTTCGGATTCTGTTTCAGGTCCTTCAAGTCGCTGCTCCGTCCTAAGGCCTGTTTGTTCGCCACTAGGTCATCTAGGGAAATGAAGTGCACTGGAACACCGAAGAAAGTGCTTGCGACCCTTTTTCCCCACGCATCCGGGAACTCGACGCCTGTGATTTCGGTCAAAACGTCAATCCGGACCGGCGCAATTCCGATCTGATAGACCAGTTGCCTCCCGGTGAAGGTCTCCGTAGTGATCCCATCATGCTCGAGGGGAGCACCAAACTTCCTGAGCGCTCCCACGACACGGGCGGAATTTTGCGGTGAGTTGTGGACCCACACGTCGAGATCTTTCGTATACCGCGGCTCGCCGTACTTCATGACTGCGAACCCGCCCACGATTAAATACTCAACTTCAAATTCGTTTAAGAGTTGTAGCAGTTCTCTGTAGTGTGGGTTTTCTGCCATGGCTGATTTCCTCAGCTAATTCCACCAATTCCCATGCCGCAGCAAAGATGGCTTCATCTCCCTGCTCCTGCCAAAACTCGATGTCGAACGAACGGTCCGGGAACCCGCGCTCCACCAGTCGTGTTTTCCACG
>Ga0102924_1003777_pt1 | contig 15732 bp, 13 predicted proteins | sample PaiPotPPM11metaG_FD_80116 | JGI IMG/M metagenome (GOLD analysis project Ga0102924, IMG submission 80116) | Iron sulfur acid spring bacterial and archeal communities from Banff, Canada, to study Microbial Dark Matter (Phase II) - Paint Pots PPM... ... | reverse complement strand
GTGCAGCGGCGAGGGGTCTGGCCACGCACCCACCCCAGCCCGTGGGGCGGCGAAGCCGGCGCCAGCCGCGACGGCCGGCCGGAGGCTGGCCCGAGCGGACGGCGCGCGGGGGGGTCTGGGGGGGTCGTCCCCCCGAGGCAAGCACAGGGGTCGTCCCCCCCGGGACAGCACCGGCTCTTACGATGAGATCCGTGTCTAGCCATGTGGCCGCTCCGGGCGGCGCTCCCGACGTCGCCGGGCCGCGGCCCGGTGTGCGGGCCCGCGCCGGGCGGCTGGCGGGCGTGCTGCTGGCGCCGTCGCCCGCGGCGATGCGCCGGATCGCGCTGGCCGGCGTGCTGGCCTCGGCGGCGATCATCATGACCGGGGCCGGGGTGCGGCTGAGCCAGTCCGGCCTCGGCTGCCCGGACTGGCCCCGGTGCACGGCCAGCAGCATCGTGGCCAGCGGGACCACCGGCGATTCGCTGATCCACCGCTGGGTCGAGTTCGGCAACCGCCTGGTCACCGTGGCCATCTTCGTGATCGCCGCGGGAGTCTGGATCGCGGCCTGGCGCTACAAGCCGGACGGCCGCCGCCGCCGTGACCTGATCTGGCTGGCCACGGCGCAGCCCGCGGGGATCGTCGGGCAGGCGATCCTGGGCGGGATCGTCGTGCTGACCGATCTCGACCCGGTCTGGGTCTCGTTCCACTTCTTCTTCTCCATGCTCCTGGTGGCCGCCGCGGTCGCGCTCTACGTGCGGTGCGGGGAGGGCCGGGACCCGGCGCGCCCGCTGGTCGCGCGCGAGCTTCGGCTGGCCGCGGTGGGCGCGGTGGCCGTGCTCGGCGTGATGATCGCGGTCGGCACCGTCGTAACCGGCACCGGGCCGCTAGCCGGCGGCCGGCTCCCCGACGGCCGGCCGGTCCCCCGCTTCCACCTGCCTCTCAGCGGCGTGACCCAGTTGCACGCCGACATCGGCTGGCTGCTGGCCGGGCTGGCCATCGCGCTGGTCCTGGGCCTGCGGCTGGCCCGGGCCCCCCGGCCGGCGGTCCGGCTGGGCTGGACGATGCTCGCGCTCATCGGCCTGCAGGGCGTGATCGGCTACGCCCAGTACTTCAGCGGGCTGCCCGCGGGCCTGGTCTGGGTGCACGTCAGCGACGCGGTGCTGATCTGGATCGTCGCGCTCCGGCTGCCGTTCGCGCTGCGCGACCGGGGCAGCGCCGTGGCGCCCGGCGACCCGCCGCCCGGAGCCGCGCAGCAGCAGGCGGCGCATCCGGCGGCCGCCGCGCCCGCCCCGGCCGGCCAGGCGCTGTCCCCAGATGTCCCGCGACGATGACGGCCGGATCGGCGAGGCGGCTGCCCGCCTGCTGATCGCCGCGGCCACCCGATGGCAGGCAGCCCAACTCCAGGCCGCGCATAATCGGGCCGCCCGGCCTGCACGGCTGGTCGTGGCCGTCGACGGGCACGGCGCCGCCGGGAAGACCACGATCGCCGGGGCCGTCGCCGCCGCCACCGGGGCCGCGCTCGTGCACACCGACGACTTCTTCCAGCCGTGGACGTCCGCCGGGCCGGACGCCGGCCCCACGCACGGCGAACCGGGCGCGGCCGGGGCGGCCGTGGGCCGCTACTACGACTGGCGCCGGCTCCGCGCCGAGGCGCTGGAGCCGCTGCGCGCCGGGCGCGGCGCGCGGTACCGGCGGTTCGACTGGGAACGCGGCGCCGGGCTGGACGGCACCGTGACGGTCGCGCCGGGCGACCTGATCCTGCTGGAGGGCGTGTTCTCGGCCGCGCCGGAGCTGTCCGACCTGGTGGACCGCGCGGTGTTCGTGGACACCCCGCCCGCTGAGCGGCTGCGGCGGCTGCGCGCCCAGGTGAAGCCCGAGGAATGGGACGACGACTGGCTGCTCGCCGAGCAGGCCTACTTCGACCGCACCCGCCCGCCAGCGTCGTTCGACCTGACCGTTCGCGGCGCTTGCTCCGTAGCCGGGCGGTTAACATAAGTTAACAACCACACGGGAGCTCGGGCGAACCGGGCTGAGAGGGTGGCTGGCCACGCGGCCTTCGCGCCACCGACCGTCTGAACCTGACCGGGTAATGCCGGCGTAGGGAGGCAGTCCCGATGACCACAGCCGCATCAGCGAACCGTCGGGCCCGCGACCCGGGAAAATACCGGACATTCCGAACGTCCCGGGCGTCCAGTGGCCTGGCCGCGCTCGGCGCGCTAACGGCGGCCGCCCTCGTCGTCGCCGCGTGCAGCTCCCCCGGGCCGTCCGCGGGCCCCGCCGCCGGCGGTACGCCGGCCCGGGGCGGCACGGCGTACTTCGCCGAGCAGCCGCTGGCGCCGCCGACCTACATCTTCCCGCTGGTGTCCGGCCAGTACTACACCGTGGCCAACACCGACGACCTGCAGACCCTGCTCTACCCGCCGCTGTACTGGTACGGCGACGGCGGGAACACGTCGGTCGACTACCGGCTCTCGATCGGCAACCCGCCGGCTTACAGCGACGGCGACCGGGTGGTCACGATCACGCTCAAGCATTTCACTTGGTCCGACGGCGAGCGGGTGTCCGCGCGCGACGTCGGGTTCTGGATCAACCTGGTCAAGGCGAACCGCAGCGGCTGGGCCAGCTACGTGCCCGGCGGCTTCCCGGACAACGTCGTCTCCTGGCAGGCGCTGGGCCCGGCCACGCTGCGGCTGCACCTCAACGCCAGCTACAACCCGTTCTGGTTCACCTATAACGAGCTCTCGCAGATCACCCCGCTGCCGATGGCCTGGGATCGCACGTCGCTCGGCGCGCCGACCCCGTCGCCGGGCGCGGCGAACCTGCCGGACACCACGCCCGCGGGCGCGCGCGCCGTCTACGCCTTCCTGAATTCGCAGGCGACGAAGACGTCCGCGTACGCGTCCAGCCCGATCTGGTCGGTGGTGGACGGCCCTTGGCGGCTGACCAGCCTGACCAGCGACGGCGCCGCCACCTTCGTGCCCAACCCCCGCTACTCCGGCCCAGACAAGCCGCGCCTGGCCCGGTTCGTGGAGCTGCCGTTCACGTCGGCCACGGCCGAGTTCTCCGTGCTGCGGGCGGGCCAGGCCACCGGCGGCCCGGGGACCTCCGGGCAGCAGATCTCGGTCGGCTACGTGCCCAGCAACGACCTGCCCGAGCAGCCCACCGTGGCGGCCCAGGGCTACCGGCTCGTCCGCGCGTTCCCGTTCGGCTTCGACTACATCGAGCCGAACTTCAACAACCCCCAGGCCGGCCCCGTCTTCCGCCAGCTCTACTTCCGCCAGGCGTTCCAGCACCTCATCGACCAGACCGGGTGGATCAACGCCTACTACGGCGGTCTCGGCCTGCCCACCTACAGCCCGGTTCCGGCCCAGCCCGCCAACCCGTACGCGAACGCCCGCGCGTCGGTCAACCCGTACCCGTTCAGCGTGCCGGCCGCGACCGCGCTGCTGGCCCGGCACGGCTGGAAGGTCGTGCCAGGCGGGCACACCACCTGCGCGCGGCCGGGCCGCGGGGCGGACGAGTGCGGCCCGGGCATCCGGGCCGGCCAGCCGCTCAACTTCACGCTGATGTACCCGAGCGGCCTGACCTACACCGACGGGTCCATGACCGACCTGCAGTCGGCCGCCCGGCGGGCCGGCATCGAGATCTCACTGGACCAGGAGACCTCGGCCACGGTCACCGGCACGATCTTGTCCTGCGCCCCGTCGTCGGCCGCCTGCAGCTGGCAGCTCGGCAACTACGGCACCGCCTGGATCTTCGCGCCCGACCACTACCCGAGCGGCGAGGAGATCTTCCAGACCGGTGCGCTGGGCAACGTCAACAACTACTCCGACCCGGCCGTCAACCGGCTGATCGTCGCGAACACCCGCGCCCCGGCCAGCCGGGCCCAGGCGACCCTCAACGCGTACGCCGACCAGGTCCGGCTCGAGCTCCCGGACTTCTGGCAGCCGAGCCCCGGCACCCTGGTCACCGCCGCCGCGAACCTGCGCGGCTTCACGCCGAACGCCTACGGGTTCATCAGCCCCGAAGAGTGGTATTTCACGAAGATCCCCGGCTGAGGTGGCTGCCTGCCTGCCGGCCAGCCCGCGCGGCGCGCGACCCGGCAGGACTTCACCTGCGGTTAACTGACGAGAAGTGAGTACCCGCCCCGGGGCGGGATAGGGTCGGAGTCATCGAGAACCGCAAGGAGCGAATGTCATGAATTCCCGGCCTGACGACACCCTGGCCCAGCTGACCGCCGCCGGCGTGGCGGTGTGGCTCGACGACATCAGCAGGGAACGCCTGTCCACCGGCAACCTGGAGATGCTGATCCGGGACCTGCACGTGCGCGGGGTCACGTCGAACCCCACGATCTTCGCCAAGGCGATCTCCAGCGGCTCGGCGTACAGCGCTCAGATCGCCGACCTCGCGGTGCGCGGAGTGACGGTCGATGAGGCGGCCCGGTCGATCACCACCTACGACATCCGCTGGGCCTGCGACGTGCTGCGCCCGGTCTACGACCAGACGGGGGGCCTGGACGGCCGGGTCTCGATCGAGGTCGACCCGCGGATCGCCCGGGACACGGCCAAGACCATCGCCGAGGCCCGCGCGCTGTGGTGGCTGGTGGACCGGCCCAACCTGTTCATCAAGATCCCGGCCACCGTCGAGGGGCTGCCCGCCATCACCCAGTGCCTGTCCGAGGGGATCAGCGTCAACGTGACGCTGATCTTCTCACTGGAGCGCTACGGCCACGTCATCGACGCGTTCATGGCGGGCCTGGAGAACGCGGCCGGCCGGGACGTCTCGGAGATCGCCTCGGTGGCGTCGTTCTTCGTCAGCCGGGTGGACACCGAGGTTGACGAGCGGCTCGACAAGCTGGGCACGCCCGAGGCCGAGGCCCTGCGCGGCCAGGCCGCCCTGGCCAACGCGCGGCTGGCCTACGAGCTCTACGAGGAGAAGTTCGGGACCCCGCGGTGGTCGGCGCTGAGCGCGCGCGGCGCCCGGGTGCAGCGCCCGCTCTGGGCTTCCACCAGCGTCAAGGACCCGGCCTTCGCCGACACCATGTACGTGGTGGAACTGGTCGCGCCGGACACCGTGAACACCATGCCCGAGGCCACGCTGCACGCCACCCAGTCGCACGGCCACCTGCAGGGCGACACGATTCACGGCACCTACGACGCCTCCCGGCGGGTGTTCGAGCAGCTTGCGGGGCTCGGCATCGGCTACGACGACGTGGTGACCGTGCTGGAGAACCAGGGCGTGCAGAAGTTCGAGGCGTCCTGGAACGAACTGCTCGAGACGATCAAGAACGAGATGAACGCATCGCGAACCCATGACCACTAACCCCCTGCGCGATCCGCGTGACCGCAGGATCCCGCGGGTCGCGGCCCCCTGCGTGCTCGTATTGTTCGGCGTGACCGGCGACCTGGCCAGCAAGAAGCTGCTGCCCGCCATCTACGACCTGGCCAACCGCGGCCTGCTGCCGCCCGGGTTCTCGCTGGTCGGCTTCGCCCGGCGGGACTGGGAGGACGAGGACTTCGCCAAGCTCACCCACGACGCGGTCAAGGCGCATGCCCGCACCCCGTTCCGGGAGACGGTCTGGCAGCAGGTGAGCGAGGGCGTCCGGTTCGTGCCGGGCGAGTTCGCCGACGACGAGGCGTTCGACCGGCTGGCCGAGACCGTGGCCCAGCTCGACGTGGAGCGCGGCACCGGCGGGAACTACGCGTTCTACCTCTCGGTCCCGCCGAAGGCCTTCCCCCAGGTGGTCCGGCAGCTCAAGCGCTCCGGGCTGTCCACGCCGCCGGAGGGCGGCCGCGCGCATCCCTGGCGCCGGGTGGTGATCGAGAAGCCGTTCGGCCACGACCTGGCCAGCGCGCGCGAGCTGAACGCGATGCTGGAGGCGGTGTTCCCCGCGGACTCGGTCTTCCGCATCGACCACTACCTGGGCAAGGAGACCGTCCAGAACATCCTGGCCCTGCGCTTCGCCAACACCCTGTTCGAGCCGATCTGGAACCGCGGTTACGTGGACCACGTGCAGATCACAATGGCCGAGGACATCGGCATCGGCGGCCGGGCCGGCTACTACGACGGGATCGGCGCGGCGCGCGACGTGATCCAGAACCACCTGCTCCAGCTCCTGGCGCTCACCGCCATGGAGGAGCCGGTGTCGTTCGACGCCCAGGCGCTGCGCGCGGAGAAGGAGAAGGTGCTTTCCGCCGTCAAGATCCCCGAGGACCTCGCGGTGGGCACGGCCCGCGGCCAGTACGCCGCGGGCTGGCAGGGCGGCGTCGAGGTGCGCGGCTACCTGGAAGAGGACGGCATCGCGCCGGACTCGATCACCGAGACCTACGCGGCGCTGCGGCTGGAGGTCGACACCCGGCGGTGGGCAGGCGTCCCGTTCTACCTGCGCACCGGCAAGCGCCTGCCGTCGCGGATGACGGAGATCGCGCTGATGTTCCAGCGCGCCCCGCACCTGCCGTTCGCCCGGACCGACACCGAGGAACTGGGCCAGAACGCGCTGGTGATCCGGGTCCAGCCGGACGAGGGCATCACGGTCAGGTTCGGGTCCAAGGTGCCCGGCTCGGCCATGGAGGTGCGCGACGTCAACATGGACTTCGCCTACGGCGAATCGTTCACCGAGTCCAGCCCCGAGGCGTACGAGCGGCTGCTGATCGACGTGCTGATCGGCGACCCGCCGCTGTTCCCGCGCCAGCAGGAAGTCGAGCTGTCCTGGCGGATCCTCGACCCGATCGAGGGGTACTGGGCCGGGCACGCCAAGCCCGAGCAGTATCCGGCGGGCACGGCCGGCCCGGCGGCCGCGGACGCGCTGATCGCCCGCGACGGCCGGACCTGGCGCCGGCTCTAGACCCGGGGAAAAATACGATGATGATCGATCTCACCGATACCTCCACCCGTGCCATCCACGACGCGCTCACCCGGGCCCGCGACCAGATGGGCGGGCCGACCACCGGCATGGTGCTCAACCTGATCATCATGACCGACGAGGCGGCCCAGTACGATGCGGTGCGCGCGGCGACCCAGGCGGGACGCGAGCATCCCTGCCGCGTGCTGGGGGTGATCGCCCGGGATCCGACCGCCGAGTCCCGGCTCGACGCCGAGATCAGGACCGGTGAGGGCGCCCCCGGGCAGACCGTGCTGCTGCGTATGTACGGGCCCATGAGCCGGCACGCGGATTCGGTGGTCATGCCGCTGCTGGTGCCCGACACCCCGGTCGTCACCTGGTGGCCGCGCACCGGCCCGTCGGTGCCGTCCGCCGACCCGCTCGGCCTGCTCGCCCAGCGGCGGGTGACCGACGCCGCGGCCGCCTCCGACCCGGCCGAGGCCCTGGCCGTGCTGGCCGAGGGCTACCGGCCCGGCGACACCGACCTGAGCTGGACCCGCGCCAGCACCTGGCGCTCGGTGCTGGCCGCCACGCTGGACCAGCCGCACGGCGACATCACCGGGGGCTCGGTGAGCGCGGAGCCGCGCAACCCGAGCGCCGACCTGATCGCGGCGTGGCTGACCGAGCGGCTCAAGGCGCCGTTCACCCGCGAGGTGTCCGAGGGGCCGGGCATCACCGAGGTGCGGTTCGGCATCACCGACGGGGACATCACGATCTCCCGCCCGGACGGGCGGACCGCCACGCTGAGCCGCCCGGGCCAGCAGGACCGGCGGGTCGCGTTGCACCGCCGGGACACCGCCGAGCTGATGGCCGAGGAACTGCGCAGGCTCAACCCGGACGAGATCTACGGCGAGACGCTGGCCCGGTTCGCCGTCGGCGCCGGGAGGTAGCGCGATCAACGCGCCGCCCCAGGTCCTCATCCACCGCGACGCCGAGCTGCTGGCCAAGGCCGTCTCGGCCCGCCTGGTGACCAGGCTCGTCGACGCCTCCGCGGCCCGCGGGCACGCCTCGGTGGTGCTGACCGGCGGCGGCATCGGCACCCGGGTGCTGGCCGAGCTGGCCGCGGCCCCGGCCCGGGACGCGGTGGACTGGCGGAACCTGGACATCTGGTGGGGCGACGAGCGGTTCCTGCCCAGCGGGGATCCCGAGCGCAACGAGACCGGCGCGCGGGAAGGCCTCCTCGATCACGTCGACACCAGCCCGGACCGGGTGCACCCGATGCCGCCCTCCGACGGCCCGGACGGCCCGGATCCGGAGGCGGCGGCCGCGCGCTACGCGCAGTCGCTGCTGGACGCCTCGCGGCCGGAGGACCACAGCCCGGTCCCGTCGTTCGACGTGCTGCTCCTCGGCATCGGGCCGGAGGCGCACGTCGCCTCGCTGTTCCCCGGCATGCCCGCGCTGTACGAGGAACGCACGGTCGTGGCCGTGCACGGTTCGCCCAAGCCGCCGCCGATCCGGCTGACCCTGACGCTCCCGGCGATCACGGCGGCCCGGGAGGTGTGGATCATCGCCTCCGGCCCGGACAAGGCCGGCGCGATCCGCCTCGCGCTGTCGTCGGCCGGGCCGGTCCAGGTCCCGGCGGCCGGCGCGCGCGGCAGGCAGCAGACGCTGTTCCTGCTCGACCGGGCCGCCGCCGCCCAGGTACCACCCGAACTCGGCCGACCCGGTACCCCCTAAGGGGGGCTCCCCGCCGCCTGATCGCAGCCGACCCGCTCCTCCCTAACTTGGACGACGGCCGGCTGCGCGACCTGCGCGCGACCCGTCTTAATGCCCGGTTTAGTTAGGATCGCGCCGTGGTCTCAGAATCACGCGGGCGGTCTGGCCGCGAGCATCTGGTCGTGTGCGGTGACGACGCGCTCGCCTCGCGGGTGGTCGAGGAACTGACGATCCGGTACGGCGAGGAGGTCACGGTCATCCTGCCCTCGGCCCGGCACGGCCAGGGTCCCCGGCTCGCCCGGCTGCCCGGCGTGCGGCTGATCGAGCGGACCGAGCTCGACCACGAGGCGTTCCTCGCGGCCGACGTGCCGACCGCCCACGCGATCGCCTTGCTGCACCAGGACGACCTGGGCAACTTCCACGCGGCGCTGCGCGCCCAGGAACTCAACGCCGACCTCCGGCTCGTGGTGGCGATCTTCAACACCAGCCTCGGCGAGCGCATCCGCACGTTCTTCACCGACTGCGCGGTGCTGTCCGGGTCGTCGATGGCCGCGCCCTCGTTCATCGCGGCCGCTTTGGGCGAGCCGACGCCCAGCCACGTCCGGCTGGCCGGCCGCACGCTCTACCTGGCCCGGCGGGAGGACGCGCGTCGCGCGCAGCTGATCTGCGGCGTGGCCCCGGGCCCGAACGGGGGGTCGCCGCGCCTCATGCCGCCGCAGGACACCGGCTCCGAGCTGGTGCTGGCCGTAGCCGACGGCACGCCGCGCGACCCGCTGGCCCGGCCGAGGCGCAACCCGGCGCGGATCGCGGTGCGCCTGTTCCGGATGCTGTTCTGGCACCGGTGGGGCGCGGCGTTCGGGTCCCTGATCGCGGTCCTCGGCGTCGGCTTCGTGCTGCTGGCCGCGGTCGTGCACTATTCCTTCGGCAACGCCCTGTACCTGACCTTGCTGGATGCCGCCGGGGCGGCGGTCACCGACACCAGCAAGACCACGCCGGAGAAGGTCGCGCAGTTCCTGCTCACCTTCGACGGGATGGCGTTCCTGCCGCTGGTCACGGCCGCGGTGGTGGGCGCCAGGCTGACCGGCTCGCTGCGCAGCAAGGACCGGCCGATCAGCGATCACGTGATCGTGTGCGGGCTGGGCAACGTCGGCACGCGCGTGCTCGGCCAGCTGCACGACCTCGGCTTCGGCGTGGTCTGTGTGGACAAGGATCCCGGCGCGGCCGGGATCCCGCTGGCCCGCCGCCTGGGCCTGCGGGTCGTGACCGGGGACACGACCCGGGAGGAGACGCTGCTGGCCGCCGGGATCGCAAGCTGCCAGGCGCTGGTCTCGGTGACCAACAGCGACATCGTGAACCTGGAGACCGCGCTGCACGCGCGCGCGCTCGCCGAGCGCCCGCGGATCGTGCTGCGGCTGTACGACGACGACCTGGCCGAGCGGGTCCAGAAGACTGTCGGCCACACGATCTCCCGGTCGGTCCCGTACCTCGCGGCGCCCGCGTTCGCCGCCGCCATGCTCGAGCACCAGGTGCTGCGGACGATCCCGGTCGGGCGGCACGTGCTGCTCATCGCCGAGGTGGCCGTCGCGGCAGGCGCCGAGCTCGCCGGGCACCGGGTGGACGACGTGCATGACGGCACCGACCTGCGGCTGATCGCGGTGCGGCGCCGGGCCGAAGCCGGGGTCGACTGGTCGCCGCGGCCGGGCGACGAGCTGCGCCCGGCCGACCGGCTGGTGGTCCTGGCCACCCGGGCCGGGCTGAGCCGGGTGCTCGCGCGCAGCCGGGCACGGTAGCCGACATCTCCCACAACCGGCTCTTCCGCCACAAGGAAACTGGGTCTCCCTAAATGATCCTTTCGGAGTTACGCTCAGGACAGATCTTCCACTTGGTTCTGGTGAGCCAACTGTGAAGATGAGGAAGGTTCGCATATGGCCGCATCTGTGCGTTTACTTTCCAGTCGCACAGCTGTCGCTGCCCGGTGGCCTGGTCAGCGGGCAGCCAGCTCAACCTGGGCGGCAGAGCGCGCTTCCTTCCATCTATCCGAGCGCCTGCCCTGCCCCGCGGGCGACATGCCGGGAGGTCCGGACGGCGCAAGCCCACAGGAGGAAATCTATTGACCAGCACACAGCAAGCTCCCGTAAGCGCCGCGCCGGCCACGGGCGTCGCCGATCCGGCACCGCTGGGCCTCGCCGCGTTCGCGCTGACCACCTTCCTGCTGTCCGCGATCAACGCAGGCTGGGCGAAGTACTCGACCGGCTTTGACTGGTGGGGCTACGCCATCGCCTACGGCGGCCTGTGCCAGCTGCTGGCGGGCATGTGGGAATTCCGCAACCGGAACGTCTTCGGGGCCACGGCCTTCTCCACCTACGGCGGCTTCTGGATCGGCCTCGGGCTATGGCTGCACTTCATAGCCGGCCCGGTCGCCGCCACGGCCGGTCTTGCAGTGGACCGTGACCTGGCCTGGATCCTGCTGGCGTTCGCCATCTTCAACACCTACATGCTGCTCATCAGCACTCAGGTGAGCGTGGCTGTCTTCCTGGTGTTCCTGACGCTGGAGATCACCGAGATCCTGCTGTTCATCGGGAACTTCACCACCAGCAAGCCAGCCCTGCCGCCGTTTACCACCGAGTTGCCGACGCTGGTCCAGGTCGGTGGTTACGTCGGGGTGGTCACCGCGCTCGTGGCCTGGTACGCCTCGGCTGCGGGCGTGATGAACGGGCACGTGGGCCGGATCGTCTTCCCGGTCGGCGGGCGGCTGTTCGACCTGTCCCGCTAGCACCGCGGACCATCTGGGACGCGCCGATCCCGGGGACTCGCCCGAGTCCCCGGGATCGGGCATTTCAACCCTGGGTAGCGTAGGCACGTGGATCTTCAGGAGAGACACCAGATCGAGGCGGCCCGCGACCACGTCGCCCGGGTCCGGGCGCGGGCCCGGCCGTGGCGGGCCATCTTCTCCCTGGTCTTCGCGCTGATCGTGGCCGCGGTCTCCGTCCAGGCCCGGTACGTCGCGAACCTGACCGACACCGAGCGCAGCGGCCAGTGGCTCGGAGCGCTGGGCCGGCCGGGCAACCTAGGCCTGGCGTACGGCACGGCGGTGCTGTTCTTCCTGCTCGCGGGCAGTGCCACGCTCGGCCTCGGCAACAAGGCCCGCGACGTCCTGCAGCCCTCGGTCGGCTCGTCGCACGCCGGGATCGTTCGCTTCGCCGTCGTCGTGGCCGGAGGCCTGGCCACCATCATCATCACGCTGCAACTGTTCAACGTCGCGGTCACGCAGCTTGTCGTGGGTGGCGCGCTGACCGGGGTGCTGGTCGGCATCGCGGCGCAGCAGAGCCTGGCCAATGTGTTCGCCGGGATCGTTCTGCTCATGGCCCGGCCGTTCCAGGTCGGCGACCGGGTCGGCATCCGCTCAGGCGCGCTGTCCGGCCTGATCGAGGGGACCGTGAGCGAGGTCAGCGTGACCTACGTCCGGCTGGAAACCGACAAGGGCCCGGTTCACCTGCCCAACTCCCAGGTCCTGGCCGCCGCCGTCGGGCCGGCGGGCGCGGTACCGTCGCCGCTCGGGCCGGCGCCATCCCCGCCCGCCGCGGCGTCGCCGCCGTCCGCCGCGATCCAGTCCGTCGCCGCGCCCGCGCCGACCGCGCCGGCCGGGGCCCAGCCGTCAGCCGGGGCGCCCGCGCCATCGCCGCCTGGCACCGCCGCGACCGAGCCGCCCGGCACCGCCGCGACTGAGCCGCCCGGCACCGCGACTGAGCCGCCTGGCGGCTCCGGGGCGACTGAGCCGCCCGGCACCGCCGGGGCGCCCTCGCTGCCCGCCACGGCCCAGCCACCAGACGGCGCCGGGACGCCGTCGCCGCCCGCCAGCCCGGGATCAACGCAGCCCGGCCCGCCCGGAGCCCTGCCGCCCGGAGCTCCCGGCACCCCAGGGGGGGCCGCCGAACCGCCGTCGGCGAACCGGCCTCCCGGCCCAGGCGACGGCGACCATCCGGCCTCCTAGCCGACAGCACTCGGCAGTAGCTCGCCCGGCAAGCCCCGACGAATCGCCCGGTCCGGGCGACGCCGATCCGCCGGCTTCCTGCGACGCAGCCGCCAGCCCAAGATCTTTGGTCAGAAACCGCTGTGCGCGCAGCGGTTTCTGACCGAAGACCGGTTCCGGACCGTCAGGACGAGCCAGGCCGGGCGAGATGGCCGGCCGCCGGCCGCGGTCAGCGGCGCCCTGCCTCGTGATCTGCCGAACCGCCGCCGGCGAATCGGGCGGCACGGACGGCGGCGGAACTATCCGGCGGCGCTCAGCGGCGGCTCGCCTCGTAACCGGCGATGACCTGCGCCGGAATCCGGCCACGGTCACTCACGCCGATGCCGCTGGCCTTCGCCCAGGCGCGGATTTCGGCGCTGTGCTGGCGGTGCGCGGCCGTTCTGCTCTTGGTCCGGGTGACCCGCCCGGTCACCCTGCGCGCCGGTTCGGCGAACCGCCGGAACATCTCGTCGAACTTTTGGCTGTGCTTCTTACACAGATCGATCTCATAGTCCCGGCCGTCCAGACTGAACGAACGCGTCAGGTGCTCGCCTTCCGGGATCTCTTTTGAGTCGTAGTCACACGCGAATGTGACCGAGACCTTCTGGGCCACTTGGCCTCCCCCTTCCCCCCCGACGCAAATATATCCAGCCCCATCACGCCTGTAACGGCACCTTGGTCACCCGTTTCACTTGGGTGCTGAATGCCGCCTGGGACGGAAAGCGGCCGCCGCGGCGCGGAAAGCCGAACGGCGCGTCAGGGCCGGCGCGTCGGCCCTGACGCGCGATTGTCTGGCGGCTCGCCGTAGGGGAACGACTCGGGGGGCGGACTCGGCGCGACGTCATCGGTAACCGTGGTCCCGTAATGCGCCGGGTATTCCGCGTGATGGCCCGGAACGTCGGCGTGACCAGGCGCGGAAGCTCCCGATGCGTAATGGGCCGAAGGCTCGGACGGAAAGTCCATCGGCCCGGTGCTAGCCAGGTAACGGTCGTCGGCCGCGCCCCGGTAACCGCCCGGGTCGGCGGCGGCGCGCGATTGCGAGTCGCGGGAGCGGGCGCCTGGATACGCCGGGTCCGCGCCCGCGCCGGGATAAGAAGCGTCGGAGCGCGGACGCGGATAGGCCGGCCCGGTCTGGCCACCCGGATAAGACCTGCCGGAACTCGCCCCGCGATAGGGCGCCTCGGCGCCCGCGCCGGGATAAGAAGCGCCCAGCCGGTCGGCTGGATAGGACGGGTCCAGGGGGTCAGCGGGATATGACAAGTCCGGGCCACGGCCGGGCTCGGACGCCCCGGAGTTCGCGCCCGGGTAAGGCACGCTGGCGCCGGGATAAGAGGCGTCCGGCCGGCGGGACGGATAGGACGGGTCCGGGTGGCGGCCCGGATAGGGCGCGTCGGCGGGCGCACCCGGATAGGGCGCGTCGCCGTAGCCGGCCGGGTAGGCCGCTGACCGGTCCCGCCGGTCGGCGGGCTCGTCCCGGTAGTCCGGCCCGGCCAGGTACTGCGTGGCCCCGGCCAGCGAGTCCGGGCGCTCGGCTCGACGGCCCGGGCTCTCGGCCAGGTACTGCGTGGCGGCAGCCCGGTAACTTTCCTGCTCAGCCGGGTAGTCGGCGGGCTGGGCCGGGTGGTCAGGACGGCCCGGACCGTAACCCGCGGGCGCGGGCGGGTCGCCCGCCGGCTCGTCGCGGGGCAGCGGCTCCAGGCCCCGCCTCGGCCCGTCCATCTCGGCGTCGGCGAACGCCTGGGTGGACGGGGAAGCGTCCCCGCCCGGCGACTGCCCGCCGGGGCCGCGCTGCAGCGTCTCGACCATCCGGGTCAGGTCATCGATGGGCAGCCGGAACGTTCCGGTGCACATCCCGCCCTGCCAGATGCTGAAGACCGCCACTCCGGTGTCCGCGTACCAGCTCAGCCGCATACTCCGAGAACTGCCCCTGACGTCGAAGAAAACCTCACCCAGACGGGGCAGCGGGGCGGCATCCGAAGCCGACATGGTGCCCATGGTGACCCTGAACCATTGCCTTTGTCTAGTTAGTGATCAGTTGCGCGGCCGCCTGGCGGCCGGGTCCTCAGCAGCGCCGGCGCCGAACGGCGGAATGCGGCCGCCAGTTTACTGATCTCCCCTGCGCGAGCGCTGGCGCTGATGGCATGATGATGCGTCGGCTCGCTGACTGACCGGCTCCCCGGCCTCCACTTCGCGCACCTGGCGATGGCCCACCGTGTTCACGGGCACAGTGCTCACGCCCACAGTGTTCACGGGAACACCACGACGATGTAGCGCGTTGCACATTGCGACGGGGCGAAATGCCGCATCACGCGAGATTGTGCGTCCAGCGAGCCGGACGCTCCGCAAGGTGATGGACCACACGGTGAGCTGGTTGAGGAGAGTTATCCATGTCTGAGGTACGCCGTCAGGCCGCCTTGATGCCACGGCCGAACTGGGGCTGGCAAGACGACGCTGCGTGCCGCGGTAAGGACGTCGTGCTCTTCTTCGGCCCCGACGGTGAGCGGCAGCCCGAGCGCGACGCCCGCGAGCGGAAGGCCAAGGCCGTCTGCGCCGCTTGCCCGGTTCGCGGGGAATGCCTGAATTACGCGATTAGCCGCCCGGAGAAGTACGGCACCTGGGGCGGGCTGAACGAGGACGAGCGATCGGCCGAGCGGCGGCGCCGGATGCGCCGGGCGAACGCGGCCTGATTTCCGCGGCAGGGACAATGGACGCATGATCTGCTTGTCCTGCCGCCGACAGCACCATGCGGAGTGCCCCGGCGGGACCTGGTGCGACTGCCAGCACCGGCCGCCGGATCGCGGCACCGAGCCGCGGCTCGGCTGGATCCGGCAAGGTTGACCCGCGCGCGCGGAATAGCCGCGATTGTCGCGCGGTTAGAATCAGCTATGGCAGCCATCGCACCGGCTCGGCGCGGACTGCAGGTTTCGGAGCGGGCAGGCCGCGTCTGGCAGGCGGATCCGCTCCTGGTGGCGCGCAGGCACGTTGATTTCCTTCGGATCGGGAGCGCGCTCTGTCTCCCGGGGTCGCTGAACTCAGCCCGTCATTCCTGACGGGCGCGTGCCGCCAGCAGCGTCTCCCGACGCCATGACCGAAGGCTGACCATGCCCGCAGGCTGCCCAGCCGCGACGTCACGGCACGCGCCCCTGACCGAAGGGACGCCCTCCACATGCCGCCACCGCACGGCAGCACCGCCCCGGCCCGCCCGGGC
>Ga0102924_1003776_pt1 | contig 15734 bp, 16 predicted proteins | sample PaiPotPPM11metaG_FD_80116 | JGI IMG/M metagenome (GOLD analysis project Ga0102924, IMG submission 80116) | Iron sulfur acid spring bacterial and archeal communities from Banff, Canada, to study Microbial Dark Matter (Phase II) - Paint Pots PPM... ... | reverse complement strand
GTTGCCGAGGGTGCGCCACGCGAAGAGGCCCCCTGCGGCCAGGACGAGCACGACCGCGATGAGCGCGTACTTGGCGGTGCCGCCCGAGTCCGGGACTCCGGCAGGCGGCAAGCTGGACGAGGGAGGACTCATTCGGAAGTGTTCCCCGCGCGTTCAGGGCGAGGTGGGCCGAGTATAGCGGGTTTGTAGAATGCGAGCGCTGTGTCGCCGTACCGGCGGGTCTGCTCGCGCGTGAGGCCGTTCAGGTCTGGCGGAACCGTGTCCGCGGAGCGCGCAGCGTGCTCGAGCACGACCGTGCCCGCGTCGGCGACGGCGCCCGCGGCCGCGAGCGCGCGCACGACGTCGAGCGCCTCGCCGGAGTCGACGAGAGCCCATGGCGGATCCAAAAAGAGGAGATCGAACGGGCCGTCGCGCGCGACTCGGGCCACCGCGACGCGAACGTCGGACGCGACGATGCGCACCCGCTCGTTCAGCCCGAGCGCCGCGACGTTCGCGCGAATCGCCTCGAGCGCGGGGCGAGACGACTCGACGACCACGGCCCGAGCGGCGCCGCGCGAGAGCGCCTCGAGCGACAGCGCGCCCGTCCCGGCGTACAAGTCGAGGACGCGGGCGCCAGCGATAGCTCCCGCGGACGACAGGATGCCGAAGAGCGCTTCTCGCACGCGGTCCGACGTCGGTCGCGTGGCCTGGCCACGAGGCGCCCGGAGGGCGCGCGAGGCGAACGTTCCGCCCGTGATGCGCATGATGGCCTCGGCTTTCGACCCCGCTCCTGCGAAGACGTGCGGTCGCGCGCGGAGCCTAACGCGCGGACGCGTCCCTGCGCGAGCGTACGAGAACGTCCCACTCGGGAGCTACGTCTGCCCTCGGGGCAAAGCTTTGCCGCGGGGCACGCGCGGGCGCTACCTTTAAAGAGAATGGCTCGCGCCCTCCGGCTCGTCCCTGCCGCTCTCGCAGCGGCGGTTCTCGGCTCCGTGTCGCGTCCCGCTCTGGCGGAGGCTCCGAACGCCCGCGCCACGCCGGTCTACGTTTTGTCGATCTGGACCGACGACGCCGACGACCAGGCGGATGCGTTGACGCAGGCGCTGCGCTCGCGGGTTCGCCAGACGACCGCGTGGTCGCTGCTCGAGACGACCCAGTCGTTCGAGACGCTCGCCATCGCGCTCAAGTGCCCGCCCAAGCCGGATCCCTCCTGCTTGCAGCGGATCGGCGACCAGCTCCGCGCCGACCACTACGTGTGGGGCTCGATGTCGAAGAAGCGGAGCGGCGGCGAGGTGACCGCCGAGCTTCACCTGTGGTCGCGCGGCAGGCAGCCGGCCGAGGCGAGCGAGAGCTTCAGCGAGAACCTCAAGGACGCGAGCGACGAGTCGATCCGGGCGATCGCGGCGCGGCTCTTCGCGAAGCTCGGGGGGACGGCGGCGGGGACTCTCGTCGTGCGCGCCGGCAGGGGCTCGGGCGCCGTGCTCGTCGACGGCGTGGAGAAGGGCTCGCTCGAGGGTGGGTCTGCGCGCCTCGAGGTGCCCCCGGGTGCGCACGTCGTGTCCGTGCGCATTCCGGGACTGGAAGCGCCGGATCAATCGACCGAGGTGGCGAGCGGAGCCGATCAGGAGGTCTCGTTCGCCCTCGCGCCAGCGTCGCGGCGCGGTCCGGCGCAGGAGGGCGAGCGGTCGGCGCCGTTTCCGGTCACGAAGGTGCTGGGGTGGTCGGCCATCGTCGCCGGTACGGGCTTCCTCGTCGCGGGCGGGATCGAGGGCCTCAATTGGCTGAGCGACAGCAACACGAGCTCGACCGATCGCAGCCAGGTCCCCCGGACCGTCACCGACGTGTGCAACGACCCTGCGTCGGCGGCGCAGGACGCCTGCAACAAGAGCAACGACGCCAAGTCGGTGTCCACGCGCGGCTGGATCTTCGCGGGCGCCGGCGCCGTGCTCGTCGGGACGGGCATCGTCCTCGTCGCGACCGATCACGGATCCTCGGAGACGACCGGGGCCGCGCCGTCGCGCTCGCCGGCGAGCACGGCGACCGCCGTTCGTCTGCTCCCGTCGTTCGGACCCCGCGCCGGCTCGCTCCAGGTCCGCTTCGACTTCTGACGGCGGGCTCACCGCGCGGGCGGCGCCACCACGTCCCCGAGCGAGTAGCGACCCGGAGGTCGCCCGGCGATCCAACGCGCGGCCCGGAGCGCTCCGTGCGCGAACACGTCGCGACTCGTCGCGCGATGCGCGAGCTCGAGGCGCTCCCCGCCTCCCGCCAGGCAGACGACGTGATCGCCGATGACGTCGCCGCCGCGCAGCGCGTGGATGCCGATCTCCTCGCGTCCTCGCGCGCCCCGAGCGCCTTGCCGCCCGTGAACGAGGTGCGTCGGCGAGGTCCGCGCGTTCTGCGCCGCCTCGGCCAGACGCAACGCCGTGCCGCTCGGCGCGTCGACCTTCGCGCGGTGATGCATCTCGACGATCTCGATGTCGAAGTCCGCGAGAGCGCTCACGGCCTGGGCCACGAGGCGGGTCAGGACGTGAATCCCCAGGCTGGTGTTGGGCTCCCAGAGGACGGCGACGCGCAGCGCGGCGCGGTCCAGAGCCTCTCGCGCGCCCTCGTCCAGGCCGGTGGTGCCGGACACGATCGCGGTCCCGGCAGCCGCGGCGATGGGCGCGAGCGCGCGGGTCGCGCCCGGCGCGGAGAAGTCGACGACGACATCGGCGCGCGCGTGCTCGATGGCGGCCAGGCCGTCGACGACGCATGTCCCGATGGCGCCGATCCCCGCGAGCTCGCCGGCGTCGCGGCCCACGTCGGTGGCGCCGACGGCGCACACGACCGCCAGTCCGTCGGCGTGCGCCAGGCGAACGACTGCGCGGCCCATCCTGCCGCTCGCGCCCACCACGGCGAGGCGCATCAAGCCTTGCCTTTCGAGCTGGCGTCGAGCGCTGCGGCGATGATCTTGCGCGTCGCCTCGGTGCAGGTCACCAGCGGCGACCGCACCACGTCGCGGATCGCCCCGCGCAGCGCGAGCGCGGCCTTCGCCGGCGCCGGGTTGGGCTCGACGAACATCGCTTCGTGGAGAGGGAGCAGCGCGAGGTGCGCGCGCAAAGCCTCGTCCGAGTTCCGACCACGCTCCGGCGGAGCCGGAGACGCACCGTCCCCGCGCCCTTCGATCGCCAGGCGCGTCGCGCGGCTCACTTCGGCGGGCACCACGTTGGAGGTGACGCTGATCACGCCGCGCGCGCCCACGGCGACCATCGCGAGCGTCAGCGCGTCGTCCCCGCTGAGCACCGCCATGCGCGACCCGAACGTCTGGACGAGCTTCTGCGCGCGAAGAACGTTGCCCGTCGCCTCCTTCGTCGCGACGACGTTCGGCGCGGCCTCGGCGATGCGCGCGAGCGTCTCGGGCGCGAGGTCGGTACCCGAGCGGCCGGGGATGTTGTAGACGACGACCGGCAGGCGCACGCTGCGAGCCACCTCCACGAAGTGGCGGTACAGCCCCTCCTGCGACGGCTTGTTGTAATAGGGGACGACGAGCATCACGGCGTCCGCGCCGACCCGTTCGGCGTGCTGCGACATCGCGAGCGCCTCCCGCGTCGAGTTCGATCCGGTGCCCGCGACGACCTGCACCCGGCCCTTGGCGCGCTTGACCGTTCGCTCGATCACCTGCCCGTGCTCCTCGTGGGAGAGGGTCGGGCTCTCGCCGGTCGTCCCGCACGGGACGAGCCCCGCCACGCCGCCGGCGATCTGCGCATCGATCAGCGCGTCGAGCGCGTCCCAATCGATCGGCTGCCCCGGCTCGTCGCGGAAGGGTGTGACGAGCGCCGTGTACGTTCCTTCGAACCGCATACCGCGACGCTAGCGCGCGCTCGCCCGTCGGTCACGCTCGCGCTCCGTCCGCGGAGGCACCCGCAGAGCGAACCGGCGCCCGGGGTCCCGGCTCAGACCTCGAAGGGCGCTCGCAGCTCCGCCCCGTGCAGCTCGGCAAGGAAGTTGTCCCGCCTGCAGAGGTCCTCGAGCCAGGCTGCGTCGGGGCCGTCGATCGTTCCCTTCTCGACCAGATGCCCGAGGTGCCGGAGTCGATGCACGTGCGCGCGGATCCTCGCCTCGGCGTAGCGGGTGGCGGTCCCGGTCTTCAGGATGAACGGCCAGTCGCTCGACTGGAGGAGCAGGAGCTCGCGGACGACCTGGTCGAGGGCCTCCCCCTGCTTTCCCGACGCGTCGCGGTGCTTGTCGACGAGCCACTTGGCGTAACGCGTGGCGTGGTGGACGTGGCGCCAGGTCCAGGCGGCCTCGTGACCGACCCATACTTCGCCGTAGCCTCCGGCCCCCCAGGAGCTCGCGCTCGGCGTGGCCTGCGCGCAGACCGGGTGCGCCTCGAGGTAGCCGCGCAGCGTGATGGGCTCGAGCTCGCCGCGCGTCGGCAGGAGGCTCCGGAACACCGCCTCGAGGAACATGGGCCCCTCGAACCACCAGTGCCCGTAGAGCTCTGCGTCGTACGGGGCAACCACGACGGGCGGCACCGGCATGGCCGAGGACAGCTGGCGCACCTGCGAGACGCGGTTCGACACGAAGTTCGCCGCGTGCTCCCGCGCCTTCTGCGCGGCCACGCCGGGCTGGTACGCCTGCTTCTCGACGTCCTTCCCGGTGATGCGGAAGTACTTGAGCCCCGTCATGACGCGCGAGCCGTCGGCGGCGACTTCGCCGAGGAGCTCGGACTCGGGCAAGTCGAAGCCGATGTCCCGGTAAAACTCGCGGTAATAGGCGTCTCCCGGGTACCCCTCGTCGCGCGACCACACCTGCCTGCTCGACTCGACGTCCCGCCCGAAGAAGGCCACGCCCGAGGGGCTGACAATCGGCGCGTGCACGCCGAACGGGGGCCGGGGGCGCGCGTGCAGGACGCCGTGGGTATCGACGATGGTGAAGCGAATGCCGGCGCGCGCGATTTCGTCGTCGAAGCTCGGGTGGTACGCGCACTCGGCGAGCCAGGCGCCCTGCGGCCTGCGCCCGACGAGGCGCTCGAAGCCACGGACGCCGAGCTCGAGCTGCGGACGGATGCCTTCGCGGGCCGCGAGCATGCCGGGCAAGTAGCAATGCGTCGCGGAGCACGTGATGAGCTCGAGCCGCCCGGCGTCCCAGTGGCGGACGAGCGCCCCGACGACGTCCCCGCGGTGCCGGTCCCAGACGGCGCGCATGCGCGCCATGTGGTCTCGATAGAACGCGGCGACGGGGCGAAAACGGTCGTCACCGGCGAGGCGCAGCGTCTCTCTCTCCGCGAGCGCCTGCACCCGTTCGAGGTGCTCGTGAAAGCGCTGCCGGAGAAGGGGGTCCTTCATCATGGCGGCGAGCGGCGGCGTGACGCTCATCGTCAGCGCGAAGGGCACCCCCTCGTCGGCCATCCGGTCGAAGGCCTCGACGAGGGGCAGGTAACACTCGATGAGCGCCTCGTAAAACCACCGCTCCTCGAGGTGCCGCGCGTGCTCGGGGTGGCGGACGAAGGGGAGGTGCGCGTGAAGGACGAGTGCGAGATAGCCCTGCGGCATAGGACCTGCCCTTTACAAAGGGTCCCGGGCGCCTATACTCCGCGCCCCATCAAAAGCCCCGCCGCATTCCCGCGTGATGAGCGCGTGTGTGCGGCTCCTGAAGAGGGAGTTACCATGTACGCGGTGTTCAAGACGGGCGGCAAGCAGTACCGGGTCGAAAAGGGCGACAAGCTCCGGGTCGAGAAGGTGCCTGGAAATGTCGGCGACGCGGTGACCTTCGATCAGGTCCTCCTCGTGAGCGGCGAAAAGCTCGCGCTCGGGCGGCCGCTGGTCGGCGGCGCAAAGGTCGAGGCGAAGATCGTCGGCCAGGGGCTCGGTCCCAAGGTGACCATCTTCAAATTCCGTCGAAGGAAGAACTACCGGCGCCACACCGGCCATCGGCAGCCTTTCACGGCGCTCGAGATCACCAACATCGTCGCCTGATCCATGAAGGAACCGTAGAGAACCATGGCTCACAAAAAAGGTGCAGGCAGCACGCGCAACGGTCGCGACTCGAACTCGCAGCGGCGTGGGGTGAAGGTGTACGGCGGGGAGCGAGTCACCGCGGGCAGCATCCTCGTTCGCCAGGTCGGGTCGAGCATTCACGCGGGGCGCAACGTCGGGGTGGCCAAGGACTACTCGCTGTTCGCGCTGGTCGACGGCGTCGTGAAGTACGAGTGGCGCTCGCGCACGCAGCGCAAAGTCTCGGTTTATCCCGAGGCTTCCGCCTCCTGAATGCCGGCGCGTGACGGCGGGTCCCAAGCTCCTGGCCGTAGACCTCGACGGCACGCTGCTCGACACGCAGGGAATTCCTCACGACCGTGACGCCCGAGCGATCCGGGCAGCGATCGAGGCCGGCGTCCGCGTAACGATCGTCACGGGGCGCCTCTATTCGGGCACCCGGGCTTTCGTGGAAACGCTGGGGCTCCGAGGGGCGGTGGCGTGCGCCGACGGTAGCCACCTCGTGCACGCCCGGGACCACGCAACGCTGCTGCACCACGGGATGCAGGGCGAGGCCGCGGCGCGCCTGCGGGACGCGGTCGCCCGCGCGAAGCTCGCGACGTTCGTCTTCGCGCGAGACGCGATCGGACACGACGCGATGGGGGCCCCTTTCGTGGAGTACGTGGCGACGTGGTCGCGCGACATCCGCGTGGCCCACGACGCGTACGGGCACGAGCTGTGGAAGTCCGAAGACGGCGTGACCGCCGTCGTGGCGCTGGGCACGCGCGAGCAGGTTTCGAGCGCGGTCGAGGACCTCGCGCGCGACCTCCCCGGCGCCGTGCTGGTGGCGATGTTCCCGGTGCGGCGCGGATTGCACGTCGGGACCTGGGCCATGGTGGTGCGCGCGGCGGGGACGACCAAGGGAACCGCCATTCGCTGGATTGCAGACCACGAGAAGGTGACCCTCGAAGAGACGGTGTGCGTCGGGGACTGGATCAACGACGTTCCGATGTTCGAGGTCGCCGGGCGGTCCTTCGCGATGGGCCAGGCGCCGGACGAAGTGAAGGCGAAGGCGAGCGACGTTTTGCCGCACACGGTCGAGGCCGGCGGGGGTGTGGCCTACGCCCTCGAGCTCGCCTTCGGTGTGCGCGTCGATTGAGCCGTTCGCGGGGGGATTTCACCGCCTTTGTGACGGAAACACGCCGGCGCGCTTGAAAGCGGAGCCGTTCTCGGTCATTCTTGAGCCATTGAATATGACTTTCAACTTCGACGCCCTGGGCGAACCCGCGCCCTCCTCTCGCCAAGGGGCGACGAACGTGCCTGCCGCAGCACGAGATCCCGGCGCAGGGGTGGAGGAATCGCGCCCACGCCGGCGCGCGCTGCTCGTCGGCCAGCCCAACGTGGGCAAGAGTGTTCTCTTCGGCGCGCTGACCGGCACCTACGTGACCGTCAGCAATTACCCGGGAACCACCGTCGAAGTGACCCGCGGGCGGGCGCGCTTCGGCGAGCACGCGTGGGAAGTGGTCGATACCCCCGGCACGCACAACCTCGTGCCGATGAGCGAGGACGAGGCGGTCGCGCGCGACCTGCTCGTCAGCGAACCGTACGACGCTCTCGTCCAGGTGGGCGACGCGAAGAACCTCACGCGCACGCTGCTGCTCACGCTGCAGATCGCCGAGCTCGGCGTCCCCTTCTGCCTCGACCTGAACATGCTCGACGAGGCGCGAGCGCGCGGGTTGCGCATCGACATGGAGGCGCTCGGGCGCGAGCTCGCGAGCGTCCAGGTCAATGCCTCCACGGCGACCGAGGGCGAAGGACTCGACGGGGTGCGCGCGTACCTCACTGCGGCCGGCGCGCAGAGCCCGACGGTGCGCGCGGCTTCGTCGCTCCCGTGCGCGCTGCGATTTCCGGACGACGTCGAGGCGGCCATCGCCGCCGTGGTCGAGGCCCTCCCTGAGGCGGCCTTTTCCGTGGACCGGCGGGCGATCGCGACGATGCTGCTCGGAGGCGAGCGGGGCGTCGGCAGTGCGCTGGAGGGGCGCGTCGGCCAGGAGGCCGCGCGCGTCGCGCGGGACCGAGCAGGCGCGCTCGCTCGGGCGCACGGTGTCCCCGTGTTCGCGCTGCTCAGCAAGCTCCGGCTGGCGCGCGCTCAAGCGATCGCGCGCGCGGTGCAGCGCCGTGAGGACGCGCTCGGGAGCCGAGCGCACGCGGGAGCCTTGCCCTGGCCGAACGCCGTCGCCCTCGCCGGGAGCGCAGCCCTCGTCGCCGCGCTCGTGTACGACGGCGCCCTGGGCCTCGCGGGCGGAGGGGCCACCGCGGCCGATCCGCTCGAGAGCTACGGCTTCTTCGACGTCGCCGGCCGTTTCTTCTCGAAGGGGCTCTTTTCGGGATGGCACCCGTCGGCGCTCGCGCTGCTGGCGGCGACGAGCGCGCTCGGCGTGGCGTTGGCGCGCGGTCATGCGCGAGCCCGCGCGAGCGCGTGGAAGCTCACGGGGGCGTTCGTCGGAGGCTGGATGGCCTACGCGCTGGCCGCGTGGCTCGAGGGGGCCACGCGCCACGTCTGGTCCGCTCTGCCGCTGCACCTCGGCGCCGCGACCGGCGTTGCGTGCCTGGCCTTGCTGGTGCGCGCGGGAGAGCGCCGCGACGCGTGGGCTTCCGCCGCCGTCGGCCGCGCCGCGACGCACCCCGTCTGGGGCTTGCCCCTCCTCGGGCTGGTGCTTCTGCTCGCGTACAAGGTCGTCGGCGTCTTCGGGGCCGGGACCGCGGTCGACTTCGTCGAGAACCGCGTCTTCGGCAACGTGACTGCGTACGCTGCGCTGGACGTACCGCAGGGGCCGGATGCGCTGAACGCGACCGACACGGCGGACGACGGCAGCGAGCGCCTGGTCGTTCTCGGCGACGGGCCCTCGCGCGCCCGTGTGGTGGCCCAAATCAAGAAGAACGGCGCGTATGCGCTCGATCCGGCGGCGCGCATCGACCTGTCCGGAGGGCTCACCCGTCGGGCGTCGACGCCGGAGGGTCTGTCGGTCGAGGGCGATCTGCGCGGGGCCGAAGCGCGCGTCTGGAGCGGGCACCTGAACCGCTGGGCCTACGGCTTCTTCGCCTGGTTGGGGATCCCGATCGTCACGGCGTTCTTCGTCGGGCCTTACGGGCTGCTCACGATGGGCGTCACGTACGCCGTGGCCATCGTCCTGCCGGTCGTCGCGACGTTCTTCTTCGTGTTCTCGATGCTCGAGGACTCCGGGTACTTGCCTCGCCTCGCCGTCATGTCCAATCGCCTCCTCCGGGGTATGGGCCTCAACGGCAAGGCGGTCCTGCCGATGATCCTGGGCCTGGGTTGCGACACGATGGCCACGCTCACGGCGCGCATCATGGAGACGCGCAAGGAGCGCATGCTCGTGACGCTGCTCCTGGCGCTCGGGATCCCGTGCTCGTCGCAGCTCAGCGTCATCTTCGCGCTCATGCAGCGGACGTCCGGAACGGCGACGCTCGTGTGGATCGCGGTGGTCGCCTGCACGCTGCTGGGTGTCGGCTGGGTCGCCGCGCGCGTCCTGCCCGGCGACAAGAGCGACTTCTTGCTGGAGATGCCGCCCATCCGACAGCCGATGGTCTCCAACATCCTCGCGAAGACGATGGCGCGCATCGAGTGGTACCTCAAGGAGGCTGTGCCGCTCTTCCTCGTGGGGACGGCGCTGCTCTTCGTGCTCGACGCGGCGCACCTGCTCACGTTCGTCCACCGCGCGGGAGAGCCCATCGTGCACCACGTGCTCGGTTTCCCGCGCGACGGCGGCGTGAGCGACCGGGTGAGCGAGGCGCTGCTCGTCGGCTTCTTGCGGCGCGACTTCGGCGCAGCGGGGCTGCTCGACCTGGCGCGCGCGGGGCGGCTGTCGCCCGCGGACGTCGCCGTCTCGATGGTGACGATCACCCTCTTTATTCCGTGCGTGGCGAACGTCTTCATGATCGCCAAGGAGCGCGGGTGGAAGACGGCGGGCGCGATGAGCGCGTTCATCTTTCCGTACGCGGTCGCCGTCGGCGCCGTCGTACGCCTCGGGTTCAAGGCTTTCGGAGGATAGGGATGGTCGACTGCGGGATGTGCGGGCACTCGTTCACGCGGCAAGAGGGCGCAGCATGCCGGAGCGGCTGTCCCATGGCGACCGGATGCGGGATGGTGACGTGCCCGTCGTGCGGCTACGAGTTTCCCCCGGAATCGAAGATCGTCAGCCTGATCGCGAACCTGGTCCGCCGAAAGCCACGTCCCGTGACCGAGGGCCTGGGATGACGCGAACGCTGGTCGCGTGTCGTGCGGGTGAGCGCGTGGTCGTCGGCGCGGTTCAGGGCGGAGCGGCGCGGGTCGACAAGCTCGCGTCGGTGGGGATCCTGCCGGGCGTGGAGCTCCGCGTCCAGCAGACGCGGCCCGTCGTGATCGTCGAGGCCGACGAGACCGTGCTCGCGCTCGAACGCGACCTCGCGTCGCAGGTGGTTGTCGTGCAGGCGACGCACTGAGGCACGGCGAGGCGTCCGCCGGGAAGGCTGCAGGATTTTTGCGGAGACTCGATGAAAACGATTATCAACTTCCTCGTGACGGCGAGCTTGCTCGTGACGGCGAGCGTCGCGCGGGCGACACCGCGCCCCCTTCCGTTCTCGTACCCGTACGAGACCCTCTCGCAGGGCGAGCTGGAGCTCGAGCTCTACGGCGACATGACGCCCCTCCGTGTCGCGTCGGGCGTCCCTGGCCACGGCAACCTGTGGGAGCCCGCTTACGTGCTTCAGAACGAATTCGAGTACGGCATAAGCGACCGACTGGAGCTCGGCCTCTATCAGGTCTTCGAAGCAAACCCGAACGACGGCGGCTCGAACACGATGCAGTTCGACGGCTTCAAGTGGCGGATCCGAGGCCGGCTCGCCGAAGCCGGCGAGTGGCCCGTGGACGTGTCGCTCTACCTCGAGCTCGAGACGATGCACGACGAGCTCTCCCTCGAGGAGAAGGTCAATCTCGCCAAGCGGTTCGGCCGATGGCACTGGATGGCGAACCTCTGGGTCGAGGAGACCGAGAGCCGCCCTTACGACGACGACACCAGGTCCTTTCACTTCGTGCTGAACCCGACGACCGGCATCGAATACGAGGTCACCCCCACGGTACATCCGGGCGTGGAGTACTGGGCTCGCGGCGAAATCGGTACGAGCGACGTCAACGACAAGCTTCACCATTTCGTCGGGCCGACCATGCACCTGAATTTCGGGAAGCTCTGGTGGACCTTCGGCCTTTACGCGGACCTGACGAACTTCAACAAGCCGCTGCCCGGAGAGCAATACGGCCCGGTGTGGGCCCGCAGCGTGATCGGGCTCAACCTGTGAAGCGCCTCGGCCTGCTCCTTTTGACGCTCGCGCTGGGCGCTTGCTCGCCGGCGGCGGCGCCCGAGAACCCGCGCGTCGCGAAGATCCACCGGACCCAGTGCGGGCGGTGCCATAGCCCGCCGGAGCCGGGCAAGCGCAGCCGCGCGGAGGTCGAGGCAGCCGCCACGCGCCACTCGACGCGCGTGCGACTCACGCGCGAGGAGTGGACGGCGATGGTCGACTACCTCGCGCCCGCCGCGAACTGAACGCGAAGTGGAATGCGAACTGGAATGGATGTGAGCCTCCCGGCTTTTCGCTAGCGTTTGGGGGTGGCTCGCGCGACGGCTCCCGGGCTGAGGCTGCAGATCGTCCTGTCGCTCGCGGGCCTGATGCTCCTCGCTTTCGTGCCGCTGTTCTATGCGGTGGCCAGCCTCACGCAGGCGACGGTCCTCGGAGCACGCCAGCAGCAGGCCCGCGCGCTCTCGCGGTCGCTCGCGGCCAGCGCCGACGACGCCGCGATCGCGGGCCGCGCGGACGCGATCGAGCGCGCGATCGACCGGCTCATCGCGTCTTCCGCGCTGCGCGCGGCCTGCGTCTTCGCGCGCGACGGCGCGCAGCTCGCGTGCCGGGGGCCTCGGGCGGACCTCGACGCCATGCGCGCGCCGTCGCCGGCGCCGGACGGCGCGTCTCCGGATTCGCCGGAGCGGGGCGACGACTCGGTGATCCGAGGCATCGCCGGCCGCGAGCTTCAAGTCGTCGTGGCCGGCTCCAGCGTGAACGTGGTCACGCGCGTCGGCCTCGACGACGGCGGAGATCGCGGCACGGCGCTCGTCCGGCTCGTCGCTCTCTACATGTCGACGTTCGGCCTCGCCCTCCTCGTGTTCGCGTATTTCGCGCTCACGCGCCTCATCGTGCGACCGATCGAGCAGCTCGTCCGCGCGGCGGATCGCGTGGCCGGGGGGGCGCGAACGATCCCCGTCGCGCGGACGGGCGCGCGGGAGCTCGTCGAGCTGGCGACGAGCGTCCGGTCGATGACCGAGAAGCTCATCTCCGAGGAGGCGACGTTGATCCTGAAAATCGAGGAACTGACGCACACTCAGGCTCAGCTCGTACGGAGCGAGCGCATGGCCAGCGTCGGCCGCCTTGCGGCGGGGGTCGCGCACGAGATCGGCAACCCGATCGCTGCCGTCATGGGCATGCAGGACCTGCTGCTCGAAGGGGACCTCCCCCCCGAAACCCAGCGCGACTTCCTGCAACGGATGCGGCGGGAGACCGAGAGGATCCACTCGATACTCCGCGACCTGCTCGATTTCGCACGGCCGGAGGAGAAGCCGACACAAGCCGGGAGCGCGCCTCCCCCTGCCGACGTCCGATCCGCCATCGACGACGTGACGTCGCTGGTCAAGACGCAGAAAGAATTCCGCGACGTGCGCGTCGACGTGGACGTCACCGGAACGCTGCATGTGCGTCTCCCCGCCGCCCGGTTGACGCAAGTCCTCCTCAACCTCGTGCTCAACGCCGGCGCCGCCACGGTGACGAAGCCAGGAGCCGCCCGCGTGACCGTACGAGCGTTCGCCCAGCCGGACCGAGGCCAGGTGCGAATCGAGGTGGAAGACGACGGGCCCGGTGTGGCCCCTGGCGTGCGCGAGCGCCTGTTCGAGCCGTTCGTCACCACCAAGGAGGTCGGAGAGGGCACCGGACTGGGGCTCGCCGTCTGCCGCGGCGTCGTCGAGTCCGCCGGTGGGGACATCGGCCTCGACGCGAGCTACCAGGGCGGAGCGCGGTTTTACGTCGTCCTGCCGGCAGCCTCGTAGTCGACCTCCATCCACTCGCCGAGCGGCACCGCGTCGAGACCCTCCGCGGCGATCGCGTCGAGGATCGCCGGCAAGGCGGTCACCGCCGCGGGCTCGCGATCGCCGCGCTCCGGCGCATCGTGAAGGAGGACGATGACCCCGTCGCGCAGGTCGCGACGGACGCGCGCCACGACGTCGGGCGGCCTGGCGGAGGCGATGCCGTCGCGACCGCCGATGGTCCATCCGACGATGGTGAGATCCAGCGCATCGGCCACACGGACGATCGTCGGGTTGGTGTGGCCGATGGGCGGACGAAAGAGCAAAGGCCGGCGGCCGGTGATCTGCTCGATGGCGGCGATCCCTCGCTCGAGATCGGCCCGGACGCGCCGCGGACCGCGTAGCGCGAAGAGGCGGTCGTGTTCGAACGAGTGCAGGGCGACGGAATGACCCGCGTCGACGATGGCGCGAACGACGTCGGGGTGCTCCTGCGCTTTCCGACCGACCACGAAGAACGTCGCCTTGACCCCGCTCGCCGCGAGGAGCTCGAGGATGCGTCGCGTCCAGCGGGGATGGGGGCCGTCGTCGAACGTGAGCGCCACCCCGCGCGCGTCCCGAGGCCCCCTCACGACGGCGTCCGCGAAGATCCGCAGGCGCAGGACGAACACCCCTCCGAGCAGAAGGGCCAGGTACGCGGCGAACGCGAGGACGGCCGTCGCCAGCGCCGGCGGGCCCACGACGAGCGCTCGCGCCGCCATCACCAGCAGGCCGACCGTGGCTGCGTAGAGCGCCAGGCGGGCGGGCGGCATCAGCGCTTGGCGCGCCGCGAGACCACTTCCGCCTCCTCGCCCTCTGCGCTGTCCGCCGCCTCGAGCACGCGAGCTCTGGAGCTGCCGTTCGTCGAAGAGGCGCCCACGCGCTTGCGCTCTCGCGCTTCCTTGCCCGTGCTCTCGGCTTTGCTGTCGCCCGTGTTGTCGAGCTCGAAGAATGCCCCCAGCACGGCCGCGAGGAGGGGGAGCGAGGCGGCCGGGAGCTCGCCGATCGGCGCGTGTCCGGCGCCGATGAAGCTGAGATCCGGCTCGAGAGCGCCGGCCCACTGGCGCATCGCGAACATCAACCCGGCGCCGAGGAGCGCGCCGAAGAGGGCCTTGAGCCCCGCTTCGATCTTCGCGCCCGACGCCCATATGGGCTTGCCTGCGACCAGCCCGGTCAGGACCCCGGTGACGGCGGCGGCGAGGTAGCCAAGGACGGCCCCTCCCGCGCCAACGCCCTGGAAGTCGGGGACCTTGAGGCCGGCGACCAGCGCGGCCGCAACGGCGGCACCGACGAGAAGCCCCAGGATCAAGCCAACGAAGAGACGCCGTACCATGCGCCCTCACAGCGTGGCCATGTGGCGGTCGGACGTCAACGATGCCGAGCGGAACCGCCTCAAGCCGGCCTCTCGAAGGCCTGCGCAAGCCTTGGGGCGAGGCGGGTGCGACGATCCTCTCGGCGGCGCTGGGAGAGCGCGAGCTCGAGGGCCCGGGGGTCGCACACGAGCACGACCAGCCGCTTGCCTCGTGTGACCGCAGTGTAGAGCAGGTTCTTGCTGAGCATGACGAAATGAGCGAAAAGGAGCGGCATCACGACCGCGGGATACTCGCTGCCCTGGGACTTGTGGATGGTACAGGCGTAGGCGAGCACCAGGTCGTCGATCTCCGCGGCGTCGAAGGCGACGTCGCGGTCGTCGAAACGGACGACCATCGTATTCTCTTCCGGATCGATGCTCGCAACGAGGCCCACGTCGCCGTTGAAGACGTTCTTGTCGTAGTCGTTGCGAAGCTGCATGACCTTGTCGCCCTGGCGGTAGGTGCGGCTACCCCGGACGAGGGCGGGCCCGGTTGGATTGAGCGCCGTTTGGAGCGCTTCGTTCAGCGCGACGGCGCCGGCGGCTCCGCGGTTCATCGGCGTCAACACTTGCACGTCGCGCACCGGATCGAGCCCGAACCGATGGGGGATGCGGGAGGTCACGAGCTCGATGATGGTGTCGCGGGTGCGCTCGGGATCGCGGCGTTCGACGACGAAGAAGTCCGACTCGGCACCGGACGCGGCCGGGACGGGCGGCTCGCCGTTGTTGATGCGGTGGGCGTTGGTGACGATGAGACTGCGGGCGGCCTGGCGGAAGATCTGCTGCAGCCGCACGAACGGCACGACCCCCGACTGGATGATGTCACGCAGGACCGCACCCGGCCCGACGCTCGGTAGCTGGTCGACGTCGCCCACGAGGAGCAGGCGCGTCCCCGGCGCGATGGCCTGCGCCAGGGCGTCCGCCGTCGGCAGGTCGAGCATCGAAACTTCGTCGACGACGACGGCTCCGGCCTGGATGGGACGGCGCCGGTCCCTCTTGAAACTGGCCGTCTTCGGGTCGAACTCGAGCAGCCGGTGCAAGGTCGTCGCTTCGCAGCCGGTCGCCTCGCTCATGCGCTTCGCCGCCCGTCCGGTCGGCGCGGCGAGCCGGACATCGACGCGGGCACGCGCCAGGACGGCCAGGATCGCCCGAACGATCGTCGTCTTGCCGACGCCGGGCCCCCCCGTGACGACTAGCAGCTGCCGGCGGGCGGCTTCGTTCACGGCGTGCCGTTGCTCCGGCGCCAGCTCGACGCGCGCGCGCGTCGAGCTGGCGCCGGAGCAACGGCAC
>Ga0102924_1003774_pt1 | contig 15736 bp, 21 predicted proteins | sample PaiPotPPM11metaG_FD_80116 | JGI IMG/M metagenome (GOLD analysis project Ga0102924, IMG submission 80116) | Iron sulfur acid spring bacterial and archeal communities from Banff, Canada, to study Microbial Dark Matter (Phase II) - Paint Pots PPM... ... | reverse complement strand
GATGGGCAAGGCGGTGGGTGCGGCGGCGGTCACGGCTATGGCGGCGGCTGCGCGCCCGCCTCGACCACCGCCGCCGCCCCCATAGCCGTGACCGCCGCCGCACCCACCGCCTTGCCCATCCGCCGCCCGCCGACCTTGCCGGTCACCGGCCGGGTAGGACCAGCCGTCGGCAACTCCAGCTTCGCCCGTCCACCAGGGCCGCTCGATGCCGCGACCGGTGCGGCCGCCGCGGCCGCCGTGGTGCTCCCCGCCGACAGCCGGGTGACCTCCTGGCGAAGCGAGGCGTTCTCCTGCGTCAGCCGCGTGCAGACCTGTGCCAGCTCACTAACCTTCGCCGTCAGCTCATCCAAAGCTGACGCGCCCGTTGCGTCCATCATCCCTCCGTATGGCAACGGGAACGACAAGTATTTTCCGGCACAATTAATGTGGTCCCCGTCAGTCCCGGCGAGATAAGTCATAACGGCTCAAGGCGGCCCGAGTCAAGAGATGTAAAAAACCGGTTATAACGGGTTGGGCTAGTGTCGTATCAGCAGCTCACAGGCCTGCCGTGCGATGGAACAACATGGAACGAGATGGCACGCTTATATATCTCTTGCTCCTTGTCCACCCGTGATCTGCCCCTTTTGCGCAGGGTCGGTGTCAGGCCTTTCGTGCCGAGCGAATCCAGTCGGTTGCTCTCCGTTCTGCTCGCGGCACTGACATTTCTGCCACTTTCTGCCGCCCGCCCGGCAAAGCCCGGTGAGGCGGACAGGCCAGTCCCCCTTTACGGACACACCCGCCGACCGGAGCCACGGGCCGAGCACAGGCTGGCGCGGGCCATGCCCGATGTGCCGTAGACTGTGCTGCGCACCAGCGCTCGTAGCTCAACGGATAGAGCATCTGACTACGGATCAGAAGGTTGGGGGTTCGAGTCCCTCCGAGCGCGCCCACCAGACCGCAGGTCATGATGATGGTCACGGCCTGTAATCGTCGAAGTCCTCGTCCGCTGGCCTGACTCTGGCCGCATCGGCGTCCTCGTCCGCCGACCTGACCCGTCGCAGGGCCGTCGGTGAGACTTGATTTAGCCAAGTGGGCTGGTGCGGCCGCCGATCTTGTCGGTGGTCTCCAGGGGCGTACGCGTGGCGTTCAGGAACAGACTGAGCATGCTGAACCAGGCGATGGTGACGATGTATTTGCGGGTCACCACGGGACCAAACGTGTCAAGCATGGTGTTCAGCGTGTTATCGGTGAGCGTTCCGGTACGCAGCATTTCGTCTGTCGCGGTGCAGATCAGTACATAGTCTGGCGCTACTCCGGAGACGGGCCCGTCGCTTGTGGTGGCCTCGATCTCAGCGTCAGTCAGTCCGGCGTTGGACGCCATGACCCTGTTGGCCTGCCACTCGTACGGCACGTCGAGGATGGATGCGGCGCGCAAGATAATCATCTCGCGGTGCTTGTCGTCTATGTCCGAAGTGCCGAAGATCGCCCGGACGTCACTTATTAGCACGGGATAAAATTCCTCGGCTCCGGCGAACATCTTTATGACGTTGAGCGTGGTGTCAGGGTCGTAGTCTTGGCCCATCACATCACGGAGATCGTCGTCCGAGGGCAAGGGCACGGCGACTGACTGCCGGTAAGCCGTTGGTGCACTCATACCCGCTCCCTTCACTTGGTGTTACTATCAGTCACTTTATGTACCCGCTACGGCAGGCTTCATGACCCCCGGGGGACCACATGCCGAGCCACTGCTCGGCGCCCCAGGCTTGGAACCGCTCTACCTCGGTGAACCCCAGCTTCGCTGCTAGGCGCATCGAGCGGACGTTGGCGGTCTGGGTAAAGAGCACCACCGGCTCGCCGGGAAGCTCGGCGGCGAGCCAGCCGAGGGCCGCTGCGCACGCCTCGGCGGCGTACCCGAATCCCCACGCCTCGGGCAGGAACAGGTAGCCAAGCTCGGCCCGCCCGGCAGCACGAGGCCCCGCCGCTCTCCGGAGAATGATCTGGCCGATCATGGCTCCGCAGGCGGCACCAGGTGGTCCCCGCATTCCGGAAGCAGATCGTCCTGAATCAGCACTACGATCCGGGCCATGACACCAGCCAGCGAGCCCGCCGACCAGCCACCCGCTTCCCCTGATCAGCCGATGGAGGCACAGTTCGGGCCGCACCGGTTCTACGCCGGCGAGGGCGGCGGCAGCGAGCAGTTCCGGGGCGCCCGGTTCGATGTCGCCGACCTGCGCGGCGCCCGGTTCACCGACTGTGACCTGACCGGTGTCACGATCAGGGACTGCTGGCTGGTCAACGTGAGCATCTCCGGTTTCCTCAGCAACGTCACGGTCAACGGGGTCGACGTGACCGATTTCGTCAACGCCGAGCTGGACCGCCGGCACCCCGAGCGCGTGCAGTTCCGCGAGGGCCAGAGCGCCGATGATGTCCGCGCGATCTGGGACACCATCGAGCGGCTGTGGGCGCAGGCCGCCGAGCGGGCCGGGCGGCTGCCCGCGGCAGTGCTGGATCAGCAGGTCAATGAGGAGTGGTCGTTCGCGCAGACACTGCGCCATCTGGTCTTCATCACCGACGCCTGGGCCAGCCGGACGATCCTGGACGAGGAAATGCCCTACCACCCGCTCGGCCTGCCGCAGAGCTGGTACCCGGCGGCCGACGCGGCCGCGCTGGGCATCGACCTGACCGCGCAGCCGAGCTACGACGAGATCCTGGCCGCCCGCGCCGACCGGATGGCGGTGATGCGGCGCATCATCGCCGGCGTGACCGACGAGAGCCTGGGCCGGGTATGCCGGCGCGCACCTGCTCCCGGTTACCCGGACGAGGAGCGCACCGTGATCGAGTGCATCAGCGTCGTGATGGACGAGGAGATCGAGCACTACCGGTTCGCGGACCGCGACCTGGCCGTGCTGGAAGCCAGCTAGACGATCAGCCGGCGGGCGCGAAGCTCTCGGTAGAACGGCTCGTGATAAGCGCTGTAACGGGCCAGCATGGCGTTATTGGCGGTCGTGATCTCATAGCCGGTGGCGGACCGCGTGAACCCGCTGGTCTGACTCACGCGGGCATGCCAGCGGGCGCTGTGCCGCCATTCCTCACGCTCGCCGGGTGACCAGCGCAGGGCCGATCGGCGGAACGGAATGCCGGTGGCGGCGCAGTAAGCCGCCATGGTCGCGGCCGGGTCGGCGATCAGGTCGTCCGAGTCCACGACGACCGGCTCAGCGCCGCCTGCGGCAAGAATGGCCTGGTAGAGGTCGTAGGCGTGCTCGAGCCCGATCTCGCCCAGCGTCAGCCTCGGGCCCTGGAGCGCGTAGCAGGAGGCGACGATCTCGGCGGGCGCGCGGATGATGAACGTGTGCGTGACCTCGGCCAGGAACCGCTGGTCGGCTAGTACCGCGTGGTGACGACGATCGGTTGTTTCCTTAACGAACGCCGCCGAGGTCTCGGCGAGACCGAGCAGCGTCGCGATGAGCTCCGCGGGATCAGCTACCGGGTGCCCGTTTACCTCGGTTGAGCCGTGGTCGCCGATGTTGTCGAACGGCTCGTGCAGCGCGACCAGGCCGCCGTGCTCCAGCATGTACCGGAAGAACGCGGTGGAGCGAGACCGCGGTGCTGCCCACAGGGCAATCAGGCCAGGCCGTACTGATGCCGAGCCGTCAGCCACCGTCACTCTCCTCCCGCCGCCAGCATATTCGCCGACCGTCGCGGGCTGAATGCCTATCGCGTCAAAATTTTATGTGCTAAGGTTCAAATTAAAGCCGCAGAGAACCTTCAACTGGCCTCTCGCTTGTTAGAACGATTTGCCATCTTGGCTTGTTCCACTAACCGGTGTGACTTTTTACTTTCTTTCTACTGTTCCGCAGTGGAATTCCCGGCTGCATAATCGTCGTCATGAGCGAACGAGACATGCACATCCTCCTGAAGACGCCGCGACTTGCCCTGCGCCAGTTCACCGAGGACGACGTCGACAACCTGTTCAGCCTGAACAGCGACCCTGAGGTCATGCGCTACCTAGGCCGGCCACCTTCTCGCGAGGTCCTGCGGGACGAGATCATCCCGTTCTTTCTCCGTGCCTACCAGCGCCTCGACCGGCTGGGCATCTGGGCCGCCGAGTCCGCCGACAATGGCGAGTTTCTGGGCTGGTTCCACTTCCGCCCCGGTGCTGACGGCGATATCACCAACGTTGACCTGGGCTACCGGCTGCACCGGTCAGCCTGGAATCACGGGTATGCCACCGAGGGATCACGGACCCTGATCAACATGGGCTTCACCGACCTGGGCGTCCAGCGCGTATTCGCGCACACGATGACGGTCAATGCAGGGTCCCGGCACGTGCTGGAGAAATGCGGTCTGACCCTCGTGCACACCACCGCCTGTGACTGGCCCGACGCCGATGTCATCGACGGCGCCGAGCATGGCGAGGTCGAGTACGCCCTAACCAGGGCCGAATGGGAAGCACAGGCCGCTAGCTTGAAATAGGGCCTATTCGCAGCCGAGGACGCAGGCCACTGGCGGGCCGAGCGGGAGAAGCTCGGTCCTCAGCTGCGTAAAGTCGGCCTGTCGCAGCAGGTTCTCGATCTCGCGGGCGGCGTTGCGGGATGTGTCCGCCGTGGCCCCGGGGCAGCGGGGCTGGGACGCGATGGCCATGCGCCCGCCAGGCGCCAGCCGCCGGCGCAGCTCGGCCAGTCGCTCGGCCGGGGCGGGCCAGAACCCGAGGGCGTTGATGGCCAGGATGGCGTCGAAGGGGCCCTCGAGACCGGGCGGAAGCTGATCGACTGACCCCCTCATCAGCGTGACTCGGCCGGCCCGGATGGCGGTGGCGTTGCGCCTGGCCGCCTGCCCCACCATCACGCCGGAGTGGTCGAGGCCGTATACGTGAGCCGCGCCGGCCCGAGCCAGGGCGGCGATCGCCACGCCAGGACCGAAGCCGATCTCAAGGACCTGGTCGCCGGGCTGCACGTCGAGCAGCGAGACCACCCAGCGGCTGCGCTGCCGGTTGGACGGGCGGTGGGCCATCTCCCATGCGGTCACCCGCCCGGCCGTGCCCCGGGGATTATGGGCCTGTCCGATGACGTCCCGGTCCAGGGCCCGCACGGCGGCGATCCCGGCCCGCGCGACCGTGTACTCGACCGCAGCGGTCACGACTCGCCGCACCCCTCGTGGCATGCTTCCCTCATGTCGTGTTCCCATGGCCGGGAGTCAACGCCTTCAGGTGCACCTGAAGTCAACCAGCCCGGCGGCCTGCTCACGATCGGCGAACTGGCCCGCCGCGCGAGCGTCACCACCACGGCCCTGCGCTACTACGAAGAAGTCGGCCTTCTCCCCGCGCCGGCCAGGATCTCGGGGCAGCGTCGCTACCCCGTGTCGGCCGCCCGGATCGTCGGCATGATCCTGCTTTACAGCGACGCCGGGTTCACCCTGGCCGAGCAGAAGGCCCTCATAGCCGCACACGAGGACACGGGCGGCGAATGGAGACGGCTGGCCCAGCGCAAGATCACCGAACTCGACGAGCAGATCGCCAGGGCGCAGGCCGCGCGCGATGCCATCAGCCACGGACTGTGCTGCCCGCACGAGGACATCACCCAGTGCCCCAATTTCAACGCCGGCGTCACCGCCCGGCTCGCCGGCCAGCCACTGTCACGGTCCCACCAGCAGCTGCACGGCCAGCGGTTCCATGAGATGACAGCTGGTTCCTAGCACGCGACCTTTTGTACCGTCCTGTGCATGACCAGACCGACTCAGCGATCCTTGTTCACCATCGGCGCGGTGCGCGACGAGATCGCCGACGCCTACGGGCTGGACGTCACCGGCGGCACGTTGCTCCGGGCCTTTGTCAACGACGTCTACGCGATCGTCACGCCGGGCGGCCGGTATGTGTTCAAGGTCTACCGGCACGGATTCTGGTCGCCGGACGAGGTTGCCTGGGAGCTCGAGCTGACCAGGCACCTGCTCGGTTCCGGAGTGCCGGTACCCGAAGTGGTGCCGCTGACCGACGGGCGGCTGCTCGGCGTGGTCGACGCTCCCGAAGGCCAGCGCGCCTACGCCCTCACTACCTTCATCGAGCCTTGCGCCAGGGCGCGGCCGCCGTTCACCGATGGGCTCTACCGCCAGTTCGGCGCCGTGATCGCGGCGTTCCACACCGCGGGTGACTCCTTCACCAGCACCTACCCCCGCCGCCCCTTCGATCTGGCCACCACGCTGGTGGAGCCGCTCGGCCTGGTGCTGGCCGAGCTTGCCGGTCAGCCCGAGGATCGCGCGGTGATCCGGGCCCTGGGTGACGAGGCGCAGGACCGGATTGAGGCCCTTATCGCCGGCGGGCTCGACTGGGGCGTTGTCCACGGCGACGTCACCATGGACAACGTGTTCTTCGGCCCGGCCGGGCCGGTCATCTTTGACTTCGATCTGGCCGGCCCCGGATTCCGGGCTAGCGACCTGTACGGCGTCCGGCAGACCAGGCACTGGGATGCCTTCGCCGACGGCTATCAGCGGATCCGGCCCCTGGCTGACAACGACCGGGCCGCGCTGCCCTGGTTCACGGTCGCCGGAAACATCGCCAATCTGAAGTTCCACCTGATCGACAAGCCGATGTTCGCCGGCACGGAATCCCTGGCCGAGGGATGGGCCGAGCGCATCCTGATCGACTTGCGCGCCGCGGCCAAGGACCTGCTCGGGTAGATCAGCAGTCGTCCGGGCGGCGGGCTCTATGGTTGCGGCATGGTCTCCTGGTGGCACCGCGATGTGCTCGCGGCAGGCAAGCTGCCCCTGATGCTGTGCTTCCTGGCTTTCGTCATCACGTTTGTGACGACGCGAACGATCACGCGCATGATCCGCGACGGCCGCGGCCCATTCCGGAATCAGGTGACGGCAAGCGGGACGCACATTCATCACGCTGTCCCCGGCATCATCCTGCTGATCATCGGGGCATTCACGGCGGTCGGTGGTCCTGACTCGCTCGGCTGGCGCTCGTTCGCCGCGATCGCGGTCGGTATCGGCACCTCGCTCGTCTTGGATGAGTTCGCGCTGATCCTGCATCTGCAGGACGTCTACTGGAGCGGCGAGGGCCAGCTTTCGGTCGAAGCGGTGAGCCTGACGGCCGCCTGCCTCGGGCTGGCCCTCGTCGGGTTCAGCCCGTTTGGCGTGAAAGAAGTCAACGGTATCGAGCTGTCGCTGCGGCTGACCGCAACCGGAGTCCTCATCGTCGACGGGGTGCTTGCCTTCATCTGCGTGCTAAAAGGCAAGTACCGGACAGCCCTGTTCGGGCTCTTCCTGCCACCTCTCGCGGTGATCGGCGCTCTGCGCCTGGCGCGCCCGCGATCGATCTGGGCCCGATATCGCTACCGGGGCAGACAGCTGGAACGCGCGACCCGCCGCGCGGCCGACTTCGACCAGCGCTGGGCCCCTCTCCAGATCGACTGGGAAGACTTCATCGGCGGAAGACCATCCCAGCCCAACCCGCCGGCCAGCGACGACGCCCACACCTGACGGCAGTTCTCAGCGAAGACCAGTCCTCGGATCACGCGCGGGGCGGCGGGAGAAGAGCAGCGCGGCTAGGCCGAGGAGGACCAGGGCCAGCGGTATCGGGCACCACCAGTGGTCCCAGAACGCGGTCAGCCCGTGGCTGGACACGCGCCCGGTCCAGAAGATGCCCAGCAGCAGCACGATTGTGCCGATGATCTGCCAGGTTCGACGCATGGCTTCAGGCTAGCCGCCGCCTCGGGCGAGCACGAGTACGCCGAGATGCGGCTGCGCGCGGCCGCCAGTCGATCACGCTGCGTGACATGATCTGGTCATGTCCGAGGGAGTGATGCTGCGCCCGGTCAGGGCGGATGACCTCAAGGTTCTGGAGCGGCTGACCCAGGATCCGGAGATCACCGGGGAGTTCGAGTGGTCGGGCTGGTACGACCTGCGGGTGCTGCGGCGCGGCTGGGACGACAACGGACTGATCGGCCCGGACGGCGGGATCCTGATGGTGGTCCGGGATGACGAGCGCCTGGGCGGGGTGAACTGGCGGCGGCACGAGACGACGCCGGCCGCTCACTGCTGGGAGGTGGGCATCGAACTGCTGCCGGAGGCGCGCGGCCACGGCTACGGCACGCAAGCGCACCGGCTGCTGGTGCGCTACCTGTTCGCGCACACCACGGTGCACCGGATCGAGGCGGTTACCGAGGTCGGCAACATCGGGGAGCAGCGGGCGCTGGAGAAGGCCGGGTTCACGCGGGAGGGCGTCATGCGCGGAATCAGCTGGCGGGACGGGGCGTGGCGCGACAGCGTTCTCTACAGCATCCTGCGTACGGATTCGCTCGGCTGAGATAGCCGGTTGCCGCAAGCACGGCCAGGGTGAATCATCCGGCTAGTGGACGATGAGCCTGGGCGCAGGCAGTTGCGCAACGTGTTCGACCGGGCCGCCGAGGACTTCGACCGCACCCGGCCGGTCTGTCCGCCGCAGGCCTTCGACGACCTGGTCGATCTGACCGGGCTGGCGCCGGGGGACCGGGTGGTCGAGATCGGCTGCGGCACGGGCCAGGGGACGGTGCCGCTGGTCGAGCGGGGGCTGGCGGTCACGGCGGTCGAGCTGGGCCCGGAGCTGGCCGCGGTGGCGCGGCGGCGGCTGACGGGGTTCCCGGCGGCCGAGGTGGTGACGAGCTCGTTCGAGGACTGGCAGCCAGCGGGGCCGGCGTTCGACGCGGTGGTGGCCTTCAGCGCGCTGCACTGGGTGGACCCGGACGTTCGCTACGCCAAGCCGTTTGAGCTGCTGCGGCCGGGTGGCGCCATGGTGGTGGGCGGATGCCAGTGGGCCCGGCCGGCGGACGGCCAGCGGTTCTGGGCCGAGGTGCAGGAGGACTACCGGGCGGTGGGCTACGCGGGCGAGCCGCCGCCTCCGCCGGAGCAGATCGACGCCTGGCACTTCCCGGCCGAGGCGGCGCCGCTGTTCACGGAGGTGGCCTCGCGGCGTTACCCGTTCCCGTTCGAGTACAGCAGCGAGGACTACCTGGCCATCCTGGCCACGCAGTCGGGCACGCACGCCCTGGGCGACGCGGGGCGGGCCGAGTTCCTTGACCGGGTCCGGCGCCGGCTGGCGGCGCTGGGCTGGCCCCGGCTGACGGCGAGCTTCGTCGGCCGCCTGACGGTCGGTCGGCGGGCGGCCTGACCGAGGCCGGCGACCCAGGGGCCGACGGACCGGGCGGAAAAAACGGGTGGCGGATCGGGCCGGGACGGTCAAGGCTCGGAGGCATGACTGACGCCGACCGCGGGACCGCGGGGTCGCAGGCGGATCAGCCTGCCCGGAGCTTCGGCTGGTGGGACATGTGGGTCGGCCCTGAGGACGACCCGCGGATCGAGGACCGGCCCGGCAATGAGCGCGACATTCTCGTGTCCTACCTGCGCAATCGTCGCCTGACGCTGGAGATGAAGTGCGCCGGGCTGGACGCGGCCGGGATGGCCGCCCGCTCGGTGCCGCCCTCGGACCTTTCGCTGCTGGGCCTGGTGCGTCACCTGGCCGACTGCGAGCGGTACTGGTTCCGGGAGGTCATGGCCGGGCAGGACGTGCCCTGGTACTACCGCACCGAGGCGGACCGCGACGCGGCATTCGCCGGGGCGGTGGCCGACCCGGAGGTGGTGGCGCAGGCGTGGGCCTGCTGGCGGGGTGAGGTCGAGTTCGCCGAGCGGCTGGTGGCGCGGACACAAGACCTCGGGGTCCGGGGCGGCCACGGCGATGAGGAGACCATCTCGCTTCGTGAGGTCCTGGTGCACATGATCGAGGAGTACGCCCGGCACAACGGCCACGCGGACCTCCTGCGCGAGCGCATCGACGGGCGCATCGGCCAGTAGCTAATACCGGTCAAGCTCGGCCAGGCGCCGGGCCAGGTGGTCGCGTTCGGACTGGTTGGCGGTCCGCTCGATGGCCGCCGCGTAGGCGTCGGCGGCCTCGCCGTTGCGGCCGAGCCGGTGCAGCAGGTCGGCCCGGACGGCATGCAGCAGGTAGTAGCCGTCCAGGTCAAGCCGGTCTACCAGGGCCAGCGCGACGGCGGCACCGTCGGTCTCGGCCACCGCAACGGCTCGGTGCAGCGCCACCACCGGGCTCGGGTCGAAGGCCAGGAGCTGGTCGTAGAGGCGTACTACCTGGTGCCAGTCGGTGGCCTCGGCGGTCGGGGCGTCAGTGTGCACGGCGTTGATCGCGGCCTGGATCTGGTACGGGCCGGGCTGGTCGCGGCGCAGGCAGGCCCGGACGATGGCGTGCCCCTCGCGGATGAGCTCACGGTCCCAGCGGCTGCGGTCCTGGTCGGCCAGCCGGATCAGGGTCCCGTCCGCGGTGGTGCGCGTGGCCCGCCGGGCCTGGGTCAGCAGCATGAGCGCGAGCAGCCCGTGCACCTCGGGGTCGTCGGGCATGAGCCGGGCCAGCAGCCGCCCGAGCCGGATGGCCTCGGCGCACAGGTCGTCGCGGACCAGCTCCTCGCCGGAGCTGGCCGCGTAGCCCTCGCTGAAGATGAGGTAGACCACGGCCAGCACGGCGCGCAGCCGGTCGGGCAGCTCGGCCTCGCTCGGCACCCGGTAGGGGATGTTGGCGTCGCGGATCTTGGCTTTGGCCCGGACCAGTCGCTGCCCCATGGTCGTCTCGCTGACCAGGAACGCGTGGGCGATCTCGGCCGTGGACAGGCCGCCGAGCAGGCGCAGGGTCAGGGCCACCTGGGCGGCGCGGGCCAGGGCCGGGTGACAGCAGGTGAAGATCAGCCGCAGTCGCTCGTCGGGCACGGGTCCCTCCTGCTCGGTGGGCTCGTCGCGGGCGTGCAGCAGCGCGGCCTGGGCCTGCCGGTCGTCGCGGGAGGCCTCGCGGCGCAGGTGGTCGATGGCCCGGCGGCGGGCGGTGGTGATGATCCAGCCGGCCGGGGCGGGCGGCTGTCCGGCCGCGGGCCAGGTGGCCACGGCGGTGGCGAACGCCTCCTGAACCGCGTCCTCGGCTACCTCGATGCTGCCGAAGACGCGGGTCAGCACGGCGACCGCGCGTCCGTACTCGGCGCGGAACACGCGCTCGATCTCGCGGACGCCGACGGCGGCCGCGCCGCTGTCAGTGCTCGGGGGCATCCTGGAACGGCCGGACCTCGATGGGCAGGCCGGTGATCATGGTCGCGGCGGACGCGTAGCCGAGGGCCGCGTCCAGGTCGGGCGAGTTCACGATCAGGAAGCCGCCGACGTGCTCCTTGCCCTCCAGGTAGGGGCCGTCGGTCATGACGATGTCCCCGGCCTGTTCCCTGACCACGGTGGCCGAGTCGGGCCGGTGCAGGCCGCCGCTGAACACCCATGCCCCGTCGGCCTTGATCCGCTCGTGCAGCGCCTCCAGTTCGCGGGTCATGCGTTCCAGGACCTCGGGCCCGGGAACCGGCCCGTCAGGCTGATAGACGGTGAGCACGTACTGCGTCATGGCCCGGTCCTTCCGTCGCGCGGCGGGCGCCTCGCCGGCCGCTGTCACCCCCTACACGAATGACCAGCGGCCACCTCGACAGCATCACACAGACCGGGTTCATGATCACGGCAGGAGAGCTACGCCTGCAAGTCGGACTCGACCGGACTGCGGTCTAGATCCAGGTGCGCGACCCTGGCCGCGCGGGCTGCGGCCACCCGGGAGCTCTGCCACATGGCGACCAGGACGGTGAGGCTCAGCACCACCAGGGCGGCCTCGACGAACAGCGAGACCGTGCCCACCCAGTAGCCCCAGTTGCCGACGTCGCCGGGGTCGCCGGGGAGCCCCACCGAACGCGAGGCGATATAGGCGGTGAACGGCCCCAGGCCAAGCAAGACGCCCGCGGCCCAGCCCAGTCCCGCGGCCCAGGGCCGCAGGCGTGACCGGGACAGTGCCGCCGACCGGGACAGTGCCGCCGACCGGGACAGCAGGATCTGCCACGGTATGAGCAGCGCCAGCGCGGTGAGGACCCCGCCCACCTCGATGAGCCGGTAGCTCCAGCCGATCCAGCTTGGCGAGTTCAGGGCGGTGATGCCGCCCTGGTCGGCGACGTGAACGGTGGAAATGGCCAGGGCCAGCAGCGCGCCGCACAGTCGGACGGCTATGTCTGGCAGGTATCCCGTGGTCCCGGCCATGGCGGTGACTGCCTTGCGCTGGCCGGGAGCCGTCTGGTTGGTGACTTTCTGTCGCGACATCGTTACTCCTAGTATCCGGAGCATCCCAGCCGATGCTTAGCGTCAGAGCACCACGAGACGATGATGCTCACCGCTGGTAACACGACCGGCGCGGTCGTCAGGTTCAGCGCTTCGGCGGTGCAGTCGTTCCGACACGTCGAACGCATGTGCGAGGAGGTCGTGGAGTTTGATCATGCGGACCGGTAGAGTGCGGCTCCGATCCCGTCATCTGGCCGAGGGGGTTTCCTTGCCCGAGCTGACCTGCCTGGAGATCTGCGCCGGAGCCGGCGGTCAGTCCCTGGGCCTGGAGCAGGCGGGCTTCTCCCATGCGGCGGCGGTGGAGATCGACCCCGACGCCTGCGAGACGCTGCGGCTGAACCGGCCCGCCTGGAAGGTCGAGCAGGGCGACGTCCATCACTTCGAGGGCACCACCTTCCGGGGCGTGGACCTGCTGGCCGGCGGCGTGCCGTGCCCGCCGTTCTCCATCGCGGGCAAGCAGCTGGGCGCCGACGACGAGCGCGACCTGTTCCCGCAGGCCCTGCGGCTGGTCGAGGAGTGCCAGCCCGAGGCGGTCATGCTGGAGAACGTGCGCGGCCTGTCCACGGCCCGCTTCGCGGGCTACCGCGAGCAGGTGCTGGCCCGGCTGAGCGAGCTGGGCTACGCGGCCGACTGGCAGGTGCTGAACGCCAGCGAGTTCGGCGTGCCGCAGCTCCGGCCGCGGTTCATCCTGGTCGCGATGCGGCCCGATGCCTACGCCCGCTTCGAGTGGCCGCGGGCCCTGAAGACCCCGCCCACGGTGGGCGAGACGCTGCGCGACCTGATGGCGGCTGGCGGCTGGCCGGGGGCCGACGCCTGGGCCCGCCAGGCCACCGGCATCGGGCCCACGCTGGTCGGCGGGTCGCGCAAGCACGGCGGCCCCGACCTGGGCCCGACCAGGGCCCGCGCGGCCTGGCTGGAGCTGCACGTGGACGGCAAGGGCCTGGCCGACGCCCCGCCGGGACCCGGCGCTCCGCTGCACCACCTGCCCCGGCTGACCCTGCCGATGGCCGCCGCCCTCCAGGGCTTCCCGGCCGACTGGCGCTTCTGGGGCCGCAAGACGGCGGCCTACCGCCAGATCGGCAACGCGTTCCCGCCACCCGTGGCCCGCGCGGTGGGTCAGAGCATCAGGGCGGCCATCGAGGCGGCGAGCCAGGGCCAGGCCGGGCCGGGCCGGCGATTGCGGGCGGTCTAGCCCGGGCGACCTTTGTTGCTCGATCTACGAGAGAACCCGCCGGCGGAAGTTGCGCAGTCCTACGGCCAGAAACGCGGCCGCGAACGCGGTGATCACGGGATAGATGATGTACAAGTGCATGTGCGGGGCGGTTGTGAACGCGGCCCGCATCCCCTCGTTCACGTAGATCAGCGGGTTGATCAGCACGATCGTCTGGAGCCAGTGCCAGCCGCCCACGGTCACCGGGGCCAGCCTGGTCCAGGAGTAGTAGGTGCCGCCCAGGAACGTGATCGGCAGGATGATGAACCCGAACATCAGGCCGATGTTCCTGGGCTCGAAGCTGGTGCCGAGGACCAGGCCCAGGCCGGCCATGGCCACGCAGGCCAGCGGCACGAAGGTGACGATCAGCCACCAGTGCAGGGTCAGGTGGGCGTGCACCCCCGGCGCGTGCACGACCGAGGCGATGGGCAGCACGATGATCGCCGACAGCACGCCCTGGGCCGCGCCGGACAGCACCTTGGCCACCGCCACCAGCCAGATCGGGCAGGGCGCCTGCACCCGGTCCTCGATCTCCCTGGTGAAACCGAACTCCTGGGCCATGGCCAGGGCGATGGACTGGACCCCCTGGAACATGACCGAGATGCCGACCACGCCGGGGACCAGGATGGTGGCGAAGGCCGACTCGGCCGCGGGGTTGCCGCCGCCCCCGATGCCCTGGCCGATCTTCGGGAACACGTAGAGAAACACGAAGCACAACAAGAACGGCTGGATCAGCGTGCGCAGCACGAACTCCCATACGTGCTTGCGCAGGACCACCAGGTCGCGCAGCATCAGGGCGCCGAGCGCGGTCCAGCTGGCCGCGGCCACCGAACGGGTCGGGCCGCCGCCGATCCGCCGGGTCGGGGCGGCCGCCTGCGAGCTCACGGACGTGGCCATCAGTCGCGCAGCTCCTTGCCGGTGAGGTTGATGAACACGGTCTCCAGGCTGGGCTCGGAGACCGACAGGTCGGCCAGGTCGAAGCCGCCCCGCTCGGCGGCCAGCACGATGCGCGGCACCAGCCGGTCGCTGCCCTGCACGTGCAGCTGGAGGCCGCCCTCGACCTGACGGGTCCGGGTGACGCCCTCGATGTCCTGGCTGAGCAGCTCGGCCAGGCGGGCGGTGTCGCCGCCGGCCTTGATCGTGACCACGGTGTCGGCGTCCACGCTGCGCTTGAGCGCGGCCGGGGTGTCCAGCGCGAGGATCTTGCCGTGGTCCATGATGGCGACCCGGTCGCAGAGCTGGTCGGCCTCTTCCATGTAGTGCGTGGTCAGCATGATGGTCTGGCCATCGCCGTGCAGCTCGCCCAGCAGGTCCCACAGCGCCAGGCGGCTCTGCGGGTCCAGGCCCGCGGTCGGCTCGTCCAGGAACAGCACCGACGGCCGGTGGAAGATGGCCCTGGCCACCATGAGCCGCTGGGCCATCCCGCCGGACAGGGCGTAGACGGAGGCCTTGGCCCATTTCGACAGCTGGAACTGGTCCAGGAGCTCATCGGCGGTGCGGCGGGAGGCCTTGGCCCCCATGCCGAACAGCCGACCGTGGAAGTAGAGGTTCTCCCACACGGTCAGCTGCCGGTCGAGGGTGTTCTGCTGCGAGACGATGCCGCTGAGCTGCTTGGCCAGGGCCGGGTGGGCGGCGATGTCGACCCCGGCCAGGAAGGCCCGGCCCGAGGTCGGGACCACCCGCGTGGTCAGCATCCCGGCGGTGGTGGTCTTCCCGGCCCCGTTGGGACCGAGCAGGCCGAAGATCTCGCCCGCCTGGACATCCAGGTTGAGCTGGTCAACGGCGGCGAAGTCGGTGCCGGCGTAGACCTTGGTCAGGCTCTCGGTATGGATGACGGCCGTGTCGGGCGGGGCCGCGGTCGGGCCCGCGGCGTCGGGCGGCGCTGCTGTGGTGCTCATCGCTCCCACATCGTAGTCCCGCCCGACTCTCTCGTCGGTGTTGCTGGGGGTCCGGGGGTGGCCCCCGGGTCGGCACGGTCAGCGGTGGCGGCGGGGGCGGTAACAGAGCAGCACGATGACGATGAGCGCCAGCAGCACCCAGGGCACCAGGCCGGCCAGGGCGTGTCCGACCGCGGTGGCCACGATGAGGATAAGCACCAGGGCGATCAGCCGGGGGACCAGCCGGCGCGGCGGCCGCTGGACCAGCTCGCCCGGCGGCGCGGCGGCCCGGGCCTGGCTGCGGCGCGGCGGCTTGGCCGCCGCCGCGCCCGGCTCGGGCCCGGATTCGGGCAGGTCGGCGAACAGTCCTTGCAGGTCGGCCTGGGTGACGGCGCCCATGGCCTGGTCGAGCCGGCGGCCGAACTCCTCCTGGTCCAGCCGCCCGTCGCCGTAGTGCACCGACAGACGATCGGCGACCTCGGCGCGCTCAGCGTCGGAGATCCGCATG
>Ga0102924_1003772_pt1 | contig 15743 bp, 22 predicted proteins | sample PaiPotPPM11metaG_FD_80116 | JGI IMG/M metagenome (GOLD analysis project Ga0102924, IMG submission 80116) | Iron sulfur acid spring bacterial and archeal communities from Banff, Canada, to study Microbial Dark Matter (Phase II) - Paint Pots PPM... ... | reverse complement strand
CCTCTGCCCCTCTGCTCCCCGGTCCCCTAGCTCCACTCCGCCCGATTCCACATGCTGCCGGAGTCGTTGTAGACGTAACTCGTCCCGTGCGGCGTGAGCGGCGTGCTGCTCGCGTCAGCCATCGCTACATCGTCGGTCCCGTAATCGAACAGCGCCAGCACCTCCGCCGGGTTATCCGGCGTCGTCAGCTCCGTCGTCTGCGTGAGCATCTTCAACAAATCCTGCAAATCCTCAATCCGAACCGCCACGTTGCTCCCTCATCAGCTATCAGCCGTCAGCTATCAGCTATCAGCACGAGCCGGCGTTGGCAAAATTCGCCCCCTCTCTGGACCGTATGCGATCCAGGGGCCAGGTTGCTGATAGCTGATAGCTGATAGCTGATAGCTCGTCACACGAGCTGTGCGAGTGTGAGGCTATGCGTGTAGCGCCCACCCGGCTGGCCGCGAATGGTGCAACCGGTGCAGATCATCTGCGCGCTGATCCCGAGTTGCTGGTTGGTCAGTGTCACGAGCTGGCCGGCGCCGAGCGCGCCGCTGTAGCCCCGCTCCACATCCACGTGGGCCCGCGCCAGGACGCGGCTGAATTGACCGAGCTCACCTCCGGCGCGGGCGCCCGCGGCCGATTGCGTGGCGATCGTCGTATCCACCACATACACAACAGTCACCAATGCAGCTATCGCGACGGCAGGGGAAAACGACCTGTGTTGGTATCGTGCGTCTTGTCGCGGCTATGACCGCCCGACAAGGCGTTGCTAGTCCCCTGCGACATGCACGTGGTACCACTCTCAGGGAATGTCGAACAGGGGGATGTCGTGGTAGTTTGCCAGTCGCCGTCAGGCGCTTTGCCCTCGACCGCCGTGTCGCTCGCTGTAATGCGCCGACGCTTGCGTGAGTATGTGCGTGAGTTCCTATTCTCCCCCCTGGAGCCACGCCCAAACCTCCGCCTCGTCCTGGAGGGTGAGCTGCCCCCCGACGCCGAGGCGGCCTACGGCGCCCGACGCAGCCCCAACAAGCGCGACCGGACCCTCGCTACCGTGCTGGACAGCTCCCATTGGCGAATCCATTTGAACTATCTGGCTCGCCAGCACGCCCCCATCACCATTCCCCACGCGGTGGTGGAGGCGGCCTTCTCTACCCGCCTCGGAGCCGCCGATCAGGCGGCGCTCCTCGGCATCGCCCGCCGCGTTGACGAGGATCGGGTCATGCGGAAGTATCGCCTCGGCAGCCATCGCGGCGTCATGTTCCGCTATAGCGACGCCCTCGACCGCTTCCTCGCCATCCTGCTCCGATCCGCCGACAGCGAGCGCATAATCTACGTCGTTCGTCAACACTAGCGTTCACTAGCGTTCACGAACGAACACGTACCCTACCGGGGCTTCCTCTGGTAGGGTACGGCAAGCTGGGTAGGCCGGCCCCATTACATGAGGGCCGCTTTTTTTCGTCGCCACGTCCCGGATAGACGCGCACTCCGCAAACCGCCGGATATTTAGCCCCCCCCGTTTCAAGCCGCTGGTCTTGCCTTGCGCTCGAAAGGAGAAGCCCACCCATGTCCGCCTGATCCCTAGCGTATCCCTCTGCCGGGACAACTGTCCCAACCGGCAGGGGGTATTCCCTTGTGATGGGACACACACCCGAAAGGAACCCTCAGCAATGGGAAGCGCCTTCCCCAACCTGATCCGCAAGCGTCGGGCCGAGTTGTGTCTGACCCTTGATGACCTGGCGCGTTCGCTCGGTCGGAGTCGTTCGAGCGTCCACAGCCTGGAGCGTTGCTTGCCCGTCCGGCTTCCACCGGATGATCTGATCCGGCGGCTAGCGAGCGTGCTTGAGCTGCCACCCGACGTGCTCAGGCAAGCCCTAGTTGCGCCGGATTCCGCCCCTTCGTCCGTCGTGCCCGGCAACTGGAGCAGCCGGTGAGCACGCCAATGGAACGGAGGCCCGCTCCGCGCGGCAAGCTGGCCCTTGTCCCCACGCAACACCGCCCGCCAGCCACACCGCTGGATATCCCAGCCCCCGACCTAGACCGCCTCGCGGTCGCCCTCTGCCGCTGCCTGGCTGCCTGTTGGCGCAAGCACGAAGCCGCCAAGGACGCCAAGGCCGCATGACGATGATCCCTAACGCTGATACGGAAGCGCCGTCAAAACGGCCCGCTGCGACCGCTAATGGCGTAATCCACGGCCCCTCAGAGCCGCTGCAAGCCAACGATGGGGATACCGACAAGCCACAGCGGAATCCGGTGACCGGCAAGCGCATCTCCGGCTGGTGGCTGAGGCCCGGCTATGCCCCGGGCGCCATCTGCCATGCGGATATGCGCGGTATCGACGCCCGGTGCTGCCCGGCATGCGGCTACACCGTCTGCCCGTCATGCTGGCGCGATAGCAGGTGCAGCAGGTGCGAGTCCGTTGGCGCCCACACGGCAGGTAAGCAGGCGGTACAGGCATACCACGATGCGATGCAACGGCTACACGAGCAGGCGACGCACTGAGCACACGACGCGCCGCCGGGACTGCTCGAAGTCCCGGCGGCTTAGATTAGGTAAGGATTAGCTTACATGATACCACAGACCAACCGCAATGCCAAGGGCCAAGGGGGTGACCGGTGGGCATAGCTGCCTCTCAGCGATTCAGCCGTAGCCGTCCGTGCCCTATCTGCGGCGGCTGGGATCAGGAACCGCGCGCTCAGGGTGTCAGATGCTACGGCTTCCTCAGCGACGATGGCAAGTTTGCCTACTGCACGCGCGAGGACCGCGCCGGCGGCCTGCCATTGAAGCCGAACAGCGACACCTACAAGCACCTGCTGGCCGGTGCTTGTCGGTGCGGACGGCAACACGGCCCTGACCTGAAGCCGCGCATCGTCGCCACATATCCGTACTGCGACGAGTCCGGCGCGCTCCTCTACGAAGTGGTTCGGGTGGAGCCCAAGACCTTCCACCAGCGGCGCCCAGATGGCGCTGGCGGCTGGCTGTGGAACCTTGGCGATGTGCGGCGGGTGCTCTACCGGTTGCCCGGCCTCTTGGCGGAGCCTCGCCGCGCCGTGTTTGTCGTCGAAGGCGAACGCGATACCGATACCCTCATCGGAATGGGATTGCTCGCCACGACCAACGCCGGCGGCGCTCTGAAGTGGCGCCCGGAGTATGCCGAGCCACTCGCCGGACGACCCATTATCATCCTGCCCGACAATGACGGTCCTGGACGCCGACATGCGCTCATGGTCGCCCAGTCCCTTCATGGTGTGGCGGCGAGTGTCCGCGTTGTGGAGTTGCCCGGCCTTCCGCCCAAGGGCGATGTCTCCGATTGGTTGGAGCTGTGAGGACGCGTGAGGAACTGGAGCAGTTAGTCAAAGCGACGCCGGAATGGTCGCCGGAGCATTCCCAAAATGATGGTTTTGCTGGTTTACCCTATACAGTGAAACCAGCATCCGGGCTACAGCTAACGGCGCCGGAACCGCCGTGGCCTGAATCCCTGCACGAGGATGCTTACCACGGACCCATGGGTGACTTCGTGCGAGCCATCGAGCCACACACCGAGGCCGACCCCGCAGGCGTGCTGGTGCAAGGACTCGTCGCGTTTGGCAACGTTGTGGGCCGGGCACCGTACTTCCCCGTGGAGGCGGATTACCACCGGACCAACCTGTTCTGCGCCCTGGTCGGGCGCACCGCGAAGGGGCGGAAGGGGACCTCTTGGGGCCAGACATTCGCCTCTACCGTGCGGTCGATGAGGCTTGGGCCAATCACTCCATCCAGGCCGGGCTATCGTCCGGGGAAGGGCTGATCTGGGCCGTGCGCGATGCCATTGTCTCGCACGAGCCGGTGAAGGAGAAAGGCCGCGTTGTGGACTACCAGGATGTCGAAAACGACCCCGGCGTCGCGGACAAGCGGCTATTGGTGGTGGAGACGGAGCTTGCTTCCACGCTCCGGGTACTGGGACGGGAGGGAAATACGCTGTCCGCGGTCATCCGCAACGCATGGGACACCGGCGATTTGCGGGTGCTGACGAAGAACAGTCCGGCCCGCGCAACGGGCGCCCACATCAGCATCATCGGCCATATCACCAGAGATGAGGTGCTCCGCGAGTTGCGGAGCACGGAAGCGGGAAACGGTTTCGCCAATCGCTTCCTGTGGGTCTGTGTGCAACGATCCAAGGTCTTACCGGAGGGCGGCCAGCTCCACACCGTAGACATGGGTCCGCACCATCGCCGTTTCGAGGACGCCGCCCTGTTCGCCCGGTCAGCCGGGGAGATGAGCCGTGACGAGCAGGCGCGCGGCATCTGGCGGGATGTGTATGAGGCCCTGTCTGATGGGCGCCCTGGCTTGTTCGGGGCGGTAACGGCGAGAGCTGAGGCCCAAGTCATGCGCCTAGCGTGCATCTACGCGCTACTCGACCGCACCACGGTAATCCGCCGCGAGCACTTGAGGGCGGGCCTGGCCGTCTGGGGATACTGCGAGGAATCCGCTCGGCACATCTTTGGCGAGGCGTTAGGCGCCCCGGTGACCGACGCGCTCCTGGATGCCTTGCGAGCCGCCCCGGAGGGGCTGACCCGCTCGGCAATACGGGGGGACCTGTTCAGCCGCAATCAGGAATCCGCCAAGATCGAAGCGGCCCTCCACGCCTTGCAGGATCGTGGCCTGGTGAAGTCGGAGCATGTCGCCCCGGATGGCGGCAAGGGCCGGCCAGCGGAGCGGTGGCGCTACGTCGGGGGGCCGCGAATCGAGGAGTCAACTGGATCATGAAGCCCCAGTCTCGGACTTATGGCGTTTATGGCGTTTATCGCGTAAGGGTGGCACAGTGACGACACGGTATCTCGATTTAGCGGACCGGGGAGAACGAACGCGGGAGGCGGGTTCGACCCCACCCGACCACCGTGCAGAGCGTCTAATTCAAAGCAAGCATACTGCTATATTCCCACCGAGCACGGTTCGTGATGGCGCGGTAGGAGACGCCATAAACGCCATAAACGCCATAAGTCGGTCGGCGCCCGGCGCGGGACAGCGCATTGAGGGCACATGTGCCTGGCCCGACTGCCGGCATGCGGTGCTTGTCCGTCCGAGTGTCAAGGAGCCTGACAAGCTGGTGCGTATCTGCGCCGATGGTCACCTGCAAGCGCTCGCCCCCGGCAAGTACAAGGGGAGGGGTGACCTCACGGATGAACAGCTCTGTCTGATCCTGTACGAGCCGGCGTGAGCTGCCCGGCGTACCCCTTAGGAAGGCCATGCGCCTTCCCCGTGTCCGGCTCCCGTGTCCGAGCAACTGGCCCACCCAGGGCCATCCAGCCGGTAGTCGTCGTATCGTATTGAGGATTCAGGAACAGTGTCAGCAAATCAAGCAGCCGTCAGCATCGGCGTGGAACAGGACGCCGCATCGAAGGTCGATCAGATCAACACCGCAGCTCGCCGGCTGCTGACGACCGTCAAGGAGCTTCAGCAGGCCAGCAACAGCCGCGCCGATTTCGTCCGGAGTCTGGGCCGGGCGGTGCAGTCCGCCGCGCCCCATGGCGCCCCCGGCCCAATGCATATCTCCCAACGCTACGACGCGGAGCTACGGCGGGCCGGCTTCCCCCGGCCCAAGGGCGCCGTCGTCGAGCCGTTGGCGCCGGGGGAGCAGGGGCCGAGCCAGCGAGCCAAACGTGCGAGCCAGCAGGCCCAGGCGCAGTTGTACCTACCGCGCTCCGATACCCAGAACGGCCCCGTCTATGTCCCGGCCTCCGCCCCGGCGCCGGAATCGACCGTGGGACCATCGCAGCGAGCCAGCGCCCGACGCCGCCGATCCGGCGGCTCCGGTACGCAGGGGGGGACGCCACCGGCAACAGGGCCAGCTCCAGCGCCGGAAAAGCAAGCCAAGCAGCAAACCGGCCTCCTGGAGCGGATTGCCAATGCCGTAAGCTGGTTGGGTCCGCAATCGCTCTACGCCGGCCAGGGCGCCGCCTCCGCATTCGGCCTGACCGGCGGCCCGCAACTCGCCATCATGGGCGCCGTCGCCGCCGCCGGTCTACCGTTGATGTTGAATACGATGTTCACCGACGCGCTCAAGGGCAGCGTCAACTTCCAGGCCCTCGTCGGCACGGCCCCCGCCGCTGTCGGCACGGAGCCGTCGCTCGCGGCATCCCAGACGGTCCCGGCCAGCGCCTACTTGTATGGCCTGAAGCAGGACCAGGCCAAGCAGGTCGCCACGGGCCTGGCACAGGGCGGCGTCGATGTCCAGCAAGGGACTGGCCCCGCCATCGAATCCGCGCTGCAACTGGTCGCCATCCTGGGGGCCGGGACCAAGGATGCCGTGCAGATCGTCCAGGAAGCCATGACCCAGCTCGGTTTCAGCGCCGATGCGACCGCCCGCCAGATGAGTAACCTGGCGCTGGTGGCGGAGGCCACGGGGGCGCCCGCCGCGAGCCTGACCGCGATTATGGCGGCGACGCCCAACCTGCAAGCCCTCCCCGGTGGGGGCGCCGATGTGACCGCCGCGTTCAAGCAGACGCTCGGCTCCGACGAACTCGCCAAGCAGTTCGCCGGCTTCCTGACCGACGCCAGCTTGCAAGGCCAGGCCCGCGTCGCCAACGCTGCCGGCGTGAGCATCGGCCAGGTGAACGCGCTCCAAGGGAGCGCCCAGGGTCAGGCGCAACTGCTGGACGCGACGCTTGCCCGGTTCCAATCCAACACGGCCCAACTCGGACAGGCCAACGCCATCACGCAGTTGAGCGCCATCACCGGCGGCCAGATCGACCTGTCCCACAACCTGCCGGAAGCGGAGCACCTGCTGCGCATCGGCACGGGGAGCACGCCCAGCGCCCAGGCCAACCTAGCCCGCATCACCACGGAGACGACGGGCCGGCGGATCGCCCTCTCCGGCGGCGTCAACGGGCCGCTCAGCCCGGAGCAGCAGATGGCGCTGGGGCTGGCCGGGCCAGCCAACGTCAGGACGCCGCACAGTGTCACCGAGGATGTTGGCGCGATGCTGAGCGGCCTGGGGACGCTTGTCAACGCGGGGCTAGGGGACGCCACCGGGCACCCGGCCCAGTTCACCCCGGCGCAGCTCCAGACGCTTGCCCAGGAGCCGGGACCAATTGGCGGCATCTTCAGCCAGATGCTCCAGAACCTCCCCGCCAGTAGTCAGCGGCGCATCCTCGACCCCGCGACGCTTCAGCAGGCGGCAGCGGCGCAACCGCCCGCCCCGGCCCCGCTCCACGGCGAGGTAATCGTCCATCTCCAGGTGGATCGACAGGGCAACGTCGTCTACCCGCGCAGCATCACCGCCCCAATTGCTAACGGGGCGCAACCGAACTACCAGCTCGGCCCCAAGCCGCCCCAGTAGGGGCAATCGGCATTTGCGGCCAACGCCGCCGCGCTAGGGCGCCCTCTGTCGGGCGCCGAATCAGATAAGGACATCCGGTGAAACTACTCGCCAAGACCCCCGCCCCCGACGTGGCCGCGCTCCTAACCGAGCTGGCCGAGCTTGACCGGGACGCCGAGCGTTGCCGCGCGGACCTCGACCGCGCCCAGGAGGCCGAACGGCAGGCCGTCGCCGAGCAGGACACGGACGCGCTTCAGAAGACCTGGACGCGTATTGCCGAGTTCCGCCGCCGCCTCGACGCTACGGCCAGCGAGCGCGCACGGCTCCATGCGGCCATCAGGGCGGCGCTCCTGGCCGCCGCGGATACCTACCGTGCCCAGGAAACAGGCCGGTTGGCGAAAGTCGCGGCGGAGGAAAAGCAGGCGACCGAGGCCCTCAACACCGCCATCGGCACAGCCGAACGCGCGTTCGGCAAACTTGACGCCCTGCTCCGTCGCCCGGAGCGCCAGACGCGGCCCTGGCCGGAGACGCTGGCCGCGCAAGCCCAGGAGGCCGACGTGACCCTGCCCGCCATCGAGACGCCCGTCGCCGCGCCGTCCGTGGTGGCGGTGAGTCCGGACCTGGGTGCGCTGGCAGACCCCGCCGCTGCATGGCGGACGGACGTTGGCGCGCGCCAAGCGGCCCCAGAGGGGCTACAGGAGGCCCTGACGCCCCATCAGCGGCGCACCCTGCGAGCGGCAGGTATCGCCCTCTCGCGGTTGCCGACCGGTTGGCAGGTGCCGGGCCACGTCAACGGCTGGCAGGCGCTCAGCGCCGGCACGGACTGGCAGTTCGCCCGTGCGGTGGAAGTCGCGGCGCAACAGGCCGGCGCAGCCGAGGCCGATGTGCGGGACGCGGCCATCTGGCTCCTACTGGGGGAGCCGCCCGCGCTCGCGGCCAGCTAGGGCGCCGCGAGCGCGCCGGGATTGGCGACCGGGGAGGCAGCCTCCCCGGTCGCCTGTGGCGGTAGTACCTTCTGGCGACAATTGGGAATGATAATGCAACATTGACTGCCGGCGCGTGTAGATTAGCAGGAGGCGTTGCCTAGCGAGAGGTTTCCATCGTGGGCTGGTTCATCGCGTTGGTATTGTGGCTCCTCCTGGCCTTCGGGCAACCGGCGCATCACGGCGCTAGTTGTACCCCGGATGGCTACGGCGGGACCGTGTGTACCCATGGCTTCGGGCCGAATACCAGCAACTAGGCCGGGGAAAGGGAGAGGACGACGTTATAGGGCTATTATAGGTTCCAATCGATGTGGGGGCGATTGGCGGATTCCCCTCTGGTCGTCGCTCCCACACAACCCCCGCGTCTGTGCCCCCCGCTTTACGGCTGGATGGCCCACCGGGAGCCAAAATGTCACGGAAAGCTTGGCGCACTATTTGGACACCGCACGTCCGAGGGCCGGGGGGGCCGTTTGGTTATTCGGATACCAGCCGGGTATCCAGGCCGAGCTAACTGCAAACCACCGAGTTCCTATCCCTGCCCAGCAGCCACAAACTCGCCTTACGCTGGCCCGTGTATACTTCCTCCTGTAGGAGGGAACAACGCGAGTGATCTCCGTAATGTTGTCTACTTGGCTAAACCGGGGCCACTGCCGATCCCCTTTCCCCCAACACGAGAGATAGCTCAATGCCGTTCCCAGATTCACCTCGCGTCCTGTTTCGTAACAATCCTCTTGAGGAGGTAATCTGTCAGCTTAGGTTTCCACCGATCCTTGCCATCGCCGCCGAGGTACCCTCTGCGTTCCAGGAGAGAGTCAGATACCTATATCCCCTTTACGAGCGGGAAGACACTGCCGCCCTCTTTCCCAAGGAACTCATGCCAATCGTATCGCAACTACCTTCTGTTGGAGTCACCCACAAGTTCATTGCCGAAGACAGAGCGAGATTTATGTCCATTGCGCAGGATTTCATAGCCCTAACAGAATTCAAGTATTCCCGCTGGGAGGAGTTCCGCGCGCAGACCGAGATGATTGAACAGGCAGTGCGCGAGGTGTATCACCCACCTTTCTACTCGCGCGTGGGCCTCCGCTACAGAAATGCAATAGACAAGGATAAGGTCGGTTGCTCCGAGGCTACATGGGATCGACTCATCCAGCCCCACTTTGCTGGACTACTGGCTGCCGGCGGCCTTGCAAATAATGTACGTCAGTCAGAAGCGGCCTCTGTGCTTGAGATAGGACCCGTGAAAGGCGGATTTGTACTCATCAGAAATGGGCTTCGATCCCCTCCTCAAGGGGGGGGTCAGGTTTATATCATTGATGCCGATTTCTTTACACAGGAAAGGTGCAAGACTGATGAAGCATTCAGGATTCTCGGAGAGTTCAATCGACTTGCTAGGAACCTATTCCGGTGGGCCATTACTGAAGAACTTGAACGCGCCCTCGATCCCGAACCACTTGATGGATAGCCGCCAGGCAGATACGATAGCCCGTGTGAGATTACACCGAACCACCAATTCTGCGTCCGTATCCGCTGAATGGGCACCGGAGCTGCCTCACGTAGAGACATGGGGGGCAGGCGATGCTATGGACTTTGAAAAGAGAGTTCTCGGTTGCCTCATTCTCCTATTGATGCCAAGTGTTGCCGTGGATGAGGCGGTTGAGTCCCTGCGCGATACAGCACAATTCTGGGTTCAGCGGCAGAATAGCGAACTTCCCCGGCCCACTCAATGGCGGGCCGCCGAGGTAATCAGTCGCTCGGAGCGTCCCAATCTGATATATAGCGATTAACGCCTGGTCCCCGGCCCTTAGATGCCATTAGCTTATCTCCCGCCCTCGACTGCCGACCTCAGGCAAGGAGAGATTCTCGGCAATGTCTGGGAATATCGTTCCGGAACGACTTCTCTGGTCTCCGAGGATATCCAGCCAAAGGTGGCGTCGGTTCACCATCCCCTACTGTTGGTGCTGACTGCGGATTGTGACCTATTGTCAGACTTTCGCATACGATTTCCCCAAGGAGAGTTGTTGGCTCGGCCGTACGATTCTCCAGACGACCATCGCATCCTCGCGTATGTCCTTGCCTGTGATCTGCATGATTCGGAGTCATTTGTTGGTCAGATTGAGGGCAAAGATATCCGGAGGCGTGTGCGGCAAAACCAGGATGAGCGTTATCACTGTCTGAATAGCGTGGGTGAAACACGGGCCAATTTGCGGGCCGCCGTGATGGACTTTAGGATGGCTGTAGCCATATCAACTGTTGGCCTTTACCAAGGGATAATCGATGGTAGTGTGGCACGCTTGGCGATAGTGCCGCCGATCTACCTCCACGATATGGTCCACCGTTTCTATGCGTTCCTGAGTAGAGTCGGGTTGCCCGACGAGTAGAATGCGCCACGCCTCATCTGGCCGAGCAAGCGGACGCCTGGCCTTGCCCGGCGAGGATGCCCTAGCTCGGCATCCAAATCGCTTCCGCCGTGACGTAGGGCATGCCCTCACGAATACCTTGAATGGTTCCGAGAGCGAAGAGTGACGGAGACTTCGTATGCCCCGCCCACAGGGTTGCAGGATCGTAGCCGCCTATGTCCACGAGTACCGCAGGCATGCCGGTCAGTGGTTCCGGCCCTACTTTCACAACACGCGCGGACAGATCGGTTAGACTCACATCGCCATATACCAGGGCGCAGCGACCGCGGTACAACACCGGCGACCGCGCAACATCGTTCCAATCCACGGCCTGCTTGCAAACCTTTTCGCCCTCGCCCAATGTAAGGTTCTGGTCCGGGTTGTTATGGAAGGATTGCAGTTCGGTCGCCACAAGCGCGGCGGTGACCGCGACTCCTGCCTTGGTGCTGTGGAGAGGGAGACAGCCACGACAATGCTGACCACGGCCATAATGCCAATGACGATCAAGGCAAGCGCCCGGCGACGACGGCCATGCTGTGGAAGGACAGCCGAGTTGTCCTTAGTTTGATCCTCCCCATGCCGCCGACCGCATTTCAGGCAGAACTGCGCCCCGTCCGGTTGGCTTGATCCACAGTTCGGGCAGTAGGTCGGCATCGGCGCGCTCACCTTCATGTCGGTACCGTTCGTAGGAGCCTAACGGTAATGACATCGTAGGCCAGCAAGCAATAAATGGGAACACTCATGCCCCATTTGGGGGATTCGGAGGGATTAAGGGCAGTTCCCCTTCCGGCATCGGACATGCGTCAGTCTTCCGCGGGCGCCCGCGTTTCCAGCCGCGCGTCGGTGTTTTCGCCGCGTACGCCTCGACGGAGCGTTTGTCCAAGAGGTACATGCGTGCGGATAGCGCCCGGCCCTTCAGCACGCCGGAGCGCACCAACCGCCCCACCTGCGATTGCGAGCAGTTGAGCAGCTCCGCTGCCTGGGCCGTCGTCAACTCTGCCATACCTTCCGCGCCCTTCTGAACCCGCGTAGCACTCATCCTACACACAGCCATGCTTACATCATACCGCACGTAGCGCATAGTACCTTCGGGCTATCTCCTGCCTTTGTCCCCCATTTATACCTCACGAACGGTATACTACCAGTGTACCGAGTGGTACAGAGAGAGAGGAAACCCGAATGGTCCACATCACCGCCCCCGTGACACAGGACTGGATCGCCGCCAACGAGCGCGCCGCCGCCAACCGCCAGGCCGGTCGCGTGGTGACGATGGTCCGGCCTGGCGTGTACCAGTGCCCTTCGAGCAAGGGCACCGACGCCGTGTACACGCAGACGATCCTGAACGTCGGCTCCCTGAGCGCCACCTGCGACTGCCCCCACGGCCAGTACGGTACGTCGGGCAAGTGCTGGCACAGCGCGGCGGCCCTGGCAGCCGAGGTGCGGCGAGTGAGCCGCCCCCAGGCCAGCCGCGAGCAGATGCTCGCCAAGATGGCGCGGTTCGCCCACCGTTGATCCTGCTGGCGTGCGGCCCCGGCGGAACCCCCGCCGGGGCGCCGGCCCATACCCGGTGCCGTTGGGAGCCAGCGGCAGGCGAGAGCAGGGAGCGAGCCATGCGGCAGGTAGTCACGATCAGCGCGACGATGGGGGATGGAACGATCATCCGCGAGCAGACGGCGGACTTTGGCCGGTTCGCCGCGTTGGTCCTAGCATTTCGCGCCGACCCGGACTGTCGGCGTATTGTATGGGAAGTGGCGTCGTTGTCGGCGCCGGTAGCGGCATAGGAGCAGGGGAAGTAGGATGCCAGCACGACACGGCCACGTATCGGTAATCAAGGACTTGACCAGGGACGACCTGAGCAAGCTCACCCGTGAGCACGGGCGCCGGGATGTCGAGCAGTCGCCGGACATCGAGCGGTACGAGGCCATCTTCGAGGAGCTGCTCAGCAAGATCGAGAGCGACGACGACGTATTCCACGAAGACCTCCGCGATGTCGCCAAGCTCTGGCTCGCCGCTACCAGGGAGGAGGCCCTAGGGGCCGGCTTCAGCTACACCGAGGGGTGGGCGCTGACGGGAGCGTTCAAGAGCCACCGCGACCGGCGCGCCATCGAGCAGGGCGAGCCGGTACAGGAAGCGGAGAAGGCCCTGACCGGAATCCTCGATCAACTCAAGGCCGCCGGGGCCGACCCTGCCCTGGTCAACGATGCCCACGACGCGGCATGGTGGCTGGCGACCACGGCCCTGGACGCGGCGGGGGTTCCGCCGGGCGAGTAGCCGCACGCAAATGTTGGCGGAAGGCGAGAACCGACGCCTTCCGCCTTCCGCCAGGACCGGCGCAGTAATCAATCGACCTATCGGTATAGAGAGGGATAGAGCAGTGATGCATCCGGCGGCCAGCGCACCGGCGCAAGCGCGCCACAATCGATCGTACAAGCCGAGCAGTAGCGACCAGGCGGGTATCACGACCGCGCTGGTCTATACCCGCGTCAGCTCGGACGAGCAGGCACGAGAGGGGTTGAGCCTCCCGGCCCAGCTTGATGGATGCCGGCACTACGCGGCGCGGCAAGGCTGGACCATCGGCACGGAATACAGCGACGTGATGAGCGGACGCCGCGACGACCGCCCGCACTACCAGGCCATGCTGACGGAAGCGCGCCGCCTCCGCGAGGATGGCCGCCCCGCGATCGTTGTCGTCATGCGGCTGGATCGGCTCGGTAGGCGACTGCTCGAACGCGTGAATCGTTGGCAGGAACTCAAGGCGCTCGGCGTCGCGGTCCATTCGGTGGCCGAGGGTGGCGCGGTCCCCGATCTGGTCGCCAACATGCTGGCCGTGATGGCGCAAGAAGAATCCGAACGGCTGGGAGCGCGCGTCCGCGAGACGTGGCAGCACGTGGAGTCGCTCGGCTGGCATAAGGTCGGGCACTGCCCCATCGGCTACCGGTGGCGTGAGCCGACCACAGAGGAAAAAGGCGCCGGGGCGCCGGCCAAGGTGCTGGACGTTGACCCCATCGCCGCCCCCATCGTCCAAGAAGCCTTCCGGCGTGTCGCCGCCGGCGAGAGCTGTCGTAGCGTCGCCCGCTGGCTTGGTCGCCAGCCTCAGGCCGCGCTGGGCGGGCGAACGATGAGCTGGCGCGGCGTGGTGATCCTCCTCCGAGCCGCGGTGTATAACGCCAGGCATCAGCATGGGGACGCCAACGTCCTGGCCCGCCCGCGCACCCGCTGGCCGGCGCTGGTCGATGATGCGACCTGGACGCGCGTGCAAGAGCACATCGACGGGCATCGGCATATACCCAATCAGGCGACGGGGGCCTACCTGCTCACCGGCTTCCTGCGTTGCCCCAATTGCGGACAGCGGATGTCGGGCGCCGACCGCCGGCGCTATCTCTGCCAAGGGCGCCTCCGAGGGGCCGGGGCCGCCGACCCGAACTGTCGATTCAATGCGCACAGCCGGATCGACGGGTACGTGATCGCGGAAGTCACGGACTTGCTCGCCCCCGTGGCGGCGCCCGATCAAGACCTCGACGCCGCGTTGTACCGCGCCTGGGAAGGGCTGCAAGCCGTGGAGCGCGGCGGCGACGTAGCGGCGCGCATCCACCAGCTCGAACAGGAGTCGGCACGGCTGCAAGAGCGCCTCGTCAGGGCCGCCGAGCGTTTCCTAGACAACGACATCGACAAGGAGATGTACCGGCGCGTGGCGGACAGGGCACAGGCCGAGCTCGAGGACATCGCGGCGGAACTCGCCCGCCTCCGGGGAACCTCCCAGAAGCCAAGCCTACCGCCCCTGGAGCTGGTATTAGGCCAGATTGGCGGCTGGGCCGCTGCCCTGCGCGGTACGGATGTGGGCGAACAGCGCGAGGCACTACGCGTGCTCGTCCAACGCGTCGTACCAATCCGGCTCGGTTTCGCCAAGTACCGCGTCGAGATAGCGTGGACACCGGTGGGGGAGGCCCTGCTCCGCGCGGTAGGCATACTCGCCCAGGAGGCGGCGTAGGGAGCAGATAGGCATTGGTGGATGTTGGATACTTGGTATCCACCACATAGCTCTCCCAGACGCCGTAGGCGGCGATGCTGCCGGGATCCTTTCGGCGCACCAACACCGGCAGATCGAAGACGTAGGACGCCTGGATGATGGCGCCGCTGGCCGGGGTAGCGGCCAGGCGCAGCAGGGCGCTCTGGCTGTCCTGGGCCACGCTCACCAGCGCGTTGTTGCTCCCGAACCCCTGATTGGTGTCCAGCGCGACCGTCTGCGCTACTCCGCCCACGCTGACAACAGGCAGGTAGCCGCCGGCCTGCGCCGTGGTATTCGGCGGGTAGTCGAAGGGTAATCCCGTCTGCTGGCCGTTCCCCACCCACATCTGGGTATACGCATTCGACAAATAGGAGCCGCCGCGCACGGTGATCTGGTTCGCCAGTTGCGTCGCATCCAGCTCATGCCAGAAGGTGTCGCGCTGGTAGCCCGCTTGTCCCGTCCCCGGCGTCGCGTCGGTGAGCGCCACACCGGCCACCGGCACGTGCGCCTGGTCGAAGAAGTGCAGATCCTTGTTCGCATCTACGTCCCACATTAAGTAGGAGAGGCTCATGCGCACCAGCTTGTCCAGCGCATCGGAGAGCTTCAGGTGCGACGCCGCGAAGTGCGCCAGTACCGGCAACCCCGCCTGCACGTTGTTCGTTGTGATCCCGCCGGCCGGAAAAGCGATCAACAGGTCCTTCACGATGGCGTCGATCCCCTGATTCTGGTACTTCTTGTTGGCCAGGGTTTTCTGGAGGTAGTAGGTGAAATCCTGGCAAGAGAGGCGGAAGTAGTTGGCCCCCGGCCCCTGGTCGGCGCTGCGCCGGATGCGCGTCAGCAGTCCGCCAAACTTCAGATTGCCCAGCTCGTCGGCGATCGTCACCTGCTGCAGCGGAGCGAAACCCCGCGCCAGCGACGTATCCACCAGCGTCAGCTCGGCCGTATCCCCCCGCCGCGTCAGCACCTGCGTGATGACCAGCGTCGACTGCTCCACCAGCCCCGACACATCCGTGCCCGCGATCGTAATGGTCAGCACCAATTGCTCCCTCCGGTCGCGGGGCTAGGGCTAGGGGTCGGGG
>Ga0102924_1003771_pt1 | contig 15743 bp, 12 predicted proteins | sample PaiPotPPM11metaG_FD_80116 | JGI IMG/M metagenome (GOLD analysis project Ga0102924, IMG submission 80116) | Iron sulfur acid spring bacterial and archeal communities from Banff, Canada, to study Microbial Dark Matter (Phase II) - Paint Pots PPM... ... | reverse complement strand
CTGCACGGCCACATTCACGAGTCGCGGGCCGTCGGCAAGCTGGGCCGCACCACCTGCATCAATCCCGGCAGCGAATACGGCGACGGCATCCTGCGTGCCGCGCTGGTCAATCTGAAAGGCAACAAGCTGCAAAGCTATCAACTGGTTACAGGATAGTAGGGGAATTATGCTACAATATCGGTGTAAAGAACACGGAGGAGAGACGAGAAGAGATGGACAAGCAGAATATCGTAGTCACCTTTAACGCTTCACCTGAGCAGAAAGCCCTGGTGCTTGAGGTGCTGGGAAGTGAGGTTTCGCTCACCTTTCTGCACGATATCGCCCCCACGCAGCGCGAGCAGGTATTGCGAGAGGCCGCCATCCTCCTCTCCTGGAACTTCCCCCGCGAAATCTTGCCCCAGGACTATCCCATCTTGCAGCAAGTCACCTTTATTCAGCTCCTGTCTGCCGGAGCAGACCACATGCCGTTTGCCGACCTGCCCCCACATTTCATCGTCGCCAGCAACCCTGGAGCCTACGCGGCTCCCATGGCCGAACATGTGTTGGCGATGACGCTGGCGCTGGCGAAACGGCTGCTGATTGCAAATCAGCAACTGAAGAACGGCGAATTTAATCAGTTTACCCCCAATCGGCTGCTCGCTGGCATGACGGCTGGCATTCTTGGCTTTGGGGGGATCGGACGGGCCACAGCCCGGCTCATGCGCGCCTTTGACATGAAGATCTTTGCGATCAATCACAGTGGAACCAGTCCCGAACCGGCAGACTTTCTCGGCACGCTGCACGATTTGGAGCGCGTGTTGCGGGCGAGCGACGTGGTGGTTATTTCGTTGCCTCTTACCAGAGCCACCAGAGGATTTATCGGGAAAGAGGCGCTGGCATGGATGAAGCCGGATGCCATGCTGATCAATGTGGCCCGCGGCGCTCTGCTCGATGAGGAGGCTCTTTACACCCATGTGAAGAGCCATCCCGACTTTCTGCTAGGCATCGATGCCTGGTGGACCGAACCCTTCCTCCATGGGCAATTCCGCATGGAGTATCCCTTCCTCGATCTGCCCAACGTGTTGGGTTCCCCGCATAATTCGACCGTAGTTTCCGGTATCTTAATGGATGCGACACGGCAAGCAGCCGAAAACGTCAAACACTTTCTCAAGGGAGAGCAGGTCAGAGGGATGGCACGACGAGAAGACTACCTGTAGTGAGTACCCGCCGCGGCATTTCTGGGCGAAACCGTGTAGCTGGGCCATTCATGGCGCCAGTCAGCCGCGCCGCTGTGGGAGAGACTGGCGCCATGAATGGCCCAGCTACACGGTTCCACCGGATTTGGTATTACGTCCCTACTTCGCTTCGACGCTCTCTATGAAGGCATTGACGGTAGCCAGGTAGCGTTCGCGTTCTTCGACATGAGCCATGTGGGAACTTTGCTCGAAGATTACCCATTCTGAACCGGCTATCCCGTTGTGCAATACTTCGTTGATTGTCGGAGTAGATTCGTCGTAGCGACCTGACGTGATCAGGGTCGGGACGCGGATCTCGGAAAGCCGATCAGTGCGCTCCCAATCTTTGATGGTGCCGATCACGTAGAACTCGCTGGGGCCGTTCATTGTGTAGTAGACCTGCCCCGTCTGATCCATCGCGCGCTGGACGTGTTCCGGTATGGGTTTCAGGCGGATGACATGACGATCGTAAAAAACCATCGTGGCTTGCAGATATTCGGGATCGTCGGTTGTACCTGCCTGCTCGTGGCGCAGCAGGGTTGCTTGCACGTCGGGCGGCAGCTCCGCGCGCAGGCGATTCGCCTCGGCAATCCACAGCGGTATGCTCGATGTGCTGCTGGCAAGGATGAGGCTCGCGAGTCCCTCCGGCTGGCTCAAGGCGTATTCGAGAGCAAAGAGACCGCCAAAGGACTGTCCCCACAGGTGTACGTTCTCAAGACCCAACGCGCGGCGCACGATGTCTATTTCCGCGACGGAGCGTTCTATCGTCCAGAGGGAGGGATCATTGGGCTGATCGGAGCGCCCGCAGCCAAGCTGGTCGTAGAAAATGACGCGGCGTTTTTCGGATGCCAATGCCGCGATATCCGTGATGTAGTCGTGGGGAACGCCAGGGCCGCCATGCAGGGTCAGGAGCGGAATGTTCTCCTGAGCAGCGCCTCCGCCGACGATGCGATACCAGACGCGGTACTCGCCCAGCACCGGAATAAAGCCTTCTTGTTCGCGCATGTTGCCTTTGTCTCCTTGCTATTTGGGTACGTATAGCGAACGATTACCATTCCAGCATATCATAAAATAATAACCATGCCGCTCTCACGTTATGTGGGCGTATGCTACCTTGTGTAATGCGTGCTTTATATAATATTATGTAGATGAGGCTTCTGCAAAAGCCTGCCCCGGAAACCTTTGTCAGTCTGCTCATGCGAAAGAAATCTTGTAGGGTGTCAGCCTGTACGCTATTTTTTAAGGTCATGGCGAGCAAAGGAGTAATTACATGTCTATCGAAGCGACTCCTCCCTCGGAGCAGCCGTCGGCGCTGCGCTCAAACGCGATTGGTCTTCCCGGCGTCCTTTTCCAATCCGTCACGACTATGGCTCCCGCTGGAGCCGTGGCGTTCAGCCTGGGGGCTGCGATTCCCTTTACGGGCGGCGCATTGCCTCTGGCAGTAGCTATTGCGCTGGTAGCCTGTGTCCTGGTCGCTTTGAATATTGGCTCGATGGCAAAGCATCTGCCCTCCGCCGGCGGCTACTTTACCTATGTCAGCCGCGGCCTGGGACCACAGGTTGGCTGGCTGGCGGGCTGGCTATTTACGTTCACCTACATTCTGTTCATTCCACTCACGCTGCTCGTTTTGGGGCCAGTGACCGATTCGTTCCTCAGCAGCACCTTCCATTTCTCAATTGGCCCGGATGGGTGGATCGTCTATGCCCTCATCTTTGCCGCGATTGCCTTTCTCCTCACCTTCTTCGGCATCAAGCTTTCGGCGGACGTGGGCGTCGTGCTGGGCGCGATTGAGATCTGTGTCTTTGCCATTCTCGCCATCTTCCTCATCGTCAGCGCGGGCAGCGGCAATACCCTTGCCACCTTTAATCCTGCCTCCAGTCAACAGCATGGCCTGGGCGGCTGGCAGGGAGTTCTGTTCGGGATGCTCTTTGCCTTTCTGGCATTTAGCGGCTTCGAGTCCTCCGCGAGCCTGGGCGAGGAGTCGCACAATCCTCGCCGCACCGTGCCGCGCGCTATCCTGCTCGCGACGATCTGCATTGGGGTCTTCTATGTTTTCTGTAGCTATGCCGGAGTCGTCGGTTGGGGTTTCAACAAGATTACGGCCTATCCCAACGACCCGAATCCCTGGGGAACGCTGGCAACGCGGGTATGGGGTCCCTTCGCGTTCATCGCCATTTTAGCCATTCTCAATAGTGCGTTGGGCAATGCCAATGCTGGCATCAACGCTGGGGCGCGCGTTCTCTATGCGATGGGACGGATCAGGACGCTTCCTGGCGCGTTGGGACGCACGAATCGCTACCGCACGCCTGGCCCGGCCATCGCCCTGGTGGTGGTTCTGGGCGCGATCATCATGCTCTGGGTCGGCCTGGTGTATGGCCCCACGCTGGCTTTCGCCTTCATTGGCGCGCTCCTCACTGTGCCGATCCTGCTCGTCTATATGGCAACCTGTTTGTCAGTCCCGTTCTTTTATCTGCGCGAACATCGCGACGAGTTTAATGTCGCCCGGCATGTCATTCTTCCGGCGATACCGTTTATCCTGCTGGGCGTGGTCATCTACTTCCAGTTTGTGCCTTTGCCTGCCGCGCCATTCGACCTGGTTGGCCCCATCAATGCCGCCTGGCTCGTGCTGGGGATCATCATTGTCGTGCTGCTCAGCGCGCGCTCTCCCCAGGTTCTCGCGCAGGGCAACACGCTTTTTAGCGAGGAGAAAGAATCTGCGCCGCAGGCGAGTGTGTGAGGGAAGGGCGATGGCAAGCATCGCCCCTTCCCTCTGCAAAATAAGGAGAAAAAGTACATGGCTATACCAATTGATCAAGAGACGAGCGCGCAGCAGCAGATCGTCCGGCATCCACTCGACCCTTTGACGACGCAAGAAATTGAACAGACGACGCGCGTTCTCAGCGCGTCGGGGCGCATCACTCCGCGCGTGCGGATCATGGCGTATAGCCTGCTGGAGCCTGCCAAAGACGTTGTGTTGGCCTTTCAGCCCGGCCAGCCGCTGTCGCGAGATGTGTTTGTAGTCATGCGCGATCACGAGCGGCGTCTGACCGTCGAAGCGGTCGTTTCCCTGGCCGGGGAGACCATTCGCTCCTGGCGCGAGCGCACGGACGTGCAGCCAGCTCTCACCTATCCCGAAGTTTTCGCCGCTCAGCAGGCGGTTCTCGCCGATGCCGCTTTTCAGGAGGCGATGAGCAGGCGCGGCATCACAGATCTCACATATGTGGTGATCTATCCCTGGACTGCTGGCTACCGGGGCCTGGAGGACGCGCCCTCGCGTGGGCGGTTCATGCGCATGGAAGTTGCCCTGGCCGAAGCGCCTGAAGATAACTACTACGCTCACCCGGTCGAGGGAGTGGTCGCCACTATTGAACTGGATACCATGGCTGTTCTGATCGAGGATCATGGCGTTGTGCCGGTGCCTGCCTCTGCGGGAAACTATACCCCGGACGGCATCCGGGCGGCGAACAATGTTCCCTCGTTTCCCGATGGCCCCCGTACCGATGTCAAACCGATTGCGATCACGCAGCCGGAAGGCACGAGTTTCCAGGTCGCTGGTCACGAGGTGCGCTGGCAGAAGTGGCGCTTCCACGTCGGTTTCACGCCGCGCGAGGGGCTGGTACTGCACCTGCTGGAGTATCTTGACAAGGGGCGCTACCGCTCTCTGCTCTACCGCGCCGCGCTCTCCGAGATGTATGTTCCCTATGGCGATCCGACTCCGTCACACAATTTTAAGAACGTGTTTGACGCGGGCGAAGTGGGTATTGGCGTGCTGGCGAATAGCCTGGAACTCGGCTGCGACTGCCTGGGCGAGATTCACTACTTCGATGCGACGGTCAACGATGCCGAGGGCCAGCCGATTGTGCTGGCGAACGCCATTTGTATGCACGAAGAGGATTATAGCCTGCTCTGGAAGCATCTGGAGTATAACGTGGATGGCTCGACGCGCTCCGAAGTGCGCCGCTCGCGCCGGTTGGTGATATCCTCGATTTCAACGGTGGGCAACTACGAATACGGTTTCTACTGGTATCTATACCAGGATGGCACGATCCAGTTCGAGATCAAGCTGACGGGCATCATTGCTCCGGCGGCAATTGCGCCGGGCGCGCATCCAGTTTCGGGAACGCTCGTCGCCCCTGGCCTCTACGGGCCGAACCACCAGCACTACTTCAATGTGCGGCTCGATATGATGGTGGATGGTCCGCGAAATTCAGTGGTCGAGGTCAATTGCGCGCCGCTGCCGTGGGGCAAGGGCAATCCGCAGGGGAATGCCTGGGCCGCGCGCGAAACGCTGCTGGCGACGGAGAGCGCGGCCCAACGCTGCATCGAACCGCGCACCTCGCGCTACTGGAAAATCGTCAACTCTTCATCGCTCAATGCGCTGGGCCAGCCCGTTGCCTACAAGCTGATGCCGGGAAAAAACGCCTTTCCTCTCTTCGCCCAGGGATCGCCTCAATGGCAGCGCGGCGGCTTCACTCGCGCTCATCTCTGGGCCACGGCCTACGCTCCGGCGGAGCGTTACGCGGCTGGCGACTATCCAAACCAGCAGCAGGGCGGCGCTGGCCTGCCTGCCTACGTGCAGAAGAATCGCTCGCTGGAAAACGCGGACCTGGTTGTCTGGTACACCTTTGGCTCCAACCATGTCGCGCGCTCGGAGGACTGGCCCGTCATGCCGGTGGAAACGGTCGGTTTTCATTTACAGCCCGCGGGCTTCTTCGACGGCAACCCTGCCCTTGATGTTCCACCTCCTATGGCACACTGCTGACCATGCTCAGGCGCATGAAAAGCGTCTCATACCAAATGCGATGGAATCGTGTAGCGGGGCCATTCATGGCGCCAGTCTCAAGGCTTCTGCCGAGGCGACTGGCGCCATGAATGGCCCCGCTACAGGCGCTATAGTTATTATTCAACCGGATTTGATATGAGACGCTTTTTGTCTGTCCGCTATTAGACCTGGGTAAACCGGCGGTCGGCTATTTCACCCCACGGCAAGCTCCGTTCCTGCTCGCGGCTCTTCAGCACCTCTCGGAAGAGAGGAATCAGCGCGGGATCAAACTGGGTACCGGCTCCTCGTTCGAGTTCCTTTATCGCTTCGTCAACAGACCTGGCAGCCTGGTAGGGCCGCTTGCTGATCATAGCGTGATAGGCTTCTGCCACTGCGATCAAGCGTGCTTCCAGGGAAATAGCCTCGCCTGTCAGGCCGTCGGGAACGTCGGCGCCATCCCACCGTTCATGATGGTAGCGAATGGCTGGCGCCAGGTCGCAGAGCCAGAGGCTGGCCTCCACTATATCAGCCCCTAGCCCTGCATGTTGTTGCAGCAGCCGCCATTCCTGAGCGGTGAAGAGCTGCCGGGGTTGCTGGAGCAGGCGATCGGGGAGCGCAATCTTGCCAATATCGTGCAGGAACGCGGCAGTAGTCGCTTGCCAGGCGCGTTTTTTATCGAAGCCGAGCGTACGCGCCAGGCCGGCCACGAGGTCACTGACTTCGTGGGCGTGTTCACTTATGCCCGGCTCGCGCCAGTCCAGCGCTGTCATCAGCGAGTAGATCAGACCCAATTGTTCCACGCGCCCCTGGCTCTCGGGGTCGCGCCCATCGAACGCCGCCTGGTCGAGGCGTTCCAGCGCTTGGGCAGTGGCCGCCTTGAGCGCTGCATCGCGGTTCGCGCGTCCCGCCTCCGCCGCCGTGCGCACCTGGTTGCGTCCCAGGCGTTTTGCCCAGTACATAGCTTGATCAGCCTGTTCCTGAACATCGCTCATCATGGCGCCGTCGGCAGGATAGCCTGCCACTCCAATGCTGACCGTCATGGTGATGCCGCCTGCCACGTAGCTAGCTGCCAGCGGCGTAGCCGCCACAGCGCTGCGCAGCCGTTCGGCGACAGCGCGCGCTTCCTGCTCGCCGGTTTCCGGCAACAGCGCCAGGAACTCTTCTCCGCCAAAGCGTCCCACCGTATCGCCGGCGCGCAGCACGCTCCTGGTACGCTCGCCCAATTCGCGCAGCACGAGATCGCCTGTCGCGTGTCCGTAGTTATCATTGACGTGTTTGAAGCGATCCCCGTCGAAGAACAGTACGGAAAGCGGGTGATTAAAGCGCCGGGCGCGTTCACCCTCCTGCGCGAGCAGCATTTGTAGCGCGCGATGATTGGGCAAGTTCGTTAGCATATCAGTCGTTGAAAGCTGCTCTAAGCGGGCATTGGCCTGTTCTAACGCTCCATTTTTTTCATGGAGAGCCTGTTGGGTGCTGGCTAAGCCGCGGTTGAGCAGGTGGATCTCGTGGAGAGCGACGAATTGCTTGACGAAAATCAAAATGAGCAGGAGCAAGGCACAGCAGTACGTTCCTACAGCCAGAGGAGCTTCGGGATTCTTTTCCCAGACGTACCACACCATGGCGACGACGGCGGGAACCAACGCATAGGGCAGCAGAGAGCGCCACAGCAGCGTCTTTACACCGGATGACGGTTTGTGTCGCGCTGCTCCCTCTGTCGTCAGGCGACCCGCGAGCCAGAACAGAGCCTGAATAGACAGGCCGATGGCTAGATTGCCGATGGCCCATCCTATGTTCAGCCATTCTGGTATGGCGTAGATTCCGTGCAAGGTAAGGTAGGTGGCAACGCTATCCGTGATCACAAACAGCACCAGCGCCACCGAGAGAGAGGGAATTGCCAGACGCAAGCCTCGATCCTCCGCGGCGCCAGTGAGCAAGATGAGGCTGCTGAGCAGCAACAGGTCAAAGAGGGGAAAGGCCGTACTGCTCAGTACAGTCAGCAGCGAATCCCCAGCGGTGTGCAACAACGTAGGGCCGAGCGTGAAATACCAGCTAAAGGTGATCACGGCCACCAGGAGCATCATACTATCCAGTACGAAACGCAGCGGGCGGCGGCCAGATAAGGCATGCCTGGGCAACGTCAGCACGCCGAGCAGCAGGGCCGGATATGTCCCGCCCATCACGATACCGGTCCACCAGGGAAAGCTGAACTGGTGATGCCAGATATTATCAGCAATCAGGAGATTCCCGACGATCTGAAACAGCAGCGCACCGCTGAACAGGAGCGGCGTTCGCAATTGAAGCCGCCAGGTGGGAGGTGAACTGGTTGCCTGCCTTCCCGCCTGCCTTCTGGCTCCGATCCAGGTTAGCACAAGGCCGAGGAGCGCAGCCAGGGCAATGCCAATATTTCCCTGCGCTCGTGAAGAGAAAGAGGTTCCTTTTTGGAGGAGAAGCCAACTTCCAAAAGCCATCAGGTATAGAGCGGAAAACGCGACACTATACCAGAAGAAATGGGGCATCGCGGCAAAGCGTCTTGCTCGCGCCTGTTTTTGTAAATTCATAGCATATCTCTTTAAATGGCGAGGAAACAGTCAATTCACATTCCTTCTCTATCGGCAGGTCTGGATATCTCTTGAGGATGAGAAGGCGCTCTCAGGCTGGCGGGTTATTGAGGGGAAGAAGAGGTGTGACAATCTGGCTTGGAGTAGGGGCGTGGGCTTGCCCCGCCCGCTGCGATGGCGTGGGCTTGCCCCGCCCGCGTGAGCCCACGCCATCGCAGCTTCCCAGGCTCTTCCTCGCAATGATAGAGAACCAATTGTCAGAAACACTTGACGATTCGCTCCCGATCAGGTATAATGCAGAAGTTATGACGGTTTGCATGGCATGGAACAGGCTGTTCGCAGATTCTGTTCTCCAGTAAAGACGCTAAAGAGTTCTGAGCAATCCTCTATAGAATACTCTCTTTCTGCACGCACGTTCGTACTTGATTATCAGTTGGCAGCATTGCTCCCGTGTCCTACGGCCTGCTCCTGGTACTCCCTATCGGCACAGTTCCCTTAATGCTCTGTGTCTCCAGGGAGCTGTATCGCGCCCGCGACGGGCGCATTGGCCGAAAGGTTTTTTATGCCTTCTTTTTATGACTTTTCTTTCCAGCCCACCACACGCGCGGCGCTGGAAGCTATGGAGATTACAGAGCCAACGCCTGTTCAGGCCGAGGTTATTCCGGCGCTGCTTGCCGGGCATGATGTGGTGGGGCAATCGGCTACTGGCTCTGGCAAAACGCTTGCCTATGCCATCCCGCTGGTGGAAAGGTTAGCCAAAGACAAACGTTTAGTACAGGCGCTGGTACTCGTGCCAACGCGCGAGCTGGCTATCCAGGTAAACACGGTGCTATGCCAACTGGCAGTGGGTCGGCGCATTACGACGGCGCTGCTGGTGGGCGGACGGCCTTATGGCAGCCAACTCTCAGCATTGCGCTATGGAGCGCAGATCGTCGTAGGCACGCCTGGACGAGTCAAGGACCATCTCGATCGCGGCACGTTAGTGCTGAGCCATCTGCGGATGTGCGTGCTGGACGAGGCAGACCAGATGCTGGATAGCGGTTTCGCGCCAGCAATTGAGGAGATACTGACAACCACGCCTGACACGCGACAAACGGCCCTCTTTTCAGCGACCATGCCGGAGTGGGTTGCGACGCTCCAGAAAAAATTCCTCAAAAATCCGGTCAACGTTGCCATTACACGGGCCATGGATATTCAGAGCGCCGTTGAACAGATTGCGTACCAGGTTCCGCAGGAACAGAAATTGGCGGCGCTCTGTACCCTTTTGCATTCCACGGAGGGAGAAAGCAGCCTCATCTTTGGCAAGACGAAATACGGTGTCGAGAAGTTAGGGAAACATCTCAGCAAGCTTGGCTTTACAGTGGGAACACTACACGGCAACAAGAGCCAGCGCGCGCGTGAAGAGGTGCTGACCGCGTTCCGCAAGGGGCAGGTGCAGACGCTGCTTGCCACCAACGTAGCCGCGCGCGGTCTGGACATTACCGGCATCTACCAGGTCATCAATTACGAGCTGCCGGAATCGAGCGATCTTTTTACGCACCGCATTGGCCGTACAGGCAGGATGGGACGACAGGGCAAGGCGATTACTTTGCTTGCGCCAGCAGATGTTCCCAAATGGCGGCGCATGGCGCGCAATTTAGGGCAGGTCGTCGCCTTGCAGCGGCTTGTTATTGACGAGGAAGCTCTCGTGATGCCCCCGCTCGCAAGTCCAGAGGCTGCGAACTCGTGGGAGTACGAGCAGAACGACGAGCAGCCACCGGTACGTGACCGCACACATTACTCGCTGGATCAGGCGCGCGGCAGGCGTACACAGCCAGCGTATGACAATGATCCGGCATCCAGCACGAAAAGACGACAGAACGAGCGAGTTTCCAGCAGAACGCCAGAGCGCACACTTGCATGGCAGCCAGACGACTTCCCCCTGTCAGAACGATCCTCTTCCGACAGGTCGCGGGACAGCAGAAGAGGAGAAGGAAACCAGTCTAGCTTCGGGAGATCCGCTGGGAAGCGCAAAGCCCATGCTTTTGCCGCGCCAGCGCCATCATACCGGCCAGCCAGGAAAAAGTCCAGAGCAACGTCGGCAGCGCCGTCACGGCGCGGGTCTGCTCCATATCGTTCCGCGGACCGCTAGCATTTTTCGCACAAGGTTTGATGCTCAGGTGAATGGAAAGCGTCTCAAACAAGGCTACCAGCCAATTGAGACGCTTTTTGTCTATCCGCCATATCCTTATTACTTATGCTATAATAACGTTACTTCGGTTAAAAAACGAAAAAGGTACAGCACAAAAAGCAGGGCAACGCTATTATGTCCTGATGATTTTTCCGCTCTAATCAAAAAACGGATTTAGGAATTTGTGAGTAGACGGAACCTGAAGTCTGCCATTTCTTAACATTAGCCCGTTTAATTTTCAGCTAACGAGGTGCCGAACATCACTACTCGTTTCTTGGTCTCGACATGTTGCAATAACGATGTGTTAATCGCGCATTTTCAGGAATTGTTTGACCTCCTCGCCAATACTGTTGGATGTGGTCAATTGCCGCGTCATCCGCCGATCGGATTTGCTGCTGACAGAGCGCGCAAGTTTGATTTAAAGCAAAGAGTTGGTTTTTTAACTCTATAGAGAAGCATCTGGGCTGTTTCTTATAACTTTGCAAAATATCATCAACCAGCGCTTCCGCCAAATGGAATCGTTTTTTGACTTTTCCTTGTTCACTAGTACCTATCAAAATCGCATCAATAAAATCTTTGTTAGAGACCATCAGATCAATGAATCCCTCACGCAAAGCATCCAGAGCAGCAAAGACACGATTTTTGTCCTTATTCCAAAATACTCCCATCATTATATCGTAAAGCGATGCATTGAATTGTTTTGTTTCCCAATTACCGTTTGGATTTGTTTCTGTTCCTCCATGAAACCGTTTAAAAGCGGATTCGCCAAATAGAGATATAACTATTTGGACAGCATTCCTGAAAGCATTACGGAGTTTATCTGCATCGTCCTTTGAAATGTCCCTATAACTTTCCATGTCACGATTAAGGAATCTCTTCATAGGAGGTTGATATCTAAGATAAGTTGCATGGTAGAAAGCTGCGAAACGAAGAACTAATTGCACATCTTGCATACGAGCATCCGGCCTATTAAGGCCCAAGAGCCTCCTAAAATCAGAATCCTTAGCAAGTGTTTTCAGAAGATCGATATATTTTCCATGATAGATGCAATTACGAAGTTCCATATCGTTCAGTGGAACAGCTCCAGTATTCAACCGTTCAAAAATCTCAAATTTTATGTCTGGATTGGAATCTTGGAGAATTGTTATAGTTCGTATTTGGTAGTAGCGAATCTTATCTTGAATAGTTTCATCAAGGTCTTTATAGCTTTTATTATTCAGCTCAGGGAGTACCTTCAATCCCTTGAGCTTGAATGGCTTTCCATCTAACGTACCATCAATAAAAGAGAAAAAAGAAGTTAGACGCTGTTGTCCATCGATAACTAATTCCGTGCCATTTGCCTCTTCTGATAAATAGACAAGAGGAAGAGGAACAGCAAGGAGGGCTGATTCGATTAAGCGGCTCGCCTTGACGGGCTCCCAAACAAAAAGACGCTGAAAAGGGGATTGTAAGATCAGCTTACCTCTTTTAAATTTCCCATGAAGCGATTCGATCTCAGGATCAGAAGAGTTGGTACGAATAGCCCGCTTTTCCTGCGGTACAGGAAGAGCTATTACTTCATTCTCTTCATCCCCTTCAAATTTCAGTTCTTCTTCGTCGCTATTAATAGATGTGCTAATCACTTGCATACTCCTTTTGCATAATATACATCTTTACTTGTAAGACGTCAAATCAGAATGCTGATAACAAATATCGCTATGTCACTATATTCTCACCTCTTTTCAATTATCTCACTATCCAATCTTCTATCCTCACATCCCCCTCCAGCTTTACTGTGATCATCTTGCCAACCAGCCTGACGATGTACTGCTCGTCGCCGAGTTGGTTAAACCGCTTGTATTAGCTGTAGAGTGCCGATAGTGAGAAACGATCAGGCTTGTTTCGGACCTTCCTGGCCGTTCTTCCTGTGGCTTCTAGAGAGGTTTCATGTTTGTTCGCTGCTAGTTGTCGGCGCTCCTGTCAGCATGTCATGTGACTATCTTCCCCTTTGCTCGATCTCGTAGCCTGCTTTCAGGCGCACAACGGCATGATCAAAATTGTCGATAGCCTTCCAGGGAATAGTTTTGGGTTTGTGATTGAGATGAAAGGCTCTGGCAACGGGTTCCAGAATATGCAGGCGGTAGAGCAGGGCTGTCTCTCCGTACATGAGCGCGGTCACACGAAATGCTCCATCTTGTGAAAGCTCGATGTCGAAAACATGGCCTATCGTTTTCCCCTCAGCGGTCACGATTTTCTTGTTCAGCAGTTCGGTAAGATAGCGCGTGATTGTGTTTTTTTGCCGCTTTTTCATAACCTGCCTCCGGGAATCCAGCGCAGGATATGTTCCGCGATCCAACGATCTGACTGCCCGACGGCATAATCTTTCGCCTTGCCGCGCAAGTGCAGGGTCGGCCCGAATTTTGTCACCTCGCTGAGTGGAATGCGCTGCTCGAAGCGGTCACGGAAGAAGAAGCGAAACAGATCGCGCAGATGCGTGTTTATCCGTCCCGCCAACGCCTGCGGGCCTGCCACCAGATATGTCAGGATCAAGCCATCATCAGTACGGACCTCCGCTTCGATATCCGCGACACGTCCTATTCTCCGCCCATCGCTCGTTAGAAGTTGCGAATCGAGAATATCTCTGATCGAGAAAACCTCATCTTGCGGATCTAGCATTGCTTAGCCTCCTCCGGTAATGATTTCCAGCGGCAGTGAAATGAGAGCGACAAGGAACGCTAACACCAGAATACAGACCATCGCAATATTGGTGAAACGCCTGTTCGTTTTCTTGCCGAGATATTGCGGATCATTCATGAGAATGAGAAAAGGCGAGAGCGAAATGGGCAAAAATAAGGAAATGATGGTTGAGGCAAAGAGCGCAAGCTGTAATGGGTCGATGCCTGTTAACCCTATCGCGACCGCAATGAGCAGGAAAATCGTCATGACGAGATTGAAGCGCGCTGCCTCGGCTGGCTTTTTATTTTCCCCCCACTCCCAGCCAAAGCCTTGCGCAATATTATAGGAAACTGCCAGTACCACTTCCAGCGCCGCGCCCAGGCAGGTGGCAAAGAGAACGCTGGCAAAGAGGAGCGAACCAACGATCCCAAAAGGTTTTGCCATCGCAATGCCAAGTTCACCCAATGTACTCGCGCTAATATTCAGCGGCTGCAAGACAATTGCTGCCAGCACAAGGAGCGCCAGTGACCCCATGCTCCCGAAACCCATTCCGACAATCGCCGTGACGCGATTCAATAGCAGCGATGCTCCCGTCCAGCGTTCTTCTCTCGCCCCTGATGAATAGAAATAGAGCAAGTAGGGGCTGATAGTTGATCCCAGGATCGCCGCAACCAGGTAGAGATAATCGGCAACCGTTCCTTGTTGAAAAGAGGGATGCCAGAGCGTCGGTAAGAGCTGAGCGGGGATGCCGCCAAGCGCGACAATACCTGCTAGAAATGAGAGCGTGACGAGGCCCAGGAGCGCAGGCCCATTTTCGATCAGATCAAACGATCCGCGCCAGATGATGATCCAGACAAACAGGGCCACAAAAGGAAAGAGGATATGCCATGAGATGCCTGTGAAAAGCGAAAGCGCGATGGCAACGCCGCCTAATTCGGCTGCCAGCAACATGCTCTCTGCAATCACTTCGCTGGCTAAGGGCAAGAGATAAAAGCGAAAGCCAAAGTCTTCACGAATAGCTTCCGCGTAGGTTTTCTTTGAGACGGCAGTGAAGCGCCCAACCATTTCTACCAGGAGAATAACAGCCACCGTCGCCACAAGGACAATCCAGACCAGTCCCAGTCCAAATTTTGCGCCCGCCTCGCCCGAAGTCGCGATGGTACCTGCGTCGAGAAAGCCGCCGATAGCGGTAACGATGCCCAGGGCGATAGAAGTCCATTGCTTTTTCATGTATTGCCCGCTTCCAAAAACGCTTGACTGGCGCGTTGCAGCAGCGCGTCCTGTGTTCGCCAGTCGCAAGCATTACTCAGACAGGGAGCGTCAATCACCTGCATCGCGGGCGTATACAGGGCAAGCAAATGTCGCACTGTCTGTGTATTTGCCGCGCCCTGAGCAAGCAACGTCTGATCCGTGCCGGTTAGTTCGCTTTGGAAATCCGCGAAGCTGGACGCGGCATAGGCAGAGGTAATTTTGCCTTCATGCTCATAGGCCAGCGTCGTCATGGCAGCAGCGAACGCGGAGCCGGCATTGCCGGTCGTTCTGGCGAATGCTGAGTCCGTGATCGTGCATCCAGCCAGTATGCAGAGGAGTAACAGAAGCCCGATACATGTTCCAGATTTTTGCCACATCTCGATATGACCCCGCTTTACTAGATAACTCATGAATACTATACGTCCTTTGCGCTCTCAGGGATACAGCGGAAGACAGAGTTTCCTTGCCAATTGATACGCTTCTTGTCTATCCGCCAACCATCCGCCATCTATCCGCCCACCATCCGCCATCTATCCGCCAAGCATCCGCCAGCCATCCGCCATATTCGCCATAATTCTGCCAATTATCCGCCATCTATCCGCCACGCTCTCGTTAGTTATGCTACAATATGAATATCTTTGCCATTGACTATGTTCTTCAGGAACAGAAAGAGAGTGTTATGGCGAAACTGAGCGAAGTAGAACTGATGCAACTTGTTAAAGGTGGAGAAACGAACACTGTCGAGTTTAAGGTAGCTGCGCCTAGAGCAACTGAGATGGCTGAACGTTTATGCGGTATGGCGAATGCTCAAGGTGGCGTTGTTATTATTGGCATCAAGGATTCTACCCATGAAATTTTGGGTGTGCCAGATAATCGTATCAGTGAGACGCTAGACGTAATTTCGCGGGCGGTTCGGCAAATGATCAAGCCTGAACTTGTGTTAGACCCTCCTGAGCCTGAAATATATGTAGTTGCTGGGAAGAAACTAGTTGTGGCTGCTGTAAAGCCAAGTATAATGATCCTAAGATTTCAGACAAAAAGAGAGTGGCTTGTAAGGTGTAAAATGGAGCATGAAGAAAAAGATACGAAAGCAATATACAGCAGACTTTAAGGCGAAAGTCGTCAAAGAGATG
>Ga0102924_1003770_pt1 | contig 15744 bp, 10 predicted proteins | sample PaiPotPPM11metaG_FD_80116 | JGI IMG/M metagenome (GOLD analysis project Ga0102924, IMG submission 80116) | Iron sulfur acid spring bacterial and archeal communities from Banff, Canada, to study Microbial Dark Matter (Phase II) - Paint Pots PPM... ... | reverse complement strand
TCGTCGGGCGGCGGCGGCGCATCGGGGAGCTGGTGATGCAATTCGGCAAACAGGATTACGAGGCGGTCGCGGTGGCGATCCGCGAGGCGGAGAAAAAGACGTCCGGCCAGATCGTCTGCGTGCTGGCGCATGCAGCCTCGGGGTATGTGCATGTCCCCGTTCTGTGGGCGACGGCGCTGGCGCTGTTCGTGCCATGGCCGCTGATCGATTTCACGCAAATGAGTGTGCAGCGAATCTTTCTCGTCCAGCTGGCGGTCTTCATCGTCGCCGGCCTGCTGTTCTCGTGGATGCCGCTGCGGCTCCTCCTGGTGCCGCGCGCGCTGCAGCGGGCGCGTGCCCATCGCGCCGCGATCGAGCAATTTATGATCCGCGGTATCAGCCACACCAAAAATCGCACCGGCATTCTGATCTTCGTCTCGCTCGCGGAGCACTATGCGCGAATCATCGCCGACGAGGGGATTGCCGCGAAAGTGCCGGTGGCCGAATGGCAGGCCGCCATCGACGCGCTGACGGCGCATATGCGCGACAGCCAGATCGCCGCGGGCTTTGCAGCCGCCATTGCGCGTTGCGGCGAGGTCCTGGCGCAGCATGCGCCGCCCGACGGGTCGCCCAACGAGCTTCCGGATCGGCTTTACATCATGTAAGCCGATGCCGCTAACGGCTGATCTGTCACCGGACTGTCGCTGAACGATCATAAACGAACCGCGGCCGTGGTGCGCCACCTTGGGCGCTTTGACCGCGGCATCGGGGGGAGCACGTCTTTGGCACGGAGTCCTGAAGATCGAGGACCGCGCTACGCGATTTATTTCGTGCCGCCGCTGTCATCGCGGCTTTATCGCTACGGGAGCGCCATCCTCGGTTACGATTGTTACACCGGCAACGACGTTCCCTTTCCCGACAGCTTCGGCGGCGGTGCGGTGAACTGGAACGAGCTCACGGCGACGCCGCGGCGTTACGGCTTCCACGCCACGCTGAAAGCGCCGTTTTTTCTTGCGCCGTCGTGCACCGAGCAGCAGCTCGTCAACGCGCTGCAGAATTTCGCCGGCCTCGGCCATGCGGTGCACAGCTTCAACCCGGCGCTTCGCGAAATCGAAGACTTCATTGCGGCGGTGCCGCAACAGCCGGAGGCATCGCTGAACGCGCTGGCCGCCTCTTGCACGACGATCTTCGACGCCTATCGCGCGCCGATGTCACCGCAGGAGCGCGCGCACCGGCTCGCCTCCGGACTGAGCCAGAGTCAGATCCAGAATCTCGACCGCTGGGGCTATCCTTATGTGCTGGCGGAATTCCGCTTCCACATGACGCTGACCGGCGCGGTGCCGCAACGCCGCAAGCAAGCGGTGCTTGCGGCGTTGCGCGACGGCCTTCACCACATGAAGGTCGAGCCGTCGACTACTATCGAGCGGCTTGCGCTGATGAAGCAGGACACGCCGGACGCGGCGTTCCGCGTGCTCGACCAGGCAGTGCTGAACGTCGGTGCGCGCGACTAGCTTTGCGCGGCCCGCTTCGGAAATAGTTGCGGCCTCAGTTTCGGATGGCCAGCCATGGTCTTCGGCGCATAAGGCGTCTCGGCGCCGAGCTCCTCGGCAGCGTGCCAGGCCCAGCGCGGATCGTAGATCGCGCCGCGCGCGATGCAGATCAGATCGGCTTTGCCGGAGGCGACGATGTCTTCGGCCTGCTGGAAGCCCGCGATCAGACCGACGCTCATAGTGGTGATGCCGGTTTCCTTCTTCACCTTCTCGGCGAACGGCACCTGATAGCCGGCCGAGAGCGGAATCTTCTGCCGCGGATCGAGGCCGCCGGTCGAGACATCCATATAATCGAGCCCGCGCTTCTTTAGCTCTTTGGCAAGGAGCACGGTCTCTTCCGGCGTCCAGCCGCCGTCGACCCAGTCGGTCGCGGAGACGCGCATGCCGATCGGCTTTTGCTCCGGCCACACTGCGCGCACTGCTTCGTACATTTCGATGGCAAAGCGCATGCGGTTCTCGGTCGGGCCGCCATATTCATCGGTGCGCTGATTGGACAGCGGCGACAGGAATTGGTGTGCAAGGTAGCCGTGCGCGCCGTGCAGCTCGATCACGTCATAGCCGATGCGGTCGACGCGCTTGGCGGCGGCGGCGAATTCGCCGAGGCAGCGCTTGATGTCCTCTTTGGTCATCGCGTGCGGCACCGGCCAGCCGGTGTCGTAGGGGATGGCCGACGGCGCTTCGGGCGTCCAGCCGCCTTCTTCCTTGGTCAGGATCGGCTTGCCGCCGGCGCCCGGCGGCGTGGTCGGGCCCTTGCGTCCGGCATGGGCGAGTTGCACGCCGAGCTTGGCGACGCCGTATTGCCGGCAGAAATCATGGACCCGCTTGAGCGCCTTCTCATTGTCGTCCGACCACATGCCGGCGCATTTCGGCGAGATGCGGCCCTGCGGATTGACGTTGGTCATCTCGCACATCACGAGCCCGCCGCAGCCAAGCGACATATTGCCGAGATGCATCAGGTGCCAGTCGTTCGCCGAACCGTTGTCGGAATTGTACTGGCACATCGGCGACACCACGACGCGGTTGGGAAGGGTAAGACCGCGCAGCGTGATCGGGGAAAACAGGACGCTAGCCATAAATCAGTATCCTTTGTTGGGGCGCTTGGTGCCTGAAGTTGGAGGCTTTGCGATTGCGTGTCTTGAGAAATGTTTCGGCAGGCCGTCACTCCGGGAGCGGCCGCGCCGAAGGCATCTATCACGCCAGCGGATCGGCCGGCAAACCCAGGCAGAATTTGCCGTGGTTCTCATAGGCTGTGTCGCTCATGACCTGGTGAATGCCGGCAGTGTTGAGGTCGCGCAGCAGGCGGCCGATGACATGGGGGTGATGCAGACCGGTATTGCCGGCGAAGTGGTAGCACATGGTTGCCGTCTCGATGGCGACCTCGGTTGCGTAGACGCAAATCGCGCGCACGTCGGCGATCGCCGCGCCGTCGACCGGCGTTCCGCCACTGACGCTGTCGTACAGGCGGTCATAGCGCTCATGCATCAGCGCGCGGGCTGCCCGCAATTTCAGATCGGCTTCGGCGATCTGTCGATGCACCACCTGGCGCTCGTCCAGCCGTGAGGACCGGAATGTGCCGCGGGTCGTGGTGGCAATGCTGATGAGCTCGTCGAGTGCGCGCCGGGCCCCGCCGATGGCGACGCTGCCGTGTTCCTTGGCGACATAGCTGAACGGCGGAAACAGATAGGACACACCACCGCGGCGCGGCTTGGGCGCCAGAAGGTCCCAGACAAAGGTCTGGTCGGCGGGCAGGGCATAGTCTTCGACCGAGAAATCGCACGAGCCCGTTCCCCGCAAGCCAGTCACACCGCCCCAATTGTCGTAGATGGTGACGTCTTTGATCGGGAAGGCCGAGAACATCACGATCGGTCGGCCGCCGTTTTCGGCCTCTGTTCCCTCAACGATCGTTCCGCCCAGAACCCACTCGGCGTGGCGAATGCCGCTGTTGAAGCGCCAGCGGCCGCTGACACGAAATCCGCTGCCGTCACGTTTGGCGCGTCCTGCCGGAAAAAATGAAATGGCGGCGGTCGGTATCTGACCGTTGGCAAAGACCTTGTCGAGGCCTGATTGCGGCAGGAAGGTGCCGAGCGATGCGATGCCGGTGGCGCCGACCATGGTGCACCAGCCGCTGGTGAGATCGTTATAGGCGAGCTGTTCGAGCACCATCATTTCGGTGACCGGATCGGCCTCGGCGCCGCCCATCTCGGTGCAGAGCTTGAGCTTGAACATGCCTGCGTTGCGCAATGCCGCCACCGCCTCGGGCGCCAGCGTGCCGAGTTCTTCGCTCTTGGGGCCGGAGGCGCGCAGCACCGGCGCGATGTTATTGACGGCGTCGAGAAGAGCTTTTCTCTTCAGAATTCGGTCCTTTGGAAATGCATCCGACATTCTTACCTCCCCACACTATTCGTTACGCCGTCGCGTATTTTGGACGACGAGCTGCTTTCAAAGCCGAGCACGCGGCCGAGAATGGCCTCAGGATCGGGCGCGCTGTTTGCGCGCCAGGCGACGATCTGGTCCGGCCGCACCAGCACCAGATCTGCGCCGTAAATGTCGCGAAGTCCGTTTAGTGACAAATCCAGAACCTTGAGATCGATACCGGTTCTTGCGGCTGCGGTGACGAGACCATCGGCTTTGACGTCGCTCGAAAAGCGTAACAACGTCCAGTCAAAGCCGAAGCTGTCATAGAGCGACTTGTGGTCGGCGAGCCAAGCATGTGGCGCCCGGCCGCCGGGCTTTGCGCTCGCGACATAGACATTCGGTTCGTCGCGCGGCGGCGCCGTGCCATCGTCGAAAATGATCGGGGATCCGTCATAACGGGCGCCGAAGGTGATGCCGGGGATGTTGAATTCGCTCTTGCCGTGAAGGGCAAGATATTCGCCGGCGTCTCGGCGCGCTTGTTCACCCCCGTCGCTGTCGTCTTCAATGTCCGTGACCGGTATGAAATTGCCGAGAGAATCGGCGAATTTTTTGGCGAATCCGGTGTTGCGGAACGCGGCGGGCTGCCGCTCGGCCTCATAACTGTCAAGGAGACGGGAATCCGCCGCGCCGCGCACCACGCTGGCGAGCTTCCAGCCGAGATTGACGGCGTCTTCCACCGCGGTGTTGTAGCCAAGCCCGCCGGTCGGCGTGAACAGATGCGCGGCATCACCGCCGATGAATACGCGTCCACGCTGAAACCGCTCGGCGACCAGGGCAAAGCCGGCGGTCCATGTGCCGCGCGACAGAATTTCAAGCTCGACCGGCGCGCCCACCGCTGCGTGAAACATGGCGACGGCGCGATCGTCGGTGATTTCGTCTTCTTTTTCGTGCGGCCGCAATTGCGTGTGAAAGGCAAACTCGCCCTTGCCGTCCACCGCGGCCATGAAGGCGCGGCGCTCGCGATTGAATGTCACGTTCATCCAGGCGGGAGGATGTGGCACGACCCGATAGAAATGCGGCGCACGGAGATAGATGGCATGCATGCGCCCGCCGAAAAAGTCGCGCTCGACCTCCTGGTCGCCGAGATATCCGATACCGAGCGCTTGCCGGACCGTGCTGCGCGGACCGTCGGCGCCGACGAGATAGGACGCCGCTATGGTCGCCGTTCGCCCGTCGGTGACGCACTCGACCACGGCCTCGATGCCACGCGCATCTTCGGCAAAACGCGCGAGACGCCAGCCGAAATTGATCGAAATGCCCGGAAGCATCTCGGCGTGGCGGCGCAGCACTTGTTCGACAAATTTCTGCGAGACCCGGTGCGGCAGTTCGGCGGCGCTCCACGAGCCGGAGAGCTGCTTGATGCGCTCGACGGCTTGGCCGGCCGACGGCAGGCGAAAGCGCGCCAATTCGTGATGGGCGTAGCGGGTGAAATAGGCGATGTCGGTCGGAAAGTCCGACGGCAGCCCGAGCGCGCGGATTTCGTGGGCAAAGCCCAGGCGCCGAAAATGCTCCATGGTCCGCGCCTGGGTCGCATTGGCTTGCGGATTGAAGGCGGTGCTCGGCTTCTGATCGATCAGAACGGCGCTGACGCCGCGGCGGCCAAGCTCGTTGGCCAGCATCAGCCCGCAGGGGCCGCCGCCGACGATCAGGACGGAACACGTGTCTGGAAGGGCGTCAGCCAATATTTCGTCTCATCGCTCGGCCGCGTTCCCGCTCGCATCGGCGGCTTGCCAGAACCGGCGCGGTTCGCTATTTTAAGTTCAATAGGTTGAACCAATCTCGAATATGAAACTGATCCCGACCTCCGCTGTCAAGTCGCTCGACCGTGGCCTCGACATTCTCGAGTACGTGGCCGGCTGTCCCGAACCGCCGTCGTTCTCGCAATTGCTGACAAGCCTCGGCATTCCACGCAGCAGCCTGTTTCATCTGCTCACGAATCTGCTGTCGCGGAATTTCCTCGAGCGCGATCCGGGGACCGAGCGTTACCGGCTCGGCTCGGGCGTCGCTCAACTGGCGCGCAAGCTGCGCAAGCCGTCGCTGGGCGACCGGGTGACGCCGTATTTGCGGCAGCTCAGCGCCGAGGTCAGCGAAACCTGCGGCTTCTACGTCCAGGCTGCGGACGCGGTGGAAGTGGTCGCTTCCGCGATCAGCACGCAAGCGCTGTCCTACACGATGAAGGTCGGCACGAAAGCGCCGCTTTATGCCATGTCCGCAGGCAAGATCATGCTCGCGGAGTCTAGCGCGGAAGAGCTGAGCGGATACCTCGCGCGTGTCGCGTTTGCGCCGGTGACGCCGCACACGGCGCGCTCGAAGAGCCGTCTGAGGAAAGAGATTACCGAAGTCAGGGCGAGCGGCTTCGCCTATTCGCGCGAGGAGTTCACGCTCGGTATCACGGCCATTGCGACGGCTGTGCGGGGCGAACGGAATTTCTGCGGCGCCATCAATTTGGCGGTGCCGACGGCGCGATTCACGCCGGCTCGCGATGCCGAGTTTCGCGAAGCCCTGCGGCGCACGGCGCAGGCGATTGCGAAAGAGATTGACACGGACCCCTAAGCGCGGCGCAATTGTCGCGGCTATACAAAAATCGGCGACAGCCGACAGCCTGCGGCAATTCCGTGAGGCGACAAAAGGCGGGGGAAACAGATGTCCGAGGCAGCCGTTGCAGCGGGATCCATTTCTGAAGAAGCAATTTCTGCGCGGATCGAAAGACTGCCGGCCGGCGCCTGGTATCGCCGGATCATGCTCATCGTCGGCACCGCGGGCTTTTTCGATGCCTTCGATGCCATTTCGATCGCTTTCGTTCTGCCGGTGCTCATCGGCATGTGGCACATCGGCCCGGCCGAGATCGGGGCGCTGATTTCGATCGGTTATGTCGGGCAGCTCCTGGGCGCCATCGGTTTCAGCCGGCTGGCGGAGAGCTATGGCCGCCGGCGCGTGCTGTGCTGGACCGTCGCCATTATCGGGCTTCTCAGCATCGCCTGCGCGCTGGCCTGGAGCTACAGCTCGCTGTTCTGGTTTCGGTTCGTTCAGGGCCTCGGCCTCGGCGCCGAAGTCCCGATCGCCGCGACCTATATGAACGAGCTGACGCGGCACGACATGCGCGGACGCATGGTGGCGCTGTTCCAATCGATCTTTGCCTTCGGCGTGATGGTCACGGCGCTGGTCTCGATCTGGGTCGTGCCGCATCTCGGCTGGAATTGGATGTTCATCATCGGGGCGATCCCGGCTTTGCTCGCGATCTTCCTGCGGCGTCTGGTGCCGGAATCGCCGCGGTGGCTTGCAAGCCGCGGCCGGCTCGACGAGGCCGACACCACGCTTGCACGCATCGAGACCACGGTGTCCGCCAGCGGCACGGCTCTGCCGCCAATTCCGGGAAACATCCCGAAGATCGTCAAGCAAGAGGCCAAGTGGTCCGAACTTTTCAGCAGGGACTATCTCAGCCGCACGCTGACAGCTTGGGCGATGGCGTTCATGACCTCGATCGTGGGCTACGGGCTGCTGGCTTGGCTGCCGACGATCTACCGCACGGTCTATCATCTGCCGCTCGAGCAGAGCCTGCGTTTCAGCTTCATCAGCTATTTCGTGGGCCTTTTCGGCACGCTGTCCGGCGCCTTGCTGCTCGATCGCTTCGGCCGGCGGCCGACTTATATCGGCGCTTTCGCCGGCGCCGCGCTGCCGCTCTTGGGCGTGTGGTGGCTGAGCCGCGACGGCCAGATGCCGGTCGAGACGCTGGTCGTGCTTGCGTCCATCAGCCTGCTTTTCATCTCGATCTTGCTGGGCGGAATCTATGTCTACCTTCCGGAAATCTATCCGACCCGCATGCGCGCGCTCGGCAGCGGTACCGCGAGCGCTTGGATGCGCATTGCCTCGATCGTCGGTCCGGCCATCATAGGTTTCATTCTCGGCAGCGCCGGACTCGGCAACGTATTTCTGTTCCTTGCGGTCTCCGGGCTTGCCGGCGCGCTGATCGTGCTCCTGTTTGCCATCGAGACGAAAGGCAAGGTGCTCGAAGAAATCGCGCGCTGATCGGAGCGACCGGCAATATCTCTCTCCGCCAACCCTGTTTCGCCGCAGCGTCACTTCTCGAATCGCGCCACCAGTTCGACATGCGCTGAGTAGCGGAATTGGTCGACCGGCGTGACGCCGGTCAGCCGGTAGCCGCCGTCCAGCAATATCCGCGCATCGCGGGCGAACGTGCCGGGATTGCAGGAGACTGCGGCGACGATCGGGACATGGCTCGCGGCAATCTCGCGCGACTGCGCCTGCGCGCCCTGGCGCGGCGGATCGAACACCACCGCGTCAAAGCGATTGAGCTCGGCGGCAAGATACGGGTTCTTGAACAGATCGCGGCGCTCCGTGGTGACGGGCTTGAGAGCCGGCGCGTTGGCGGCGCGCGATAGTGCGGCGAGCGCCGCATCATCATCATCGCAAGCGGTGACGCGGGTCTGCTCGGCAAGCCGCAAGGCGAAAGGCCCGATACCTGCGAATAGGTCGACGACGCCTTTTTTTGGCTTTGCCGCGGCGCAGATATCCGACACCAGCCGCGCCAATACGGTTTCGCCTTCCGCGGTCGGCTGCAGGAAAGCCGCCGGCGGGAGCAATACCGTGGCTGGGCCGACGCGAAGCGTCGGCGCGCACGCCTGGGCGACAAGTTCGCCATGACGCGTCAGCCGCGCCAGATTATGTTTTGCGACGAGCGCGGCGAGGGCGGTTGTCACTGCCGAGGTCAGCGGGCCTGAGCCGCGCACGTCGATATCGAGGCCGGCGTCGGTTGCGGTCGTGTGAATGTCGAGCGGCTTGCGGAGCGGACTGAGCAATTCAGCGATGGCCCAGGCCGCTTTCAGCGCGCCGTCGAGGCCTTTGGCGAGAATGGGACAGCGATCGATCGGGATCACTTGGTGCGCGCGTGCGGCCGAGAAGCCGACTTCGAGAATGTCATGCATACCGCGGCGGGCGTGAAACACGGCGCGGCGGCGGCCGTCGCCGTGCGCATCGATCAGATCGCCGACCGGCGCGTCGATGCCGGCCTGGCGCAGCGCTTCGACCGCGAGACTGCGCTTCCAGGCATGATACGCGCTGGTCTGCCAATGCTGCATGGCGCAGCCGCCGCAAACGCCGAAATGCGGGCAGATCGGCGCGATGCGCTCCGGGCTCGGCGTCTCGACGCGAATGAGCTGCCGGCGATCGGGGTGGCCGGGCACGGTCTCGACTTCCACCGTCTCGCCCGGCAGAGCGCCGGGGACGAAGACCGGCTCGCTTGAGCCATCGACCACGCCATCGCCGCGATGGCCGATCCGGTCGATGACGAGATGCTCAATCACGTTCGGCCTCGATGAAGAATTCGCGGTTACCGTCGCCACCGAGGATCGCCGAAGGCGCGACGCCGCCCACTTGCCAGCCGAGCGAAGCGATGAAGGCGCCGATATCTTCGCAGACCATCTTCTGCACCGCCTCGTCGCGAATGATGCCTTTCTTGCTGTGCCGGCGATCCGCCTCGAATTGCGGCTTGATCAGCGCCAGAAACCGCGCGCGGGGCGCGAGAAGCTTGCTGACGGCTGGCAGCACGAGCTTGAGCGAGATGAAGCTCACGTCGATGGTAGCGAAGTTCGGCGGCTCGAGAAGCCGCGCCGGGTCGAGTGTGCGGATATCGGTCTGCTCGAGGGACACAATATCGGGGCGGCCGCGCAGGCGATCGTGCAGCTGGTTCGAGCCGACATCGACAGCAATGACGCGGCGCGCGCCGCGCGCCAGCAGCACTTCGGTGAAGCCGCCGGTCGAGGCGCCAACGTCAAGACAGAGGCAGCCTGTGACGTTGAGCGCGAACGCATCGAGCGCCGCCGCAACCTTGACACCGCCGCGCGAGACATAAGGATGTTCAGCTTCGGCGGCGATCACGGCCGTCGTCGAAATTTCGTCGGATGGCTTGCGCACCGGTACGCCGTCGGCGGTCACCAGGCCCGCGGCAATCGCGGCTTGCGCACGGGCGCGGCTCTCGAACAGCCCGCGCGCGACAAGAAGACGATCCGCACGTTCGCGTTCGGTCATGGCTCTCCGTCGTACCTCTCCGTCATGCCTCGGTCATCGCCAATCGAACGAATGATCCGCGCCGGATTTCCGCCGACAAGGGTATCCGGCGGAACGTTCTTGGTGACCACCGAACCCGCAGCCACAACCGCGTTCTCTCCGACCGTCACTCCGCCGATAATCGTTGCGCCGGCTGCGATCCAGACGTTTCTCTCGATCGCGATTGGCTTTCCGATTGTAACGACGCGGCGGCGCGAAGGTTCAAGGGGATGGCTCGCCGTGATGATGCTCACGTTCGGCCCGATCATCACATCGTCGGCGATGTCGAGGCCGCCCAGGTCATAGAACGTGCAGTTCTGATTGACGAAGACATTGCGTCCGACGCGGATTTCGTCGCCGCCGGCAGTGTAAAACGGCGGAATCAGCAAGAAGCTGTCGTCTACTTTTTTGCCGATGAGCTGGCTGAACAAGGCCCGAATTTCGTCTGCATCGTTGAACGTCAAACGGTTAAGTGCGGCGGTGATCGCCATCGCCCGTTTGACGTTGGCCAGCATGGCCGCTGATTCCGGCGTCCTTCTGTGAATGATCCTGGTGCCGTCCGCATTGGACATTCGCTGTTTTCCCCGGCCGACAAATGGAAATGGCCGGGCTTCATATCAAGCCCGGCCATCACACGGCAGAACAAAACGAAACGCCAGAAAGATCAGGCGAGCTTCACGACCTCGCCATGCATGTTCTGGCCGAGCGCCTCGAAGGCCTTGGCAACGATGCCTTTGCTGTCGAGGCCGGCCTTGGCATACATGGCATTCGGCGAGTCCTGATCGATGAAAATATCCGGCAGGATCATCGAACGGACCTTGAGCCCGCGATCGAGCACGCCGTGCTCGGCCAGCGTCTGCATCACATAGCCGCCGAAGCCGCCAATCGCGCCTTCCTCGATGGTGAGCAGCACTTCGTGCTCGCGGGCGAGCCGCAGCAGGAGATCGACGTCGAGCGGCTTGGCAAAGCGCGCATCGGCGACCGTGGTCGAGAGGCCATAGGTGGCAAGCTCATCGGCGGCCTTGAGGCATTCGCCGAGACGCGCGCCGAACGAGAACAGCGCCACTTTGGTGCCTTCGCGCAGGATGCGGCCCTTGCCGATTTCGAGCGGCTGGCCTTCCTCGGGCATTTTCACGCCGAGGCCTTCGCCGCGCGGATAGCGGATCGCGGACGGGCGATCGTCGATCGCCGCCGCGGTCGCCACCATGTGGACGAGGTCGGCCTCATCGGCCGCCGCCATCACCACGAAATTGGGCAGGCAGCCAAGATAGGCGACGTCGAACGAGCCGGCATGGGTCGGGCCATCGGCGCCGACGAGGCCGGCGCGGTCGAGCGCAAAGCGCACCGGCAGCTTCTGGATCGCAACGTCATGCACGACCTGGTCATAGGCGCGCTGCAGGAAGGTCGAATAGATCGTGGCGAAGGGCTTGTAGCCTTCGGTCGCCAAGCCCGCGGCGAAAGTCACGCCGTGCTGCTCGGCAATGCCGACGTCGAAGGTCCGGTTCGGAAATTCCTTCTGGAACAGATCGAGGCCGGTGCCCGACGGCATCGCCGCGGTGATGGCGACGATCTTGTCGTCCTTGCGGGCTTCCTTGATCAGGCTTTCGGCGAACACCTTGGTGTATTGCGGGGCGCCGCCCTTCGATTTCTGCTGCGCGCCGGTAGCGACGTCGAATTTGACGACGCCGTGATATTTGTCGGCGGAATTCTCGGCGGGCTTATAGCCCTTGCCCTTCTGCGTCACGACGTGAACCAGGAACGGACCGTTCTTGGCGTCGCGCACGTTCTGCAGCACCGGCAAGAGGTGATCGATATTGTGGCCGTCGATCGGACCGACATAGAAGAAGCCGAGCTCGTCGAACAGCGTGCCGCCGGTGACGAGGCCGCGCGCATATTCTTCCATGGCGAGCGCGCGCTGCTCGAGCATCTTGCTCGGCATGCGCTTGGCGATCTGGTGCACGAGCTTGCGCAGGCGGTGATAGCCGCGGCCGGAGACGCGGCGCGCCAGATAAGCCGACAGCGCGCCGACCGGCGGCGCAATCGACATGTCGTTGTCGTTGAGCACCACGATCAGGCGCGAATTCATCGCGCCGGCATTGTTCATGGCCTCGTAAGCCATGCCGGCCGACATCGCGCCGTCGCCGATCACGGCGATGACGTTGTTCTGCTTGCCCTGCAGATCGCGGGCGACCGCCATGCCGAGGCCGGCGGAGATCGAGGTCGAGGAATGCGCGGCGCCGAACGGGTCGTATTCGCTCTCGGCGCGCTTGGTGAAGCCCGATAGACCGTTGCCCTGGCGCAGCGTGCGGATGCGGTCGCGGCGTCCGGTCAGGATCTTGTGCGGATAGGCTTGATGGCCGACGTCCCAAATCAGCCGGTCGTCCGGCGTATTGAAAACATAATGCAGGGCGACGGTGAGTTCGATCACGCCGAGGCCGGCACCGAGATGGCCGCCGGTCACGGCGACCGCATCAACGGTCTCTGTGCGCAACTCGTCGGCGACCTGCCGCAACTTGCTGGGCTCGAGGTGCCTGAGATCGTCGGGTGTCTTGATTTGGTCGAGCAATGGGGTCTTGGACAAAACCGTCACGCTACGCTCCTTAGTTTTCTAGACGAATGTGTTTTTTCGGCCTAATGCCGATTGATGGGGTCCCGCTGGCGGGCCCTCGGATGGAATACGCGGATTTAAGCGTCCCTTGGCAGGGTCCTTACACTATTATGGCACGGGAACGCAATTTGGCCGCCAAAGTCTTGGCAAGGGTTCCGGCCAACGCCTCCAGGGAACGCTTAGGCTCTGCAAAACCTTATCTCCGGGGTCCGGTTAACTTTGTGTTCCGCCCTTTGACGGCATCGCAGACCACTTAGGTTCAATCCAGCACCTTTGCCAGTGACCCCTAAACGGACCCCGAGACGACGATACGGCCATACCATATAAAGGGCCGGCGGGTGTGCCGGGGCGGTGTGACCGAAATGGGGCGATAACTCCTGGTGGTATAAACCGGAAATAGCCAGCGAGTTGCAGCGTGGCCCTCGAAACCTACCGTAAAAAGCGAAAGTTCAATGTTACCTCCGAGCCGCGGGGGAAGGTCCGGCGCGGCGCCGGGCACCAATATGTCATCCAAAAGCATGACGCGACCCGGTTGCACTACGATTTGCGGCTCGAGCTCGACGGCGTCATGAAAAGCTGGGCCGTGACCCGCGGCCCAAGCCTCGATCCGAACGACAAGCGCCTGGCCGTCCACGTCGAGGATCACCCTATCGAATACAACACGTTCGAGGGCACCATCCCCGAGGGTGAATATGGCGGCGGTACGGTGATGGTGTGGGATCGCGGCACCTGGGAGCCCGACGGCGATCCGCATAAAGGTTATTCCAAAGGTCACCTCGACTTTAACCTTCACGGCAAAAAACTGCATGGCCGCTGGCATCTCGTGCGCATGCGCGCGCGGCAGGGCGACCGCCACGAGAACTGGCTCCTGATCAAGGGCCAGGACGAAGAAGCCAAAAGCGGCCGCAAGGCGGACATCCTCGAGGCGGAGCCGCGCTCGGCGGCAACCGGCCGGACCATGGAGGAGATCGCCGGCGGCAAAGGCCGAAAGCGGGTCTGGCACAGCAATCGCAAGCGCGGCGCGCCGGCTGCGGATGCCGCGCCCAAAGCGTCGGGCCGGCCGCAATCGCAGCGCGACTTCAAGGAGCAGCTGCGCGCGCTCGGCACCGGGCGGGCGAAGCCGGAGCGCAAAGCGGCGACAACGAAAGCGACAAAACCGGCGAAACGGCCTGCGGCGAAGAAGCCCGCGGCAAAAACGCACGCGCGCACCAAATCGGCTGCAGTGAGAGTGGAGCGCAAAAGCGAGCAGGGGCTGCGGCAACGGAAAGACAGCGGTGCGCGCTTGCCTTCCTTCGTGCCGCCGAGCCTTGCCATGCTGCACGACCGGGCGCCGAGCGGTGGAAATTGGCTGCACGAGATCAAGTTCGACGGCTACCGCATCGAGGCGCGGCTCGATCACGGCAAGGTGCAGCTGCTCACGCGCAAGCAATTGGACTGGACCCATCGCTTTGAACCGATTGCGGAAGCGATCAAAGCGCTGCCGGCGGACACGGCGCTGATCGACGGCGAGCTTGTCGTGGAAGACGACAAGGGCCGTTCGAATTTCTCGCTGCTGCAGACCGATCTGAAGGACGGCCGCACCGATCGCTTTGTCTATTGGGCGTTCGATCTGCTGTCGCTCGACGGCCGGGATCTCAGCGGCGAGCCGCTGACCGCGCGCAAGGCGGCGCTGCAGCAGCTGCTCAAAGGCGAAAATCGTGACGGCCGCATCCGTTATGTCGAGCATTTCGACGGCGATGGCCCGGCGGTCTTCAAATCTGCCTGCGAGATGAATCTCGAAGGCATCATTTCGAAGCTGCGTGAGGCGCCCTACCGTTCCGGCCGCTCCGACAATTTCATCAAGACCAAATGCCACAACGAGCAAGAATTCGTCGTTGCCGGCTTCAGCCCATCCGCCGCGATGTCGAATGCCGTCGGCGCGCTGATCGCGGCCTTTCTTGAGGACGGCAAACTTCGTTACGCCGGGCGCGTCGGAACTGGTTATACGCGCGAGGTCGCGCGCGATCTGCGGAAGCGGCTCGAACCGTTGCGTGTCGACAAGCCGCCAATGGCGCTGCCGCCGGACGAACGGCGCAAGGATGTCGTCTGGGTGAAGCCGCAAATGGTGATCGAGGCCGAATTCCGCGGCATCACCCATGACGGCCTGCTGCGTCAGGCGTCGTACAAAGGCCTGCGCGAGGACAAGCCGGCGCGCGAAGTGGTGCGCGAGACGCCGGCCGAAGCCAATTCCGCCGCCAATTCTGCGGCCAATTCGGCTGCCAATTCTGCTGCCAATTCTGCTGCAATGGCGCAGCGGGCGCCGCTTCGCAAATCGGCCAAAGCCGGGGCGAAGGCGGCACCGAAGGCCGCGGCCAAATCGACACGAAGCAAACAAGACGGCAAGGTCGCGGGCGTGCATCTGACGCATCCCGATCGCGTCTATTGGCCCGATGCCGGCGTTACCAAGCAGGATCTCGCCGAATATTACGTGCGGGTGTGGGAGGCGATGGCGCCGCATATCGTCAACCGCGCGCTCGCGATCGTGCGCGCTCCCGAAGGGGTCGGCGGCGAAACGTTTTTTCAGAAGCACATCGCCTCGAACATCAAACAGTCTTCGCTGCGACATGTGGTCAAAGGCAAGGACCATGACGTCATCGCGGTGGAAAATCCCGGCGATCTGGTCGAACTGGCGCAATCCGGCGCGCTCGAAATTCACGTGCGCGGGTCGCGGCTCGATAGTCTGGAAACATGCGACCGCATCGTGTTCGATCTCGACCCGGGCGACGGCGTGGCCTGGAAAGATGTCGTCGCCGGCGCCAAGGAGATCCGCGATCGATTGGCGGGGCTGAAGCTGAAAACCTTCGCCAAGCTTTCGGGCGGCAAGGGCATTCACGTCGTGCTGCCGATCAAGGACGTCGACTGGGACACGGCGAAGGAATTCTCCGGCGCCGTCGCCGCGGCGATGTCCGCCGACAGCCCGAAGCTTTATCTGTCGAAAATGACCAAGGCGCTGCGCAAGGGCAGGATTTTCATCGACTATTTCCGCAATTCGCGCGAGGCGACGTCGGTCGCGCCCTATTCGACGCGGGCGCGCTCCGGCGCGCCGGTCTCGATGCCGGTGACGTGGGAGGCCTTGGCGCGCACCACGAG
>Ga0102924_1003768_pt1 | contig 15752 bp, 15 predicted proteins | sample PaiPotPPM11metaG_FD_80116 | JGI IMG/M metagenome (GOLD analysis project Ga0102924, IMG submission 80116) | Iron sulfur acid spring bacterial and archeal communities from Banff, Canada, to study Microbial Dark Matter (Phase II) - Paint Pots PPM... ... | reverse complement strand
TCGAGTGGCGTGTAGCCGAGGCCGGTAAGCACCTGGACCGCCTCCGCCATGGCGTCGGTCGGCTCCGGAACCCCGGCCGCGGTGTCCTCGGGGAACATCTCGTCACGCAACTTGCCCTTCAGCTCGAGAACCACGCGAGCGGCGGTCTTCGGCCCGATGCCCGGAATGGTGGCAAGCAATGCCGCGTCCTCCTTGAGCACAGCCCGCTTGATTACGCGCACCTCTGCCCGGCTCAGGATGGCCAGCGCAGCCTTGGGCCCGATTCCCTTGACCGAGAGCAGCAGCTTGAAGAACGTTAGTTCGTCCTGGCGGAGGAAGCCGAAGAGTCCGAGCGCATCCTCGCGCACATAGGTATAGGTATAGAGCTTGAGCCGCTCACCCGCTCGGGGCAGCTCGGTCATCGTGCGGCTGCCGATAGTGACCAGGTAGCCAACGCCATGCACGTCGAGTATCAACGAGTCCGCGGACCGCTGGGCGAGGACCCCCTCCAGGCTTCCGATCATGCCGGGGCGCCCACTGGAGAGCGGCTCAGGATGCTTCTCAGCCGGCCGCTGTGATGGTGGCAGATCGCGACCGCGAGGGCATCGATCGCGTCATCCGAACGCGGCAGCTGCCTGGTCTGGAGCAGCGACTGGACCATCTTGAGCATCTGCCCCTTGGTGGCGGCGCCGTACCCGGTGACCGAGAGCTTGACCTGGTTTGGTGTGTATTCATGGACCAGCGCACCGGCCTCTACGGCTGCAAGCAGAACGACGCCGCGTGCCTGGCCGACGGCCATTGCGGTGCGCACGTTCTTACTGAAGAAGAGCTCTTCGAAGGCCGCTGCCTCCGGCCGCAGCTCGTCCAGCAGCCTTCGCATCTGCTCGGCCAACAGGCGCAACCGTTGAGGTTCGGCGATGTTGGCCGGAGTCTTGAGCGTGCCGCAGGTGACGAGCGACAGCTTTCCATTGAGCCGGCGCACGGCGCCGTAGCCGGTATCGGCAAGGCCGGGATCGATGCCCAGGACGAGAAAGCCCTCGCTGGATGCGCCCACGATCAGACGCGTTCGCTGATGCGTTCCAGGACGTCGGCCGAAACGTCGATGTTGGAGTAGACCGACTGCACGTCGTCGTGGTCTTCGAGCAGATCCAGGAGCTTGAGGACGCCGGGCGCTTTGTTCTCGTCGAGCGCGACCACCTGCGATGCATTCATGGTCACCTCCGCCGAGTCGATCTTGAATCCCTTTTTCTTGAGTCCCTCCTGCACCGACTCCAGTCGTGCGGGATCCGTGATCACCTCCACTGTGCTGGAATCGATCCGGGCATCGTTGGCACCCAGGTCGATCGCCTCGAGCCCGACCTCGTCCGGGTCGCGGCCATTGGTATCGACGACGATCTGACCCTGGCGGGTGAACATCCAGCTGACGCTCCCGGTAGCACCCAGGTTTCCTCCAGCCCGGCTGAAGAGGTTGCGGACTTCGCCGCTGGTCCGGTTGCGGTTGTCGGTCACGGTGTCGACCATGATCGCAACTCCGTGAGGTCCGTAACCCTCGAAGCGGAGTTCCTCCATCTGGGCGCCACCGAGCTCGCCCGTCCCACGTTTGATGGCGCGCTGGACGTTGTCCTGCGGCATGTTGACGTTACGGGCCTTCTCGATCGCCAGCCGCAGCCGGTAGTTGCCGTCCGGGTTGCTGCCGCCCTCGCGAGCGGCGATCGAAATCTCACGGGCCATCTTGGTGAATTGCTGGCCTTTACGCGCGTCGGTGAGGGCCTTTTTGTGCTTGATCGACGACCACTTTGAGTGTCCAGACATCGTTGCGTGGTCGAGTTTAACGCACCCTCAGCCGTACCATCCGATGAGCTCCGCGCCGCAGCAGCCAGCCGTCCAGGGGGCTGACCTTTTCATCGGCGGAGTCGATCGCGCGGTCGTTGACGGTAAGCCCCCGCTGGGCGGCCAGCCGGCGCGCCTCACTCTTACTGCTGACCAGGCCGGCATCGAGGAAAAGTTGCGCAAGCGGACGCTCGCCAGGAGCGACGGCAACCTCGGCCGGGCCGTCGCCGACAAAAGCGCCGTCGGACCCGCGGTAATCCTCGAGCGCCGCCTGCGGATGGAACTGGCGCACCAGGCGGTCTGCGAGCCGGCGCTTTACGTCCCTCGGGTTCTCACCCGCTGCGAGCGCCGCGCCTTCCGCCGCCACCTCCGCGGGGGAGGCATCCGTGACGAGCTGGAGATAACGGAGGATGAGGGCATCAGGCACACCCAGCACCTTGCGGTATATGACCTGGGGCGGTTCGTCGATACCGATGTAGTTGTCGAGGCTCTTGCTCATCTTCTGCACCCCGTCCGTTCCTTCTAGCAGAGGAAGCGTCAGGATATCCTGGGGGGGCTGCCCGAAAGCCTCCTGGAGGTCCCGGCCGACCAGGAGGTTGAAGGTCTGGTCAGTGCCTCCAAGCTCGAGATCCGAGCGCACCGCGACCGAATCATAGCCCTGGAGAAGTGGATAGAGCAGTTCGTGAAGGCTGACCGGCCGGCCTTCCTTGAGGCGCTTGTTGAAGTCATCGCGAACGAGCATTCGGGCCAGCGTGTACTTGCTCATCAGGCCCACGATCTCGTCCAGCTTCATCTTGTCGAACCATTCCGTCTGGAAGCGCACTTCCGTCCGGGCCTCGTCCAGGATTTTCCAGGCCTGGCGCAGGTAGGTTGCTGCGGCCTCGTTCACCTCCGCCCGGCTCAGTTGGGGCCTGGTAACACTCTGACCTGCCGGATCGCCGATCCGGGCTGTTGTGTCTCCGATGATCAACACCGCGGTGTGCCCGAGATCCTGGAAGCGCCGCAGTTCCCGCAGCTGGACCGTGTGCCCGAGGTGAATGTCGGGCCTGGTGGGATCGAGTCCCAGCTTTACCCGCAGATGGTCACCGCGCTCGACACGAAGCTTGAGGTGCGGCCGATCGACGATCTGAACCGCGCCGCCGGTCAGCGCCTCCCAGGCGTTTGCATCGGGCTTTTGTCGTTCCTTCATCGTTTCGTCACGGCTTCCAGACGCCGAGTATATACACGGCTGAATTCAGCCACTGTGCTTTTTACCGAACCCAGCCGTTATAGACGAAGTGCTTTCAGAAAGGCAGCGACTGGCACGCCGAGCGGCGATCCGAGTTCTTGGAATCGCCCGTCGCGCCCGGCGCCGCAGGGGCGGCGGCTTCCACAAGGTGATCGTCGTCGGGCTCACGCTCATGGCAACGCTCAGCCTGGGCGGCGGGGCCGAGGCCTACGACAGGTACCAAACCTACACTCGCGACCTGCCCGACCCGACCTCGTTGAACCCGAAAGAGCTGGCGCAGGCAACCAAGATCTATGACCGCAACGGGACGCTGCTCTACGTCAAGCACACCGAAGGCGTGGTTCGAACCGTGGTGCCTCTGGCCGCGATTTCGACCCACCTCGTGCAGGGAACGATCGCCCTCGAAGACCGGCAGTTCTACACCCATCACGGCATCGACTTCACTCGTGTCGTGGGTGCGGCCCTCGCCGACCTGACCCATCAGCGTGCGGTGCAGGGCGGCAGCACCATCACCCAACAACTGGTCAAGCGGATGTTCGTCGGCGACGACCCGTCCCTCGAACGGAAGATCCGCGAGGCAGCCCTCGCACTCGAGATCGAGCGTCGCTATTCGAAGAACGACATCCTCACGCTCTACCTGAACCAGATCTTCTACGGCCACGAAGCCTACGGCATTGAAGCCGCGGCACAGACTTACTTCTCCAAGACCGCCAGGAGCCTGGACATCGCCGAATCGGCGATGCTGGCGGCGATTCCGAACTCACCCTCGCAGTTCGATCCGCTCAACCCGAACACGGCTCAGAACGCAAGGGACCGCCAGCACCTGGTCCTACGCGACATGCTGCGTGACCACTACATCACGCAACGGGAGTACGAGCTGGCGCTCAAGGAATCGCTCGTTTACAAGAACGGCAGCATCCAGCGGGACGTCAAGGCTCCCTGGTTCGTCGACTACGTGCTCAACCAGCTGAGCCGCCAGTACGGCGACGACGTGGTCAAATCCGGGGGCCTCCAGGTCATCACCACGCTTGACCTCGGGCTGCAGCAGGTGGCGGAGAAGGCGGTCAGCAGCAATGTGAACCGCCCCGATCTCAAGGCCCGCAACGTGAACAACGGCGCCGCCGAAGTGATCGATCCCAACACAGGCCAGGTCCTCGCCATGGTGGGCAGCGCCAACTACTACGACCAGGGGATCGGTGGCCAGTACAACGTCATCACTGACGGCCAGGGACGCCAGCCAGGTTCTTCCTTCAAGGTTTACGTCTACGCCACAGCGCTCTCCAACGGCTACTCGCCCACCAACCTGGTCAGCGATACACAGGGGAAGATCGACGGCCACGCGTTCGTCGACTGGGATCATCGCAGCGAGGGCGTCATCACGATTCGCCGGGCCCTGGAGGAGTCGCGGAACATCCCGGCTCTGCTGCTGATGAAGCAGCTCGGCTACGACCGAGTCTTCCAGACCGCCCGCATGATGGGCCTGACGAGCGCCAACCTCACACCCGACCGTGGACTCTCGCAGGCGATTGGTTCTACCGAGGTACTGCCGCTCCAGCACTTCAATGCCTACGGCGTCTTTGCCTCGGGCGGCATCTACCACGACCCGACGGTGATCCTCAAAGTGCAGGACAGCTCCGGCAAGGTGCTGCAGGAATGGAAGCCTAACCCGGGCGTACGGGTCCTCTCGCCACAGGTTGCCTACCTGATGAGCGACATCCTGAAGCCGGTCGGCGCGGCACTCAACATCAAGCGCCCCTTCGCGGCCAAGACGGGGACAACCGAGAACTGGCACGACTCCTGGCTGGTCGGCTACAACCCCGACATCGTCATCGGCACCTGGATGGGTCACACCTGCGCCGGTGGCTGCCCCTCCAATGTCAACTCCAACCTGAACGTTGTCTGGGGTGTCCAGGGTGCCGGGCTGATCTTCCGGGACATCTTCAACACCTACGAAGCGAACCGCCCGGTCAAGGATTTCCAGACTCCTGACGGCCTCAAGAAGGTCACGGTCTGCAAGGCCAGCGGCCTCAAGGCGACGGCCAACTGCGCCGGCCAGACGCTCACCGACTGGTTCATCGCCGGCACGGCTCCCAACCGTGACGACGACTGGTACCGCCAGGTGCGCGTCTGCACAACGGACGGCCTGCTTGCCACCCCGGACATCCCACAGAACTTCACAGCGCTCAAGTCATTCCTCGTCTACCCCCCGGGCTACCCAGACGAGCTGAAGGACAAGAACAATCCGCAACCGCCGACCCAGAACTGCCAGCTGCTGACGGAGACGACCCCGCCCAGTCTCTCGGTCACCCAGGCCGTCCAGGCGGACGGTACGGTGCTGGTGACGGCCCAGGCCTCCGATGACGAGGCGGTCAAAGAGGTTGACTTCTTCCTCGACGGGATCACGACGCCGGTGCGTCTTACCCAGGCGCCCTACACATTCGTGGTCAGCGGCAATCCGAACAGCAATCACTCGCTGGCGGTGCAGGCTTACGACTACAACCCGGCCAACGCCCCAGCAGCGCAGACGCTGACGATCAAGCTGCCGAACTAAGCTCCCCCGTCGCCTGTAGCCGGCCGCCTCGGTCCGGAGACGGATCGACTTGACCGGATGGTGAAGCGATAGGGGCTGTCGGCCGCCCGGCTGATTCCTACCCGTGGCGTGATCCTCACCTCGTGGTCGGCCGCTCCGGAGCCGGCGGCCACTCCCAGCGGCCCGCGGGTCAGGTCGCGGCCATTGTCGGCGAGCGTAAGCCCGAAGCCGCGCCCAATCTTGCCTGGGCCGCTGAGCAGGCGGTCCTCCGGGCCGCGGTCGCCCCGCGCCCGCATCAAATCCTGGCCTGCCAGCGGTTCGAGGGCGCGAAGCAACACCGCACCTGCGGTCCCGGGCGCATCGGCAGTGACGTTGAGGCAGTGGTGCATCCCGTAACTGAAATAGACGTAGGTCATCCCCGCCGGTCCGAACATCACCTCGTTGCGCGTGGTTGGGCCCCGATAGGCGTGTGAGGCGGGATCCGCCTGGCCGGTGTACGCCTCGGTCTCCACGATCCGGCCCGCCAGCAGGCCCCCGGCGGTTCGATAGAACAGAATGCGTCCGAGCAGGTCGCGGGCGACCATGATCGGGTCGCGCTCAAAAAAGCTGCGCGGAAGCCTTGGGCCGGTGAGTCCCACACCGCCGCTCAGCGTACCGAGAGCCGGCCTCTAGCGGGCGAGCAGCTGGGTGAAGTAGGTGCTTACACTCGAGGGCAGCACCATCGAGAAGATCGCACTGGTCAGCGGCTCCAGGCTGTAGAAGTGCGGCGCCAGCAGCGAGGTGCTGAACCACTCCCGCCAGGTCAGGAAGGCTTGTGGGGCGCCATATCCGGAAGGCAGGTTGGTGGTAACCAGCCCGATGCCGATGATCAGAATCACGGTTACCTCGAAGGCACCGACAACCACACCGGCAAGCACCCCGGTAAGCCGGTCGAAGACCGGCGCCACCAGGGTGTCGAGGTGACGCTGATACACGGCACCGAGGATTTCGAAGAGGATCACCGCCCCGGTCACCACCAGTGTGTAGGTCACGATATGGGCCCAGAGGGCCGATGTGATGCCGAAGGAGTTCGCAATGTAACCTGACGTGTTGGCGCTGGTCAGGGTCGCGGCCCCCAGGCCTGCGAAAAGGCCGGCGAAGGCGATCACACGGCGGATCAGGCCGAAGGCCCATCCCAGCACGACATTACCCAGTAACAGCAGGATGATGATCAGATCGAGAAGGTTCATCAGCTGCGCACCTCCGCGTTGATCTGCTTGAGGCCGTCTGTGATTCGCTGATGGCTGGCCGATACTTCCTCATTCGTGAGGGTGCGATCGTCCGCCTGGTAACGGAGCCTGAAGGAGAGACTGCGAGCGTCCTTCCCCAGCTGCGCTCCCCGGTATTCATCAATCATGGAAATCTCCCGCAACGTGTAACCGCCGAGCCGCCATATAACTTGCATCAGCTCGGCAGCGCCCAGGTGGTCGCGGACGACGATCGTAAGGTCGCGCTGAATGCCTGGAAACCTGGGCAACGGGTGCGCTCGGGGGTCGCCCTGATCTGAAGCGATAAACCGATCGAAAAGGACTTCTGCCGCGACCGCACGACCGCCCAGGCCCAGCTTCGCCAGCACGCTAGGGTGGACTTCGCCGGCCAGGCCGACGCTGGCTCCCTGTGCCAGCACCGCGGCGGCCCGACCCGGGTGAAGACCGGGCGCTGCCGTAGGTTCGAACTCGGTTGCCGAAAAGGCCAGCCGCTCTCTTACCAGCCTGAGCGTCTGCTGAAGCTCGCGAAGCGCTGTCAGCGAGTTCTCTGCGCCGCCGCCCGCCACATGGGCCACGATGCCGAGCGCGCGTAACTCTTCGAGCTTTTCCCCGGCGGTCCAGAAAATCGATCCGAGTTCGAAGAGGCGTGCCGACGGCTGGTCCTGGCGGCTGTTGAGCGAGAGCGCCTCCAGCAGGCCCGGCAGGAGGCTGGCACGCATGGCATCCCTGTTCTCGGCCATCGGGTTCTCCAGACGGACCAGGCCCTCCGGGGCTGCCGGCATCCGCAGCTCCAGTGAGCCTGCGCTGCTCACCAGGCTGTTCGCGACCGCTTCATCAAAACCCTTTCCCACCAGCACCTCGCGCGCGCGCTCATCGGCCTCGAGCCGCTGATAGAGATCCCGGACCTCGATCCGCCTGCCGGGAAGCGTGCTCGGAATCCGGTCGTAGCCGTAGATTCGGCCGACCTCCTCGACGAGGTCCTCGGGGATGACGCAATCGAGCCGAAACTCCGGCGGAGTAGCGCTGAGCCCGTCGTCTCGCCCGCGTACTCTGAAGGCCAGCCCTTCGAGGATCTTCGCGGCCTCTTCAACCGGTATCGTGACCCCGAGAACGCGCTCGACCCGAGCCGCCGGCAGGTCGATATCAACCTGTACGAGCCGCTGCTCGTAGAGGTCGGTCAGTTCAGCGGGCACGCCGCCCGCAAGCTCGGCGATCAGTGCCGCAGCCCTCTCAATGGCGGGCCGGCTCAGGGCAGGACTCAGCCCTTTCTCGAAGCGTGACGAGGCTTCGGTGCGGAGGCCATGGCGGCGCGAGCTGGCCCGGACGCGGCGGGGATCCCAGGTCGCAGCCTCGAGGATGATGTCGGTTGTCCCCGGCTCGACGGCGCTTTCCGATCCACCGATGACCCCGGCGAGAGCCTGAGCCTTTTCGCCGTCCGCCACTACGACGTCGAGCGGGCCCAGAGTCCTCGTCCTGCCGTCGAGACAGGCCAGGCTTTCGCCGTCGCGTGCCATCCGGACGAGGAGGCTGCCGCCCGCGAGCCGCTTTCGGTCGAAAGCGTGCAGCGGTTGACCCAGCTCGAGCATTACGTAGTTGGTAATGTCGACCACGTTGCTGATCGGCCGCACCCCCACAGAACGCAGCCGGGCCTGCATCCAGGCCGGCGAGGTCCCGACCCGGACACTACGAAGCGCCTGAGCGACGAAACGCCGACAGACTCCTACTCCCTCGAGGCGGACAAGGTTGCCGCCTTCATCCTTCCCTGCCGGCGGCCGTGTCGCGGGCGCGCGCAGCGGTTGCTGGAAAAGGGCGCTGAGCTCCCGCGCGAGTCCCACATGGCAGAGGAGATCAGGCCGGTTGGATTTGATCTCGACCTCCAGGATCGTGTCCGCTGGAAACAGGGCTCTCAGGTCTTCACCCGGGACCGCCCCTCGGTCGAGGATGAGGATGCCATCGGCATCCTGCCCCACTCCCAGCTCGATTGCCGAGCAGAGCATTCCCTCCGAGCGAACGCCCCGAAATGTTTGACTGCCGATCCGCCGATCCTTCAAGCGGGCGCCGGTGCTGGCCAGGGGCACGAGGTCGCCCACCGACAGGTTGGTCGCGCCAGTTACCACCTCCAGCTTCTCCTTCCCGGTCGAAACGCGCGCAAGCTGAAGCTTGTCTGCGTTGGGATGGGGCCGGAGCTCCTCGACCAGGGCGACGACCACCCCTTCGAAGTCAACCTGCCGCTCGAGTACACGCTCGACCTCACTGCCCGCCCTGGTCAGCCGTTCCACGACCAGGGAGAGCTCGGGCAGGTCGACGTAATCCTTCAGCCAGCTGAGGGAGTAGAGCACCTCAGAACTGCCTCAAGAAGCGAACGTCGTTCTCCAGGAACAGCCGGAGGTCGGCCACGTTGTACTTGAGCATGGCGAGGCGGTCGAGGCCGGCGCCGAAGGCAAAGCCGCTGTAAACCTCCGGATCGATTCCGCCGTTGCGCAACACCTGGGGATGTACCATGCCGGCGCCCATGATCTCCAGCCATCCGTTCTTACAGCTTCGGCAACCGCTACCAGCACAGATGCCGCAGGAGACTGCGGCGCCGATGCTCGGCTCCGTGAAGGGAAAGTGATCGCCGATAATGCGAATCTTCCGTTCGGGTCCGAACAGGGATCGAGCAAAATACTCGATCGTACCCTTGAGGTCGGAGAGGCGTATATCGCGGTCGACGCAGAGCGCCTCGAACTGGTTGAACTGCGACCCATGAGCCGGGTCGGTGGCATCACGTCGGTAGACGGTGCCCGGCGCGATGATCCGAATCGGGGGCTTGTGCCCTTCCATGAAGCGGATCTGTACCGGAGAGGTGTGTGTGCGCAGCAGCAGGCTGTTGTCCTGGATATAGAAGCTGTCCATGGTCTCCCGGGCCGGGTGCTCGGCCGGGATGTTGAGCGCCTCGAAGTTATGGAACACGTCCTCTACCTGGGGGCCGACGGCGACCTCGTAACCCAGGCGGGAGAAGATTGCCTTTACTTCCCGCAGGATCAGGGTCAGCGGATGCAGGTGACCACGCCGTTCAAGGCTGGGCACGAACGTGATATCGGCCCACTCGTCCGCGGCAAGCGATTCCAGCCGTTGCTCCTGCACCGTCGTCAAACGCTCCGTCAGCAGTGACTCGATCTGGACCTTTAATGCATTCGCCCGGGCACCCATCGGGGCTCGCTCCTGCGGCGGCAGAGCGCCCAGGCCGCGAAGGGCAGCCGTCACCGCTCCTTTTTTCCCCAGCAACTCCACCCGGAGCCGCTCCAGCGCGGCCTCGTCCGTTGCCGCGGCAATCCGCTCGCGTGCACTGCTCAAGAGATCGTCGAAGTTTTCACCCTTACCTTGCTGCACGTTTACAACCCTCCCGGGCGCGCCGAATTTTCACCAGGTTGGAGTGGCCGGCGGACGGGCGCTTTGGGGTGAGCGGCGCTAGCTCGACCCGAGCCGGCCCGGCGCCGGCCCGATAAAGGCGAAATGCAGCCCTGGTAGGTACATGGTGCGCGTCAATGTTAAGCCTTGGTCGGGGTCCGTGAGATCTCGACCAGCTGGCTGAAAGAGGCGGCGTCACGAACAGCAAGCTCAGCGAGCATCTTCCGGTTGATGTTGACCCCGGCGGACTTGAGGCCGTGCATGAACTGGTTGTAGGGCACCCCCTGGCTTCGAGTGGCGGCATTGATGCGCGCGATCCAGAGCTTTCGCATGTCTCGCTTGCGGGCCCGCCGATCCCGATAGGCGTACTCGAGGGCATGGAGTACCGCTTCGTTGGCCGGCCTGAAGAGTGTCCGGTGCGTCATCCGGAAGCCCTTCGCCAGGGCGAGGATCTTCTTGTGGCGCCGGTGGGCGGCGACTCCTCTCTTTACGCGTGGCATCTCACTTTCCCTCCAGGTAGGGAGCCGTCCGGCGCAGTCGGCGAGCGTCCTTACCGGTCAGCACCAGCAGTTTGCTGTACTGCCGCTTCCGCCTCGCGCTCTTGTGGCCGAGTAGATGGCTCTTCTGGGCGTGTTGACGGACGACCTTGCCCGTCTTGGTGATTCGAAAGCGCTTGGTAGAAGCGCGATGGCTGCGGATCTTGGGCATGGAAACTCCTTAAGTCTTCTGGGCCGGGGCCGGGGTCGGGGCTGCTGTCGCAGCCGCCGCTGCCGCCGGCGCCAGGATCATGATCATGTTCTTGCCCTCGAGGAGGGGCGTCCGCTCCACCGTGCTGATGGTTTTCAGCTCCAGCGCCATCCGGTCGAGCAGCTTCTTACCGATGTCCTGGTGGACCATCTCGCGACCGCGGAACATAATCGTCAGCTTGACCTTGTCGCCCTCCTCGAGGAACGACTTGACGGCATGGAACTTCGTCTGGAAGTCATGCTCGCCGATCTTGGGCCGGAGCTTCATCTCCTTGACCTTGATGACATTGTGTTTGCGGCGTCCATCCTTGTCTTTCTTCAGGCTCTCGAATTTGAATTTGCCGTAGTCCATGATCCTGGCCACAGGTGGCTGCGCCTGTGGCGCCACCTCGACCAGGTCCATCTCCCGCTCGACGGCCAGGGCTTTGGCCCGGTCGATGGGCATGACGCCCATCTGTTCGTTGCGATCGTCGATCACGCGGACTTCGCCGGCACGGATCTGGTCGTTGATGCGAAGCTCCCTAAATGCCGTGGATCAAACCTCCTTGAAACAAAAAAAGATAGCCGAGGCTATCTTCAGTCCCTTTACCTCTTTGGCCCGGCCGGGAGGTGAGAGTCGGACAGCCTCTCTTGGCGCTCGGAATTGTAGCATGGCCCGTCAAATCGGGGGCCGCGCCTCGGACTCCAGCCGTTCCAGCAGGGCGCCGACCTTGACTGGAATCTGCTCCCCGCCGTCCCTCGTGCGCAGGTTGACCGTGTCCGACTCGATCTCCCTGTCGCCCACGATTGCCATGTAGGGCACCTTTTGCAGCTGGGCGGCGCGGATCTTTGCCTGCATCCGTTCGGCGCGGCCATCGACGTCGACCCGTAGGTCACGAGTAATGAACTGGTCGGCAATCCGCCGGGTCGCTTCCAGGTGCCGGTCCGCGATCGGGATGAATACCAGTTGCACGGGCGCAAGCCATACGGGGAAGGCCCCGCCGTAGTGCTCGATCAGGTAAGCCATGAAGCGCTCCATCGACCCGATCGGAGCCCGGTGCAGCATCACCGGCCTCTCCATTACCTGCTCTGAGGTGACGTACTCCAGGCCGAACCGCTCCGGAAGAAGGAAATCGATCTGGTTCGTCGACAGACTGAACTCGCGGCCGATCGCGTCCTTGATCTGGACGTCCAGCTTGGGGCCGTAGAAGGCGGCTTCGCCGGGCGCCTCGGTGAAGGGGTGGCCAGCCGCCTGCAGGGCGCTCCGAGCGGCATTCTGAGCCTTCTCCCAGACGGCAGGGTCCCCCATCCACTTGTTGCTCGTGTCATCGCGCAGGGAAAGACGGAAATGAAAATCGCTGATACCAAACGCCCGGTAGACCTCGAGGATCAGCTGAACGACCCGCTCGAACTCTTCGTCCAGCTGGTCCGGCCGGCAGAAGATGTGGGCGTCATTGATGGTGAAGGATCGCACCCGGATCAGGCCGGATACCTCACCCGACTTCTCGTAGCGGTAGACGGTACCGAGCTCAGCGATTCGCACCGGCAGGTCCCGAAAGCTGTGTGCCTGCCGCTGAAAGAGCCGGATATGGTGAGGGCAGTTCATCGGCCGCAGCTGCCACTCCTCGTCTTCCATCTCGGAGGGCGCGTACATCGAGTCGCGGTAGCGCTCGAGATGCCCGCTCAGCTTGTAGAGGTCGAGGCGAGCGATGTCGGGCGTCTTGACGTGGGCATAACCGCGCCTGCGCTCCAACCGCAAGATGAAGTCCTCCATCTGCCGCCGGATGGCCGCGCCCCTGGGCGTCAGCAGCGGGAGCCCGCGGCCGACGAGCTCGTCGATCATGAAGAGGTCGAGCTCCCGGCCGAGCTTCCGGTGGTCCCGCTTGGCTGCCTCCTCGATCCTCTTGAGGTGAGCCTCCAGCTCGGGCTGGGTAGCAAAGGCCGTGCCGTAGATGCGGGTCAGCATGCGGTTTTTTTCGCTTCCCTTCCAGTAGGCGCCGGCAATTGAGAGAAGACGGAAGGCGCCCAGCTTGCTCGTGTCCGATACGTGCGGCCCGAGGCAGAGATCGACGAAATCGCCGGTCCGGTATAGGCGCGCCGTCGAATCAACGACCTTATCAGCGATCAGCTCGAGCTTTAACGGCTGGTAGAGGTCGGCAAAAAGCTTGACCGCCTGGTCGCGGGGCAGCTCCTCCTTTACGAAGGGAAGCCTGGCCTCGATCAGCTGGCGCATGCGCGCCTCGATCCGGGGCAACTGCTCCGGAAGCAGAGGTTCGCGGAAGGCAAAGTCGTAATAGAAGCCTTCGTCCGTGGCCGGTCCGATCCCGATTGCCGTTCCTGGAAACAGATCCAGAACGGCGGCCGCCATCAGGTGCGCCGTCGAGTGGCGCAGCGTCTCTAGCTCATCACTCATCGAGTCCCGACATTCTAGGGAAGAAACCCGGCGGTTTCTTCCCGCCGATCAGACGGCCCGCAGACGCTGGAGACCGGCGGGGACGTCCTCGCGGCTCACCTGGCGGTCATCGAGCGACGATTCGATGTCCGAATGGACCTGGAAGATGATCGAGAGTTGATGCGCCAGGGGAAGGATGGGGGCGCGGCGAGCTTGCCGTCTGAGCCGTTCCTGGCGGCTGGGGTCGGCGGCGCAGCAACGAATGCTGCAGTACTTCGCCGTCGTCTTCTTCACCAGCGCTTCGCAGCCCGGACGAGCGCAAACCTTGAGCGGAGCGGTTTGTTTCAAACCGTGAGCGACCTCCATAATCCCCTACCTTGATGCGGTTCCTGCCGAAACCGTTTTCCCCCGACGCGTTAATGATTATCCTCTCCGCTCCTAGCGTGTCAAGCTTCGCACTCGCTTATCCACAAAACAAAAACCGCAAGAGGATTACTTGGGGAAAAGACTATGGCGCTGACTAACAGCATGTGAGGCGATGTAAAAAAGTCGAAGGTCCTGTTTAGCCGGGGCTTGCGGTTTTAAAGCGGTGTTGATGGGATACGCGGCTTGAGTGTTCCATCGCTCCGCCGCCCGAGCAGTTCGCCGGCTGTGTGTGGTAAGGCCGACGCATCGTCGACGCCGCGAATCCAGATACCATCGGCGCCGAATCGTTTTGCACGCCGGACCTGGTGCGGAAGTGTGCAGAGTGCGATGAGCACGGGCCGCTCGAAGCCCTGGGCGCCGTTGAGGATTCCGTACACATAAGCCGTATCTGCTTCCCAGATAGCCATGTCGAAGAGCACAAGTCGCGGTTTGATCCGCTCGCAAAGCGCCTGCACGTCCTCTGTCGGAAGGGCCGTCGTCACGCTGTATCCGTCCTTCTCGAACAGTTCCGAGTAGGCGACCGCCTGGCGCGGGTCGTTCTCGAATACGAGCACCGCTTCACCAGCTGGCGACTGCATCGAAGCCATGACCGAGCGCATTATGGCATGCCCAGCCAGCGGCCCAACTGATGCTGATCCACATTGGCCCCGGTCAGGATCGCCACCACGGGCGGATTCAAATCGAGGCCGGCAAGTCCGGCAACGGCCGCAGCTCCGGCTGGCTCTACGATCAACCGCGACCCGCCGGCCACGGCGCGAAGCGCGTCGATGATGGCACTATCGCTGACCGTGCGCACCTCGTCGACATACTCCTTTACAAGCGCGAGGTTCAGGGGCCTGGTGTACGGGGGTGCCAGCCCATCGGCAACGGTCTCGATGCGCTGGAGCGGCACCGGCCGTCCCGCTGCCAGGCTGTTGCTGACGACACTGGCGCCCTCCGGCTCGATGCCGATGACCCGGGCCTGCGGCCGCCGGCTCTTGATTGCAACTGCGACACCCGCGATCAGCCCGCCGCCCCCCACTGGAACAACGACAGTCCTGACCTCCGGTAAGGCTGCAAGGATCTCGAGCCCAACCGTCCCCTGGCCGTTGATCACCGCCGGGTCATCGAAGGGATGGACGAGGTAGGAGCCACGTCGCAGCTGCTCCTCTTCGAGTCGTTGCTGCCAGCTAGCCACGGGAACGAGGACGAGCTCGGCAGCGTATCTAGTGATCGCATCGAGCTTGGTACGCGGGGCATCCTCGCGTACCACGACGACGCAGGGAATGCCAAAGCGTTGGGCAGCATAAGCGAGCGCCTGACCATGATTGCCGGCCGAGAGGGTGATGACCCCGCGGCGCCGCTCCTCTGGCCCGAGTTGTATCAGCGCATTGAAGGCGCCACGTACCTTGAAGGACCCGGTTCGCTGCAGGCTTTCGGCCTTCAACCAAAGGTCCTGGTAACCAAGATTGTCTCCGGGTAGAAGAGGCGTGGGGAGGATGTAGGGACGGATACGCTCGGCCGCCGCCTCGATCTGGACCAGCGAGACGGATTCCGCCTGGAGCACCATGCCCTCAAGGCTAGTGCCTGTGCGCTAGTTCCAGAAGCCGTGAAGCAGGACGTGATCCAGTAGTTGAGCCAGCCAGCGACGGACCCGAGTTGCCATCCCCGGTACAACGCGCCGACCGCCCGGAGTTGTCGCCACGGCTTAAGTCGGGCTTCGGCAGAAAGGCTGGTGGGCGCAACAGGAGTCGAACCTGTGACCTCTTCCTTGTCATGGAAGCGCTCGTACCAACTGAGCTATGCGCCCGTCAAGCGACCGGATTATACCCTCGAGAGGCCGCTAAAGAGCCTGCACGGAGCGTGATCTGCGGGTCGGGAAGGCCGAGATGGCGCCGCTGAGGAGGAGCAGGATCCCCATCCCGAAGATGACGCGGGTTACGCCAAAGAGGTCAGCCAGCCCGCCGGCGACGAGGATCGGGATCGCCACCGCCGCGTTGACGATGGTGAACATGGCGCCGAAGAT
>Ga0102924_1003767_pt1 | contig 15756 bp, 16 predicted proteins | sample PaiPotPPM11metaG_FD_80116 | JGI IMG/M metagenome (GOLD analysis project Ga0102924, IMG submission 80116) | Iron sulfur acid spring bacterial and archeal communities from Banff, Canada, to study Microbial Dark Matter (Phase II) - Paint Pots PPM... ... | reverse complement strand
GTGTGCGTGTGTGCGTTTGGCGCGCTGATCAAGGAGCCGCTGCTGTCCGAGCACTTGACGCTGAACGTCCATCCGTCGCTGCTGCCCCGCTGGCGCGGGGCGGCTCCGATCGAGCGCGCGATCATGGCCGGCGACGAGCGCACCGGCGTCTCGATCATGCGGGTGACGGCCGGGCTCGACTCGGGGCCCGTTTACCTGAGCGACGCCGAACCGATTCGCGCTGACGACACATATGGGTCGCTCGCGCCGCGGCTCGAGCGGATCGGCGGCGAATTGCTCGTACGCGCATTGGATGAGATGCACGAGCCCATCCCACAGGACGAGTGGGGCGCGACGTACGCCGAGAAAATCAGCGCCGAGGATCGCCGGCTCGATCCGTCCCGGCCGGCAGTCGAGCTCGAACGAGTGGTGCGAGCGCTGACACCCCACGTCGGCGCCCACATCGACCAGCTCCGTGTGCTGCACGCGCGGGCGGTCGCGGACGGTCCGTCGGCCGGCGCGCTGTCGGTGGACGGCCCACTCCCGGTGCTGGGCTGCGTGGACGGGGCGCTCGAGCTCGTCGCGGTGCAGCCCCCGGGGCGCCGGCCGATGAGCGGCGAGGACTACCTCAGGGGCCTGCGGAGGTGAAGCGCGCCGCGCCCGCGCGCGAGGTTGCCTTCATCGTAATCCGGAGAGTCTTCGAGCGCGGCGCTTACGCCGATCGCGCACTGCGCGCCGAAGCGGCGGGGCTCGACGCGCGCGACCGCGCGCTCGCCATGGCGCTCGCCTACGGTGCCGTCCAGCGTTGTGCGACGCTCGACTACGTGACCCAGGCGCTCGCTGCCAGACCGGTGGGCAGGCTCGAGCCGGCGGTGCGTGCCGCGCTGAGGCTAGGCATGTACCAGCTCTTGTTCCTCGATGGGATCCCCGCGCACGCGGCGGTCAACGACAGCGTAGGGCTCGTGAACGGCCCGGGCGCAAAGCTGGTCAACGCAGTCTTGCGACGCGCGACACGCGAGGGCCGCGCGCTGCTCGACGAGCTCGACGACGCGACGCCCGAGGGCGCTGCGGTCAAGCACTCGGTGCCCGCCTGGCTGGCCGAGCTGTGGTGGCGCGAACTGGGCGCCGACGAAGCCCGAGCGGTTCTCGCCCGCGTGAACGAGCCAGGCGAGTCGGCGCTCAGGGTCAACACGCTCGTGGCGACCCCCGCGGAGGTCAAGCCGAGCCTGCCAGTCGCCACGCAGCCCGCGGACGGGATTCCGGAGGGGCTCGTATTCGACGGCCCGTTCGACGCCGAGGACTCCGAGCTTTGGAAAGCGGGCGCGATCATGCCGCAGTCGCGCGGCTCGATGCTCGTCGCCCAGACGCTCGGTCCCCAACCGGGCGAGCGGGTGCTCGACCTGTGCGCGGCTCCGGGCGCCAAGAGCACCCACATCGCCCAGCTGCTGCGAGACGAGGGGGAGGTCGTGGCCGTCGAGCGCAACCGCGGGCGCGCGCGGGCGCTTAAGGCCACGTGCGCGCGAATGCATGCCTCGTGCGTGAGGGTGGTGGTCGGGGACGCCTCCGAGCCGCGCCACGACAAGTTCGACCGTGTGCTCGTCGATCCCCCATGCTCGGGGCTGGGAACCCTTCAGTCGAGACCGGACGTCCGCTGGCGAGCGAGCCCCGAATCGATTTCTGAGCTGGCCGCCCTCCAGCGGCTCGTCCTCCAAGCTGGGGCGACGGCGACGGCGCCCGGCGGGACGCTCGTCTACTCCGTCTGCACAGTCAGCCGAGCCGAAGGCCACGAGGTGATCGAAGGATTCCTGGCTGAGCACGGGGGATTTACGCTCGATAGTCACGTGCAGCTGCTACCGCACCGGGACCTCACAGACGGTTTCTTCATCGCCAGGCTCAGCCGGGCCTCAGGCTAAGCTGGAGCCCCGCGTGAGCGATTCCGACGGCCAGCTTGGGATGGAATGCCCCAACTGCGGTGAGCCGTGGCTACGGCCAACCGCCGTCCCAGGGCGCTATCGCTGCGTGTGGTGCCTGCACCGCTTCGAGCTGGTGTCCGTTTGTCCGAACTGCGGCGAGCACTCGACGATCGTGCGCATGTCGAGCACGTCGATCGTCGCCTGCAACCACTGCCGGGGCAGCATGCTGAAGGCCGTGTAGTGGGCCGCTCTGAGGCTCAGCAGATCATGCGCGATCGCCGCGTCGCGCCGTCGATCCTGTCGGCCGATTTCGCGCGGCTCGGCTCCCAGGTTGACGAGGTGCTCGACGCCGGCGCTCGGGTCATCCACGTCGACGTCATGGACGGTCATTTCGTGCCGCCGATCACCTTTGGGGCGCTGATCGTTCAGGCGATCGCCGACCGCATCCACGCGGCGGGTGGAGTGGTCGACGTGCATCTTATGATCGAACGCCCAGAGCGCCACGTCGCCGACATCGCGCGCGCGGGAGCCGACACCATCACCGTCCACGCCGAGGCCACTTCCAACTTGCACTACGCCCTCCAGGCGGTCCGCGCCGAGGGATGCAGCGCCGGAGCGGCGATCAATCCCGGGACGCCGGCGAGCGCGCTGGGCGAGGTCTCCGGCGAGATGCTCGACCTCGCGCTGTGCATGAGCGTCAACCCCGGATGGGGCGCCCAGGAGCTGATCCCGGCCTCGATCGGTAAGCTCGAGCGGATGCGCGCCGCGCTTCCCGAAAGCGTCGCGCTCGAGGTCGACGGCGGCGTTCACGGCGAGACAGCGGCGGCGGTCGCCCAGGCGGGTGCCAACGTGCTGGTCGCTGGGTCGGCGGTGTTCGACTCGGCGGATCCCGCGGCGACGTACGAGAAGATAGTCGCCGCAGCGGGGGCGCTGTGAAGCGGTTCTCAGCGGTCTTACTCGTCGCTGGCGCGGTGGCGCTGAGCGGCTGCGGCTCGGGCTCGCCGACGGTGAGCGCGGCCAGCTGGGTGAGGTCGTTTTGCGTCGTAGCGACGAGCCTGAGAAACGGGATCCGCTCGGCGGGGACCACGCTCCCGACTCAGATCACCTCGATCCAGCAGGCGAAGGCCGACGTGATCGCGTTCGTAAGCGCCGTCGGCAAGGCGACCGCAAGCGCCGAAAGCCGGCTCAAGGCCACGGGCACGCCGAAAGTTCCAAACGGCGGCCAGATAGCAAGCGCGGCTGTCTCGAGCCTGACGAAGTCGAAGGGCATCCTCGCCCAAGCGGCGAGAAAGGCGGCCGGGCTGCCCACGTCGAGCAAGCAGGCGTTCGCGAGCGCGACCAACCACGTGGTGGCATTGCTCAGGCAGTCACGCGTCGGACTGACGAGCCTCGTGTCGCAGAACAGCGCGCAGCTGAACGCCGCCGCCGCCAAGGACTCTACGTGCCAGGCGCTCGCGGCGGGTGGCTAGGCCCTTTGAGATAGAGAGCCCCCAGCAGGGCGCAGAGGAACGCGGTGGCGATCAGGTAGCCGACCTCCACCCGGGTGACCTCGGAGGAGATCGTCGGGGCTGCGACGAAAGCGACGAAGAAGGCAGCCGAGCACAGCCAAGCGAGCGCCGCCAGCGGGGCGCGCCCGCGCGCGAGCGCGGCCTGATTGAGCGTCCCGGAGGCCAGGTGGAAGCCCATCCCGATCGCGACCGCGGCGAGGCCGAGCCGGCCGTAGGTGAACCCCTTGCTGCCGAGCACCGCCTTCATGACGGGTGGTCCGATCGCGAGCAGACCGAGCGCGCAAAGGGCCGCGAAGGCGGCGATCACGAGGATCGTCGACCGGATCGCGCGCCTGAACTCGTCGGCCGAATCGTGCACTTGAAGCCGCGCGAGGTGCGGCAGGATCGCGGTCTGAAGCGCCTGGAAGAGCTGCAGCGGGGCGCGCACGATCAACAGAACGTTGAACACGAACCCCGTCAGGCCAGTCGTGATCGAGCCGCCCGATGTCGCCGCGACTATCAGGACGCCGGCGTTCATCAACGTCTGCTCGGCGAGCATGATCCCGACAACAGACGCGGCGAAAGTCGAGCCGTGCCTGAGCGTCAAGTCTGCCGCGACCTCCTCGAGCTGGCGGTGGACGGGGCCCTCGCGGGCGGCGTCGGCGAACTGGAGCTCGGCGGGGCCATGGGCAGTCCGCAGATGTGAGAACGCGAACGGGATCACGCACAGCGATGCGAACGGAGCGACAGCCATGCCCAGGCCGACCGTCCCCTGACCCGAGCTGATTCCGATCACGGCGGCGAGCGCGAACAGAAAGCGCGAGGTGGATTCCAGAAACACAAGCGCGCCATAGAGATCGAAGCGCTGGTGGCCGGCCAGCCAGCCGCGCGCGAAGTAGCTCGCCGCGTAGGCGAGCACGCCGACCACGAGAATCCAATAGAGCGCGCTCGAGCCGTCGAACACCCCGTGCTGGAGCTGGTGGCGAAGGCCCAGGGCTCCAGCCAGGAACACGAGCGCGAAGCCGCCCTGGATCGCGGCCGGAACCCGCAGCGGGTGGCCGCTCAGCCCACGCGCGCGGCGGTCGGCGATCGTGCGCGAGAGCAGTTGCTCGATCGGCCGGTAGATGACCGACAGAATCACGAACATGATCGCCCAGCAGAGCGAGATGCGGCTGTAGGAAGCCTTATCCAACTCGTGGCTGGCGGTTGCCAGATAGAGGAAGGTGAAGATCCCCGTCGAGGCGATGCCGATCGAGAGGATGCGTGCGCTGCGCGCGTAGCTCGCGTTCGACGGTGCTACTTGCTCGGGGCGGTTCGCGACGCCTGCCGGCGCGTCCATCAGACGCGGACCAGCAGCATCGTCCACGGGAGCGGGCTGCGCGCTGAAAGCACGTCGCCGTGCTCGCCGAGCAGCTCCTCCAATCCTCGCCTGCGGAAATGATGAAGGTGCCCCGGGGTGTTACCGAGCTGGCGCACATAGGCGCCGCGCGCGAGGTTCAGCGCGCGCCAGAGCGGCTCGCGGGGGACTGACACGAGAAGATGTCGGCCGGCGACGCGCGTCATCTCCGCCAATGCGCCGCGCGGGTCCCGCACGTGCTCGAGGACCTCGAGCGCCGCGACCAGATCGAACTCGGCGTCCGCGAATGGGAGCGTCTCGCCCTTAAAGGAGCGGAACTCAAGGTTCGCAGCCGTCCGTGCCGACCATTCGGCCTCGAGCTTCTGGTCGCGGAGGTCGAGGCCGACGACCCGCCCGTCGCCGATCCGTTTGGCGAAGCGCTCGGTGAGGACTCCCTCGCCACAGCCAACATCAAGCACCGAGCGAGGCGCGGCGGCGTCGAACAGCTCGTCGAGAGCCCGCTGGAAGCGTGCCATCAGCCCCCTGACCAGCGGGTTGCGGGACCCGTACTTGTCGAACGTGTTGCCGGTCGGGACGGCCGGGGCCCCGATCGCGGTCATACCCCAAGCGCCTCGCGGTCCGCGCGGTCGCCCTGGGCGCCGGGCTCGTAATGGGAGGGCGCCACGCCGAGCTGAAGCTCGATCCGGCGCACGCGCTCGAACGTGCGCTGGGAGAGGGTCCGCTGGGCGTCGAGCAGGTCGCCGATCACGCCCAGCGAGCCGAGCATCATCGCGGCGATGAACAAGACCGCGCCGAGAATCAGCGACTGCACGTGACCCCGTCCGTGGCCCTCGGCAAACAGGACGAGGAAGCGAATGAAGACGGCCAGCGCAAGCGTGCCCATGATCAGCGCGCCTGTCCAGAACACCCGCAGCGGCTGGTACTGCGTCCAGACGCGGAAGATCGAGAGCGCGTTGCGACGCACGTATGCGCCTACGGACGGAAACAGGCGCGACTCGCGCGTCCGGGGGTTGGTCCGGACCGGCACATGGTCGACGGCGACAAGCAGCTTGCCTGCCTGGATGATCGTCTCGAGCGTGTAGGTGAACTTCGAGACGGCGTGTGTTTGAAGCGCCGCCTCGCGGTTATAGGCGCGGAAGCCCGATGTCACGTCCGGGACCTCGGTCGAGGACGCCCGGCGGACAACCCACGACCCGAGGCGCTGAAGCAACTTCTTTGACGGCGAGAAATGCTCGACCTTCGACACTTCCCGATCACCGACGACCATGTCCGCGTCGCCCCGGACGATCGGCTCGACGAGCCTCGGAATGTCGCGGCCGTCGTATTGGTTGTCCGCGTCGGTGTTCACGATCACGTTGGCGCCGAGCTTGAGCGCCGCATCGAGTCCGGCCTGGAAAGCCGCCGCAAGCCCTTTATGGTTCGTCAGCCTGACGATGTGGTCGACTGAAAGCTCACGGGCGACCTCGACCGTGCTGTCGGTCGAGCCGTCGTCGACGACAAGCCACTCGACCTCGTCGAAGCCGGGCACGTCGCGCGGCAGCCGCGTAAGCGTCAATGGAAGCTGGCGCTCCTCGTTGAAGCAGGGGATCTGGATGATGAGCTTCATTTCTCTGCGCCGGTGGAGGTGGAGCCTAGCGCTAGCAGGGCTTTTGCTGGCCAGCCTGGTGCTGCGGCTATGGGGCGTCAAGCAGGGCCTGCCCTACAGCTACAACATCGACGAGGCGACTCACTTCGTCCCGCGGGCGGTCGCGTTCTTCCACCACAACATGGACCCCCAGTACTTCCTGAACCCGCCCGCGTACTCCTACCTTCTGCACATCGTGTTCGAGCTGTGGTTCGGCTCGTCCGATGCGGTCACGCGCTCGTTCGTCACGGACCCGGCTGGGGTGTACGTGCTCGCGCGGGTCGTCTCCGCCTTGCTCGGCACGATCGCGGTGTTGCTCTCCTACCTGGCCGGCGTACGGCTGTTCGGCCGCCGGGAAGGACTGCTGGCGGCGGCCGTCCTCGGGCTCGCCTTCCTACCGATCTTCTACAGCCATCTGGCAGTCAACGACGTCCCGGCGCTCGCGCCGGTCGCGCTGTCCCTGTGGGGAATCGCGGGCGTCCTCAAGCGGGGCCGTCCGCGCGACTACGCGATCGCCGGAGTGGGAATCGGCCTCGCCGCCGCGACCAAGTACACCGGCGGGATCACGCTGCTCTGCCTGATCGCCGCGGCGGTATGCGACGGCGCCTCGGCATCGGCGCTCGCCGCGCTGCGCCGGATGGCGATCGCGATGCTCGTCGCCCTGGCCGCGTTCTCGATCGCCAACCCGTACTGGATGTTCGACTTCTCGGGCTTCTGGCACGGGCTGACTCAGCAGGCGTCGCTGGCCGCCGGCTCGGACCCGTTCAAGCTCGGAACCGGGTCGGGCAGCGGCGCCGGCTATTACCTCGAGACCTTCACTTGGGGGCTCGGGTGGGTGCCCACGCTGGCCGCGCTCGGCGGCGCGGTGCTGCTCCTCTGCCGCCGCCGGCTGGCGATGGCGCTCGTGCTCGTGCCCGCGCCGATCGCTTTCATCATCTTCATGGGCGGCCAGCAGCGCTTCTTTGGCCGCTGGCTGCTGCCGGTCTTCCCGATCGTCGCGCTGCTTGCCGGCTACGCCGCGGGTGAGCTTGTCCGCTGGGCGGGACGCTTGGACCGCGCGTGGACGCCGCTCATCGGTGCGGTGGTCACGGTCGCGCTGCTCGCTCAGAGCGTCGAGTCCGTGATCCACGACGACCGAGTGCTTTCGCGCCCCGACACCCGCAACATCGCCCGCGCCTGGATGACAGCCCACATACCCGCGGGCTCCCGCGTCGTGCTCGAGCCGTTCGTGCCGACCGACTGGGCCCTCGACATCGGCCGATCGCTCGCGGCGACGCCTACCGGCGAGCGCTGGTGGCGCTACCCCACCTGGCTGTCCGATACCGACAGCAACGGGCGGCCGCTGCCGCCAGGCCAGCTTCGCTACGTGGTCGTCGACCAGTACGAGCGCACGCTGCGGCCGGCGCTGCTCACCGAATATGCCGTACAGGGCTACTGCTGGGTGATGACCGGGTCGCTGCAGGCCGGACGAGCGTTCGTGCAACCGCGGCTCGTCCCGCGCGCGATCGCCTACTACGCCGCCCTCTCGCAGCACGCGAGCCTCGTCTACCACCTGAGCCCATTCGCGTCCCGAGCCCGTCCGTCGCCGTTCAACTTCGACTTCTCGATCGACTACTACCCGAGCGCGTACCGGCTACCCGGGCCCAATATCAGCGTCTACCGGCTACACGGAGGGGCGTGCGGCTAGCTCGTATCCTCGTTAGCCCAATGCCCCTGAAGACCGATGTTGATCACCGCCATCTCGCGCGCGCGATCGAGATCGCCGAGCAGGGCCGTGGCAGGGTCAGCCCCAATCCGCTCGTCGGGGCGGTGATCGCCGCCGAGGAGGGCACGATCTCCGAGGGCTACCACGGCACGTTTGGCGGACCGCACGCCGAGGTCGAGGCGATCCAGTCTGCGGCTGATGAGGATCTGGCGGGAGCGACGCTCTACGTCTCGCTCGAGCCTTGCTGTCACCACGGCAAGACGCCACCGTGCACCGACGCGATCCGCGAGGCCGGAATCCGGCGCGTGGTGATCGGGTCGGACGACCCGAGCGAACACGCCTCGGGGCGCGCGCTGGGGATCATGCGCGATGAAGGGATCGAGGTGGTGCTGGCCGACGGCGAGCTCGCCGCCCGCGCGCGCCTGCTCAACCAGCCGTTTCGCAAGCACGCGCGCACCGGCAGGCCATGGGTTCTGTTCAAGGCCGCGATGACGCTCGACGGCAGGGTGGCGACGGGGACCGGCGACTCGAAATGGATCTCTGGCGAGGCATCCCGCCGGCTTGCCCACCGCTGGCGTGCCGAATGCGACGCGGTCGCGATCGGAATCGGCACAGCGCTCGCGGACGATCCGCAGCTGACGGCGCGCGTTCCTGGCGTGCAGCGACAGCCGCGCCGCGTCGTGTTCGATTCGCTCGCTCGGCTCGGAGCCGGCTCCAAGCTGCTGGCAGCTGCCCCGGAGGTCCCGCTCACGGTGGTGGTTTCGCGGGCAGCGCCCCGAGCCGCGACCGACACGCTCGAGACTCACGGCGCCGAGGTGATCGCGGCCCCAGGCGAGAATGAGACCGCGCGGGTCCTCTCCGCGCTCCAGCAGCTCGGAGCGAGCGGGGTCAGCTCGATCCTGCTCGAAGGCGGGCCGCACGTCGCCGGCGCGTTCCTCGACGCCGGTGAGATCGACGAACTGCGCCTGTTCGTCGCGCCGATCATCCTCGGCGGACGAACGGCCCGCGGCACGCTTGAAGGTGAGGGTGCCGAGACGATCGGCGACGCCCTGCGGGCTTTGACGCTCGATGTCGAGCGCATCGAGGACGACGTCCTGATCCGCGCCCGGCTGAAGGAGTGGTAGCGGGGTGTTCACGGGACTCGTGCAGGACCGGGGCGTTGTCGCGCAGATCGCCGGCACCGATGACGGTGTCCGGCTGACGATCGCGACCGAACTCGTGAAGGAGCTGCGCGAGGGCGACTCGGTAGCGGTCAACGGTGTGTGCCTGACCGCCACGTCAATCGACGACGATGAGTTCGCGGCCGAGGTCATGAACGAGACGCTCGCGCGTAGCGCGCTGGGGATCCTGGGCGAGGGCGGCTCGGTCAATCTGGAACTTCCGCTCCGGGCCTCAGACCGGCTCGGCGGTCACATCGTGCAAGGACACGTCGACGCGGTCGGAACGGTGCGGGGCGTGCAGGACGATGGGTTCGCACGTCGGCTTAAGGTGGAGGCACCTCCGTCGCTGCTGCGCTACGTGGTCGAGAAGGGGTCGATCGCCGTGGACGGCGTTTCGCTGACCGTGACGGCGCTCACAGACCGATCGTTTACCGTCTCTCTGATACCTGAGACCCTGGAGCGCACGACGCTCGGCGCCGTCGCGCCCGGGACAACGGTGAACCTGGAGGTCGACGTGTTGGCGAAATACGTAGAGAGGCTGATCGCCAAATGAGCTCGGTTAGCACTCCGTTCGCCACGATCGAGGAGGCGATCGAGGACATCCGGATCGGCAGGATGGTCGTCGTCGTCGACGACGAGAACCGCGAGAACGAGGGCGACCTGACGATCGCGGCCCAGTTCGTCACGCCCGAGGCGATCAACTTCATGACCAAGGAGGGCCGCGGCCTGATCTGCCTCGCGCTGACGCCACAGCGCTGCGACGAGCTCGGCCTGGACCTGATGGCCGCGAAGAACGAGTCGGCCTTCGAGACGGCGTTCACCGTTTCGATCGAGGCCCGTGAGGGGGTCACGACCGGCATCTCGGCGCCCGACCGGGCGCGCACGATCCAGGTCGCGATCGATCCTCAGACGGCCCCGCGCGATCTGGTCCAGCCCGGCCACGTGTTCCCGCTCAAAGCGAAGGCCGGCGGCGTGCTCGAGCGCGTCGGTCAGACCGAGGCGGCGGTCGACCTGGCGCGGCTCGCGGGGCTGATCCCGGCCGGGGTGATCTGCGAGATCATGAACGACGACGGGACGATGGCGCGCGTTCGCGACCTCGTCGGCTACTGCGAGCGCCACGACCTAAAAATGGTGACGGTTGCCGACCTGGTCGCCTACCGCCGCCGGCACGACAAGCTGATCGAGCGCGTCGTGTCGACGAACCTGCCAACGGGGTTCGGCGACTTCGTCGCAGTCGGGTACCGCTCGCTCGTCGACAACAAGCACCACGTGGCGCTCGTCAAGGGCGAGGTGGAGGGCAAGGAGGACGTCCTGGTGCGGGTGCATTCCGAATGCCTGACCGGCGACGTGTTCCATTCGCTGCGCTGCGACTGCGGTGAGCAGCTCGAGTCGGCGCTGGCGATGATCGAGCAGCAGGGCCAGGGGGTGCTTCTGTATCTCTCGCAGGAGGGGCGGGGAATCGGGTTGCTCAACAAGCTGCGCGCCTACAAGCTCCAAGAGGAGGGTCTCGACACCGTCGACGCGAACCTCCGCCTGGGGCTGCCCGCCGACCTGCGCGACTACGGGATCGGCGCACAGATCCTCGTCGACCTTGGGCTGTCGAGCATCCGCATCCTGACCAACAACCCCAAGAAGATCTCGGGCATGTCCGGCTACGGCCTTTCGGTCACCGACCAGATCCCGATCCAGCACATGGCCAACCCCCACAACGAGGCCTACCTACGCGCCAAGCGCGAGCGGCTGGGCCACACGCTCCACCACCAGGGGCTGCCGCTGGATGAGGAAATGCTGCGCGACGAGAAGCGGCGCGAGTGAGGTTCGCGCTGTGTGTGGCGCGGTTCTACGAGGACCTCGCCGACAAGCTGGAGCAGGGCGCGCGGGCCGCGCTCGGCGACGCCGGCGTCAGCGATATCGACCGCTTCGACGTGCCGGGTGCGTTCGAGCTGCCACTGATTGCGTCCTACGCCGCCCGGTCGGGTCGCTACGCGGCCGTCGTGTGCCTCGGCGCGGTGATCCGAGGCGAGACCGACCACTACGACTACGTCTGCGCGGAAGCGGCGCGAGGCATCCAGCTGGTGGCGCTCGATACTGGCGTGCCGTGCGGGTTCGGGGTGCTGACCGTCGATTCGATGGCCCAGGGCCTCGAGCGCGTGACGGGCGGCTCCAAGCGCGACACGGGCCGGCACGCGGTCGAGGCGGCGCTCGCATCGCTTAAGGTCAAGCGCAAGCTGTCGGCTGGGTAATCCCTTCTATACTCGCGCGCCGTGTCGAAGGTCTGCCATGTGTGCGGGAAGCAACCCGCGTTCGGCCACAGCCGTAGCCGCTCGATGGTCGCGACCAAGCGGCGGTTCGAGCCGAACCTCCAGCGCGTGCGTATCGACGACGGCGGGACGCCGCGTCGGGTGTACGTCTGCACGCGCTGCCTGAAGGCAGGCAAGATCACCAAGGCCGCTTAGGCCCCTGGCGTGTCAGACCCCTCGCTCGTTCGCTTCCGCGCCGTCGTGGAGGCGGCACTAAACGCGCTCGAGGAGCGGCGCGAGGAGCTCAACGACCTGAACGTGTTCCCGGTCGCCGATGGGGACACGGGCGACAACATGGTGCTGACGCTCCGCGCTGTGCTCCAGGAGCTCGACCGGCTTCAGAGCGCGCTTCATGACCGCACGATCGACGAGATCGGCCGGGACGAGATCGTCGCGTCGGTGGCACGCGCCGCGCTACTCGGTGCGCGCGGGAACTCGGGCGTGATCCTCTCGCAGCTGATCCGAGGCGCGGCCGAGGAGCTCGCGTCAAGACCCGGGGAGCTTGTCGATCCTGTTCTGATCGTCGCGGCGATGGCCCGGGCCGCAGACCAGGCGTACGGTTCGGTGCGCGACCCGGCCGAGGGGACGATCCTGACCGTCGTGCGGGAGATGGCCGCGCGGATCGCATCCGAGCTCGCGCACACGCGAAACGCGCGCCTGGCCACGGACGCGGGCGCCGAGGAGCAGAACGCCGTGATCGCCGACGTCATCGAGAGCGCGCTCGAGGCCGGTAAGGAGTCCGTCCAGCGCGGCCCCGACCTACTCCCGGTGTTGAGGGAGGCCGGCGTAGTCGACGCCGGCGGCCACGGGGTGACGGTGATTCTTGCCGGGATCGTCGGCGCCTTGCGAGGTTCGGAGCCGCCCGTGCTCGAGCATCACAACGCCGCCCGCATCACCCATCCACAGCACTCGTCGACCACATACCACTACTGCACGAACTTCGCAGTGACCGGCCGCGCGCTAGAGGCGCGCCGCTATCTGCACGAGCTCGAGCAGATCGGCGATTCAGTACTGGTCGTCGGTGATTCCTCGACGCTCAAGGTCCACGTTCACACTGACGAGCCCGATGCGGCGACGGCGCTGTTCGACGGCGCCGGCGAGGTGTCGCACCTCGACGTCGCCGACATGCGCGAGCAGGTGCAGCGACGCGACGAGCGGCTCGCCGCGACCCCCGCGGACGCGCTCTCTGGCGCGGTCGCGGTTGCGAGGGGCGACGGAATGCGGGCGCTGTTCGAGAGCTTCGGCGTGCACGTGCTCGACGGTGGCCCGACGCTCAACCCCTCGACCTACGATCTGCTGGCCGCGATCCACGCGATCGACGCTGAGCAGGTCGTGGTGCTTCCCAACAGCCCGAACGTGCTGATGGCGGCCGAGCGGGCGGCCGAGCTGTCCGAGAAGACCGTCGCGGTCGTTCCGTCGCGCTCACAACAGGCCGGGCTCGCGGCGGCGGTCAGCCTCGACCCCGCTCGCAGTGCGGCCCAGAACGCAGCGGCGATGAGCGACACGCTTTCGCGAGTACGCACCGGCGCCGTTGCGCCGGCCGCACGCGATGACGCCCAGGGCCGCTTTCGCGAAGGCGAGGCGGTCGGGTTCGTCGAGGAGGAGATCGTCGCCTGGGGAGGACCGCGCGAGACGCTTCGCGGGGTGCTAGAGCAGTTGGCCGCGAGCGCCGAGCTGATCACCTGCCTGCGCGGCGCGGACGCGCCGCTCGACGACGAGACGGTCCAGGCCCTGGCGGCTGGGGAGGTAGAGTTCGAGCTCTCGGACGGCGGCCAGGAGAGCTATTGGTGGCTGCTATCGGCGGAGTGAAACCTGACGACTACGTGTTCGCGACGTGAAGGCCGTCGGCTGCCATGAAGCGGCGCTGAAGGTCATCGACGCGCCAGCGCCCGAACCGGCGAAGGGCCAGGTACTGATCGAGGTCGTGCGATGCGGCATCTGCGGCTCGGACCTCCACGCGCGACACCACGCCGACGAGCTCGCCAGTGTGTCGTCCGAGATGGGGTACGACGGAGCGATGCGGTCGGATCAAGAGGTGATCCTTGGCCACGAGTTCTCCGGCGTCGTCGCCGAATACGGGCCGCGCACGCGCCAGTCGGTCGCGACCGGCGAACCAGTCGTGGCCTTCCCCCTGCTGAGACGCGGCAAGGACGTCCATCCGATCGGGCTCTCGGCGCTGGCGCCGGGCGCATACGCCGAGCAGCTGCTCGTCGAGGAGTCGCTGATGCTCGCGGTGCCGAACGGGTTCTCGTCCGACCTCGCCGCCCTGACCGAGCCGATGGCGGTCGCCTGGCACGCGGTGCGGCGCGGCGAGGTGGGCAAGCGCCGCGTGGCGGTTGTGATTGGGTGCGGACCGATCGGCCTGGCGGTGATCAGCATGCTGAAGGCGGCCGGCGTGCGCAACGTGATCGCGTCCGACTTCTCGGCGTCGCGGCGGGAGCTTGCTTGCAGATGCGGAGCCGACGTCGTCGTTGACCCGGGTTCGGAATCCCCGTTCGCCGGGAGCGAGGCCCGGGGCCATCTTCTCAGCGCGCCGGCGGTGCTGGACCTGGCGGTCGGGACGATGGAGAAGCTCCGCCGGCTACCGATCCCGTGGGAGCCGGTGTGGCGCGCGGCCGAGGCGCTCGGCGCGATGCCGAAGAGCCCGGTCGTGTTCGAGTGCGTCGGCGTGCCCGGCGTGATCGATCAGATCATCGCCGGGGCGCCGATGTTCTCGCGCGTGGTCGTCGTCGGCGTCTGCATGGGCGATGACCGCATCCGGCCGATGATGGCGATCAACAAGGAGATCGAGCTGCGGTTCGTGCTCGGGTACACGCCGATCGAGTTCCGCGACACGCTCCACATGCTCGCCGAGGGCAAGGTCGACCCGACGCCGTTGGTCACAGGAACCGTTGGGCTCGACGGCGTCTCGGGCGCGTTCGACGCGCTCGGGAGCGCCGAGCGTCACGCGAAGATCCTGGTCGACCCGCGAAGCGAGGCGACAAGCGCCGCTTAACTCAGACCTCGATCTGCACGATCCCGACGCGTCCATCCTGGCCGAGCTGGATGACGGACTCCTCCTCGAGTATGTGCTTGAACACCGTCGCGACACCCCCGAAGTCCACGATGTCATCGAACACGACGATGCAGCGGTCGGCAAGCAGTTCGCGCAGCGCGGCAAGCTCTTCGGACAGGTATCGCTCCTCGTGGTTTCCGTCGATCAGCACCAAGTCGAAGGCGCGGTGGCAAAGACGGCCGAGGCTTTCAAGCACGTGCTCGGCGACTCCGGATCCGTGGGCGCCCGCCCCCGAAGGGCCTTCCATCGTGTAGCCGCGGATGATCAGGTTTCCGTCGAGTAGGCCGAAGTGCTTCAGCAACGCCCGAGCGTGGGCCTCGGGATCCTCGACCCCCATATGAGGTTGATTCGGGTCGATCGAGACCACCACCGACGACGGGTGCAGCTCGCGGACAGCCCATGTGAGGTGGCACAGCGACACGCCAAGGAAATTCCCGATCTGCAGCGCGCGCACGGGCGACCGTGCGCGCAGATTCTCGCGGACGAACCTGGACACGAACTCGAGCGAATCCTCGGGCATCGATCCGACCCGGACCGCATACTCATCCAGCCCGCGTTCGAGCAGGAAGCGGACTGCCTCCTCGTGCCGCTCGCTCGCTCTCGGGGCGTCACGAATCAACCGTGCCTCGTTCTGCCTGCGACTCCTCATCTCGGTGCGCTTCGCAAGCCACCACTCGAATCCCCACGGTGAGAGGATTCGTACGAGCCATCGTGCTCTTTGACGTGGCGAACCAGTGGTCAGGAACGTCCGCAGCGTGGGTTCGGGCACGGCGGCAGCAGGCTACCTGAGTAAAAACCATGCCGGTGACACCCGCTGCCTTCGCCAGCTCCGAGCCGCTCTCCCGTGAGCAGCTCGCCGACGCCCCAATCCACTACCCCCGGCCATCGCGGCTGGCGGAGCCGTTGCGCGTCGACGGGGAGAAGGCGCAGCGTGCAGCCGCTGGGCTCGGCCTGCGAACCGTCGGCGACTTGCTCGAGCACCTGCCGCGCGACCGGCGCGAGGCGCGCGCCGTCGCCGAGCTCGAGCCGGGGGAGAGCGCGACCGTCGTCGTCGAGGTGCGGTCGATCTCGTCGCGCTCGGTCCGGCGCCGAGGCATGCGGCCGCTCGTCGAAGCGACCGTCGCGGACGAGACAGGCTCGGTGAGAGCGACGTTCTTCAACCAGCCGTGGCTCGTC
>Ga0102924_1003764_pt1 | contig 15760 bp, 13 predicted proteins | sample PaiPotPPM11metaG_FD_80116 | JGI IMG/M metagenome (GOLD analysis project Ga0102924, IMG submission 80116) | Iron sulfur acid spring bacterial and archeal communities from Banff, Canada, to study Microbial Dark Matter (Phase II) - Paint Pots PPM... ... | reverse complement strand
CGGCGGGGGTGATCCGGGTGGGCTTTGCCAATGAGGCCCCATACGCGTATGCCGACGCCTCGGGGAAGCTGACCGGCGAGGCGCCGACGGTCGCGGCGGCGATCATGAGCGCCTTGGGTGTCGCCAAGCTGGAGGGCGTCCTGACGGAGTTTGGCGCCCTCATTCCCGGGCTGCTCGCCAACCGCTTCGATATCATCGCGGCCGGCATGTTTATCACGCCCAAGCGCTGCGCACAGATCCACTTCTCGAACCCCGACTACGTGGCGACTGAAGCGCTCGCCGTCAAGGCGGGCAATCCCGAACATCTCAGCGACTACGACAGCATAGCCAAGAACTCCAGGGCGATCGCCGGCGCCGAAACCGGCGCCGTCGAGGCCCCGCTGATGAAACAATCGGGCGTTCCCGACGATCGGGTCCAGCTGTTCCCGAACGGGCCGACAGGGATGCAGGCGCTGATGTCTGGACGGATCCAGGCGTTCTCGCTCACGGCAATCTCGCTCGAATACCTGATCAAGACGGGCGGCTTCTCGGGGCTCGAGGTGGCGCCACCGTTCGTCCCGGGGATCAATGGGAAGAAGCAATTGGGCGCCGGCGGTTACGGTTTCCGCAAGTCCGACAGCGATTTCCTCAAGCAGTTCAATGCCAAGCTGGCCGACCTGCAACAGAGCGGTCAAATCGCGCAGATGGTGGAACCATTCGGTTTCAAGGGCGAGACCGTGACGGCAGCGAAGGGGATTACGGCTGATCAACTATGCAAGGCGTCTTAGGCCAAGCGCTCAACTCCTTGCTCCAGGGTGCGGCTGTCACCCTCGAGGTGACGGTGCTCGCGGGCGCGCTGGCGCTCGGGGTCGCGATCGCGGCCGGCTTGTGCCGGCTCTCGCGCAGTCTGCTCGTCCGCGGTTGCGCCGCCCTCTATGTCGAGGTGCTGCGCGGCACCTCAGCGCTCGTGGTCATGTTCTGGATGTACTTCGCGCTTCCTTTTCTCGGCGTGCAGCTGACCGCACTGCAGGCGGGCGTGCTGGCGCTCGGCCTCAGCTACGGGGCCTATGGGGCGGAGGTCGTCCGCGGAGCGATCCGACACGTGCCTAAAAGCCAGTGGGAGGGAGCCGTAGCGCTCAACATGAAACCCGCCCAACGCATGCTGCGCGTGATCATGCCCCAGGCCGTCATCGCGATGCTGCCGCCGATGGGCAATCTGCTCGTTGATCTGCTGAAAGCCACCTCACTCGTGTCGCTGATCACGCTCTCCGACCTGACCTTCCATGGGCGGCTGCTACAGAACTCCATCGGGCGACCGACCGAGGTCTTCCTTGCCGTGCTCGCAACCTACTTTGTCATGAGCTACACGCTTACGATTGGGGTTCGCCGGCTCGAGGCCAGGTTCTCACGCGGCATGGACATCGGGCGCAGGGCCGCCGTCAGAGTGACCGTCACGTGACCTGGGACAGCAACTTCGCGCTCGAGATCCTGCCGCAAATCTTACAGGCGCTCGCCCTGACGATCCTGATCACCTTTCTCGGCACCGCCATCGCTATGCTGCTTGGCCTGCTGCTCGCCATTCTCCGCCGCTCGCGCCGGCGCCTGGTCTCGCTTCCAGCCCACGCCCTGGTGGAGTTCGTACGCGACACGCCCCTCCTCGTCCAGCTGTACTTCCTCTACTTCGTGATCCTGCCCGACCTGAGGCTCTCGTTCTCGGCGCTGGTCACCGGCATAATCGGGATCGGAATCAACTACAGCGCCTACACCGCCGAGGTCTATCGTGCCGGGATCGAAGGAGTGCCGCGCGGCCAGTGGGAGGCAGCCCGAGCGCTGAACTTCTCACCCGGGCGGGTCTGGACTTCAGTCGTCCTGCCGCAGGCCATCCCAAAGGTCATTCCCGCGCTGGGCAATTACCTGATCGCGATGTTCAAAGACACACCGATCCTGGCATCGATCGGCGTAGTGGAAATGCTGCAGCGTGCCGAGTTGATCGGGTCCGAAACCTTTCGTTACCTGGAGCCGATGACGCTGGTGGGCGGCCTGTTCCTACTGCTCAGCTACCCTTCCTCACGCCTGCTGGCACGCCTGGAGGCCCGCTTTGGCCGTGCCTACTGAGACGGACGGCGCCGTCGAAGCGCCTGTCACCCGACCGATAATCCAGTTCGAGCGCGTCTGTAAGGCCTTTGGGAAGACGCAGGTTTTACGTGAGCTTGATTTCGATGTGTCGGCGGGCGAGAAGGTCGCCATCATCGGGCCAAGTGGCTCGGGCAAGACAACCATCCTCCGAATCCTGATGACCCTCGAGCAGCCCAACTCGGGCACCGTCGAGGTGGACGGCGAGCTGCTCTGGCACGAGCGGCGGCGCGGCCAGTTGGTCGCCGCGGGCGAGAAGCATCTGCACCGAATGCGCGGCAAGATCGGCATGGTGTTCCAGCAGTTCAATCTCTTTCCCCATATGCGGGTGCTTCGCAATACGACCGAAGCCGCCATTCGGGTGCTCGGCCTGCCCAAGGAGGAGGCGGAGTCGAGGGCCCGCGAGCTCCTCGGCATGGTCGGCCTCACGGGCAAACTCGACGCCTACCCTTCCCAGCTCTCCGGCGGCCAGCAGCAGCGGGTCGCGATCGCCCGGGCGCTGGCCCTCAACCCCAAGGTGATGCTCTTCGACGAGGTCACCTCGGCGCTGGACCCGGAGCTCGTCGGGGAGGTGCTGGAAGTTCTCCAGCATCTGACAAAAACGACTGACATGACTATGCTGTTCGTCACCCATGAGATGCGATTCGCACGCGAGTCCTCGGATCGCGTTGTAATGTTCGACCAGGGGCGGATTGTCGAATCGGGACCGCCCGACAAGATTTTCACCTCTCCGGAATCGCCCCGGACGCAGGCATTCCTGCGTGCCGTTCTGCAGCGGTGAGTATGCCAAAGCACATAAAAGTGACCCTTGAAAAGCGGGGTGTCTCATGCATTGCGCGCCTCCTCGAGGAGGACGCGCCGCTGACCAGCGAGGCAGTCTGGAATGCCCTGCCGCAGGGGGGCCAGGTCTACCACGCGAAGTACGCCCGCAACGAGATCTTCGCCATGGTCGCGCCCTTCGCGGCCAGGGAGCCGGGGATCGAAAACCCGACCGTCACCCCCATCCCGGGCGATCTCTGTTACTTCTACTTTCCCGGCGGAATGCTCGACCGGAAGTTCAAGGAGGAGAAGGGTATCGAGCGGCTGCCGGGCGTCGTCGATCTCGCTCTGTTCTACGGCCGCAATAATCTTCTGCTCAACGCCGACGTCGGCTGGGTGGTCGGCAACGTCTTCGCGACTGTGGTGGAGGGCCTGGCCGAGATGGCCGTGGCCGCCAACGACGTCTGGAAAGCCGGCGGCGTGGATGAGCATCTAACCTTCTCTCGCCACCATACCTGAACCGAAATGCAAGGCGAGATCGTGGTTGAGGACCTCCGAGGCGGTCAGCTCGAGCAGCGGGAGCTCGACATCGGCATCGGCATCGTCGCCCCCTTCGACTTCGTCCTTGACCGCGAGTACTGGGACGTCACGCCGGCCGGGGTCGGCCTGCACATCACCCGGACGCCGTTCCTACATCAGCAAGTGGGGGTCGACCTAGCTCATCTCTTGAGTGACGACGAAGTGCTCGCCGAGGCAACACGCGAACTTCTGGTGGCTGACCCGGCAGTGACGATCTTCGCCTGCACCTCGGGCAGTTTCGTCGATGGTCTTGCGGGGGAGCTCCGCTGCCGCAAGGCGATGGAATCAGCCGGCGCGCGCCTCGCGCTGACGACCAGCGGCGCCCTGCTGGATGCTCTTCGCGCCCTTAGAGTCGAGCGCCTCAGCGTTGCGACTCCCTACGACGCCCCCACCACCCAACGCCTCGTGGAGTTTCTGTGGGAGGCGAACATCCGAACCGTTTCCTCCGCCTTCCTGGGTCTGACCGCTGACATCTTTCGAGTCGGGCCCGGTTCCGTGCGTGAGTTGATCCGCGCGGCCGACCATCCGGAAGCCGACGCCATCTTTGTCAGCTGCACCAACCTCTGGACGCTCGACGTCCTGGAGGAGATGACGCACGCGCTTGGGAAGCCGGTCCTCTCCGCAAATCAGGTGACCATGTGGGCCGCCCTGAACGCAGTCGGCCGCCCCGGTCCGGCGATCGGTCAGCTTCTCCGATCGGCGTCGTGAATCACCCTGCCGGCCGGCCGGGACGCCTGGCTCTGGGCTTTCTCTATCCAGGATACGCGGCCGAAGACGACTATCCGCGCATGGCGGCGATGGCCGGCGCACCGGTGGTTGCCGAGGTGATCCACACTTCCGTCGGCGAGGATGCCCACAGGATCGACGCCTTACTCGACCTGGGAGCGCCCTTCCGCCTGCGCGAGGGTGCGGCAGCCTTGCAATCCAAAGCCGTCCGCGCGATCGTCTGGGCTTGCACCAGCGGCAGCTTCGTCTATGGCTGGCAGGGTGCGCACGAGCAGGTGGCGGAACTGGAAAAAACATTCGGAATCCCGAGCTCGAGCACCTCCCTCGCCTTCGCCGAAGCTGTGCGGGCGCTGGGATTGCGTCGAGTGGCGATCGCCGCCACATATCCCGAGGACGTCTCGGCATGCTTCGAAGATTTCCTCGAGGCGGCCGGGATCGAAGTCGTCCGGACGGGACACCAGGACATCCTGACGGCGGAGGAGGTGGGCGGACTCGGACACGACCGGGTGCTCCGGATGATCCGGGAGAACGACGATCCGCGCGCGCAGGCGGTCCTCGTGCCCGACACGGCGCTGCACTCGGCCGCCTGGCTCGAGGAGTTGGATGCCATCGCCGGGAAGCCGGTCCTGACTGCTAACCAGGTGAGCTTCTGGAAGGCGCTGCGCCTGGCCGGGGACTCCAATCCACGGGACGGCCTCGGGGCGCTGCTCCGGGCGGCCGCCTGAGTGGCAACCCGCGGGCCTCGGACCACCATCACCGGATCTGAACCGGCGTTCCTTTCCGCCGCGGCGAGCCTGCAGGCATTCCGCGGGCGCCGGATGTCGCCACTGGAGTTGACCACCGCCGTCCTGGCGCGCATCGAGGCGCACAATGCCGCCGTCAACGCCTATAACCTCGTCGATGCGGAGCGGGCGCTGGCTCAAGCGCGGGAATCCGAAGACCGGTGGGCTCACGGCCGGCCGCTCGGCCGGCTCGACGGGATCCCGGTCGCGATCAAGGACGTGTTCCTCACCCGCGGCTGGCCGACGCTCCGGGGTTCGCTCACGGTCAATCCGAATCAAGCCTGGAACGACGACGCCCCCGCCACCCGGCTGCTTCGGGAGAATGGAGCCGTCCTGCTGGGCAAAACGACCACCCCTGAGCTCGGCTGGAAAGCCGTCACCGACAGCCCTCTCCACGGAATCACGCGCAATCCCTGGGACCTGAGCCGAACGCCGGGTGGATCGAGTGGTGGGAGCGCGGCCGCCCTGGCGCTAGGAATGGCGACCCTGGCATTGGGCACGGATGGCGGAGGGTCGATACGGATTCCGGCGGCATTCACCGGGACGGTAGGTTTCAAGCCGACCTTCGGACGGGTGCCCCTATGGCCGGCGAGTCCCTTCGGGACTCTCGCCCACGCGGGGCCGATGACGAGGACGGTCGAGGATGCGGCGTTGATGCTGGACGTCATCGGCCGCTACGATCCGCTCGACTGGCTCGCGCTGCCCTCCGAGACAACGGAATATTCCAGCACTCTCTCCGGAGGCGTTGCGGGTCTCAGGGTCGCGTACTGCAAGTCGCTGGCGGGGCCCGCCGTTGATCTCGATGTCGCCGCCGCCACCGACGCGGCAGCCCGCGTCTTCGAGGAACTGGGTGCCGCCGTCGAGGAAATTGAACCTGTTTTCGAAGATCCGCTCGAGACCTTCTCCGTGCTCTGGTACTCGGGCGCGGCCTACGCCGTCAGTGCACTGGACCAGACACGCCGGGCACGGATGGACCCGGGCCTGCTCCAGGTCGTCGAGGAAGCGGCCGGCTATTCGCTGATGGCCTACCTTGATGCATCGGCGCAGCGCAGCCGCCTCGCCATTCACATGGACCACTTCCATGAGCGCTTTGACCTCCTCCTGACGCCGACCGTTCCAATTGCGGCCTTCGAGGCCGGGCGGGAGGTCCCGGTAAACTGGCCCTCGCCGCGGTGGCCGACCTGGACGCCGTTCACTTATCCCTTTAATCTCACCCAGCAGCCTGCCTTATCCATCCCCTGCGGCTTGACGTCGGACGGGCTGCCCATCGGGCTGCAGATCGTTGGGGCGAAGTATCAGGATGCCATGGTTCTGCGCGCCGGTCACGCGTTTGAGCGTGCACGTCCCGCTCACACATCGCTTCCAGCGACCAGCTCGCTGAAGTGACGGGCGTTGACCCGCTAACGATAAGGAGGCGCCGGCTGATCCTCACTGGCTGGCGAGCCGACGACGCCGATTTGATGGTCGAAGTCCTGGCCGATGAGCAACTCTACGAGTTCATCGGCGGCCGCGCCCCAACCGACGATGAACTGCGGGTTCGCAACGGTCGAATACACTCCGGCTCCCCCAATCCTGACGAGATCTGGTTCAACTGGATCGTCAGACGACGTCGTGGCAGTCTAAGGTAAGTGAGCCGCAGCGGGCAATGTGAGGGACCTTCCAACTCGGGCGACCTCCCAGAGGTTGAGCTCGGTCAGCTTGGTACGCGCGGCCTCGTCGCCCGGCTGGGATAGCGCGAGCAGCGCGTTCCTTCGCGATGGATAGCGGTTCGCGGGATGCAATTCTCACTGGCGGACCGACCTACGACCTCCCGCCCTCAGGTCCGACCGGAACCTATTTGGCGGGTAGCGTTCTCCGGGAAACTTGCTCATCGATTTCACGGTCCCAGACGAGGCGTCAGTCGCGCCATCAAAAGGCCCAATTACTGGTCGGCGTTTTCTGTAGCCAATTCTGTAGCCAACCCGAAGGAATACTTGAGACCATATGGACGCGTTACGAATACATGGAAAGCCAAAATTTCGAGCTGAATTCAATTGCTGCCTGATTTGTAAACAGCGGGTCGCGGGTTCAAATCCTGTCGTCGGCTCAGCTTTTTTGAATACGAATCGATTGGAGATGCGCACACTAAAGGTGGGGGCTCGAGTGTATTACTGTAGCCAAAACTGTAGCCAACTCTTCCCAAAACGCGAGGAAATGGCTACTGGGCCGAATACGGGAAAGCCTTTAACCTCAATAGCAGCTGTTTGAAAACAGCGGGTCACCCGCGCTACGACGCCAGCGTCCATAACAGGCTAATGTCGACATCGGGAGCCTAGCGTGAAAGCGATGCGGATCGTGCTCCTCCGTGAGTGGGTACTCGCGCTAGGGCGCCTGGATGCAGCACCAGCTGGGCAGTGCGTTCGTTGCCGCGCCGGCCGTGATCTGGCTGGAGACCAGTGTCGTGACGTCGACCTCAAAGATCTGGAAGACACCGTTGACCATGGTCGTGTAGGCAACCCGCCTTCCGTCCGGCGACCAGCTCGGCGGGTCATCCACATTCAGAGGGTTGTTCACCAGCTGGGTCCTGCCGGAGCCGTCCGGCTTGATCGCATTGATGCTGGCGGACCCCCGCTGAAGATTGATGAAGGCGATCGTTGATCCGTCGGGCGACCAGGCCGGCGTGGCGTCGAGACCCGCGTCGTGCGTCACCTGCGTGGGCGTGCCGCTCCCGTCGGCATTCATCAGCCAGATTTGCGGGGACCCGCTACTCGTGCTGGTGAATGCGATCTGTCCGGCGACCGGCGACCAGGCCGGCGTCGTGTCCGCGCCTGCGAACGTGTTAGCCGTGACTTGCCGCGGATTGCTGCTGGAAAGCGGCTGTGTTGTATCCAGGGCCCAGATCTGCAGGCTACCGCTTCGCGTACTGCTGTAAGCGATCGTTTTTCCATCCGGCGACCAGGCCGGAGACGCGTCCTGGCCCGGGTCCGCGGTCACCGGCGTCGGGTTCGTCCCATCGGCGTTCATCGTCCAGAGCTGCGCCGAACCACTGCGCGTGCTGACAAAGGCGATGCGGGTTCCGTCCGGCGAAAGTGCGGGGTTGATATCGAGAGCCGGATTGTTCGTCAAGCGAACCGGGCCGCTCCCATCCGGCTTCATCACGTAGATTTCGAAATTGCCGTCGCGATTGCTAGTGAAGGCAATCTTGTTTTCACGGACGGCCTGCAGCAGGGTCCCCGACCTGCTCGGCGCAAAGCTCGAGCTGCCGCCGTAGACCGCCACGATGTGGTGATGGCCAGTGGTCAACGTCGAGGTCGTCAAGCTGGTCACTCCGGCGCTGTTGAGGCTCGCCGTCCCCAGCGTGATCCCACCGTCCTGGAAACTGACGGTCCCATCCGGCAGGCCGCTGCTCGGCGCCACCGGCGAGACCGCCGCCGAGAGGGTCACCGGCTGCCCGATGAACGCGGGATTGTTGTCCGAAGTCAGCGCCGTGGTCGTGCAGGGCATCATCTGACCGACGGAAAACGCTCCGGTCTTAACGCCCTGGCAGAGCGAGGCGGACAGCCCGCCATTATCGGTGACGGTCAGCGTCACCGGGTACGTGCCGGCCGCCGCATAGCTGTGAGCGGGCCTGGTGCCACGTCCAGTCGTGCCGTCGCCGAAGTCCCAGGCATAGTTCGTGATTTGCCCGTCAACATCGGTTGAGGCCGACGCATCGAGGTTGAGCGTGCTGGGGTTCGCCGGATCGACCGAGGCCCAGATGAAATTGGCGCTCGGCGGCTGGTCAGTGGAGGTGACGAAGACCGGCTGCACCGCGGAGTCTTGCAGGCCATTGGTGTCGGACACTGTCAGCCGGACGGTGTAGCTGCCCGCGGCGGTGAACACATGCGTTGGGCTCGGTCCGCTCACCGGAGCCGTGCCGTCCCCGAAGTCCCAACTGTAGGAGGAAACGCTTGCGCCATTGTACGCAGTGGACGTCGATCCGTCGAATTGCAGGCTCGCCGGAGCGACGCCGCGGTCGGCCGACGACATGATATGGGCCACCGGCGCGAAGGCTGACTGAGCGATCTGAGACGCATCGACCCTGACCTGCTCGCCCGCCGGCGCGACGTTGGCGCCATAGAGCCGGACGGTCCACTGGCCAGGCTCCGGGTTGGGGATGCTCAGGCTCTCGCTGTTGCTTTGCAGTTGATGAATGACGCCGGCAGCCGAGGAGGTGCGGTCGTATACCACACCCGAGGGTGACACCAGGCCCAGCTGGACGTCGCTGCCGGGCCAGGCCACCTGCACGATCAGACGGTATTCCCCGGGCGAGACGCTGATGAACTGCTGGACGAACCCGCCGGGTGCGATCTTGGCGACGAAGCCGCCGGCGGGCGGGCCGGCGATCGCGTTCGCCACCTCGTTGGCAATCGCGCTCTGGCCCTTGCCGTTGGGGTGAAAGCTCCACTCGGAGGGATTGTTGTTCTGGTTCTGGAGGACGACGCCGTGGACCCAGTGGTCCTTGCCGTTCCCACAGATGTCATGACCGGTTAGCGTCAGCGAGTTGTCGACGAAGTAGAACCCGGCGTTCAGGGCGTTCGTCTGGATGGTGCTGTTCAGGCGGGCGAAGATCTTCTCCATCCAATTGAGATTGGTCTGGTTGATAAGGAATTGCGCGTTGTAAAGCGCGAGCCCAGCGTTGCTGCCGTTCTCTCTGAGGACGTCCGCCTGGCAATCACCGGTAACGGCGCCCGGATCGGGGAGCGGATTCGGATAGCCGATCACGAAAACCCGGGAAAGGGGCGCATTGGTCCGGATGTCGTGGTACAGCGTTTTCACGCTATAGCTCACATTGTCCTGGGCGTTAGTGTTGCCGGTGGTCAGCCCGTTGATCAGCTTGTCCGGTTGCAGCTTGCTGGTTTTCTCGAAGTAAGTGGGGCAATCCGCTTGGTAGCCCGGAGACGTGTCGCTGGGGGTGTTCTGCTCACCGAAGATGGGCTCGGACACACTGGTACAGGCAATCGCGATCGTGTCGAAACCGATGTCATTGCCGCCGACGCCCACGGTCACCAGCGTCGGAGTCGGGCCGCTGAGCTCGTTGAGCTGGGGCGACTCGCCCCACAGCGGCGTGTAGAAATCCCGGATGGTGGCGCCGCTGCAGGCCCAGAACTCGACACTGGGCGGAACGGCCGTCCGGTTGGCGATCAGTTCCGGATAGGCCCCCATCGATCGATGGCACTTGTTACCCGAGGAATCGGTCGGCGAAATGAACGGAGACACGCCCTCGCCGGAGGAGTAGGAATCACCCAGCGCCACATAACGCGGAATGATGATGCTGCCGGCGCTCGGCGCCCCTTCCAGGGAAAAGTAGGCGGAGGCGCCCGCAGCGAGGCCCCTGGGGAAATTGAGCGTGCCGTTGTTGGGGTCGGTGACGGTGAAACTGGTATTCGGTCCCTCATAGCCGCTGGCCCCGAACGGGCAGCCTGCCGGCGTCCCGGAATATCGCCCGCTGCAAATGCCGTCACTGTCGAAGTCGAAGATTGGCGTGGCGCTGGACGATGAGATGGGGATGATCTGGATCGGCTGGGCGCTGTTGTTCTGGACGCCCACCAGGGTGTCTTCGATACCGTCAAAAGGAGGCTGGCTGGAATCGCCGACGACAGTCGTCGTGCCGTTGGAATTGACTACGATCAGAAGACCGCAACCGGTGTCCTGGCCAATCGCCGGACACTGGGTGAAGGGCGGCGTCGGTGGCGCGTCAGCCCGGGCAGCCGTTGGCGAGGATACGGCCACGGCGCTCATCGCGACGAGCGAGGCAACCGCCGAGAGCGCGCGCAGGGTACGCGACCGCAGGCGCGGTCGACGTCTGCGGATCGACAAGTTCCCCTCCCCTCGCTACCGGTGGCGGCCGCTTAGCCACCACAGGGTGGCCCAGTCGCCGCCGAATGTCAATGAGTTATGGGACGACGGAAATGTGCTGGCGGGGGACGTTCCATCATGAAGAGGAGGAGCAACGTAAGCGCGGCCAGACCGGTGAACGGCCACCACGATGGCGTCCGCGTGAACCCTTCCACCAGGGACATCACCAGCTCGCCGACCTGGACTATCACGAGCAACCACCAGCCCCAGTTGCGCCTGACGATGAACACCAGCAGCGCCAGCAGGTTGATCCCGGTCATGACAAACATGGCGATGGCGAGCCGGGCGTTGCTGGCGGTTTGCGGCGAGCCGGTGCCGTGCATGATATCGCGCAGCGTCCAGCCGATCGCGGCCGCGAAGAGCCAGGCGAGGCAGCCAGCGATGACGATGACGATTGTCGCGATCAGCAGGAAGCGTTGTCTCATAGGGTGCTGAACAGCATACTTCGTTAAATGTGCGCAATCCCAGATTTCTTGCTTCCCGGGACAGCTGTACTGCGGCGCCGCCTGCGGACCAACTGGGACGATCTCCTCAGCCTTGATGACCACAATCTCGGCCGTGGTGCCAACAGGCAGCCGGTTGTCGACGGCATGTTGCTCCAAAGCTCCGACAGGCCCGCACCAGCTCAATGTCAGAGGTTGTGGCGACGATCTGACGCTCTGGCGGGAGCCGTCAGAGCTGGACGACGTTGTGGAAATCGGAGTTCTGACGGCCGAAGAAATTGCCCCTTCCAGTTGATCCCTGGCATGTGTTGATCCTCCTGCCCGTCGCCTGGTACGGACGCTGGATCAATCATCGAAGCGACTTGGATGGTTGTCGGTGGTCTCAATGCTAGGACGATCCTTGGAGCTCAGCGACAGATCTATGCGCACCCATCAACACAACCCCGTCCAGCACGGCCTAGACATCCCACGTCGGTAAGAAGTCAAGCAGCAACCGTTAGCGACCTCGGCCAGGCGATTTCTTCGCGATAGGTCTGTCGGTGTTCCAGGCAACCATGCAGGATCCCGACCAGTCGATTGGCCAGAGCTCGAAGCGCTTGATGATGCGTCTTGCCTCGCTGGCGGAGCCGGTGGTAGTAGTCGCGGGCGCCGGCAGAGCTCGTCAGGGCGCAAAAAGCCCATTGGTGGCAGGCATCGGCGAGCCGCCGATTGCGGGCCAGGCGGGCGAGCACCACCCGGCGGGTGCCAGACGCCTTGGTGATGGGCGAGCTGCCCGCATAGTTCTTTCGCGCTTTAGGATGGGCGAAGCGGGTTCGGTCGTCACCGAATTCCGATAAAACCCGGGCGCCGAGGACGATGCCAAGTCCGGGGACTGCGGTAGATCTCGGCGTCCGGGTGCTTCTCAAAACTGGGGGCCAACTCCGACTCGAGGCTGGCCAGCTCCGCATTCATTCCGCGCAGGATGCGAACCGTCGACGCGACACTCTTTCCATAGGCTTCGCCGAGCAGGGCCGGCGCCGCCAGCTGGGGCGCGCGCAGTTGCGCCTGGATGGCGGCGGCCTTTTCCTCCAGCCCACGTTCCCGCCCGGCCCGACGCAGAATGGCCGCCAGCTTGGAGCGCGAGAGCGTGCGGCCCATGGCGGGCGTCGGGGCGGCGTCGAGCACGCCAGAGCCACGGGGTGGGCCAGCTCCGTCCCAAAAGCGGCGAGCGCCGCCGGGTAGTACTCGCGCAGATTGTTGCGCAGCTGGTTGACCAGCCGTTGCCGGCTCCAGATCAGGTTCTGGTGGGCGCGGGCCAGCACCTGCAGCGAGGCGGCCAGTTCCGAGTCCCCCGCCACCGGCCGGTGGTTGGGGCGATCCGTTCGCACCAGGTCTGCCAGCACCCTGGCGTCGCCCGGATCCGATTTGGCCCCGGACGTCACGTGGCGTTCGCGGTACCGACTGGCAGCCAGCGGGTTGATCGCATAGACCTGGTAGCCCGCCGCCAGCAACGCTCCCACCAGCAACCCTCGATCAGTTTCGATCCCAATCACCACCTGGTTGGGCTCGCTGGCGTGGTCGGCCAGCAGCGCGTGAAGCTGACCCACGCCCTCGAGCCCTTCCGCGATCCGTCGCTTGGCAAGCACGCTGCCCGACTCGTCCAGCACGCAGATGTCGTGATGCGCCTCCGCCCAATCGATGCCGACGTAGATCTCCAAACTGCACCTCCCGCAAACGGTAATCGAGCCGGAGAAGACTCGCGTCGACCTAATAGTTCAGTGCTCGAGGCACGTTATCCCACCAGCCGTCTCATCTCCTCGCCAGCCAATGGGGGCACGGTCTAGGCCTAGGGCTCAAATGCCCAGGAATTCACAGTGCTCACCCATTAGTGGCTCGGTGGAACACTATCCGATCGACGGACTTGTTCCAAGCCTATTGGGACCGCAGAGCGCTTCCGTCGGAGGCACCGACTGAGCCTTGGTCTACCGCTGAACCGTTGGTCCTACCGCTCGATCGATGGACCAAGGGTTGAGTGCCCAGGACTAAGCGAAGAAAAAGGGCGACAAAGCCGGCCCCGCAGCCTGATTTTGGGTTCGGTTTCTGTAGCCAATTCTGTAGCCAACCCGAAGGAATACTTGAGACCATATGGAAGCGTTACGGATATATGGAAAGCGAAAATTTCGAGCTGAATTCAATTGCTGCCTTATTTGTAAACAGCATGTCGGGAGTTCGAGTCTCCCCGTCGGCTCCAAATTGAATACGAATTAGCTCGGGCTGACGCCTCGTCGCCGCTCCGTACCACCAAAAGTACCACCAATTTTCGGAGGACCTCGGCATTGGGCGGCCGATTCCGCCGCGAAACAGGCTGCTGCAAATTTAGTTTTTGGCGTCTGCGAGTCATGCCGATCTTGGCCAAAAGCACGCTCCCGTTGACTAAACAGCGGCTCACCGATCGGAACGACCGGAGTGGGCGAGGTCGTCGCGGAACTTCGGCGAATCGCCGGCGGCCGCGCAAGCGGACTTCGACGGCGGCATTCCGCCGCAATGTGTTCCGTATCGTGCGGTAACAGCCGGCGCAATGCTCTTATCCGGAGATAACCTCATGTTCAAGGCCGATGTCGCTGCAATCGATTATCGGAGCTTCAGCGGGACCTCGCCTTGACTCAGCTGCCCACGGATCGGTCGCAGCCGCGAGGAGTAGCCAGGCCATCGATCGGACAACTTCCGCTAGCTCGCCGACCTCACTTGGTCATTTCTTTAGCAAAGTGAGCAGCGGCCTCGCCCATACCGTTTCCCGCCGGCCCGACCATGGCAAGGTTGATAAGCGCCTTTGCGAAAAGCAGCACCCAGCCATACGAAGGGACATCGTCCGCACGCTGCCGCTCGTGGCCGCTGGCAGCACCAGGCTGCAGACCGCGTGGCGAGCTCGGACCAGGTGCGACGAGACGAATACCGCGAACGCTACGCCCAGAAGGGACCTGACGCCTGCGGCTGGGGCCATGAGCGGACGGCACGGACGGTCAGCAGTCCCAGCGCGGCGAAGCCGCCTCCTACTTGTGCGCCGCAGGGAAGCGGCGGCTTTTTTCATTCCAAGGAACGCCGTCCTGCCAGGACCCTTCCAACCCGACCCCGATCCTCCGAAGTAGCTCGTCCAGGCGATCCATTCCCCAGACCGACGGATACAACCACAGGAGGGCATGGCGGTCCTTGTCGACAAGCACCAAAGCCATGTCTGGCGGGCCGGTGTCGCTCGTGATCGAACAACGGATGGCCCGGTCGGCCATCTCTACTGGGAACTCCCGGCGTGTGAGCAGCGTGACCATTCCAATGCGACCACTTTTCAGGTAAAGCCATGACGTCGCCAAATAGATTGCCATCATGAGGACAATGAGCAGCACGATGATCAGGATCGCACCCACCACCGTCGCCGCCGTCCCCGAAAGATTTCGCCCGCGGCCGTAGGCGACAGCCGAGAGGATGCCTATTACCATGAATCCTGCCGTACCGATGAAGAGCCGGCGAGTGGCTGCGACGCGATGAACGAGAGCCATCGCGAAGTCCTGTACCGACGGTCGCAGAAGTATCCGGAGGTGAGCCGACTCCCGCAGGCTCATGCGAAGCAGGGCCTGCTCGGGTGACGACCAAGGACGATGGCGCGCGTACGTTTTGGCGGTTTCAGCGCAGGATCGCGGCGGCAACCGGAAGAAACACCAACACCTGCAGGGCGACGTCAAGATCATTGGGTTGGGTGAGCCAGCGCCAGCGTCTTTCCAGAGGCGCGACCAACCGCTGGGAGGGGATTCGCAGCAGCACGCAGGCCACGAATCTCACCACTTGAAATCCCATGCCCAGGACGGCAAAGGCCGCAATCATGGCTCCCAGAAAGAACGCCGGATTTCTCGACCCTGTGCCGAAGAGGGCGTGAACCACGAAGCCCATTGCCACCATGATAACGAGCCCGATCACCGCGAGTGTCGCCCAGGCATAGACGAGTAGGCCGGCCTGGTCGGCCCGCTCGTTGAGCCAGTCGAATTTCAAGTCGGGAGCCTTCTTTCCGCGCACCTCGTACTCGACCAAGTCAAAGAAACGCCCGGCTACAGCGAGCAAGCGCGTCGTTATCAGCGTCGGCAACGTCTATTACCCTACCGAACACCCGCCGATGCCCGGCCATAAGCCGAGGAATTCGATGACCCATTGTTTTGACGACACGCTGAGAGTTAGGCGGGTTCGGAACTAGCGCGCCTCCGTACCACCAAAATACCACCAGACTCGTGATCACTAGTCGGCATTTGTCGATACTTATTGGCACGCAGCTTCCGGCGGCTGAATACAAAACGGCACTTGTTGACACGAGGCGACACCCAGCGGACGGTCTAAATCCTGATTTGTAAACAGCGGGTCGCGGGTTCGAATCCCGTCGTCGGCTCCAGATTTTGTGTAGTAGTTCGGCTGAGGTGTCCCATTGGGCCTTCGGCTGATGCGTCCCACGCCTTCGGGTGATCT
>Ga0102924_1003762_pt1 | contig 15763 bp, 17 predicted proteins | sample PaiPotPPM11metaG_FD_80116 | JGI IMG/M metagenome (GOLD analysis project Ga0102924, IMG submission 80116) | Iron sulfur acid spring bacterial and archeal communities from Banff, Canada, to study Microbial Dark Matter (Phase II) - Paint Pots PPM... ... | reverse complement strand
GGGGTTAATAGAGTAGTTCATAACAACAACGCGGCATGGCGCGCGCCATGCCGCGTTGTTGTTATGAACTACTCTATTAACCCCGCCTTCCGCGCTATCGCCAGCTTGCGCCACTCGACGCGCAGGACGGCGGCATCGATCATCTGATCGTCGAGGATGATGGCGCCGAGGCCGCCCTGGACGTCGGCCTGTTCGTAGGCGTCGATGATGCGCTTCGCCCTGGCGATCTCCTCCGGCGAGGGCGTGAAGACCTCGTGGATCACCTCGATCTGCGATGGATGAATGGCCCATTTGCCGTCAAAGCCCATGCGCAGGCCCATCTGCGCGTCGCGGCGGCAGGCGTCGAGGTCGCGGATCGCCAGCGTCACGCCATCGACGACGCTGATACCGGCGGCGCGCGCGGCGGTGATGCATTTCGCCTTCGCGTAGTTGTAGTAGAAAAATTGCTCCGCGCCCAACTCTTGCGCGCCGATATCACCGGCAAAGTCCACCAGCCCGAAGATCAGCCCGCCCACGCGCGGCGTGCATTTCGCGATCTGCTCCGCGTGCAGCACGGCGTCGGCGGACTCGATCAAGATTTCGAGCTTGATGCGTCCAATCTCGTAGCCCATGTTCTCTTCGATCTGTGTCAGGAAACGATCGACGAACAGCACATCCTCCGGCCCGTAACATTTGGGAATGACGACGACATCGATGTTGTTGCCCGCCGCCTCGATCACCTCGATCAGGTCGCGATAAAAGAATTTCGTGCGGATATTGTTGGGGCGAAAGGCGCGAATTTTGCCGCCGAAGTCGAGCGTGTTGAAAGCGGCGATGACGGTCTGCCGCGCCTCGACCTTCTGTGAGACGGCGCAGGCGTCCTCGAGGTCGCACATGACCTGGTCGGCGTTGGAGGCTGCCGCTTTTGCCATCATCTTCAGGCTGTGTCCCGGCACGGTCAATTCGCTGCGGCGCACGATGAAATCGCGCGCCATCACCATCTGCGCTTTCGGGGGAAGCATGTTGCCGCTATCCATCGCTACACCTCAGTTCCTTTGCGCGCCCTGGAGATCTGTTCCTCCCACGCTTGCTGCCGCGCCTCGTCGTGCGCTTTCGTTGGTACAAGTACGCGCCGCTTGAACGAGAGGATGCGCTCGCCGCGCTGGTTGTAGGCGATAGTTTCGACGGTGACAACACCGCGATCGGACTTGCTCTGCGAAAGTCGTTTGTCCAGCACCGTCGTCTCGGCGTAGATGGTATCGCCGTGAAAGGTCGGCGCGAGATGTTTGACCGACTCGAATTCCAGGTTGGCGATGGCCTTGCCGCTCACATCCGGCACGGACATGCCCAGCGCGATGCTGAAGATGAGCGGCCCCGCGACGAGACGCTGTTTGTGCTGCGTCTGCTGCGCGTAATTCTCGTCGATGTGCAGCGGGTTGTGGTTCATGGTCAGCATACAGAACAGCGTGTCGTCGTATTCCGTGATGGTGCGTCCCGGCCAGTGCTTGTAGACGTCACCAATAGTAAACTCCTCAAAACAGCGCCCAAATTGCATGGTATCACTCCTGTTTTTTTCTCATGATATCATATACGATTGGCCTGCCATCGAATCCGGTTGAACCGTGTAGCGGCGCAATTGATTGCGCCAGGGTCGGACGCGATAAATCGGGTCCCTACAGGCATTATCGTCATTATTCAACCGGGTTTGATATGACACGCTGGTATGCCGCAAAGTCCGGGATGATTAGACACATTTTCGTTGTTATGATATACTGAGTGCGATAAATTAAGGGTTCTGGCGCAATCGCTGCGCTGTAGCGACAGAGCCGAACGATAGAAAGAAAGGGGTTTCGTACCGATGCCAAAGAAGGGTGAACTTTCAAAGACCGCGCGCGCCTCGATGGCGAACCGCGAAGAGATCAACCACATGACCGGTCGCGTGTGCGCGAAGTGCGGCGAGCCGATTATGCTCAAAGAGCTGCAGCCAGTGAAGGTGGTTGGCAGGGGCATGGTCTATTATCACAAAACACACTATAGCATGCAGTAATGGTGGTTGGGGCGCAATTCTTTGCGCCCTGATGCCTCCAATATCTGTTCTATCTCGCCATCTCTTCTTCTTGGGTCAATGCTATCCTATTTCATTTTGAATCAGTGCGAGATTCTGAGGAGAGGGTTTATATGACGTTTTGGAAGAGATTTCGAGTCTTGTTTGTGCGCGGGCTGCTTCTGCGCTGTCCGGTATGCGGCGAAGGAAAGCTGTTTCGCGGCTTTTTCAAGATGTATGACGATTGCCCCGTTTGCCACTTCCACTTTGAGCGGGAGCCGGGCTATTATACTGGCGCGATTGCCGTGAACCTGGTCGTTGCCGAATTGATCATTGCCGCGGTTACGTTTCCACTGGCTATGGATCAAAACATTCCGTTTATCCCGCTCATTGTCTGGGGCATGACGATGCCCTTCCTCTTACCTGTCATCTTTTTCCGCCACGCGAAGAGCTTGTGGATGACGATTGAGCATCTGTTTCATCCGGTAAGTAATGAGCGCGTCTTTTTCCCGAAATGATACTGTTTCTGCCATTTTTAACAGGGCAATTTAACAGTCGTGCCTGCGGCGCTTAACTGGCGTTCAGGCGGGTTTTTCGCGGGCTTCGTCCGCGAAAAACCCGCCTGAACGCCACAAACGAGGTCCGCTTGACTAATGTTGGGCTATATGTTATGAATAGAGTGGGGGTTAACTCTAGCTCAATCAAAACCGTACTGATACCAAATCCGCTAATGGAGCTGCGCAATTCATTGCGCCAGTACTAAGGGCTTCATCGAAACTGACTGGCGCAATAAATTGCGCAGCTACCCTGCTGGATTTGATATGGTTGCTTCTTCTGCAATCAGCAGAGGAGCCTTATGAGCAAGAAAAGAACCACAAGAGTGCCAACACATTGATCCCTGGATTGAAACAGTTCGTTCAAAGGAGAAACGCAACATGCCTGTCTTCTCAAGCCTGAACTGGCGAATGCGCGTGTCATTCGCCGTTGTTCTGGCGCTTCTGCTCACCCTTACCGTAACGTCTCTGACCTTTGCGTCGGGAGGCGTCCCGCTTGTCAAACTGAGCAACGATCCGTATACCAACTCGTCGAGCCAGCACAAGACGCAAGTTGAGCCGGATGTCTTTTCGTATGGCTCAACTATTGTCGCGGTCGTGCAGTCCGGTCGTTTCCCTGATGGCGGCTCTTCCAACATCGGTTGGGCCACCTCCAGCAATAGCGGCGCGAGCTGGACACATGGCTTCTTGCCCGGCACGACAGCCTATTCAAAGCCAAAGGGAAAGTATACCGCTATCAGCGATCCCGCTGTTGCTTACGATGCTGCTCATAGCACCTGGATTATTTCTTCGCTGGCGCTTCTTGGGAATGGCCCCAGTTCCTATGGCGCGGCTGTTCTCGTCAGCCAGTCTACCAATGGCGGCACAACCTGGAGCAAACCCGTCACCGTCGCCACCACCAACGGCTTCTATGACAAGGACTGGATCACTTGCGATGTCACGTCCAGCAGCACTTACTACGGCCATTGCTATGTCGAGTGGGACGATGCCGCCAACGGCAACAACATGTTGATGAGTACATCCAGTAACGGCGGCAACTCCTGGGGATCACCAGTGCATCCCTCCGGCGCGAATGGCCTGGGCGGCCAACCTGTCGTGCAGCCCAACGGCACGGTGATTGTTCCTTTCGAGTCGCTTTCCGGCACGATCGCATCTTACAAATCCACCAATGGCGGCTCAAGCTGGGGTTCTGTTACCAACATCGCCAGCATCCAGGAGGCTAACGATCCGGGCGGTATTCGCGCCGGCCCGTTGCCCTCCGCCCAGGTCGATGGCGCTGGCAATGTCTACGTGGTCTGGTCGGATTGCCGCTTCGAAAGCGGCTGTAGCGCCAACGACATCGTCATGAGTACGTCCGCTAATGGTACGACGTGGTCGTCCGTCGTGCGTATTCCGATTGACGCGGTGGGCAGCGGCGTTGATCATCTTCTGCCGGGCATTGGCGTTGACCGGTCAACCTCCGGCAGCAGCGCGCACCTGGCCCTGGTGTACTACTACTATCCATCGACGAACTGCTCGTCTTCGACCTGCAAACTCTATGTCGGATTTGTTTCCTCGACCAACGGCGGTTCCACCTGGTCCGCCGGTACGCAGTTGGCGGGGCCGATGAAGACGACCTGGCTGGCGAATACCGATCAGGGATATATGGTTGGCGACTACATGGCTGCCGCCATTTCCAATGGCAAGGCCTTCCCGGTCTTTGCCGTGGCGACAGCTAACAAAGGCAGTAAGTTCAATGAGTCGCTGTACTCGGTCTCCGGCGGCTTAGCGGTCTCCGGCGGAACGAATGCCGTGTCAAATAAGGTACTCACGCATGCACCATCTGATGGCGGCAGAGTCCGTGTTGCCGTGACGGCGTTCTAGTTCGTGGCGTTGAGTTCCGAGGCGACCCACACGGGCTGCCCTGGCACTTAACAGGAGTTCAGATGGTTTTTTCGCGGGCAAAGCCCGCGAAAAAACCATCTGAACTCAACAACAGGAGCCCCCTTGCGGGCCTGTATGAGAGAAAAAAGACGTTTAAATGGCCCTGGCTGAAAGGCCGATGCGCTCGTTTGGGGATTGAGACATTGAGACACTACCGCTCCAAAATATCACGATACGCCTGCAAGAAGAGCTTTCTTGCTTCCTGATCGCTGACATAATCCTGGAGCATACCTTGCCACCGCCGCGCCCTCGCGATGAACGTATTAAACTCTTTGGTATTGCCGCGCGCTTTCTTCGCATACATGAGGCATTCGCGCATGGACTCGCAAATATTCTGTACAGCTTTTTCAGAGTTCATGGCTTTTTGCCGTTGAATCTCTCGCCTGCTCAGCCTGGAGCAGCAGCACGGCAGCCTGCTGATCGCCCACCATTTCGCGCAGTTCCTGGAAGCAGATTCCCACGTTCTCCATGCGCGCGTTGATGAAATCGTGGCTGCCCGTTACCGCGAAGCCATTCATCGCGCGATCCGCCGCCTCGTATTCCAGGTCAATCTGTCGCATCAGCCGCGCGACCTCGCTCTTGCATGTGTCCTCGTTCATCCTGTGACCTTTCTTTGCCTTTCTTTCAGAAAAGAAATAACCATCGTTGCAGGTTGTGCTACAATATTGCAGCAGGTTCAACCGTTATAGTACCTGGGAAAGCTGGGATTACCCTATCCGGCGTGGGAGAAAACGGACAAGTTCAGGGGATGCAAAACACCCATTGCGCAAGTTGGGAAATTGCAGACAAATAGGGAGAATTACAACCTGTTACCTGGGAAATTTGGGAAAAGGCATCTTTTTTGGGAAATATGGAACAGATCAGAGCGATGTAAATGATTTTGGCGATAGAAACCAGGGAATGTGCAGCATGAAGAATTTCGGATTGTTTCTTGCTAACTTACGCGGCAGCGCCGGACTCTCGCTAGAGGATTTAGCCAGGCTCGTGAATGCCAGTAGAAGCGCGATATCACGCCTGGAAAACAACGAAGTTCCGCGCCCGTTCAAGGGGTCCGCACGCAGTCTCGCGATTGTCCTGGCCGAGATTCTGTGTACTTCCGAGAGGGATATCCAACGATACCTTGATCTCTCGGAAATTGATCCCGCTTTGCTCACAGAATCCGAAGAAATGCAACTCGGTTTAGCCAGTCCCGTCAAACCCGGTTCTCCGAACGAAGCGGCGGCGCTGGAACACCGGCAACAAATTTATCAATCACTTCTGACAAATCTTGAAGCAGGAGAGACAAGGCTGGGCTTCCGTCGCTCACCGTCGATCCTGAAACTGAAAATTCAGGAGTACAAGGATACCTTACAGGAAATACAAAGAAGGCTGGATAGACTCTGCAATCGGCAGGATGCGACAGAGTCTGACACTACTCAACTGGCCCGGCCATACTTTGCCGATTCTCTGGAAGGAAAACTCGTGGTAGGAAATAGATATGGCGAAAATTTGGATACAGCTAGTATTTCTTCCGATCTCTATTCGCTAGCATCAGTCAATGCCAACTGGTTGATGGAACTTGCTGATGTCGAACGTTTCGCCGCCGATGATTGTATTCTGCTCACCAACAGCAGAGATTTCGTAGGATGGAGCCGCGACGAAATCAAGACGACGATACTAAGCAGGTCGCTTCCTATTCCAGACGATCTGGCTGAACTCCAGGAGAAGAAGCTGTCCGCGATTAAAGACGACTATAACAACTCATCGCACTATCGATTAGCTTCACATACGCCCTCGTTCATTGATCTCAAACGTCTGGAAGTGACGCTTGCTCCTTTGAGTTTTTTTGACTACTACAGCCTGACGTTGTTTTTTGACGAGCCGTTATTGACCGCGCTCGACGGCTCAAAAGTCTCGATTCGTCAAAAATACGGTCACACCGCGCTTACCTACAGTTCGACAGATCGGGGTATGTCTCTTATCCCTACGCCGATCAGCATTCAATGTATCGTTGTCACCAAAGATCAGTACATCTTCCTGATGCGACGTTCTTCCTTTGTGGCGTTCTACCCCGAACATTGGTCTGCCTCTTTTGAAGAAACGATGAACGCGCCTGGAAAGGATCGCAGGGGCGATTCGATCGACTCTGGTGATGCCGATTTCTTTGCGGGCGCGCTGCGGGGGCTGGAAGAGGAATTCGCGATACCGGCGAATGCGGTGGAAGACATCAAGGTGCTTTCCTTAAATGTCGAGTACCTGACGCTCTCGCTGGATGTTTTCACCGTGATCAGGCTCGGCCTGAGCGCCGAGGAGATCAGGCAGCGCTGGCTGCTGAAGGCGTGGAATAGAGACGAGGCGTCCAGGTTCGCGCTGCTCTCTGCCGATCTCGACGCGGTGGTGGATAGGCTGTTCAGCAGGACGATGTGGCATCCCACCTCGCGAATGCGCCTTATTCAGTTCCTCTTTCATATCTATGGCATCGACGAGGTGGCGCGGGCGATCAAAGAGAAAAGAGACTCGTAAGGCCGATTTATCGCGCCCATGCCGATTCAGGCGCAATCAATTGCGCCGCTACATCGAGGTGATACATGACAGATGCTCATAGTATAAAGCAACGACAGGCCGACGTGGTGATCGTCGGCGCGGGGCTGGCCGGACTCGCGGCGGCGCGCGCACTGGCGGCGGCAGGCGTGGACGCGGTTGTGCTGGAGGCGCGCGCGCGCGTGGGCGGGCGCGTCTATACTCGACCTGCCAGCGATGGCACGCTGCTCGACCTGGGAGGGCAGTGGATCGGGCCGACGCAGCAGCGTCTGGCCGCGCTGGCGGAAGCGGTCGGCGCGGCGACGTTTCCCACCTATGTCGATGGTCTGAACATCGAATACCGCGACGGGCAGCGCGCAACCTACGCGGACGCAATCCCCATGAACGATCCCATCGCCGCGCTGGAGACCGTTGAAACCTTGCTCGAACTCAACCTCATGGCGCAAGATGTGCCGCTCGCTGCGCCCTGGACGGCTGATCGCGCCGCCGAGTGGGACGCGCAGACGGTGGCAAGCTGGATGGAGGCGCATGTCTCTTCGGCGATCGCCCGCATGTGGCTGACGCTGGGCGTGCAGGCCGTCTTTGCGGCGGAGCCGCGCGATCTCTCGCTGCTGCACTTCCTCTTTTATGTGCATTCCGGCGGCAGCCTCAACGAGCTGCTAAGTGTGACGAGCGGCGCGCAGGAGCGGCGTTTCCAGCAGGGCGCGCAGAGCATTGCTGACAGGATGGCCGCGGAACTCGGCGAGCGCATCATCCTGAACGCGCCGGTGCATACTATTTCACAGAATGATCGGAGCGTGCGCGTTGAGAGCGATAGCGTCACGGTGATGGGCCAACGCGCCATCATCGCCATCCCGCCCACCCTGGCCGGACGGCTGCGCTATCGTCCTGCATTGCCCGCGCATCGCGATCAATTGACGCAGCGCGTGCCGATGGGGACGGTGATCAAGGTTCACTGTCTCTACGCGGCGCCGTTCTGGCGCGACGACGGCCTGTCCGGCCAGGTCGCCAGCGACTCCGGCATCGTGCGCGTCACGTTTGATAATTCGCCGGAAAGCGGCAGGCCCGGCGTGCTGCTCAGCTTCATCGAGGGTGACGAGGGCCGCGTCTGGGGGCGCAGGAGTGTAGACGAACGCCGCGCCGCCGTGCTAGAATGCCTTGTGCGCTATTTCGGCGACAAAGCTGGAGCGCCGTTTGAGTACGTCGAGCAGAACTGGGCCGAAGAAGAATACACGCGCGGTTGCTATGCCGGCTATTTGCCGCCGGGTGTGCTGAGCATGTATGGCGACGCGCTGCGTGCGCCAATTGGTCGCTTGCATTGGGCTGGTACGGAGACCGCGACTGTGTGGAACGGCTATATGGACGGCGCTGTGCAATCAGGCGAGCGCGCCGCCGCCGAAGTTCTGGCCTGTGGTTTGTAAATCACATGTGTATTTGGTTTGTCAGGAGAATTGGCTATGGCAACGCGGGAAGAATTGCGCGAGGCGCTGGACGATTATATCTCCCAGGCAAGCAAAAGCGAGCGCGTCACGCGCTCGCTGCGCAACTGGAATTGTGTGATCTATATCGAAGCCACCGACATCGACGCCGGTTTCACCATGACCATCAATAATGGTACAACTACTGTCATCAACGGCGCGCAAAGCTCCGCCGACCTGATCGTGCGCGGCAGCAGCGAAGACCTGGCCGACATCTTCTGGTGCGACGCCAACCCGGCCTCCAACTACATGCAAGGCGCGATCACCATCCAGGGATCATCAGAAGACGTAATGCGCCTCGACTCGATGTCGCTGATAATCTACCTGGAAGTGACGAAGTGATAGCAAATCCGGTGAAACCGTGTAGCAGCGCAATGCATTGCGCTGCTACACGGTTTCACCGGATTTGCTATGAGCTACTAGCGAGACTATCTCAATGGTGCAGAAGCGGCGGCAGGACTGGTTTGTGCTGCACACTATGCACATTTGCAGCGCCAACCGCGTTAAGCTGGATTGCAGTGATCGATGCATTGTAAGAATAGGTACTCGCGCTATTGCTGTATCCAAGACAGAGGAGTTCGATCTGATCGCCGGCGTTAATAGCGACGGTGTCGGTGATAGAAATGGGTGCGTACTGCAGATTGCTCACCGGCCCAATACTGCCGAACAAATGCCCCTGGTAACCACCAACTGAACCGACAAGGCATGTAACAGTATCGCCCTGAGCAACAACTGCCATCTCTGTCGCGTTGACAATGTAGTTGCCCGTTGCCGCAACGGGAGCCGTGACCACAACGGCAGTGAAATTCCCATTATTACTGAAATTGACTTGACCATATGCTTTGAAGTAGCCCTGAGAGACTCCCGCGGGTCCCTGTGGCCCTGTCGGTCCCTGCGGTCCCGTCGGTCCTTGTGATCCCGTCGGTCCTTGCGGTCCCGTTGGTCCTTGTGGCCCCTGCTGATTCCAGTGAATCTTGTGGTAGCCGGTCTGGCAGGTGGTATTATTACTGACAATGGTGATCGCGCCAGTTGTGTTGTTGACGCAGGCATAATACGTGGTGGATGGTGAAGCGTTCGGCGTATCATTGGGGAACGCCGCGGCAGTCAGAACCACTACCAACGCAAACAGAGCGAGAACGCACAAGGCACGGGCTTTGCCCCCTTTGAACGGGGCAGAAGCGAAGATACTTTGAAACCAGTTCATAATCAGGTATCCTTTCTTGAAACTGAATGTTGTCAATACTTTCCTCCGGTAGCTACGTCCACCGAATTTCTATTACAAGTATGCAGCATCCAGTTTCTGAAAATAAGATCATGTACTGGTCATCTACTAGTCTTTTTTGTTTCTCGTCAGTTGCCATTGTCAGACATATTATATCAAATCCGGTAGAACACTGACGATAACGCCTGTAGCGGGGCAATTCATTGCGCCAGTCGCCTCGGAAGAAGCCCTGATACTGGCGCAATGAATTGCCCCGCTACACGGTCCCAACGGATTTGGTATTAGCAATACGCGGTCAGCGGGTCGCCATAATAGAGTCCTTCGGCGCCTATCGTCCACACCTGGCTGGAACCGGGAACCCCTGTAACAGCGTTGAGGATATTATAGTTGTTCGACCCAGGATTGGGGCTGCTGGTAATGCGCCAGTTCGTGCCGTCCCAGTGTTCGATCAGCGTTTGTTCTGGGGCTAATCTTCCCTGATCCTCGGTGTAGCCAACGGCCCAGATGTTGGTGGCGCTGAGCGCCGCGACTTGCGAGAGGGAATTTTTCACTTTGTTAACGCTGGGGCTGGAGACGACGCTCCACTGTGTGCCGTCCCAGTGTTCGACGAGCGTTTTGTCCCCGCTTTTATGGCGGTTATAATAATCGCCAACGGCCCAGATATCGTTGGCCGAGACGGCGCTAACGCTGCTGAGATCATTATAGCCTGCTCCGGGGTTGGGGCTGGAGATGACGCTCCACTGCGTGCCGTCCCAATGCTCAACCAGGCTCAAAGCAGCGCCGGTGCCGCTAAACGAACCGCCGACAGCCCAGACATCAGTGCTGGAAAGAGCAACTACCGAATTCAGATAGTTTCCACCAGACTGCGGATTGGGCGTAGAGACCATATTCCACTGCTTGCCGTCCCAATGCGCGGCCAGCGTGTAGTTGGTGAAACCGTTATTGTAATACGTGCCGACAGCCCAGATATCGTTCGCGGAAACCACGGACACGCTTGAAAGGCCACCGCCCTCCTGTGAGGGTACCGGACCTGGCATAACATACCATTTTGTGCCATTCCAATGCTCAATCAGCACCTTGTACTGGAAAGGACTACCGATTACCGCGCTACCGACGGCCCAGACATCATTGGTGGAGACTGCCGCAGCGCCGCCGAGGCTGTTATCGTTTTTTCCGATACTGGGGCTGGGGATGATGCTCCACTGCGAGCCATTCCAGTTTTCGATCAAGGTTTTGGTAGCTCCACCGGAGCCGGTAGAGAGATATTCTCCCACGCTCCAGATATCGCTCTTGGAAAGAGCCGCCATGCTATAGAGGTGCGTGCCTTGTCCCGCGGTTGGAGCGGAGACGACCTGCCACGAGCAGGAAGATTTGGCCGACGCGGCCTTTGCGCCTGGTGTCCTGGCCGCGAAGACGGCGAGCAAGACAAGGATCAAACAAGGAATCGCGATCAAAAGCGCGTAACGTTTGATTTTCATAGTTCCCCCCTGTTGTTTAGATAGACGTTTGTTGTAGATAAAAGGATAGTCTGGCGGCAATGATGGTTGAGGCGAATCCCATCTTTAGCAAGTATACAAATAACAGAGGAGAGATTCAAGAGTCAAGTACTTTTGCGCCCGCGGCGTTTTATTTATAGGAGTTCAGGCGGTTTTTTCACGGGCAACGCCCGTGAAAAAACCGCCTGAACTCCACAACAGGGGTCTGCTTGCGCGTGTATGGTGGTACAATAGAAGCAAGCGATCTGAACATTCTTTCATGCCAACAGAAAGGTTCATTATGACAACCTCAGCCACATTTCCTGTCTTCGATGGTCACAATGACGTTTTGCTCAACCTGTATTTGCCGGAACGCGGCGAGGGGCGCTCATTTTTTGTAGAGAGCGAGAAGGGGCATCTCGATCTGCCGCGCGCGCGTAAGGGCGGCTTCGGCGGCGGTTTCTTCGCCATCTTTGTGCCGCCAGAAGTGCGACTTCCCTGGCAAGCCACGTTTACCAAAACTGAAGATGGCTACGAGATGCAACTGGCGTCCGCTATCGATCCCGTTTATGCTCAGCAAACAGCGATCAAGATGATGGCGCTGCTCTTCCGCCTGGAAGCGGAGTCACAGGGTCAGCTCAAAGTGGTACGCAGCGCGACGGAGATCGAAAACTGCCTGCACGAGGGCGTTCTCGCGGCGATCTTACATTTCGAGGGCGCGGAAGCCATCGATGCCGACCTGGACGCGCTGGAAGTGTTCTATCAAGCTGGCCTGCGCTCGCTCGGTATCGTCTGGAGCCGTCCCAACATCTTCGGGCATGGCGTGCCGTTTGGCTATCCGCGCTCGCCCGACACCGGCCCCGGCCTGACCGACGCGGGCAAACGTCTCGTCAAAGCCTGCAATCGCCTGGGCATCATGATCGACCTCTCGCATCTCAACGAGCAGGGCTTCTGGGATGTCGCCGCTCTCTCCGACAGGCCGCTTGTCGCCACGCACTCCAACGTTCACGCGCTTACCCCCTCGACGCGCAACCTGCTCGACAAGCAACTCGACGCGATCAAAGAATCGGACGGCATGGTGGGACTGAATTTCGGCGTGAGCGTTCTGCGTGCGGACGGCGATGACAACGCCGATACGCCGCTTGATATGATGGTGCGCCACATCGACTACCTGGTCGAGCGCCTGGGCCTCGATCACGTCGGCTTCGGCTCGGACTTCGACGGCACTGGGATCTCACAATATATCAAGGACGTCTCCGGCCTGCCCAACCTCATCAGCGCCCTACGCGCTCACGGCTACGACGACGCTGCGCTGCGCAAACTGACGCACGAAAACCGGATACGGGTGCTGGAGAAGATGTGGCAGCAGGAAACGCCGTAGGGGCATGGGCTTGCCCCGCCCTGGTAAATGATGTCCGGCAATTGGGCGGGGCAAGCCCACGCCCCTACGGCATCCAACCAATTTCCCTCCCAAAAGATGGAGAGCCAGTGAAATTTAAGCCTTGACTTAATTAAGTCGATGGTTTATAATTAAGTCATGGATATGTTTGTGGCGCTTGCCGATCCGACCAGACGGACCATTTTAGAACTCCTCGCCGCCAACGGTGAGTTATCGGCGACTGCTCTCTACGAACACTTTCCGGTCAGCCCACAAGCGGTCTCACAACATCTCAAAGTCTTGCGTGAGGCGCACTTAGTAGAGATGGAGAAACGTGCGCAAAAGCGCTTGTACCGCCTCAATCCGCAGGCGCTGTCTCAATTCGAAGCATGGGTTCAGCAAATGCAACAGATGTATGAAGATCGCTTTTCCTCATTAGATGCTGTCCTCGAAAGTGAAAAACAGAAGCTCGTGAAGGCCGAGCAAGAAAGCGGATGAGACTATATGAACAAACACAGGGAGGATACCATGAGAAAAGTCATTCTCTACATGACCATGACCTTTGACGGCTTCTTTGCCGGGCCGCACGGTGAGCTGGACTGGATGTCACAGGCGCCAGATCAGGAACTCAACGATGATATTGTTGCCTTATTTCAAGGCATTGATCGGGGTTTTATTGGCTATCCGACGGCATCAGGGATGATCCCATACTGGTTAAACGTCGCGAAAAACCCTGCGGCCTCACAGGAAGAACGTGCCATTGCGCAGGCAGTGAACACATTGCACCCTTTCATCATCTCGCGCCAGGAAGAAACACTTGAGTGGGAGAATACAGAGCTACTCGTGGTGAAGAGTGATCTTGATCTGGTTGAAGCAGTGAAAAAGATCAAGCAGCAGCCCGGCAAAGACCTGGGAGTCCCTGGCGGCATCCGCACGGCCCAAACGTTTGTGCGGCTGGGTTTAATTGACGAGTACGTGCTGATGGTGCATCCGGTTGCCATCGGCAGTGGGCAGCGCGTGTTCACGGACAGAGTGACCCTGGAGTTGGTAAGCACGAAGACGTACCATTCTGGGGTGATGCGCATTTGTTATCGGCCAAGCTAAGCAAAGGAGATGAAGATACATGACACAGCATCATCAAACAACCATTACTGCCGAGCCAGGGAAACAAGAAATTGTCATCACGCGCGAATTCGATGCGCCGCGCGAACTCGTGTTCAAAGCATTCACCGATCCACAACTGGTTCCACAATGGTGGGGACCCAGACACCTTTCAACCGAAGTTGACAAGATGGACGTGAGACCGGGTGGTCAATGGCGCTTTATCAATCGAGACACCGAGGGAAACGCCTACGCGTTTCACGGCGTGTATCACGAAGTCCTTGCACCTGAGCGAGTTATTGATACCTTTGAGTTTGAAGGGTTGCCGGAAACAGGACATGTGACCCTGGAGACGCTGAAACTTGAGACATTGCCTGGAGGAAGAACCAGGTTAACTACTCAATCTGTTTTCCAGTCAGTCGCTGACCGCGATGGCATGCTCCAGAGTGGCATGGAAACAGGCGTCAATGATACCTATGATCGCCTGTCAGAACTGCTGAAAAAGATGTAATATCAAATGTGGCGAAACCGTGTAGCAGGGCAATTCATTGCGCCAGTAGGGACCCGATTTATCGCGTCCAATCGCGCCCATGCCGATTCTGGCGCAATGAATTGCCCCGCTACACCGTGGTCGTGTTTTAATCCAGCACGTTCAGCGTGTTGGTGGCGTCGTCTACGTAGTAGACGCCGGCGTTGCCGGGGATGATGGCGAGGCCGAAGAGCGCGCCCGCGCCGGGAGGCGACCCCAATTTGTCGAGGAATTTGTTGGCGATCTGGAGGCCGCCGGGCGTCGTCTCAACGATCTTGCCGTTGTTGCCGTTGACGGTCAGGATGTCGCCGTTGGGGGCGATGGTCAGGCCGAGCGGATCGTTGATGGCTCCGTTGGCGGTGACGTCGTTGCCGGTATGGGCCGTGTCGTCGCGCGTCGCGGCCTGCGGAATGGCGGCGATGCGATTGCTCAGACTATCGGCGACGTAGAGCGTGCCATTGTTGAAACCCACACCTGTCGGGCCGATGACCAGCGCCGCCGGATCGGTGCGCTCCGAGAAGCCTGACCCGATCACGGTGGTCGAGAGTTTCGATGGCATACTTGATCCCTGCTCCGGCACGCTCAGTACCATACGCACGACCGTACCCTTGTGTACCAGTTGTCCGTTCCCGGCAACCGTGCCGTTGAGGACGTTGGTGAAGAAGAGGTCAGCGGTACTGCCGTTGTCGAGAACCGTCATATCCCACGGCCCGTTGATCACGCCTCCGGAGAACGTCTCGGCGGCCTGGCCCATGCTGTTCAGCACGATCAAACAACCGGCCTTCGCCGTGGCCGATGTGCCATCCTTCGTGGGTAGACTGCCGACGATCACCCAACCGCGCTGCAATACAGCGAGGGCCGTGGTGAGACCGACGCCGCCGGGACACGCGCCGGGCAGTTGCTTGGCGTTAATATGCGCGAACTGGCTTACCGAGCCGCCGGGAGTGACCTGCATAATCGTCGTGCCGGTTCCTTGCAGGTTAGAGCTGGCGTTGAAGTTGCTGATCAGCACGTTGCCCCGCGTAAGGTTGCCGACCGTTTGTGGGACAACAAATACGCCATAGGGATTGATGTCACCGTTTGACGGAACGGTCGAGGCCAGCGTGCTGAGATGATGGAACTGACCGATGTAGGAACCGCCGCCGGAGTTCTCGGACGCCTTTGCCCCCGCGGGCAGCGAAATGATGATTGCCAGGGCCGCCAGCAGGCAGGCAGGCGCGAGCAATCCCCAAAGGATACGTTTTTTCATGATGCTCCCTCCACTATTTGATTCAAATGAAATCGCGGGGTTTTGTGCAAGGAGGACTGTTTCCCCTGATGGGATATACGGTGGAGGTTACAGTAGATAATCGGTTCGACAAAAACGCGCCGCCAGCGGGCGGCGCGTTTTTGTCGAACCGATTATCTACTGTAATGCCTGCATAATCTTCTCCGGTGTGATGGGCAGGCTGCGGATGCGGATGCCCAGAGCGTCTTCGATGGCGTTGGCGATGGCGGGTCCCATGCAGTTCGTCGGCACTTCTCCGGCGGATTTCGCGCCGAAGGGGCCAGTATATTCGG
>Ga0102924_1003760_pt1 | contig 15765 bp, 12 predicted proteins | sample PaiPotPPM11metaG_FD_80116 | JGI IMG/M metagenome (GOLD analysis project Ga0102924, IMG submission 80116) | Iron sulfur acid spring bacterial and archeal communities from Banff, Canada, to study Microbial Dark Matter (Phase II) - Paint Pots PPM... ... | reverse complement strand
GAACTAGCCACGCTCTTAGGTGTCCACGTTCAGGATGTCTATCTCTGGCGGTACAGAGCATTAAAAGCTCTCCGCAGCAATCGCAAAGTGGTGGAAGCTCTACGGCTCTGGCTGCGGTAGCCATAGGCGCATGGGCCGTCATAGATGAGATGGGGGAAAGACATGCGTTGCGATGAGCTTTATCGCCTACTGAACATCTTCTGGCGGGAAGAAGAGAGAGAGAGAGCCTATAGCCTTATCTCTACTCACGTTCATACCTGCCCCACCTGCGCGCGCGGTCTCGTCCAGCTTTCCAAAACGTTCATCGCCATCGACGATCTGAGCTGCGAACAATGCCGCGCGCGTTTTCCCAACTACTACGAAGCAACCCATCCAGACTATCCTCTTGTGACCATGCCAGAAACCGCAATGGCCGAAGTCGCCCTCCACCTGGGTCACTGCGCCGCCTGTCGCGAGCAATACCTGGTGCTGGAACAGGTCTCGCTGCTGGAAGAAAATGATCTATAGCAAACAAAAAGGCCAGGATTGGACATCTCCAATCCTGGCCTTTTTGTTTGCTACTCTATATCCCTGGCGCGCGCCCGTTCGTTCTGCGTCAGGTATCGCTTACGCAGGCGAATATTTTGCGGCGTCACTTCGACCAGTTCATCATTATTGATGAAGTCGAGCGATTGCTCAAGGCTCATGATGATGGGAGGCGTCAAGCGCACCATGATGTCCGACGTGGAGGAGCGGATATTGGTTTTCTGCTTCTCTTTACAGACGTTGACCACCATATCCATCGGGCGCACATTCAACCCCACGATCATCCCCGCGTAAACGGGTGTTCCCGGCTCGATGAAGGTGTCCCCGCGCTGCTGCGCGTTGTTGAGGCCATAGGTCACGGCCACGCCCATCTCCGAGGCGATCAACGCGCCCATGCGCGTCGTGCCGATCTTGCCCATCCAGGGTTGATAGCCGATCAGCAGGCTGCTCATCGCGCCGTTGCCCTGCGTCAGCGTGAGAAAGGCATTGCGAAACCCGATCAGGCCGCGCGTCGGGATATGGTATTCCAGGCGCACATTGCCCGACCCATCGTTGGTCATGTTGGTCAATTGCGCTTTGCGTGCTGCCAGCGTCTCTGTCAGCACACCGATATAAGAATCCTTTGTATCGATCACAAGCTCTTCAATCGGCTCGAGAAGATGGCCGTTTTCCTCGCGGGTAATCACTTCCGGGCGCGACACCTGGAACTCATACCCTTCGCGGCGCATGGTCTCGATCAGCACCGAAAGGTGCAGTTCGCCGCGCCCGGAGACGATAAATTCGTCAGGCGTATTGCCATCCGCCACGCGCAGGCTCACGTTGGTTTCCAGTTCGCGGTACAGGCGCGCGCGCAGTTGGCGCGACGTGGGATACTTGCCCTCTCTACCCGCGAACGGGCTGGCATTCACGCCAAAGGTCATCTTCAGCGTCGGTTCCGTGATAGCGATGGTGGGCAGGGCTTCGGGCGTATCCACGTCAGCGATGGTCTCGCCGATGTTGGCGTTGGCGATGCCCGTCAGGGCTACGATGTCACCGGCCAGCGCTTCCGGCACCTCGACACGCTGCAGTCCCTTATAGGTAAGGACCAGATTAATCTTCTGGCGCGCGATCACTCCATCGCGGTTGATGTGCGCCACAAAGCTGTTGCTGGTGACGCGCCCGCGCACAATACGCCCGATGGCGTACTTCCCCTTGTAATCGTCATAGTCGAGGGCGGCTACCAGCATTTGCAGGGGCGCATTCGCGTCAACCACGGGAGCCGGGATGGTATTGATGATCGTTTCAAAAAGCGGCTCAAGGCTGACGCGCTCGTCGTCTGGATGATACATCGCCACGCCGTCGCGCCCAACGGCGTACAGCACGCTAAAATCGAGGTGCGCATCGGTCGTCGCCAGTTCAAGAAACAAATCCTGCGTCCACTCGTAGACCTGCTCGATACGCGCATCGCGGCGGTCGATCTTGTTGATCACCACGATAGGTTTGAGATTCAGTTCTAATGCCTTTTGCAGGACGAAGCGCGTCTGCGGCATAGGCCCTTCGACGGCGTCGATCAAGAGGATACAGCCATCGGCCATATTGAGTACGCGCTCGACCTCGCCGCCAAAATCGGCATGTCCTGGTGTATCAATAATGTTAATTTTGATACCATGATAGATGATAGCAGTATTCTTCGCCAGGATGGTGATGCCGCGCTCGCGCTCCTGGTCGTTGGAGTCCATAATCAAGTTGCCCACATCCTGATTTTCACGGAAGATGTGGCTCTGTTTGAGCAAACCATCCACCAGGGTGGTCTTCCCATGATCGACGTGGGCTATAATGGCAACATTGCGGATATCTTCCCGCCTCACTAACTGTTCTGTCCGGGTCATTGGATCTATTACCTGCATATTTTTTATGAATAACTCCCCAAAGGCATAAGAAAACCGGACGGCTAGAGTCGCCCGGCGAATTTACTGATTATTTACCGATGATCTCAAGCTACATTGTATCCCCTCCTGGCACTTACGTCAAGTTTTATGACATTTAGCTCAGCACGGCTCTTTCTGCCATAGTTGCAGTTCCTTTGCAATACTGGTTTTACATAATATACGTTTGAAGAGATTACAATAGCGATAACGAACCGGCCAGCAATCTGCTACAATAGTACCATGATTTCAGAACCACTTCGCGGTCGGAGGAATATCCATGCGTATCTTAGCCGCCGATGTCGGCACCGGCACACAGGACATCCTGCTCTTTGAGAGCGGCAAAACGATAGAGAACAATTTCAAGCTGGTCATGCCCTCGCCAACCGTCATCGTGGCCGAACGCATTAAACGCGCGACAGCACACGGGCAAGCAATTCTATTAACGGGCGTTACCATGGGCGGTGGTCCTTCACACTGGGCGGCGCGCGATCACGCGCTGGCCGGTTACGCGGTAGCCGTGACAGCGCAGGCCGGACGCACTTTTGACGACGACCTGACGCAGGTTGAAGGTATGGGCTTTGAGATTATCGAGGATGAAGAAGCAGCACGGCGCGCGCCGCGCCCGGACTGGCAACACATCGAGTTGCAGGATTTTGACGCGCAGGCCATCATTACCGCGCTGCGCGCTTTTGATCTCGATCCCTCGGTCGATGGGCTGGCTATCGCGGCCTTCGATCACGGAGCCGCGCCTCCAGGCATCAGCGACCGCCGCTTCCGCTTCGACTTCATCGAGCAGACCGTGCGCAGGCAGCCCGTTCCCAGCGCCTTCGCCTACCCCGCGCGCGATACTCCCGCCGAACTGACGCGCCTGCACTCCATTGCGCAGAGCAGCGCGCGCTACCTGCACCTGAGCGGTTCATCACCCAACGCCCCGCTATTGCTGATGGACACCGGCTCGGCAGCCGCCCTGGGCGCATTGGAAGACCCCCTTGTGAGAGCGCAGTCAGGCAGCATCCTCTGCAACATCGGCAACTTCCACACCCTCGCCTTCCACCTGGCGCAAGGGCAAATCGTGGGCATCTTCGAGCATCACACCGGAGAAATCGACCGCTTCCGCCTGGAACAGATGCTGCTCAAGCTGGCTCATGGCACACTCACCAATGCCGAAGTTTTCGATACCAGCGGACATGGAGCCTTAATTCTCGGCGATGGCATCCCCAACGGCGCGCCATTCCCCTTTCTGGCCGTGACAGGCCCCCGCCGCGAGATGCTGCGCGGCTCAACCCTCAACCCATACGAGGCCACCCCGCACGGCGATATGATGCTGGCGGGCTGTTTCGGCCTGCTGCGCGCCTTCGCCGATCGCTACCCGGCGCTGGCCGAAGGGATAGATGCAGCGCTGCTGTAGTTTTTACCTTCACGAGATCGTCACAAAATGAAACTAACCCCTTACAGGATTTCCGTTACTGAGAACATTTACTCCCGTTCTATTTGGAGTAAGAGAAATCATTACCCAATAGAGAAGGATGGCAGATGGACAGTTCAAACCAATCTAAAACAGTAAATCAAGCAAACGCTTCAGTTGAAACAACTCCGTTATCGTGGGGCAAATCTTATCTTATGTGCCCGCCCGATTACTTCGGAGTATTCTATGAGATCAATCCCTGGATGCATCAAGAGATCCGCCCCGATTTCGAGCTTGCTGTTGAACAGTGGCATAATCTTGTGGCAAACCTCCAGCAAGCGGGGGCCAAAGTCGAAATTATCGAGCCGGTGAAAGAACTGCCTGATATGGTCTTCGTTGCCAACGCGGGCCTCGTTGATGGTCAGCGCCTGCTGTTGAGCAGATTTCGCCATCCTGAGCGGCAGCCCGAATCGATCTACACCTCGCGCTGGTTCCAGGCTCGCGGCTGCGAAGTAGCAGAACTGGTTGGCGCAGGCGATGTGTCCTTTGAGGGTTGCGGCGATGCCTTCCCATTTGGTGGCAGCTTGCTGGCCGGATATGGATTCCGTTCTGACCTTGCCTCTCACGCTGTACTCTCGCGGCTGCTTGGAGTCCCGGTGCATTCGGTCAGGCTTGTCGATCCGCGTTTCTACCATCTGGACATCAGCTTTTCTCCGCTTGATAGCCGGCATGCCATCATTAACCCTGCTGCATGGGATCGCGCGGGTAACACACTTATCGAACAACTCGTGCCCGAACCGCTCGTACTCGAACTGGATGAGGCGCTTACCTTCTGCGCGAACTCCGTGGTTGTAGGCAAGGTGATCGTGATGCCGGCATGTCCTCCTCGTGTTGGTCGCATCCTCGAACGTTGGGGATACGACGTTTGCATCTCGCCGGTTAGCGAGTTTCTGAAGGCTGGAGGAGCCGTGCGCTGTTTGACTTTGCCGCTGGATATGACTATTTCGTTTGAGGCCTCATAGGGTCCTTTGAGACTCCCCGGTCGGGTCGCCCCAGAGCAGTCATAGTACCTTCACCGGGAACATCATGTTCGGGCCGCATCGGGTCTTGCGATACCCCCCGGTCAGGCAAACCTAACGTGGTCATAGTACCTTCACCCGGAACATGATGTTCAGGCTGCATGGGGTCTTGCGATACTCCCTGGTCGGACACGCCGAGAGGGGTCTTCGTTTTGATGATCTTGCGTTTGCCGCTTCTCATCATTGATGTCAACTTTGACATATCTTTCACTCCCTTGTTCTGGTCAAATGGACACCTGGCCTTTCCAGGATGCATCTTTGATCCATAACACTTTACCCGCCTTTTTGCAGAGTTATTACATCGTGTTACGATATAATTATAACAAAAAACAGATACATTGTCAAGCAGAAATATGTGAAGAACTCTGCTACATCCGCCACAAAGTTGTGGTATAATTAAAACACCATTAAAATAAAGCCACTCTTCTACATGAGCGGATACTCCCACGATTGCATGTGAGCAGTAGATTCATCCTCTGCCGTAACTCTGTGCGCATTGATGAATTCATAGAGAAAGGAAGTTTTTGTGATTCCTCCGAAAAAGGAACAGCCGGTCAACGTTCTTTATCTCGATTCGTGGAAAGACAATGCAGCTATTTATGTACGCATCTTCAACCTACTTCGACCTCACTGGAAACCGGCGCTTGGCGCGGTCTTCTGCCTGGGGTTTTCTACGGGCTTCGCGCTGCTCGTTCCCTGGCTGCTGGCCTGGGCCATCGATACGGGACTGCAACACGGGCAATTCGGCACGCTGCTCCTGGCGACCGGGGCGATTCTCTTAACCAGTTCACTGCGGGGGCTTTTCGCCTTCGGGCAGGGCTATCTATCACAGGCCGTTTCCAATTATGTCGCGTATGACCTGCGCAATATCCTGTATGACCACCTGCAAAACCTCAGCTTCTCGTTTCACGACGAATCGGAAACAGGTCAATTAATGTCGCGTTTGACCGTTGACATTGAGGCGGTGCGCAACTTCATCCCATTCGGGCTGCTGCGAGGAGTGGTTGCGCTTGTGACATTCGGCGCGATCAGCGCGATCCTCTTTCACCTCGACTGGCGGCTGGCGCTGGTGACAATGCTGTGCGTCCCCATCCTGCTCATCCTCTCCACACAGGTAAGTCGCCGTTTGCGCCCGCTGTGGCTTCGTGTGCAGAATGAAACGGGCGCGCTCGGCACCATTATGCAGGAGAACCTGAGCGGGATGCGCGTGGTGAAAGCCTTCGCGCGCGAAGCCTTCGCCATTTCCCAGTATGATGCGAAAAACCTGGAAGTGCGCGAACTCAATATGAGCGCCATGCGCCTGTCCGCCTGGAATCAGCCCTTGATGGTACTTGTCCTCAATATCATCACCGTGCTGGTCGTATGGGTGGGCGGCATCGCGGTAATCGGGCATCAACTCAGCCTGGGTGTGCTGGTAGCCGTCAGCCAGTATATGTTGCTGCTGGCAACTCCCGTGCGCACCTTCGGCTTCATGGTGACATGGTTTTTGCGCGGCCTCTCCGGCGGCATCCGTATCTTCAGCGTGCTGGATACGCCGCCCGCCATCGCTGACGCGCCCGGCGCGGTGAAATTGAAGCGCATCGAAGGACACGTGCAGTTTGAACATGTTTCCTTTGATTATGGCAATGGCCGCGAAGTGCTGCACGATATCAACATCGACGCGCAGCCGGGCCAGATTATCGCCATACTGGGCGCGACGGGCAGCGGCAAAAGCAGCATATTGCACCTTTTACCGCGCTTCTACGATGTAACAGAGGGGCGCGTCTGCATCGACGGCAGGGACGTGCGCGAGGTGACGCTCGCCTCGCTGCGGCGCAGCGTCGGACTCGTCTTGCAGGATGTTTTCCTCTTCAACGCGACCCTGCGTGATAATATCGCATTTGGTGTAGCGGGCGCGACCGAGGAGCAAATTATCGCGGCTGCGAAGGCCGCGCGCATCCACGAATTCGCCCTGGCCCTTCCAGATGGCTACGATACCTGGGTAGGCGAACGCGGCGTGACGCTCTCCGGCGGGCAGAAACAGCGCGTGGCTATCGCGCGTACCTTACTGCTGAATCCGCGCATCCTCATCCTCGACGACTCCACTTCGAGCGTTGACATGGAGACGGAGTATCTCATCCAGCAGGCCCTGGATGTGGTCATGCGCGGGCGCACAACCTTCGTGGTCGCCTCGCGCCTGTGTACTATCAAGAGCGCCGACCAGATTCTGGTGATCGAACAGGGCAGCATCGTCGAGCGCGGCACCCACGAGTCGCTGCTGGCGCAAGGCGGCGCGTATACCCGCCTGTACGATTTGCAGCTGCGCGAGCAGGAAGAGTTTGAAGAGCGCGTGATGGTTTCTACTTCCAGCACGGAAGAAAGGCAGGCATCATGAAAGCGGCTCTCAGCGCTCTACCTCCCGATCAAAAAGACCAGAGACAGCGCAAACAATGGCGCGAGAACAGCCTGGAAACTTCAGACGAGAATGTTGTAAAGAAATTTGACTGGCAACTCATTCGAAAATTCGGCCCGTACCTGGCCCGCTATAAAGGTTGGACCTTTGCCAGCATCGGGCTGCTGCTGCTCTATATAGTATTCAGCCTGGCTAACCCGTTCCTGATAGGCGTGGCTATCGACCAGTTCATCAGTCATGGTAACTTGAAAGGACTGGCCCTCATCAGCGTCGTGCTGATCGGAATAAATGTCCTGATGTGGCAGGCGCAATACTGGCAGGTATGGACGATGTCGTGGGCGGGACAGCAAATACTTTACCATCTGAGTACCGATATGTTCACGCACCTGCAGCAACTCTCGCTCGGTTTCTATGACCGCACGCAAATTGGCCGCGTTATGTCGAGGCTGCAAACCGATATCGATGTATTCGAGGGCATGTTAAGTTCAGGGCTGCTCTCCATGTTCGGTTCGCTCTTATCGCTGGTTGGCATCGTGATAGCCATGCTGGTGATGAACGTGCCGCTTGCCCTGCTCTCGCTCACCGTCTTGCCCATTATGTTTGTCATCACCGCTTTCTGGCAGAAGTCCGCCACGCGCTCATTCCGGCGCACGCGCGCGGCTATCTCGGTGGTCAATGCCACATTGCAGGAGAACATTTCCGGGATGCGCGTCATTCAAAGCCTGGTGCGCGAGGAACGCAACCGCGACGAGTTCGATGCATTGAACGCCTATAACCGCGACACCAATAACGAGGCCAGTCGCATCGCCGCGCTCATCCTGCCCCTTGTCGAGGTGGTAGCAGCCATGGCTATTGCTATCGCCATCCTGTACGGCGGCGTGCAGGTTTCGCGAGGAACGCTTACCGTCGGAGTGCTGGTGGCATTCACCCTTTATATCAACCGCTTCTTCGATCCTATTCGCGACATCAGCCAGCAGTACTCGCAATTGCAGCGCGCAGGCGTAGCGGCAGAACGCATCTTCCAGATTCTGGAAATGCCCGTTGATATTCTTGATAAGCCCGATGCGCAGGAGCTGCCCCAGATTCAGGGCGAAGTGGAGTTCCGCGACGTTACCTTCGGCTATAGCCGCGATCTGCCCGTGCTGCGCAATTTCAACCTACACATCCAGGCCGGTCAAACCGTCGCTATTGTGGGACCAACGGGCGCGGGCAAAAGCACCATCGCCGGGCTGCTGGCGCGCTTCTACGACATTCAAGAGGGAGCCGTGCTGATTGACGGTCATGATGTGCGCGACGTGACCCAGCGTTCGCTGCGCAGCCAGATCGGCGTCGTTTTGCAAGAACCCTTCTTATTCACCGGCACCATTCGCGACAACATCCGCTATGGTCGTCTGGCTGCCAGCAACGAGGAGATCGAGGATGCGGCACGCGCAGTCGGCGCGCACGACCTGATAACGCGCCTGCCCGGTGGCTACGATACGCCCATTCGCGAACGCGGGCGCAACCTCAGCGTGGGCCAGCGCCAGCTCATCTCGTTCGCGCGCGCGCTGCTGGCCGACCCGCGTATCCTCATCCTCGACGAGGCCACCGCCAATATCGACACCTTCACCGAACTGATCGTGCAGCAGGGCTTAAAGCGCCTGTTAGACGGGCGCACCGCCCTCGTCATCGCCCACCGCCTCTCAACCATCAAAGGCGCGGATAACATCGTCGTGCTGCAAGGGGGCCGCATCATCGAGCAGGGAACACACGCGCAGTTGTTACAAGCAAACGGCGCCTATGCCTCACTGTACGCAATGGGCTTCCGTCACGCCTCACTGGATGACGCTGATACTGTGGCGCATTAGAAGAATGTTTACTTCTTGGGACGGCGCAGGGGGATCGGCGCTTTTCTGATCCGTGATGGCGGCGTGAGAACTTCTGGTGGAGAGGATGAGAGGGTTTTTTTGGACTGGATACGCGAGACTTTTTCTTTAATCAGGGAAATTTGTGAGTGGACTGCCTGGCGGGATTGCTTCAATTTACGCGCTATTTCGGATGGTCTTTCACTACTGGCGAGGAAACGGCAAATGGTTTCTTGCTTCTCCGTGAGATCAATAGCGGGGTGTTCAAGGGCCGTCCTTGCCAGGTCTTCCAGTTCGCCATACTTACTGCGTCTGTAATCATCAAGATCATCGGGAGAGAAGAGCCAGCGATCTACAACGCGCACGCCCGGTATGCGTCCGGCTTCCACGAGGTGCATAAAATGCCAGTAACTCAGATCAAGTTGTTTGGCCGCTTCATGGGTGGTCAGCATACCATTCAGGTGTTGTAAATTATAGTGTAGTTCATCGCTCCTGAGAGCCATTTCAAACGCCTTTCTACGGAATGCCGTACAGCGAAAAGACATACGAAGTCATGATAAGTATACCATACAAGAGAGAAGATTGACAAGCCTCGAATTCACTCAATTCACTCAGGGTAAAATGTTCCCGCGTGAGGCGGCCTGGTGCCAGGGTTCGTACCATTGGACGCAGGGAAAGGACCTGAAGGAGCAATCTGAGCCTCCCTGCTGTGCTATAATGCAATGGCTCTGTGTGGACGTCTTAGATTTCCTTGAAGCGAGGCTTCATTCAAGGTCTCCGTCCTTGTCGTCATCTCGAAGGAGAGCAGCTTGATGATCACCAATAATACCAACATCCTCATTTCAGGAGCGAGTATTGCTGGGCCAACCCTGGCGTATTGGCTCAAGCGCTATGGGTTCACCCCGACCGTGATCGAGCGTGCGCCGCAAATGCGAGAAGGCGGGTACCCGATCGACGTTCGTAATGAGGCCGTGCAGGTTGCCAGGCTCATGGGGATCTGGCCTCGCCTGCAACAAGAGAAGACGTACCTGGGAGAAATTTCGTTTGTGAACGAACGCCATCAACGGATCAACCGAGTCAACCTGCAAGCTGTGCGCAAGGCCTTCGCACCTGAAGACCTCGAGATCAGGCGGGGCGATCTGGCCAGGACGCTCTACGAGCTCACGAAGGACGAGGTGGAATACCGCTTCGGGGACTCCATCCACACACTCAAGCAGGACGAGGCCGGAGTCGACGTGACCTTTGAGCGGGGCGGCTCCCGCCGCTTCGACCTGCTGGTGGGTGCGGACGGGTTGCATTCGATCGTGCGGACCCTGGTGTTTGGAGACGAAGCGCAATTTGAGCGCTATTGCGGCTATCATGTCGGGGTCTTCACCATAGACAACTATCTGGGACTCGATGAGGCCTCCATGCAGATGTATAATGTCCCTGGAAAAGTGGTCGTGGTACGCAATTCAAGAGGCAATCAAGCACTGGGCGCGTATTTTCTGTTCAAGCAACCCACGCAGTTACGTTATGATTACCATGATGTGGCGCGGCAAAAACAACTGCTCGCTGAGGTGTTTGCCAGCGAAGCCTGGGAAGTGCCCAGACTCCTTGAGAAAATGCAAACAGCTCCCGACTTGTACTTTGATGCGGTGAGCCAGATTCGCATGGAGAGGTGGTCCCACGGACGAGCGGTGCTGCTGGGAGATGCCGGCTATTGCCCGGCACTGCTCTCCGGGCAAGGGACGACCCTCGCTATGATGGGAGCCTATATCCTGGCGGGAGAACTGAAAGTGGCTCTGGGCGATCATCAGCGAGCGTTTCCCCAGTACGAACAAGCCTTCAGGCCCGTGGTCAGACAGGAGCAAAAAAAGGTCGTATCAGGCAATTTCCTTGTTCCCGCGACGCCTGTGGGCCTCTGGGTGCGAAATCACCTGGGTCCGCTGCTGGTGCCGCCTGCGCTGCTGGCATCAGAACTCTGGGGGGGATGGCTCAAGCGGCCCAGCAGGTTAAAGGACTATGGGAATGTACTCCCGGCATCTTAACAAAGGCGTGACACCAGGGGACCAGCGTTGAGGTGATATCCTCTGGATATCGTAGCTCTCTGCTTCAGCCCCAACTTAAGGAGCGACACCCTTTGTGAGGTGTCGCTCCTCCTAATTTATATCCTGACCTTCTCGCGTGGCCGTATATACTCCTGCCCGCCCATGAAGGGACGCAGGGCGGCCGGGATGCGCACGCTGCCATCGGACTGCTGGTGAACCTCGAAGAGGGGCAGCAGGATGCGCGGCGAGGCAATGGCGGTATTGTTGAGGGTATGGACGAACTTGACCTTGCCATCTTCATCGCGGTAGCGCATGTTGACGCGGCGCGCCTGCCAGTCGTGGAAGTACGAACACGAGTGGGTCTCGCGGTAGCGGCCCTCACTGGGCAGCCAGCATTCCAGGTCGTACATGCCCACTTTGCCATCGCCCATATCGCCTGTGCAGACATTGACCACGCGGTATGGCAGTTCCAGCGCCTGCACCAGTTCTTCCGAGTTGGCGAGCAGTTGTTCGTGCCAGCGTACCGACTCGGCATGGTCGGCTTTGCAGATCACGTACTGCTCTACCTTGCTGAACTGGTGGATGCGGAAGACGCCGCGTGTATCCTTGCCATAGGTGCCGGCCTCTTTGCGGAAACAGGGGCAGTACCCTACGAAGGTCAGGGGCAGCTCTTCCGCCTTGAGAATCTCGTCCTTGTACATGCCGGTAATCGAGACCTCGGCAGTACCTACCAGGAACAGGTCTTCATCTTCCAGCGCGTAGACCTGGTCGCGCCCCTTGGGGAATTGCCCGTTGCCGATGAAGGCGAAATCGCGCGCCATGGCCGGGACGATCAACGGGGTGAACCCCTTGCGCGCTACGCGATCCAGGGCGAAGTTCATCAGCGCCAGTTCGAGCCGCGCAGCGTCCCCTTTAAGGGCGTAGCTGCGCGCACCCGCCACCTTGACGGCCCGTTCGATGTCCACCACGTCCAGCTTTTGCATCAGCGCATAGTGATCGAGCGGCTCAAAGTCGAAGACAGGCTTCTCGCCCCAGTATTTGAACGGCACGTTGTCGCTTTCGTCCTTGCCGATGGGCGCGCTGGGGTCTGGAATGTTAGGAACGTAGTATAGCAGCTGCTGCCGCTCTTCCTCCAGTGCCTTGAGGCGCGGCTCCAACGCCTTGATCTGTTCGGCGAGTTCCTTCGCCCCGGCAATCAATTGTTCGCGCAGTTCTTTGTCTTTGCCCGCCTGTTGCACGCGCTTCGAGATCTGGTTTTGTTCAGCGCGGCCCTCCTCGACCTGCCGCTGCAGCGCCAGCGCCTGCCGGTCAACTTCCAGCAGGTAATCGATATCGAGCGTGTTGTTTTTGACGCGCGCCGCCTCTTTGACGACATCGGGATGGTTGCGAATAAACGCGAGATCAAGCATGATAATGGTGTCTCCTTACTTTACCAGGGCGGGGACAAGCCCGGCCCCTACCCTGTACGGACTTCATGCCCCGCATCGTAGCAGGGTAGGGGCCGGGCTTGTCCCCGCCCTGGCATCGTCTTTACAATAAAAAAACGCCGTTGTCCTGGGAAGGACGACGACGCGAAAGATGCGTGGATCGTGGTGCCACCTTGATTTATTCAAGCTCTTGCGAGCTTGAAACTCTCTTGCCTGCTAACGGGGGCAGCCGTTGGCGCTCATCGCGCTGGCTCGCGGGTGGATTTCCCTTCGTGGCGGCGGATGCGTTGCACCAACCCGCAGTTCTCTCTTGCTCGACAGAAGGTACTTGTCCCGTTCGTTGCCATTCTTTTGTTGTTATGAGTGTAACAGTGGTGGGTGTGCTTGTCAATAGGCAGATAGAACATGGCGACCGCAAGGGTCGCCACTACTATACTGCGTCTTTTACCCGTTTTCGTGTATAGTAGTGGCGACCCTCGCGGTCGCCATGTGACGCTTGTCAATAGCAAATATATCTTGCTTTCAACGGGCGTTTCTGCTACCATGCATCCATGAGCGAAACACACATCAACGCCAATGACTGGGGCATTGTCGGCCACGAACATGCCATCAACGGATTGCGGCGCGCCATTTTGTCCGACCGCGTGCGCCATGCCTACCTGTTCACCGGGCCGGAGCATATCGGCAAAGCGCTGCTGGCTCGCCGCTTTGCGCAGACCCTGCTTTGCACGGGCGGGCCAGACCCCAACGTTGCGCCGCAAAATCCGTGCAATACCTGTCTCTCCTGCCGCAAGGTCATGCACAATAACCATCCGGATGTTCACTACATCGCACGACCGCTCGACCGGCAGTTCATACTGATCGAGCAAGTCCGCGCATTGCAGAGCGACACATCTCGTAAAACGCTGGAGGGCCGCCGCAACGTTTTTATCATCGATGGGATGCACGAAATGAACGTGCAGTCCGCCAACTGTCTCTTGAAAACGCTGGAAGAGCCGGAGCCAGATGTGGTTTTGCTGCTCACGGCGCCCGACCCGGCGCAACTCCTGCCCACCATTCTCTCCCGCGTGCAGCAAGTTCCCATGAACCTGCTAACCACCAGCCAGATCAAGAGCGCACTTGAACAACAGTGGGAGGTTGAACCCGACGAGGCGACCCTCATCGCGGCGTTGGCGGCTGGCCGCATGGGCTGGGCAGTACAGGCCGTCAAAGACGAAGAGATGCTTGAGAATCGCAAAACGCAACTGGAAACCCTGGCGCGCCTGCCCTCCCTCAGCACGGCGCAGCGCTTCGACATCGCGCAGCGTCTCAGCACGGACAGCGACAAACTTCATGGTATACTTGAGTTGTGGCTGCTGTGGTGGCGCGATATGCTGCTGGCAGCCAACAACAGCCTTGATCTCGTCGTCAATGTAGACATGTCTTCCACTATCCAGAAACAGGCCGCGAAAGTAGGCCCGGTTCAATCCCAGCGTATGGTACGCGCCATCCTGGGTACTCTGGAGGCCCTTGACCAGAATGTTAATGCGCGTACTGCTTTAGAAGTACTAATGCTGGATTTACCGTCTGTACGATAAGTGGGAGGTATATAGATGGCTGTACAAACATTCACAGCCGTCATTCACAAAGAAGACGACTGGTATGTTGCAGAGTGTCCAGAAGTTGGCACAGTTAGCCAGGGACATACCATAGAAGAGGCTATCGCTAATTTGAAGGAAGCTACCGAATTGTACCTGGAGGAATTTCCCTTATCTACTGTAAATAGCGATATAACAATATCACATTTTCTGATGAACTTTCCCGGTCAAGATCAGTAATGAAGTGATAGGGGGTCGTCTCCGTCCTGTAGGGACAAGGGGTGGATGCGAGGAAGGGTGGGGGCCTTGTGCTTGTCCTCGTTCAGTTCACGTCATTTGGCGAGGCATCACAAATCCCAACCGAATCGCGTTGCCACCAGGACAAGCACAAGGCCCCCTCATCCACCCAACCCCTCCCATTGTCCCTACAGGACGGAGACGGTCGGTCGCGATATTACCGGTTCTGATCGGTAACGTTCATCAGGACGAGGCGAATTTGCAGTTGCTTATTCAAAGCGTTCAACTCATTACAACAAAGGAGCATCCAATGCGAAGCGACTTCCAACACCTGCTCGTACAACATGATGGCGGCGTACTCACCATCACCATGAACCGGCCCGAAGTGCTGAATGCCTTCAATGATGTGATGCTGGAGGAATTGACCGAAGCCGTCGAAGAGGCCGCGCGCGATGACGCGGTACGCTGCGTCGTTCTGACGGGCGCGGGCCGCGCTTTCGGTTCGGGGCAGGACCTGCGCAGCCTCTCAGCAGGACGTTCAAGTGGCGCGATAGGAACGGTTAGCCACCACCTGCAAAAGTATCATCGCGTGGTGCTGGCGATACGCAATATGCCCAAGCCTGTTGTGGCGGCGGTGCGCGGTCACGCTGCCGGTATTTCCTGTAACATTGCGCTGGCCTGCGATATGCGTATCGCGTCAGAGGATGCGCGTTTCGTTGAAGCCTTTGCCAGGATTGCGCTCGTACCCGATGGCGGCGGCGGCTATTTCCTGCCCAAACTGGTGGGGGTTGGCAAGGCGATGGAAATTGCTATGCTGGCCGACGAGGTGAGCGGCGCGGAGGCGGAGCGGATTGGGCTGGTCAATAAATGCGTCCCGGCAGCAGAGTTTGACGCCGCCGTGAGCGCTTTTGCGCAGCGACTGGCGCACGGCCCGACCCGCACCTATGCCCTGATTAAGCAGCAGATTTACGCCTCCGCCGAGTCTGATTTGCGCAGCGCGTTGCAACTCGAAGGCGAACTGCAAGATATGGCCTTTGAAACGGAAGATCATCGCAACGCGGTCGCGGCCTTCTTGCAAAAGCGCAAGCCCGAATACAAAGGCCACTAGCACAGTGCGTATCGACACGCTGACCTATCACAACGTCGAGACGCAGGGAGCGCGCCGCCGGGCATGGCTGCGCGAATACAGCCCGCAGCACCTGCAACGCTGCGCCGCGCTCATCCACTCCGCGCTTGAGCAGCGACCGTCCAGCGTGTCTCGCGGAACGCTTGTGCTGGGCGCGGGAGCCTGCACGGAAATCCCCCTCGCAGAACTGGCGCGCCATTCCGACGAAGTCGTGCT
>Ga0102924_1003756_pt1 | contig 15778 bp, 14 predicted proteins | sample PaiPotPPM11metaG_FD_80116 | JGI IMG/M metagenome (GOLD analysis project Ga0102924, IMG submission 80116) | Iron sulfur acid spring bacterial and archeal communities from Banff, Canada, to study Microbial Dark Matter (Phase II) - Paint Pots PPM... ... | reverse complement strand
GGCGAGCGGCGTCTTCAGCTCGTGCCCGGCCACCGAGAGAAACTCGTCGCGTACCCGAATCGCCGCGCGCGCCTCGCGGTACGCGCGCGCGTTCTCGATTGCCGCAGCGGCGCGCCTTCCGAGCTCCTCTGCGATCGCGAGATCGTGGTCCGAGTAGATGCGGCCCGACTCCGCGGTCACGATGGTGATCACTCCGAGCGTCGTTCCGTGCGCCTTGAGGGGAGCGAGGATGACCGACCGGATGCCCAGCCCTCGCAACGCCCGCAGGTGCTCGTCGCTCCTCGCGCCTGCGGCGAGCGTGTCGTCGGTCAATTGCGGGTACAGCTGCGGCATCCCGCTCCGCAACACCGCGGCGACACCGCCCGCGTCCTCCGGCCGAGGGCCAAACTTGCTCTCCAGCTCCTCGGCGAGAGCCACCTTCGCCGGGTCGACGTGGGCGACGGTCAACTTGCGGATCGCGCCGTCCTCGGAGAGATGCACCGCGCACCAGTCGGCCATGCGGGGCACGACCAGGGACGCGATCCGCCGGAGCGTCGCGCCGTAATCGAGGGACTCGGCCATCGCGGCGGACGCATCCGCGAGGAACTGGGCGGCGTCGCGCTGGCGCCTTTCCACCTTGCCGATCCGCTCTTCCGCGCTCTGCGCAGCCTCTCGCGCGACCTTTCGTCGCATGAGCTCGCGCTCCAGCTCCTCGGTTCGCTTGCGCTCACTCAGATCTCGCGTGACCTTTCCGAAGCCGCGCAGCTCCCCGTCGGGACCCCGGAGCGCGGTGATCACGACGCTCGCCCAGAAGCGAGTACCGTCTCTGCGAACGCGCCAACCCTCGTCCTCGAAGCGGCCGACCTCGCCCGCGACGAGGAGCTCGTGATCGGGTTTTCCGGTCGCGAGGTCCTCCGGCGTGTAGAACCGCGAGAAGTGCTGGCCGATGATCTCCTCGGCCGTGTAACCCTTCATGCGCTGCGCGCCGAGCGTCCACGTTTTCACGTTGCCGTTGGGATCGAGCAGAAAGATCGCGTAGTCGACGACGTTGTCGATGAGCAGCAAGAGGTCGGACTTCGTGTCCAGGGGCCTGACCGCCTCGCGAACCATCCCCCGCGGCAGGAGAGTCCGGTCCTCCATCGCGACTTCACTTTAACGGCCGATGCGACTTCGGCAATGGGCTCCCATCGTTCTCCAGCGAACTCCATGCAACGAACTGACGCCAGAGCCGTACTGCAGAGCCCGGGCGGAGGGGACCTCGACCGCTACTTGCCTCGTTCGCACGGCTCTTCCTCGAGCTTCAAGTCCACCATGAGGTCGTTGGCCGTGCGCTCCAGCGCCGATCGCAACCGAGACACGTCGGTCGAGGACGGCACGGCGACGTTCGCTCGCGCCTGGAACAACGTTTCGCCCGACATCGGCGCACTCACCCGGTCCGTCACGAGCTCCTCGACGTTCACGCCGTGGCTCGCGAGCAGCTGCGAGACTTCGCGCACGATGCCAGGGCGGTCGACACCCACGAGCTCGAGCCGCATGCGCTGAGGGGTCGCAGCGGCCGCGCTCTCTACCCGCGGGACCGTCTCGGTGGTCACGCGCATGCCGCTCGCCTCGAGGGCCGCGAGCGCGCGCAGGGCGTCGGGGACCCGTTCGGCCGGCAGTTCCGCGCGAAGAATGCCCGCAAACTTCCCTGCCAGGTGGGTCATGCGACTCTCGAGCCAGTTGCCGCCGTGGTTCGCGATGACGGCGGCGACGGCTTCCACCAGCCCTGGGCGGTCGGGGCCAATCAAGGTGAGGACGAGGTCGTGCATGCGGGCAAACATACTCGCACGGTCGCGCCGCGCTCCCGGGAAACGCGCGTCACCAAGCGTGCGTCGCGATCAGAGCTGCCGCGATCAAGCCGGCCGCCAGGAGCAGCACAGCGCAAGCCAGCACCGGCGCTCGCGACCGCTTCTTCGACGGTGCGCTGGCGGCAGCGAGCGGCGCCGCGTCGCGCGACGTGCTGGTTGGAGGCACCGCGGGCGCGACCGCGAACTCACCAGGGGACGCAGGGGACGCGGCGGCGGCTGTTTCGGGCGGGCGCGGTTGCGCCTCGTCGCGCTCGACGAGAGGCAGCGCCGCGAGGGCGCTCGGGTCGCTCGGAAGGGCGTGGGCCTCGAACGTGGGTCCCTCACCGCCCGGCTCGTCGTCGAAGGCGAGCGCGACCTCTTCGTACCGGAGCGTACTCTCGACGCGCGGGCCGGACGGTGGCGTACGCTCCACCCCCTGAGCTCGCCGTACGGAACGTTCGAGCGCGCCCTTCCAGCTCTCGAGCAAGGAGGCCAGTTCGAGCCATCCCGCGCTGACGTCCACGTGCCGCCTGACGACGCCGGCCAGCTCGGCTGCGCTGATCGTGCGCTGCTCCGGCTCGGGTTCGAGGGCCAGCGCGATCGACTCGAGCAGCGCTTCGGGCAGGTCCGGGCGTAAAACGCCGAGCGGCTTGATCCGCGGGTTGCGCATGGCGCGGAGCAGCTCGAACTCGTCGGCCTGGTGCTTCGCGAAGGGGACGCGGCCCGTCGCGAGCCGCCAGGCGAGGAGCGCGGCCGCGTACACGTCCGCCCGCTGGTCGACCGGTTCGCCGCGCGCCTGCTCGGGAGCCATGCACCCGAGGGTTCCCTTGACGATCCCCAGGCGGGTGCCCGTGGATTTCCCGAGCACCTTGGCGATGCCGAAGTCTGCGATCTTGACCCCGCCCGACCAATCGAGCAGGACATTCGACGGCGACACGTCACGGTGCACGATGGGCGTCACCTGACCGGCGTCGTCCTGGAAACCGTGCGCGTAGGCGAGCGCCTCGAGGACCCTCTCGACGATGTGCCAGGCCGCGCGGTCGGGCAGCCGCAGACCATGGGACTGGCACAGGCGCAGGATGCGCGCGAGAGCAACTCCCGGTACGTACTCGAAGACGAGCGCGGCAAAGCCGGTGTCCTCGAGGAACGCGCGCACCTGGACGATGCAAGGATGGGTCAGGCGTGCGCACACCGATGCCTCGCGCGCGAGCGGATTCCTCGAGGCATCCTCGTCGAGAGCCGCGCCCGAGTCCGCGATCGTCTTGATCGCGACGAGCTTGCCTGCGCGACTCCGCGCAAGGAACACCTCGCCGCCGCCGCCCACGCCCAGCCGCTGCAGAATGTCGAAACCCTGCAGGGCCGGCGGAAGGTGCTCGCGGGGAAACATGGACTTACCGAAAATACCGCCCGCGGATCGTAGCGAAAAGACTGGCGCCACCGCGTGCTTAACGCTTCAAATCCCCCCGTGCCAAAGGGCCTCCCACCACTCCCCGCCATCCGCATCGCGGTCGCGCGCGATCGCACCGCGGAGTCCCGCGCGACGGGCGGCTTTCTCAACCTCCGCCGGGTGGATCTCGTCGCGCGATTTCCCGACGGCTGGGAGAGCCCATCCTTCTCGTACGACCTGGCCACGCGTGAGGCGCTCGACGCGGTCGTCATCGCCGCGACCTTCGTCGACCACGGCACGCGCCACGTCTACCTACGCTCCGCGGTGCGGCCGCCGTGCGGGCTGCGCGACGTGCCGCCCGCGACCGACGCATCCCTGTGGGAGCTCCCCGCCGGTCTCGTCGAGCCGGGCGAAGATCCCGCAGCAACGGCGGCGCGCGAGCTCGGCGAGGAGCTCGGGTTTGCAGCCCGCGATACGGACATGCGGCCGCTCGGCGAGTGGACGTTCCCGGCGCCCGGGATGATTGGCGAGCGCCACATCTATTTCGCTGTCGGAGTCGACCCGAAGGCTCGGGCGGTACCCACGGAAGACGGGTCGATCCTCGAGCGCGCAGCCTCGATCGTCGCGCTGCCACTCGAAGACGCCCTCGCGCACTGCAGGAGCGGCGTCATTCGCGACGCAAAGACCGAGCTGGCTCTCCGCCGGCTCGCCGAGAGGCCCTTCGGATGATTCGGCCGCGAGTCGCCGTCGTGCTCAAGCGCTCTTCCTGGCGCAAATGGGTGGAGGAGGAGCGCGACGCGCGCATCGCTTCGCTCCTCGAGGCCGGCGACGAGACCGTCCGGCGGATGCGCCCCGGGCATGCCGATCACATGGAGACGATCGACGAGGTCCGGCGCGCGCTGGCTGAGCTCCGGACCGACGTGACCGTATACGACCGACCGCATGAGTTCCGCGTCGAGGGCGGCTGCGATCTGGTAGTGACGGTCGGCGGGGACGGGACGCTGCTCGCCGCCTCGCACGGTATTCCCGCGGGTGTCCCGCTGCTGGGGGTCAATAGCGCGCCCAGCCACTCCGTCGGCTTCTTTTGCGCGGTGAAGAAGGGCGCCGTCCGCGAGTCGCTCGAGGAGGCGCTCGCTGGGACGCTGCGTCGCGTGGAGCTTGCGCGCATGAGCGTCGAGCTGAACGGAAAGCCGCTCCACAAACGTGTCTTGAACGAGGCGCTCTTCTGCCACGCATCTCCTGCCGCGACGTCTCGCTACATTCTCCGGCTCGTCTCCGAGGGATCGGACGGGGATCGGGATCGTGTCCTCAGCGAGGAGGAGCAGAAGTCGAGCGGGATCTGGGTTGGCCCCCCTGCCGGCTCGACCGCGGCCCAGCGCAGCGCAGGTGGACGGGTGCTCCCTCTTTCGTCACAGAAAATTCAGTATGTCGTCCGGGAGCCATACCAGGCCAACGGGCACGCGTTGAGCATGGTTTTGGGTCTCGCGTTGGAAGATCAGGCGCTCGTGATCAAGAGCCAGATGCGGCAGGCGCGCCTATTCCTCGACGGCGATCACATCATGCACGCGGTCACGATCGGCGATGTCCTGCGGATGCGCCGATCGGACGAGCCGCTCGTCGTTCTGGGGCTCGCGCGGAACGGCCGCCGGTCCGCGTAACTGCCTACGCACCGAGGATTCACGTGCGTGCCGAATTGTCGTGAGGCATGAGTCGTGGTTACTTGAGGCAAGTCGCCGATGGGCATCACCGATAACGGAGGGCAGAGCTCCTCCTCCGATCGCAGACGAGCAAGCGGCGGCCGGACCGGCGGAACGGGAGCGGCGCTTTCGCACGCGCTCCATCCGCTCGCGGCGGCGGACGGCCTCGCGCAAACCTTCTCGGCGAGCGCGTGGGTCAAGAACTTCGCGTCGCAGGACTGGATCGCCATCGGCTACTTCGGGATCCTCCTCGTGGCCCTCTGCGCGGGGCACGGGCCGAATCGCAGCGTCTGTCTGGAGCGAGTCTCGGCGGACTTCGTCATCTTCATGCTCTGCCTTGCGCTCGTCCGCGGGGGCATGCTCCGGTGGGGTGGCGCCGCGAGCGGACTTCTTTATCGCACCACTTTCATCGTCACGCTCTTGAGCTCGTTCTTCCAGCTGCGTGAGATCTTGCCGGCGGTCAGCCCATGGTCCGACGACGCGACCATCTACGCCTTCGATCTTCGTGTCTTCGGCTTCGAGCCGAGCGTCGCCCTCGACCGATACGTGACCCCCGTCACGACCGAGTGGTTCGCCTTCTTCTACTTCCTCTACTTTCTCATCCTTTGCGTGCACGTCCTGCCGATCGTCTACGTGAACAAAGACCCGGTGCTACTCGGCCGTTTCGCAATCGGCACGCTACTGATGTTTCTCACTGCTCACGTCGTCTACATGATCGTCCCCGGCTACGGGCCGTACTGGTACCTGAAGGGAACGTTTGCCCACGAGCTCCAGGGAGGCACCTTCTGGCGCGTCGTGCGGGAGACCGTCGACGCCGGTGGCGCCCAGAAGGACATTTTCCCCAGCCTGCACACGGCTGCGCCGACGTTCTTTGCGATCTTCAGCTTCCGGCATAGAAAGCTGGTCCCATTCAAATACACGTGGCCTCTGGTTGCTTTCCTGGCGACGCAGATCATCATCGCGACCATGTTCCTTCGCTGGCACTATCTGATCGACGTCGTGGCGGGCCTCGCGCTCGCGACGTGCGCTTCCCTGCTCGGGCAGCGCGTCGCCGATTGGGAGCAGGCGAAGCGCGAGCGACTGGGTCTGCAGCCGGCCTGGACGCCGCTCGTGTATCCATGGAGCCGGTCCGCCGAAGACTGAAGGGGCGAGGATGCTTGGATTCGAGATTATCGGCACCGGGCACTACGTGCCGGGGCCGCCCGTGACGAACGACGACCTGTCGCGCGTCATGGACACGAACGACGAGTGGGTTTTCAAGCGATCGGGCATCAAGCGCCGGCACTACGCCCCGGAGGGGTCGGGGTGCAGCGACCTCGCCCTGCACGCGAGCCGCCGTGCCATCGAGGCCGCGCGCATCGACCCGGGGGAGATCGACTACGTCGTCTTCGCCACGATGACCCCGGACTACGTCTTCCCAGGGTCGGGAGCCTTGCTGGCCCACAAGCTCGGGCTTCGTGGCATTCCGGCACTGGACATTCGCCAACAGTGCGCGGCGATGCTCTTCGGCTTGCAGGTCATCGACGGCCTCGTGAAGAGCGGTGCGGCGCGGACGATCCTCTTCGTCGGCGCCGAGGCGCACGCGGGCTTCATGCCCTGGGAAGACTGGGGCGCGCTCGACCCTGCGACGGGCAAGCACGCCACCCCCGAGCAGAAGGAGCGAGCCAACAAGCACCGAGCCCTCGCGGTTCTCTTCGGGGACGGCGCAGGAGCCCTCGTTTTTCGGGCCACCGAACGCGACGCGGGGCTGCGCGGGATGAAACTTCACACGGACGGCGGAGCTGCGAAGCTGCTTTACGTCGAGGCTGGTGGCTTTCGGCGGCGGCCCTACTGGAAGCACTCGGACTACGACGAGCAGCGCTACATCCCGACGATGGACGGTCGCGAGCTCTTCAAGTTCGCGGTGACCAAGCTGCCGGAAGCCGCCCGCGCGGTCTGCGCAGAGACGAAGACGCCCATCGAGAAGATCGACTGGTTCCTGGCGCACCAGGCGAACTCACGCATAAACGAGTACGTTCGCGATCAGCTCGGTGTGCCGGCCGGGAAGCTCCCCTCGAACATCGACCGCTTCGGAAACACGAGCGCGGGGACGCTGCCGATTCTCATCGACGAGCAGACGCGAGCGGGCCACCTGAAAGCTGGCGACCTCTGCATGCTCCTTGCGCTCGGGGCCGGCGTCCACTGGGGCTGCGCATTGGTGCGCTGGTAGGCGCCTGCTACCCTTGTGGGCATGTCTCGTCGATTGTTCAGCGCCCTCGGCGCAGTCCCCGCCCTGGTCGTCGCCATCTCGGCGGTCGACGCGCGCGCGTCGGTGTCGATAGCCGCGACGTGGGACGGCCTCATGCACGAGTCGACGGCGGCCGCCGTAATGAGCCCCGTCGAGTCCCAGGCGGTCTGGGAGAACGGCCGCATCTACACGTATACGCGCCTCGGCGTGGACCGCGCCGTCGCCGGCGACCTGGCGACGGGCGCAAGCGCCTGGGTGCGAACGCTTGGCGGGGTCGTGGGCAAGATCGGCCAGGTGGTCGAAGGAGAGGCCGTGTTCACGCCCGGGCATTCGTCGCTCTTGTTCCTGCACCCGGGGCCCGCCGGCACCTTCGAGGTGACCGCGAGAGGCCAGGGGCAGTTCCCGGTGATCGCGGACGATCCGAAGGTCACCCCGAAGGTCGTCCGCAGCAACGCCATGGGTTTCATCCTCCCACGCGCGGCGACGACACCGGCCTCGGTCCGAATCGCAGCGGAAGTCATTCACGGGCGGGCGCTCGACGACGTGGCGCACGAGATCGCGGGCGACTGGGATAGAACCCATCGCCCGTAGCGACCCCGAATGCGAAGGTGCTCGCGATGCAGGAGAAGAAGTCGGCGCTCGGCAGCGCGAAGCGCCGGTCTGGGAGTCGGCCTCGGCCTCGTGAGCGCCGTCTCGTTGTACGGCGGCGACTCTGAGGGCTTCTGCCGAACGACGACTTGTCCCCTCCCCGCTTACTTCAGCCCTACCGTCGACGCCTGTTATCCGGACGGCTTCGCGGCCTACTGCCGGTCGCTGCCCACACCGGCGAAGACATTGCCGATCTGGTGGGCCAGCGCCTGCGTCAGCTACGATCTCCAGCGAAACGGAACGCGCCAGATCGCCTACGACACGGTCTCGCGCATCGTCGCCGCCGCGTTCGCGAAGTGGACCGGCACGACGTGCGCGACCGGCGGAACGGACGCCTCTCGCGTGAGCATCAACGTGAGGGATCTCGGCCCGGTCGACTGCAACCTCGTCCAGTACAACACCGACCAGCCGAACCAGCACGCCATCCTCTTTCACGACGACATCTGGCCTTACGAGGACGCGAACAACACGCTCGGGCTGACGACGGTGACGTTCGACCCCGAGACCGGGGAGATTTACGACGCGGACATGGAGATCAACGCGACCGTGCCGCTCTCGGTCGGCGATCCCGTCCCCCCCACCGGATACGACTTCGACAGCATCGTCACCCATGAAGCCGGTCACTTCCTCGGCATGGCTCACTCGGGCGATGACCGCGCCACGATGTTCGCGCACTACTCCCCCGGCACGTCGACGATGCGGGTTCTGGCCGACGACGACGTGAACGGCATCTGCACCATCTACCCCCCGGGGGGCGCGCGATCGGTGGATCCGTCCGTCCTGGGTGCCAACAAGGCAGGCCTCATCGGAGAGGCGGCATGCGACCCGACCCCGCGCCACGGGTTCTCCACCGAGTGCGCGACGAGCTCGAAGACCACGACGTGCACCGCCTCGATCGGCACGACCGGAGCGCCGCCCCGGAGCAGTCGGTACCTGGGCCTCCTCGGATCGGCGGCGGCCCTAGCGGGGCTCGCCTTCCGAACGCGGCGGCGTCGACGCGCGGGCGGCCCGCGCGCATGCGGATGACTCCCACCGGCACGAGCGCGAGGATCGTCGCATCGTCGGTGGAGGTCGCGGATCTCCTGGGCGCGCTGGCGGGCTGCAGTCGCGTCGGGATGGACATGGAGGCGAGCGGCATGTTCGCGTACCGCGCGCGCCCCTGCACGATGCAGCTGTCCTGGAGCGATGGGGCAGACATCGCCGTCGTCGACGCCCTGTCGGTGTCGCTCGACGCCCTCGGCCCCTTGGTCGCAAAGACCGGTCCGCTCAAGATCGTGCACGACGTGGCGTTCGACGCGCGCCTCCTTGCGGAGAGCGGACTCGAACTCGGCCGCGTTCACGACACCGCCCTTGCCGCGCGGATGCTCGGGCGCACCTCGACCGGGCTCGCGTCGCTGCTCGAGTCGATCCTCGGGGTCAAGCTCTCGAAGGAGATGCAGCAACACGACTGGCGCAAGCGCCCGCTGGAGGGCGCCGCCCTCACTTACCTGGCGTCCGACGTGGCCAGCCTCGAGCGGCTGGACGACGCGCTCTGGAGCGAGGTCGTCGAGCGAGGGATCGAGCAGGAGGTAGCAGAGGAGACGGAGTATCGGCTGCAGTCGGCCATCGCGGCGTCGCGCACCCCGCAACGTGGCCCCGCGTACCTCCGGGTGCGCGGGGTCGACCGCCTCGGAACGAGAGAGCTCGCGGTGCTCCGCGAGATCGCCGAGCTCCGCGAGCAAGAAGCCGAACGCCGGGACGTCCCGCCGCACCGCGTGATTTCGAGCGACGCGCTCCTAGAAATCGCGCGGCGAAGGCCTGCGACGGTCCAAGAGATAGGCCGCATGCGCGGCGCGCCGATGTCCTCGGCGGCCGGCCGCGCGTTCGTGGCGAACGTCGCACGCGCCGTCGCCGGGGCCGGGAGCACCGTTCCCGAGGAGGAGCTGGCGAGCTTGCAGCGCCCACGCGTACCGTCCGCAATCCACCGAGCGCGGCGGGAGCGCGAGGGACGATTGCTCGCGTGGCGCCGCGCCGAAGCGGTCCGCCGCGGGGTCGACGAGCAGGTGGTGCTCCCGGGGCACTGCGTGAGGGATGCCGTCGACTGCGAGACCGAGGTCGTCGAGCAGCTGGCGCAGATTCCGGGAATCGGCGCCTTCCGCGTCGAACGAAGCGGTGAAGCGATCCTGCGCGCGCTGCGGGGAGATGGAGCAGGCACGTGAGGACGTTGCTGGTCGTCGCGGGCGAGGCGTCCGGAGACCGCGCGGCGGCCGCCGTCGTTCGGCGGCTGCCCGGCATTCGGGTCTTCGGCCTCGGGGGCGCGGCGCTCGCGGGCGCCGGAGTCGATCTGGTCGACGATCTTCGCCACTGGACGGCGATGGGCGTAGGCGAGGTTGGGCTCCGCTCGGCGCGCGTGCTCCTCGCGAGCACGCGCCTCGCTGCGGCCGTCCGCGCGCGACGCCCGCAGGCCGCGCTGCTCGCAAACTACTCCGAGTTCAACTCGCGGCTGGCCCCTCGCCTCCACGCCGCCGGCGTGCGCGTCCTCTGGTACGGCGCGCCGCAGGTGTGGGCGTGGCGCCCGCGTCGCGTCGAGCACCTCCGGCGCTACATCGACCGAATGGCGCTGATGCTCCCGTTCGAGGAGGCCCTCTGGCGCACAAAAGGGGTCGACGCCCACTACGTGGGTCACCCCAGCCTCGAGACCACTCGTCTCGATCGGGACACCGCCCGGGGCGCCCTCGGGATGACGCCCTTCGCCTCGGCGATCGCCATCCTCCCTGGCAGCCGACCGCACGAAGTCCGAAGGCTGCTCCTGCCGATGCTCGACGCCTACGAGAGGGTGCGCTCGGACCGCGCGAGCGTGGACTCGCGCGTCCTCGTCGCGCCCAGCATGGACGGCGCGACGCGCGCCTGGATGCAGCGTACGTGCTCGCGGCGCCAGCTCGTCACGTTCGACGTCGACCCGTACGTCGGCGCCATGAGCGTCCTGCCCGCCTTCGACGCCGCGCTCTGCGCTTCGGGCACCGCCTCGCTCGAGGCCGCCCTCGCGCGCGCCGTGCCGGTCGTCGCGTACCGCGTCGCCCTCGCGACCGAGCTCGCGGCCCGCGCCCTCGTGCGCACCGCGCACGTCGCGCTGCCGAACGTTCTCCTCGGTCGCCGTGCGTTCGCGGAGCTCTTGCAGCGCGACGCGCGCGCGCCGCGCATCGCGGACGCTCTCGCCGACGCGCTGGATCGACGGGAGCAGCTCGTCCTCGAGTGCGATCGCGTCGAGGCCGCGCTGGGCTCGGCGAGGACTCCTTCCGCCGGCGTCGCCCGAATGCTCGCCCCGTGGTTGGGCGTGCGGACCATGGCCGCCTGATCATGGCGCGCGAACCCGATCCCGCCGGCCCGGCGCTCGTCGCGCTGGCCACCGCGAGCGCAGCCCTCTTCCTCGCCCGCGCGTATGCGTCGACGCGCATCGGCTTCGGCGACTCCGAAGCGCTGTACGCGAGCTATGCGCTCCACCCGCAGCCGGCGTATCTCGACCACCCGGGTCTCGTCGGCCTCGTCATGGGCCTGATCGGGAGCGGTACGGCTCCAGCTCCGGAGAGCGTGCACCTCGTGACCTCCATCGCCGCGACCCTCGTCCCCTGGGCGATGGCGCTCACCTGCCGCGCGGCCGGAGCGACCTGGCCGCGATCGCTGGCCGCAGCCCTCGTCGTCGCGCTCGCGCCCGAGGTGGCGGTCGGCCTCTTCGCGATGACGCCCGATCTGCTGCTCTCCGGCGCATGGATCGGAGCCCTGGGGTTCGCTTCCGCGGCGATCCGCTGTCGACCCGGGTCCTCGCGGGCGGCCGGCGCGTTCGCGGCGGCGGGCCTCCTGGCGGGCGTCGGCGCGGCGTCGAAGATCACCGGCGTCACACTGCTCCTCGGGCTGGCGGCCGCCTATGCGTCGCGGGCGTGCCGCGAGCACGCGCGCACCATAGCGCCGTGGGCAGGACTTGCCGCGGGTGCGCTCGTCCTCTGGCCGGTCGTTTCCTTCGAGGCCGCCCGCGGCTGGCCGATGCTGCACCATCGCCTGATCGACACGCAGGCCTCGGCGGGACCTTCGCTTCGAAACGCCGCCGCGCTGGTCGGCGGCCAACTTGCGTACCTGTCCCCGCTCGTCGCGTGGCTCGCCGCGCTCGCGGGACGGAGCCTCTGGCGGGACCGGCACGACGGCGTCGGCTCTCTGCTCTTCGCGTGCTGCGTACTGCCCCTCGCCACGTTGGTTCCCCTGTGCTTGTGGAGCCGCGTCGCCGAGCCCCACTGGATCGCCCCCGCCCTCCTTGCCCTCGCCCCGGCGGCGGCGCGGGCCAGCGCCGCGCCCTCGAAGCGGCTGGTCGTCGCCGCGTGTGGACTGGCGGCTTCCATGGCCGCCGTCGTTCACGCCTGGGTCCTCGTGCCTGCGCTCGTCCGCCTTGCGCCTCACTCGTACGACGCGCGCCTGGACATCGCGAACGAGCTGTACGGCTGGCCGCAAGCGGTGCGCGCGGTGCGCGACGAGGCGATCGCGTCCTCTACGCCGGCATCCGCCCGGGGCGACGTCGCCGTGGTCGGCCCGCACTGGGTCGTGTGCGCGCAGCTGGACTCAGCCCTGCGCGGAGAGTTTCCGGTCGGCTGCGATACGCCCGTGGGCGACGACTTCGACGACTGGTGGCCACGAGCCCGTTGGCGCGACGCGGACACCATCGTCTGGGTCACCGACACACGTTTCGGACCGCCCCCTTCGTTGGCGACATACACGCTTGCCCGGGTGCGTCACGTGATCATCCAGCGCGGCGGCCGGCTCGCACGCACGTTCACGATCGCGGTCCTCACGCACCGTGCCCAAGCGCGGGACGACTGCGGCGCGATCCCTCACTCCGCCGTCATCGGCTGCAGGCCGGCGTCGCGCAGCAGCGCCCGGTCCTCGTCGCCCGCGGGATTGGGCGTCGTGAGCAGCTTGTCTCCGTAAAAGATCGAGTTCGCGCCGGCGTACATCGCGAGCACCTGCGCCTCGCGCGTCAGGTCCGTACGCCCCGCGCTCAAGCGCACGCGCGCCCGCGGCATCAGGATGCGCGCGCATGCCACCATCCGTACGAGGTCGAGCGGGTCGACCGGCGGCAGGTGCTCGAGCGGCGTGCCGGGAACGCGGACCAGGGCGTTCACGGGGACGCTCTCGGGCTGCGGCGTCAGGTTCGCCAGCGTGCGCAGCATCTCGCAGCGATCGTCGACGCTCTCGCCCATCCCGATGATGCCGCCGGAGCAAACGGTGATCCCCGCCTGCCGGACGTTCGCTAGCGTCCGCAGCCGATCGTCGTAGGTGCGCGTCGAGATGATCGACCGATAGTGTTCGCGGCTGGTGTCGAGATTGTGGTTGTAGGCGTCCAGGCCGGCATCCTTGAGGGCGGCGGCCTGCGACTCGGTGACCATGCCCAGCGTGACGCACGCCTCGAGCCCGAGCGCCTTCACGCCCCGGATCATCGCGAGAACGCGCTCGAACATGGGGCCTTCTTTCACCTCCCGCCACGCCGCCCCCATGCAGAAGCGCGTGGAGCCGGCGTCCCGGGCGCGGCGCGCCGCGGCGAGCACCTCGGCGACGTCGAGCATCTTCTCCGGGCCGACGTCGGTCTCGTAATGGCTGGACTGGGGGCAGTACGCGCAGTCCTCCGGGCAGCCGCCGGTCTTCACGCTCAAGAGCGTACAAAGCTGGACACGCGAATCGGCGTGGTGCTCGCGATGCACCGCCCGCGCGCGGTCGATCAGCTCGAAGAGCGCAGTGTCGTAGAGGGCGCGCACGAAGCTTCGCTCGAAGGGAGGCTGGATGACAGGGGCCATGGGCGACGGCGCACTCTAGTACATAAAGATCGGCCCCGCTCCGATCGGCCCGCGTATGATCGACGGCGGCTCCTTTCGCATGGCCACCGTCCTCGTCGTCGACGACTCACCGGTCGCGTTGCTCGCGCTCTGTCGCCGGCTCGCCGCGGAGGGCTTCACCGTGCAGGAGGAGGCCACCGCGGCCGGCGCCCGCGCGCGCGACCCGTCCGACCTCGACTGCGCCGTGCTCGACCTCGAGCTCCCCGACGGCGACGGCCCCGCGCTGGCCCACGATCTCCGCGCACGTCGAGCCTCGCTACCCATCGCGTTCTTCACGGCAGGCGCGGATCGCGCGCGCGCGGTCGTTGGGCGCGGTGTTCGCGAAGCCGGACGTCGAGGAGGTGGTGGGGTGGGCGAAGCGGGTATCCGGTCAGCCACCGCCGACGAAGTGAACGATTTCGATGACGTCACCGGGGGCGACCTGGTGCACGGCGTGCCGAGCGCGCGGCACGATGGCGCGATTGATCTCGACCGCGACCGGTCCGTCCTTGAGTCCGAGGTGCTCGACCAACGCGCGAACGGTCAGCCCCTCGGGCACGTCGCGTGAAGCTCCGTTGACCGTGACCTCCATGCCGCGACAGGTTAACACTGCCTCGCGGGATGGCTACGCAGAAGCTCTACTGGTCGGATCCGTTTGCCATGACGTTCTCGGGGGCCCGCGCTCGCGCGGACTCGTGGACGGACGAGCACGGCACGAGGGCCACGCTCGTCCTCGATCGCACGCTCTTCTATCCCGAATCCGGTGGACAGCTCGCGGACACGGGAACGCTCTCGATGGCGGGACGCACGGTCCGCGTCGCAGACGTCCAGATCGACGAGCAGGGGACGATCCACCACGTTCTCGCCGAGCCCCTGGAGCCCTTCGACGACGACGCAGGGGACGTCAGCGGCGCGGTCGACGCGACTCGACGCTTCGACCACATGGTCCAGCACACCGCCCAGCACGCCCTCTCGCGCGCGCTGGTCGAGGTCGCGCGCGCCGAGACCGTCTCGTCGCGTCTCGGCGCAAGCGCCTGCACGATCGACGTGGACGGCGCGCTCGACGAGCGCGACCTTGCGCGAGCCGAGGACTGCGTGAACTCCGTCGTGACGAGCGACGTCGTCGTGCGTCAGCTCTTCCCGACTCCGGACGAGCTCGCGAGCATGCGGCTGCGACGAGCGCCGAGCGTCGACCGCGACGTCCGCATCATCGACATCGAGGGGTTCGACCTGACGCCTTGCGGGGGCACCCACTGTACGCGCACCGGTCAGATTGGTCTGGTCCGTGTGGTCGGACTGGAGAAGTACGTCGTACGCATGCGCGATGGCGGCGGCCCCGGCGCAGGGTCGAAGAAGCAGGGTTGGCGCGTGACGTTCCACGCCGGCCGCCGAGCCCTCGATGACGTGCGCGCCAAGGACGCGGTCCTCGCCGAGCTCGCGCGCACTTTCACCTGTGGGATGCTCGACGTCGCCGCCGCCGTCGGCAAGCTGCAGGCGCAGCTGAAGGGGCGCACCGATCAGCTGTCGCTTTCCCGTGGCGAGCTCGTAGAGCTCCTCGCCGAACGGGAGCTCGCCGCCCATCCCCCCGATCCGAGCGGGACGACGCGCGTCGTGGTCGTCCGGTCCGGCGAAGGGGGGGACGTCTCCCTGCTCCGCACCCTCGCGGGCCGGCTCGCGTCACGGCCCGACGTCGTCGCCTTTTGCGCGTGCCGCGGGTCGATGCAAGGCGGCATCGCCGGCGATGCGGGCGATTCCGGGCGCACCGGCGGAGAGACGGACTGGACGCTCGTCGTCCAGCGCGGCAGCGGGACGAGCTTCGACTGCGGCTCATGGCTCAAGCGTGCCGCCGCGGCGCATGGCGGGCGAGGCGGGGGTCGCCCGGAGCGCGCAGAGGGTCGGTTTCCGTCCGGCGTCTCGATGCGCGACGTGACCGGCGCCGGGTCGGGCTGAACAGGACCCTTGCCGGCGCGGCTCGCCTGCGCGACCCTTTCGGGGAATGGCGCAGACGAGCGCGGGGCGTGGCCCGATTCCCCCCGCAAAGAAGGAAGACCCCGAGGACGTCGCTTGGGCGCTCTCGACGGCGGAAGCCATGTACGCCCGCGGCGACCGCGGCGACGCGCTCAAGTGGTTGCGCCGAGCCGCCGAGGCCGCTGCCGAGAACCCCACCGGGGATCGCGCTGGGC
>Ga0102924_1003755_pt1 | contig 15783 bp, 11 predicted proteins | sample PaiPotPPM11metaG_FD_80116 | JGI IMG/M metagenome (GOLD analysis project Ga0102924, IMG submission 80116) | Iron sulfur acid spring bacterial and archeal communities from Banff, Canada, to study Microbial Dark Matter (Phase II) - Paint Pots PPM... ... | reverse complement strand
TCACTGAATCGGCCCGTGCACCGTGACCAGCTTGGTCCCGTCCGGGAACGTCGCCTCGACCTGTACCGGGTCCAGCATCTCCGGCACGCCCGCGGCCACATCGTCGCGGGTCAGGACGTGCCGCCCGCTCGCCATCAGGTCCGCCACCGGCCTGCCCTCCCTCGCCCCTTCCAGCACGAACGAGGTCAGGATCGCGACCGCCTCGGGATAGTTGAGCTTCAGTCCCCGGGCTCGCCGTCGCTCCGCGACGTCCGCAGCCACCGTGATGAGCAGCATCTCCTGCTCGCGTTGGGTGAGCCTCATGCCGGTACGTTAATCCCGGCGTGTTACCTGGCTGTTACATGACCTGCCGGCCCCTGCGGACCGGCACCATCGCGACTGACAGCGCGCAGGCCGGCCGTCGATGCCACGGTCTTGGCGGGGCGAGGCCAGGCCGGCACCACCATCAGGCAGCTCCCGGCACGGGAACGACATCGGGGCGTAGCCGGGGCGACATGCGAGGCGGCGAGAGTGGAGCTCACGAGTCGGCGGCCGATCTCGAAACCTGGAAGTTCGGAGGATTCCCTGTGGCCGATGGCCTGCCATCCCCGGTCGGGCGGCGGATCGCGCTGATCGCGCACGACAGCAAGAAGCAGGACATGCTGGAGTGGGCCCGGTACAACCGGGCCCTGCTGTCGGGGCATCAGCTGTTCGCCACCGCGACGACCGGCCGCCTGCTGGGCGATCATCTCGGCCTGCCCGTGACCTGCTTTCGCAGCGGGCCGCTCGGCGGCGACCAGCAGATCGGCGCCCGCATCGCCGAGGGCGAGATCGACCTGCTGGTGTTCTTGTGGGATCCCCTGGAGCCGCACCCGCACGATCCCGACGTCAAGGCACTGCTGCGGGTCGCGGTGGTCTGCAACATCCCGGTCGCCTGCAACCGGGCCACGGCAGACTTCATGATCTCATCACCGCTGATGAGCCGGATCCACCAGGAGCCCGACCCGGCACCCGGCTGGGATGTCCGCGATCCGGCTCAGCAGGCCCCGGCCCGCATCGCCTAGCCACGTGCACTCCGGTTCCCGGACCGCCGCCGCGGGCGTGGCGTTCCGGCGCGGGCGCCGGTGACGCGCAGTGCCCCGAGGCAGTTGGTGTGCAGGCCTCGCCCGAAGCTGGCCAGGTCGGCGAGCGCGTTGCCAGAGGCCAGGACTCCAGCGTTGTTGACCAGCTCGGTCCGGTCGCGCGACCGCGGGTTGTGTAACGCTGAGTTACAGCGGCAAGCGGATGCCGACCGCTGCATCGCCGTCCGGCGGGCCGGCCGGGCAGGCCACGGCGTCGCTCGGCCATATCCGCGCAGGCCGGCGGCGGCGCTGGCGCGGCGGGCTCCGGCTGCGCAACTGCGGCGGCCTTGCGGCGCGTCGCCGGCGTCCAGGAGACTCGCGGTTCATGAGCCAGCCACAGATCCCGCCGGCTACCCGAGCGCTGAGCGAGGACGACTTCACCGCGCCGATCGGCGACCGCTATCTCGAGGACTACGTACCCGGAGCGGTGTACGAGTACGGGCATGTCTCGGTGACCGAGTCCGAAATTCTGGATTACGCCACCGCGTTTGATCCGCAGCCGATTCACGTCGACCCGGCGTACGCCGCCGCGGGGCCTTTCGGCGGCCTGATCGCCAGCGGCTGGCACACGGCCGGCATATTCACCCGGCTGTTTGTTACCCACTACGTCTCGCGGGTGGCCAGCCTCGCCTCGCCGGGGGTCGACGAGCTCCGGTGGCCGGTGCCATTGCGCCCTGGTGACTCGGTGCGCCTGCGGGCCACGATCCTGGAGGCCCGCCCGTCACGATCCAAGCCAGACCGCGGGCTCGTGCGCACCAGGGGCCAGCTCATCAGCCAGAACGACGAAGACGTCCTGCGCCTGGATCTCATGAACATCATTGCCCGTCGGCACCCCCATTCGTAGCGGCCCGCGTCAGCTGCCCGAGGGCCACGTCAGCCCCCCGAGGATCTCCAGACTCGCTGAGGGGTGCCGGCTAGGCGGCCAGCGTGCGCGGCAGGCCGAAGGCGGCCAGCGCGGCGACACGTTCCGCAGTATGGGCAGGCCCATCCGGCCGACACCAGCCGCGCTGAAAGTCAGTCCTCCCCGGCGGGGGGTGCCACCGCGGCGTGTGCGGCCGCGGTGAAAAGTTCGGCGAAGTGCTCGACGATCTCGTCCGGCGGGGCGTCGATGTCTCCGTTGACCCAGTCGAGCAAGACCTCGACTACTCCGCCCATCAGGAAGCGCGCGGTCAGCACGGGGTCCAGGCGGAGCTGGATGCCGCGGCCGGCGATCGAGAGCGCGTTGTCGGCGGTGAGTTTCGCGAGTGCGTGCCGGTTATCGCGGCGGATTCGTTCGAGGCGCTCGCTGACGCCGACGACCTCGAGCGCCACCACCCGCGCCTTGCGCCGGTCCTCGGTGACCGCGGTCCACGCCGCTCGCAGGCTCGCGCGGGCCTGTTCCCTGACGGTGGTCTCCCGCGCGGCCGCCTCGATGGCCTTGGTGAAGATGTCGCCGATGATGCGCTGGTAGACGGCGTACAGCAGGTCTTCTCTGTTGTCGAACGACTCGTAGAAGTAGCGGGAGTTGAGCGAGGCCGCCGCGCTGAGGGTGCGCACCGACGTGCGGGCGTACCCGACGGTGCCGAACAGCTCCAGCCCCGCCTCCATCAGCCGTTCGCGGCGGTCCGCCTGGCGCTGGGCCGGGGTGACGCCGCGGTAGGTGCGGGATGTTTCCACGCGTGATTTTAGCGCTGGCTGGTCCCGGCCGGGCTCGCCGCGGCTCCTGCTGACAGGGCTGGCTCATGGTGCCCGGGCACGCCCGCCGGGCCCGCGTCGGGAGGTCAGCCGGTGTCTGGACAATTCAGGTATGGCAGTGTTACCTTTTCCGGGAAAAGTGGTATGCGAGTGCTACATTTTCCTCCTGGAGCGTGCGACATGAGGCATCGCGGTCTGGCGGTCAGATGGCTCCGGGGCGGCGCGCTCGTGGCCTCGCTCCTGGCGGTGACGTGCACGATCGCTGCCGCCGCGCCCCGGCGGGAAGGGCCTGCGCGGTCGGCGGCCAGCCCGCTGCCCAAGGTCACCGAGATCCCGCCCGGCAGCGGCAGCCACGGGTACCCCTACGACGCCGCGACCACCAAGGCCAGTTTCCCAGGTGCGCCGACCATCAACCTCGCGCACTTCGGCTACGTGGAGCGGGAGTTCCTGATGTCGGGCACCACCAGCATCTACCGGCCCAGCGGCTTCTGGGGCCCGGACGGCAGGTGGAACGTCTCCGTGGCGCAAAGCGGGGTCCCGTACACGACACGGCTGCTGGTGCGCTACCCGTCCAATCCCGCGAAGTTCAACGGGACCGTGGTGGTGGAGTGGCTGAACGAGACCACCGGCGGCGATCAGGACCCGGTGTGGTCGGAGATCTATCACCAGGTCCTTGCCCAGGGCTACGCCTACGTCGGGGTCTCCGCGCAGCTGGGCAGCATGACCGAGGACAAGACCTGGGACCCGAAGCGGTACGGGGCGCTGGGCGACAGCGGTGACGGCCAGTCCTACGACATCTTCACCCAGGCCGCGCAGGTGGCCAGGGCCGACACCGGCGGGCTCCTGGGCGGGCTCCGCCCGAAGACCGTGATCGGTACCGGCGACTCACAGTCGGCGTTCCGGGTGGACACCTACGTCAACGCGATCCAGCCGGTCAGCCACGCGTTCGACGGCTTCCTCGCGATCGGCCGCGGGGCCGCCGCGGCGCCGATCGGCAACGGCCTGGTCGCGCTCTCGCCGATCCCGGCCTTCATCCGCACCGACAACACCACCCCGTTCATCCAGCTCAACACCGAAGGTGACATCGAGGAACTGGGAGCAGCGCTCATCCGGCAGCCCGACAACGCCGACCTGCGGACCTGGGAGCTGGCCGGCGCCTCTCACATCGACGTGCACGAGGGGCTCTACGAGGGCAACACGATCTCGCGGGAAGTGCCGAACCTGCCCGCACCGCGATGCCTGTTCGGCGTCCCGTTCAACGGCGGGACCCTGCCCGACAGCATGGGAGTTTACGAGCTCGAGGACGCGGCCCTGGTCGCGCTGCAGAAATGGATCAGGCAGGGCGTGGCACCGCCATCAGGGAACCGGATCGCCACCACGCCGCTGTTCAACATCGTGGAACGCGACCGGTACGGGAACGCCCTCGGCGGGATCCGGCTGCCCGATATCCAGGTACCCACCCAGACCTACACGCCGATCAACTTCTTCGTGCCGAGCCAGCAGAGCCTGAGCCCGGCCCAGCTGCTGAGCCTGCTGGAAAGCATCTTCACCACGCTGTCCACCGGAGTGATCACCAACACCACCCTCCGCGACGAGGGCCTGTGCCTGCTGGAGGGCTTCTCCACCCCATTCAGCCAGTCCACCCTGACAGCGCTGTATCCCACCCACGCCGACTACGTCACGAAGTTCATCGCGGCCGCCAAGAGCGACCTCGCCACCGGGTTCCTCACCCGGGCCGACTACAACCAGGCCGTCGCGGGCGCGAAGAAAGCGGCCATTCCCTGAGCCGTACCGGCGAGACCATCCGGGCCGCACGGGCCACAGGGCACAGCCGGTCTCGCGGCTTCGCGCGGCAGAACCAGCAGGCCGTCGCGTGGAGCAAGACCACCCGGCCTTCTCCACGCGACGGCCGCTTGGTCTAGCCGCTGACAGTGATTTCGGATAGGTCCGGTGCGTAGGAGGAGTCGTTGTAGAACTTGATGGTGTTCTCCCCGGCCTTCAGGCTCACGGTCATGGTATGGCTGGCCGGGATGGACCAGCTTGCCCCGGTCAGGGTGATCGCGGTGCCCGTGCCGCCGTTGACCGAGATGTCGAACGTGCGGCTGCCGTCCAGGCAGTACACGAAGGTCAGCGCGTAGGTGCCGGCGCTGGGCTCGTCGATGTTGTTGATGGTGACGTAGTTGGCTGCACCGTCGCCGATGTCGCCGACCTTCTTGCCGCCGGTGCAGCCGGAGCAGGAGGCGACTCTGGCCCGGCCGGCGAGCGTGTTGCCCGTCGCGTCGGCCTCGATCGTGGTGCTGCTGGCCGGCACGATCTTGAGCAACTGCACGGCGCCCGCGCCGAGGGTCACGCTGTAACTGCCGCTGACGGTGCCCGCTGACTTGCCGGTCCACAGGTTCGTCGCGGTCCCCGAGCCGTAGAGGCCGGCGCTGGACAGGGAGACGGTGTCGGTCGTGCTCGCGCTGCCGCTGTAGTTGAACAGGCCGAGGATGATGTCGCCGTTCGCCTCCGTCTTGGCGAATACCTGATCGTTACCGCTGCTGACGATCCGCCTGGCGTCGACGGCGTCCTGGTCCACCGCGATGACGGCGCTGTTCTTCAGGTAGCTCAGATCGGTCGGGTTGAGGTGGGTCAGGTCGGCGTTGATCACCAGGGGCGCGGCGCCCATCGCCCACAGGCTCATCATCGACTGCTCTTCCGGCGCGGTGATGCCCTCGTCGGCCGGGCCGTCACCGAGCTCGATGGAGTCGTAGTCGTTGAACGCGCCCGGACCGCCGTCTGGGGCCCAGTTCGCCACCTGCGCGAACCGGGACTGCACATCGGACCACTGGGTCAGCGGGAACGGGCTGCCGCAGTAGCACTGGATGTCGCCGCCGGTGCGCCAGCCGTTGGAGTACTCGGCCCAGGTTGAGGCGTCGCTGATGGCCAGGTTGTTGGACAGCTCGAGCTGAATCGGCCGGCCGGTCTGCTTCAATGCCGCCGACCACGCCTCGATATCGCCGAGGTCGCCCGTGCCGACGCCGTCCAGCTTTACGTAGTCCGCTCCCCACGAGGCCAGTTCGTCGGCCCAGGAGTTGATGAATGCCTGTGCGCCGGGCTTGCTGTAGTCGATTCCCTGCATGCCGTGGCAGTTGTAGTTGTGCTCGCTGGCGCCGTCGGCGATCTCGTCGGCGGTATCCGAAGTGCCCATGATCGGGGTGTTCTCTTTGACCGCCTGATCCGAGATGCCGGGCGTCACGTAGAAGCCGATTTTCTCACCGAGGCTGTGCACGTAGTTGGCGACTACCTCCATGCCGGGAGTTGAGCCCGACGGCGGGAACTTACCCGGATCGGGTACCCAGCGGCCGTAGGCGTCCACGTCGGGGCCCTGGCTGCCCGGGCACTCGTAGTAGAAGTCGTCGATGTTCACGTAGTTATAGCCCGCCGCGAGGAGGCCGCTGCTCTTGAGAGCGGCGGCCTGTGCCTCCACGCTGGCCGCGGTCGGATCGCGCCCGATGTAATTCCACGTGCTCCAGCCCATCAGTGGAGTCAGGCTCACGCCGTTGTCCTCGGCGTGTGCTGTCTGCACCGGCAGGATGGCGATGGATAATGCCGCGACGGTGGCCGATAATGCCGCGAGCATCCTGAGTCGCGGTCTGGATGATCTCAGATGCATGCCAACCTCCTGGGATGTAGTTTCTCGAATCTTTATGAGAAATATCGTGGCCGTTTCCCCGAGGCTGGACCGCGAGGGCGGCCGGGGGCAGGTCAGCCCGCCATGATCAGGTACATGCTGCTGGAGCTGGCGGTGTCCGCGTCGGGACCCAGGGACACCATGCCCGCGGGGAAGCTCTTGGCGTAGACCTCGAACGTCCTGGTCGCACCGCTCTCGTCATCGGTGACCTGAGTGAAAGTATCGGCCCAGGTCGCATCCATCCAGGACCGCCTGCCGAGCCGGGTGTCCACCGCCACGTACACCGTCGCTGCCTTGCTGATCGAGAATGTGACCAGCGGGTTCCCGGTGTAGGTCCTCGACGCGTTCGCATCCCGGATCCACGCCGCGCCCCGCAGCAGGGCTGGAACGCTCGCCACTGTAAAGGTCCGGTCGCCATACAACGTGTCGCCGGCGGCGAACTTCGACTGGACCGACCAGCTGGCCGCATTCGCGCTGTCCTTCACCGACAAGCCGGAAACCGACGCCCCGGCGACACCGCAGCCGGTGCCGGGGGCTGAGCCCTCGACAGTGCTGAACCGCGGGGCTGCCCCGGTGGTCGTGCTGTCGTCGCTGGTGCAGTAGCCGTCGATGTCCTGGAATGCGATGTCGGAGGGGCTGCCGGTGCCGGCCTGCACCGTCACGCCGGACAGGGAGACATTGCTGCCGGTATTGGCGATGAAGGCGGGCCGTTCGTCGTTCTTGCTGAAGGTAAACGAACTGCTGGTGAACGTGATGCCACTGACGTTATGCAGGTAGAAGCCGTAGGCGGGCCTGGTGCTGAGGCTATTGGGGTTGTAGTCGCCGTTGTCGGTCGGGACCGTTTCCGGGTTCATCGCCGTGCCCCCGCCGGGCAGGTTCAGGTGGACATTGTCGAAGGTGACGTCGCTGATCTGATGGCCCGCCGCGCCCCACAGGGTCGCGCTGTAGGCGCCGGCGCCGGTCCCTGAGATGTTCTCGTAGTGAATGTCGGAGATGCTGCCGGTGATCGGCGATCCGCCGCATCTCAATCGGCTGCCGACCTTTTCGAAGATCGGCCCCTGCGTGCCGGACATGGTGACGCCGTCGAAGGTGACGTCGGAGATCTTGGCGCCGTCCTCGGATACCATGCCGAGCCCCGACTTGCCTGCCTCCGTGATAACGATGTTGGTGAAGGTGTAGCCGGAGAAGTCGCCGCAGGTTTCTGAGCCGAACATGATGCCGTTCGCGCTGGTCGATGACAGGCGGGCACCGGCAACCGTCACGTTCCCGCTGGGCAGCACCTTGCCCAGGGCGTAGTCGGACTTGAATGACAGCGCGTCATCGCTGGATGCGATGGTGATGTTGGTGATCGTCTCGTTCGTCACGTTGACGTTGTTCCAGCCGTCCCGGTTGCTGGCCGTGGAGATGGTCAGGTCATTGGACGTCACGTCGTTGCAGTCGTCGATCAGCATGGCGAAATGGCCGCCGTCTTTGAGCGTGATGCCGGAGATGGTCAGCCCGTTGATGCCGACCAGTGAGATGATCTTGTCCGCCTGGCCGGATTTCGGAGTGCCGGTGATGAAATGACCATTGCCGGTGATCGTGCCCGACCCGATGAAGCCGATGTTGGTCAGGTTCTCGCCCCAGATCATCGCGTCATGGAAGTGGCTGTGCCCGAAATCCTGGTACGCGTCGTAGGGATTCGCCTCGGGCGGATCGTATCCGCTCGCCGCACCCAGGATCGTGGACCCGGATTCGAGGTCGAGCGTGACGTTGCTCATCATGTGGATGGATCCGGCGGCCAGGTACTTATCCGCGGGGAAGACCACATCTCCGCCGCCTGCGGCGTTGGCGGCGGCGATGGCCTTGTTAATTGCGGGTGTGTCGTTAGTCGTGCCGTTCCCGGCCGCACCGTAATCCAGCACGTTGAACGTTGGTACGGCCAGCGCTGCGGAGGTGGCTTGCGCGGCGCTGGCTGGTAAGACACCGGCTAGCGGAACTGCCAGGCAGATGACTGCGACGGCAATGGCCGTCCGGCCGGTGAGAGTTCGTATCACGGGCGCTTCCTCCTTGTTTTAACAAAAATCTGGGGGGTCCTCGTCACGCCGCGGACGGCTGGCAGAGGCGCCTGGGTCCAGCCGAGGAGCGAGGTGTAGCCGGGCTGGAGGCCGGCGTTGCTGGTAATGGAGGACGGGATCTGGCTCGCGCTGGTGATCGCGACGTTGCCGGAGACGGTGACGCCGTCGCTGCTGCCGTTGGCGGAACCGTTCTCCCAGTAGTTGCTCGCCACGACAGTGGGGTCGTCAACGGTCGTGTGCCCGGGCTCATAGTCGGTGTGGCGGGACGCCCAGGCCACCACGCCGGAGCCGAGGTTGTAGATGCCGTTGCCGGAGATGGTCTCGTAGGTGCAGCCGTTGTCGGTGTAGATGGCGTGACCCTCGTCGACCTGGTCATGGATCAGGTTGCCGGAGACGAGCTCGCCGTTGGCCAGGGACGTGCCGGTGATGCCCTGGGTGTAGATCGCGCCGCCATCGCTGAGCGTCCGCATGATGTTGAAGATCAGGTTGTCCGAGATCGAGTTACCCTCGCTGTAGTTGGCCTGCGGCGCCTCCTTCTCCTTGTCCGGCCAGCCACCCCAGCCTTGCGAGACCGCGGTGTAGGGCGTGTCATCTATCTGGTTGTGAGTCACCGAGTCCGACGTCGCGTAGCCGGAGTCGATGGCAATGCCCCCGAGGAACTCCACTGGCGTGTCGAACACGTAGTTGTCGGTGACGACGTTGTCGTAGGTCTGCGACGACCCGGTCGCGGTCGGCACGTCCACGTTGCCGATCTGGATACCGTTGCCGGAGGTATCGGTGACGACATCGCCCCGCACGGTGTCGTGCCGCGACGCGTCGCCCAGGGTCAGCCCCGCCGCGCCCAGGTGCACGAACGCGTCCCCGGTGAACTGGATGTGCTGGTCGTAGGTGAAGGAGACGCTGCCAGGGATCTGCGTCCATGCCCCGTACGGGCAGCTGCCCCGGGTGTAGGCGGGCGGGGGGATATGGCACAGGCCTTGCGAGGCCGCGCCGTTCGACCCGGTCACCTGGTAGTTGGCCTGGATCTCGGAGAACCCGTCGGTGCTGCCCTGCCCCTGGAACGTGTCCCCCAGCCAGGTGGCGTAGGAGAACTGGATCCCGGAGAACACGATGTTGTGCACCGGGGCGCTGGCCGTGCCGTTCCCGGTGACCAGTTGCTGCAGGACTGGTGCCTCGACATCGGCGGTGGACATGTTCTCGCCGGGTCGCGGCACGTAGTAGATCTTGTTATCGCCCTGGTCCAGGAACCACTGCCCGGGAGTCGAGGCGGACAGGAACTGGAAGGCGTTCTCGACGCTGGTCGGCTGCTCGGTGATTCCCGAACGGCCCACCAGGTTGTAGGCCCGGCCATCGGGAAACGATCCAGCCCGTGCGGTCGAGTTCGTCCAGCACGGCTGCGCCATCACCACGGCTGCGCCGCTGAATCCGGCCACCGGGCAGGACGGATCCGTCCACGCCCCCAGGCCGCCCTGGTACACGAAGTCGAGATGCGGGCTCGCTCCGCTCGGGTTGCGCCAGCCCGCCAGGGTCGATCCGCCGCCGCTGTAGCCGGCGGAGTCCTGGCCGGTGAGAGTGTTCGGCAGCGGGCCGTGCGCGATCGCTGCCCGTACGCCGTTGACATATAACTGCTGGGTCTTGAGCCCCGCGGGCGCCCGCGCCACGTGGATCGGGCTGCCCGGGCTCATCGGCGCCCAGCCGGTGATCTGCACCGATCCCGCCAGCACCGGCCGCGCCCCTGGCGCCGCCCTCCATTCCACGTCGTAACCGTTGGTCCCCGAGTCCGCCGCGGTCAGCGCCAGCGGGCTGGTCATCCGGTAGAACCCGTCCTCGAGTTCTACCGTGACGTCGGCGGTCATGTCCTGGTTCAGTCCCCGCACCAGTGCCTGCGCCCGCTGCAGTGTCCTGACCGGTGCGCTCGCGGTTCCCGCACTGGCGTCGTTGCCTGACGGTGACACGTACACCACAGCACCCGCTGGAGCCGCCGCGGCACCGGTCGTCCCGGCGACTATCGTGGCCAGCCCGAGCGCTAACGCCCCGCCGCCAGCCAGCAACCGCCAGAGCTTGCCTCGTCCTCGAACACTCACCGGAATCTCTCCCTTGGATCAGGCCTTCGGCTCCTATTCGACGGCCGGGGCCAGCGTGTTTTCACAGGCGGATCGCCGGACCCATCAGGTAGCCCCGGATGGACGTCCTCAGGTCAACTTGGGTGCGGACGCGTCCGCAGCCATCACCGTCGTGTCGCTGGTCCTGCCGACCATGGACTCTCATGCGCGAAGAGGTGAGCGACGGCGCAGGGTGAACAGCGCTGGCGGAGGTGGCCCTGCGAGTTGGCATGAGGCGTTCCTCGCACTTCCGCACGAACTCGGACGAAACTTCACGCGACCTCAGTGTGTTCTCGCACGTGCGCACGGTCAAGGTGAACATCGGGTCAATTTCTACAGGCCAGGACGGGGTCCCTGAGCGGCGGCCTCCGTCCAGGATCCACTGGATAGGCCTTGAACAGGGAATCTGATATGAAGAGCAACCGATTGATCGTTGACTACCATTGTCAGCCGAGCGCCGGTGTAAGTGTTTTCATCCGATCAATCGGCTCAGAAAGGCTCTCAGTGCCGGGGTCAGTTTGATCGGAAGCGAGACAGAGGCACTGCGGTGGATGTTCGGATGTGTGACTCTCGGGTCTGATGAGGCACCGTCGTCGACCCCGACAGCGCGGGCATCGCCAACTTCACCAGGCGTTTGCACCATGAGCGCGACCGGCAGCACCCTCCCTGCCCCCGCCACCTACGGGACGAAGATGGCCGCCGAGCCCGGCGCAGAATCGGCAACTTGGCGGCCCTGGCGGCACCCGCGGTGTGCCGGAGCCAGCGGCGGCCTACAGGATGTCGGCCCGCCCGGCACAAGAGGCCGCCGCGCCCGGCCGCGTCACCGGGGTACAGGCCGACTCGGCAGCCCGGGACTCCGGGGCCAGGCACCGGCAGGCTCTCCTTTGCCCGCTGGCCTTTGAGCAGGCGGCGTGTCACACTCAGAGCTGCGAGCGGTGCCCCCGCCCCCCACTTGCGGCTGTTCAGCCATTGCCAGCGCGTCATTCACGGGGGAGGTGGCAGCCCGGGTGCACACGCCCCAGCTCGCCATGCGTTCGGTCACGGCTCTCACGGTCTCGCTGCTTGCGGCATGGCTGGCTGCCGGGACCGCGCTGCCGCCGGCTGCGGGTGCCCGGACCCGGTCTGCCGGGCCGACGGTGTCCTTCACCGTCGGCGGCGGCCTGTCCGGCGTGGCGGCGATCTCCGCCACTAGCGCCTGGGCGGTAGGCCACACCGGCGCAACGCGCTTCAGCACCTTGATCGTGCACGGGACCGGCAAGACCTGGAAGCGGGTGCCCAGCCCAGGGTCCGCGCGGAGCAGTCTTCTGGGTGTGGCCGCCGTCTCGGCCCGCGGCGCCTGGGCGGTCGGCTGCACCGACTGCTACGCCAGCAGCGGCAAGACTCTCATCCTGCGGTGGAACGGCGAGGCGTGGAAGCGGGTGCCCAGTCCCAGTCCCGGACGCGGCGCCAGCCTTGCCAGCGTCGCCGCCACCTCCGCGCGCAGTGCCTGGGCGGTCGGCTCCGCTGGCGGCAGCGGCAGAGGCAAGGCGCTGATCTTGCGGTGGAACGGCAAGGTGTGGAAGCGGGTGCCCAGCCCGAGCCCGGCACTCGGCGCCAGTCTTTCCGGCGTGGCCGTGGTGTCCGCGCGCAGTGCCTGGGCGGTCGGTGAGAGCTACACCAAGACCAGCGTCAAGACCCTGATCGAGCACTGGAACGGCCAGGTATGGAAGCGGGTGCCCAGCCCGAGCCCGGACGCCTTCACGGGCTCGATCGACAGCCTCAGCAGCGTGTCGGTCACTTCTTCCGGCAGTGCCTGGGCGGTCGGCGACCGCAGCTGCGGGTGCGGCCCCGGTCCCAGCCTGATCTTGCGGTGGAACGGCACAGCGTGGAAGCAGGTGCCCAGCCCGGGCGACACGGCACTCAGCAGTGTGGCCGCCGTCTCGGCCCGCAGTGCCTGGGCGGTCGGCGTCGCGATGTCGGGTGACACGTCCTTTAAGGCCGTGGTCCTGCACTGGAACGGCGCCGCATGGAAGCAGGTACCAAGCCCCAGCCCAAGGCCTAGCGCCGAACTCGCCGGCGTGGCCGCGGCCTCGGCCCGCAGTGCCTGGGCGGTCGGCTATACCTTCAACAGCACCGGCAGCAAGCCGCCCCCGAAAGCGCTGATCTTGCGGTGGAACGGCACGACCTGGACGTGACCAGCCTCAGATCCAAAGGGAGGTGACAGCCGGTGCGCATGCCTGCGCTCGTCACACGTTCCGTCACCATCATGGCCGTCCCGTTACTGCTTTCAGCGGTGCTCGGCGGGATCACCGCAACGGCGCTGGCGACCGTCCGGACCGAGCCCGGGGTCTTCGCGGCATCCTTCGCCACGAGCGGCCGCCTGTCTGGCGTCACAGCTACCTCCGCAAGCAACGCCTGGGCGGTCGGGTCCACGGGCAGCGGCCATGCCCTGATCGCGCACTGGAACGGCAAAGCCTGGAGCCGGGTGCCCAGCCCGGCGCCGGCCGGCAGCAGCCTTTCCGGCGTGGCCGCCACGTCCGCCCGCAACGCCTGGGCGGTCGGCGCCACCAGGACCGGCAAGGCCCTGACCGTGTGGTGGAACGGCAAGGTGTGGAAGCGGGTGCCCAGCCCGAGCCCGGCAGCCGGCTTCGGCCTGACCAGCGTGACCGCCACCTCCGCCCGCAACGCCTGGACAGTCGGCGGGAACCTGATCTTGCACTGGAACGGCACCGCGTGGAAGCGGGTGCCCCACCCGAGCCCGGCGGGCAGCAGCCTTTACGGCGTGGCCGCCATCTCCGCCCAGAACGCCTGGGCGGTCGGCGGCATCGCCGGCAAGATCATGGGCAAAACCCTGATCCTGCACTGGAACGGCGCGTCGTGGAAGCGGGTACCCAGCCCGACCCCGGCACTGTCCAACAACACCCCCCTGCTGGGCGCGGCCGCCACCTCCGCCCGCGGCGCCTGGGCGGTGGGCTGCTTTAACTGCGCCATCGCCGGGCTCGGCGACCCGCTGATCGCGCGGTGGAACGGCACCTCGTGGAAGCGGGTACCCACCCCCGGCCACGCCCGCATCGTCATCCTGTCCGGCGTGACCGCCACCACCGCCCGCAACGCCTGGGCGGTCGGGTCCAACGGCGGCGAAACCGCCAGCAAGACCGTGATCATCCACTGGAACGGCACGGCATGGAAGAAAGTGCCCAGCCCGAGCCCCGGAGCCCACGCCGTCCTGTCCGGCGTTTCCGCTGTCTCCGCGCGCAGTGCCTGGGCGGTCGGCTCCACCAACGGCGCCCACCCCAAGACCCTGATCCTGCACTGGAATGGCACAGCCTGGAAATGATCAGCCCTTCCGCCAGGCGGACCCGGGCGGCGACCAGGCTAAGGAAAGAAGTTCTGACCAGGCACGCTGTCCGCCTTGCGCTTGGTGTCTCTCGGCGCGACGGTCTGGTTCAGCGAGAAGGACGTCGGCCTCGGCCAGTCGTTGCTCCGCGAGATCGACAAGGGGTTGGCGAACTCCCGGATCGGCATCGTGCTGGTGACGCCGGCGCTGCTCAAGAGCCTGCCGGCCGAGGGGATCGCCGACATGGAACTCTCCGCGCTGCTCGGGACCGACCGGGTCATCCCCGTCGCCCATGGCACGACCTTCGACGCCCTCCGGGACGTCAGCCCCCTGCTCGCCGCACGGTCCGGTCTGAGCACCGGGGACTCGTCGATGCGGGTCGTCGCGACCAAGCTCGCCGCTGCGGCGGCCGCCGAGAACGACACCTGACGGGAGAACGCCCGCCGAGCCGCCGTTCTGGCGCAGGTCCTTGCCGCTCGGCGTGGCTGACCGGGCCGAGCGGATTGGTGATCTGCGCGTTCCTGCCCGCGTGGCGACGTGCGGCAGTGATGCCCGGTCGGGCCGGCGAGCGGGCATTCTGATCGGGGTTGTGCCGGTGACCGGGATCTTCAGGTGCTGTCCGGGCGGCGCGCCGGCCGCGGGTCGGGGTCCGTCCCTGGAACACTCGGTCGGGACGGGGGACCCACACGCAAGGACCACATCAGATGATCGCGCGCAGACGGATCAATGACGTCACCGAACTGATGGCAGGCGGCCTGGCCGCTGCCTTGCCGGCCGTTCGCACTAGCCGCTTCCCGCGGCCTGCCGCCCGGTTAGCCGCGGCCGCTCTGCTCGCCGCCGTCCTCGTGCCCGCGGCCGCCGCGGCCGCGGCGCCTGGACCGGCCACGCCACCGGTTCCGGTGCTGCACTGGCGCTCTTGCTACGGCGGGTTCCAGTGCGCTACCGCCCGGGTGCCGTTGAGCTACCGGGACCCGCGCGGCGCGGCGATCAGCATCGCCCTGGTCAGGCACCTGGCGACCGATCCGGCTCGCCGTATCGGTACGCTGTTCGTCAACTTCGGCGGCCCGGCAGCGCAGATCGAGGGCTTCGTGGCCGGCTTCGGGGGGTTCCCCGCCGCGATCGCGGCTCGGTACAACGTGATCACGTTCGACCCTCGCGGCTTCGGCTACAGCACCGCGGTCCGCTGCTTCCCGACCATGGCGGCGGAGAGCAAGTTCCTCGGGGGCCTGTCCTTCGGGGGACTGCCCGTCTTCCCGGTCGGCGCCCGGCAGGAAGCGGCCGCGGTACAGACCTGGGCCCGGTTCGACGCGCGGTGCGCCCGGCGCAACGGCCGTCTGCTGGACCATGACACCACCGCCGATGTGGCCAGGGACATGAACCTGCTGCGCCAGGCCGCCGGCTCCCCGGTGCTGAACTACATCGGCGCGTCCTACGGCACCGGGCTCGGCGCCACCTACGCCAACCTGTTCCCCGCCACGACCGGGCACATGGTCCTGGACGGAAACCTCAGCCCGGTCGCCTGGACCCACCGGGACGGCGATCTGCCGACCTATCTTCGCCTGGGCTCGGACCAGGCGACCGCGGCGGTGATGCAGGCCTTCCTGGACCTGTGCGGCAAGACAACCACCTCGGCGTGCGCGTTCTCCGCCGGCACCCCGGCCGCGACCCGCGCCAAGTGGGCCACGCTGCTGCGCCGACTCCGCGGGCATCCGGTCACTACCGGCACCCCGCCGCAGACCTACACCTACGCCACCGCCGTCGCGGTGCAATCCGTGCAGTTGCACACGGTGAGCGAGTGGCCCTCGGCCGCCGGCCTGCTGCAGCGACTCTGGGTGGCCTCGGCCGCCGGCCGCCCGTCCAC
>Ga0102924_1003754_pt1 | contig 15784 bp, 11 predicted proteins | sample PaiPotPPM11metaG_FD_80116 | JGI IMG/M metagenome (GOLD analysis project Ga0102924, IMG submission 80116) | Iron sulfur acid spring bacterial and archeal communities from Banff, Canada, to study Microbial Dark Matter (Phase II) - Paint Pots PPM... ... | reverse complement strand
TCGATCGAGGTGGCGTTGCGCCTGGACAAGTCGGCCAGCCAGCGCTGGCTGGCCGGCGTCATCTTCAGGTCCGCGCTGGCTACCATCAGTTGCCCTTGCCCGCTGGGGGCGTGCAGGACCGAGACAATCCGCTCGATGGCGTCAACCGGTACCCCGGTTCGCGGGTCGACCCAGAACGTATTGTCGGCCTGGAACGTGCGGTCCGCGACGATGTTTCGCGCGGGTCCGGGCAGGCCGAGCAGCGATGTCGGTATGCCTGGCAGCTGCTGGACCACGGTCGCCGGGATTCGCTGGGTGAAGACATCAGTGGTCAGCCCCTGGACCACCGCCGTGCCGCTGTACTCAGCCGGCCAGGGTCGCTCGGTATTGGTGTCGTAGACCTGGTAAGTGGTCTCGCGGGCACCGATTGGCCAGAACACCACCCCGATGCCGTCTTGGCGGACCTGGGTGTCGTCGTTGACGGACGCGCCGCAGCAGTCGGAGAGCTCCCCGGTACGCCGGTCGAACGCGCTCCGCTGGAAGGTGGTTTGCAGCTGGATGTTGCGCTTGGGGTCCTCGAGGACCGTGTAGGAGTCCCAGATCGCGACGTTGCCCGTGCTGGCCGCCGGGTCGCCGCGGATCGTGTTGGTATAAGTGAGGGTGACGTTGCGTACCGTGGTCAGAGTGCCCTGGTCGAAATAGGAGCCGTGCGGATCCGCCAAGCTGATCACGGCGTAGAAGTCGGCCGGAGCCGCGATAAGCCGGGGGGCCGCGTAGAAGCGGAGCAGCAGGCCGGCAACGACAAGGAAGGCCCCCAGCCCGGCCAGGACCGGGCGGAGCCTGCGGCCTGCTCCCGGCAAGAGGCGGGTGACCGGCGGTATGCGGCGCCTCCAGGCGGGCGGCCTCGGCGGTGTTAGCTCCAGCGTGGGTGCTTCTTCTGACGGGAGCGTCATCGATTCCTCCACCTGACCTGCGCGACGCGACTTGCGGGGGGTGAGCCGGTAAGGCCGCGTCCTCACCGGTGCTGACCTTTACCGTCCGCCCGGCGTCCTCGGCGGGGCGCAGGTCGGCGATGTGGCCGTTGAGCACGTCGCACACGGATACCCGAAGCGTGGCCACGCCGCTGACGGCAGCCCGGCGAAGCAGGTTCCGGTGCCGCTCCTCAGTCGTCGCCTCACCCTGGTCGGCCAGCATCACGGGTATGCCGTCGCGGACGGGGTACCCGCGGCGCAGCCGCGGGTTGTACAGGATGCCATCCTCGGCGAGATACAGCAGCGCCTGCTTGTCGATCGGGCAAGCCAGCAGATCGAGCAACAACGGGTCCAGACTCATCGAAATCGCGGCGCCCGCGACGGGCCCGGCCGTCGGCCGGAAAGGGAACGCCGCTCCTCCTTCCTGGGGGTTCACGCACGGCCACGGAGGGTGCCGCGCGACTGATATCGGGACGGGGGCGGCTGGCGCGCCGTTCGCTGACGACGGTCAGGATGACCGGCACGGTGACGGCGGCGACACCACCCGCCAGACGCATGGCCAGCAGCACCGGGCTGGCCGGCAGCCGCTCGTGGAATAGCCACGAACCGATGACGACGAGGTACGCGGTACCGATGACGAGGGAAATGGGCATGACGATGGAGGCCGGGCTGCGCTGGAGCGCTACCTGGAACAGGCACATGCCAATGGCCGAGACCCCGAGCGTCATGTAAAGGTAAGGCGAGGTGGCGGCGGCGACGAGAAGGCCGGACCGCGGGTGCTCCGCCACCGTGGCTGACAGCCCCTTCAGGGCAAGCCCGGCGACCCCGTAGGCGAGCCCGGCGCACACGCTGTAGCTCACGCCGGTAACCGGGTAACCGTGGCGGCGGCGGGACGCGCGACGAGCCCGATAGTAGATGACGACGACGGCCATGCCGACGGGCACCGCGGCGGCCGCGACGGCTGCTCCGGCAGCGTGCGTTCCTGCTTCCGTGCCCTGGCCACGGCCAATGGACAAGGTCAGCAGCGCCACCGCGAGGCAGATGACCCCGATGCAGGAGAGTTCCGCGCGGCCCGGCCGCTCATGCAACAGGACGCGCGAGAACAGGATCGTCACTACCACGCCGGAGGCCTGCAAGGGCTGGGCGACCGTCAGCGGCTCCAGCGAGAGCACGAGGGCCTGCAGCACCAGGCCACCGCAGATCAGCACGAAGCCGCCCAGCCACGCCCGAGCGGTGAACAGGGTACATACCAGCTCCCGGACACGGTGCGCCTCGATGGTCGGCAGGCTGCCGAGGGCGCGCTTTTCCAGGATGAAGCCGAGGTTGTAGATGATGGTGGCGGCCACGGCGAGGGCGATCCCGGCATGGGCGATCACGCATGCCTCCCCTGGGGCAGGCCAGCCAGCTCGTCGAGCGCCTGGCAGCACATCGCGGTGAACCGCTCCGCGGCCTGCGGGCCGAGCAGGGCGTGCTGGTAGTGGACGCACAGGTAGAGCCGACTGCCGACGGTCGCCGCGCCCATTCCCAGGCCGCGGGGCATCCGGGCCGGGCCGGAGAACCACAGCGGTTCCTGGCCGCCGCCGCTGAACGACGGCGGATCCGGGATAACGCCGAGGTTGCTGACGAACGAGGTATCGGTGCCAACTGGTGCGGCGAGACGCTGGACCAGGCGCGCGGTGCGTCCCTTAACTGCGATCGGGGCCCAGCCCGTGGCCAGCAGCCGGCTTGCCGCGTCAAGCCCTGGCCGCGGCTGTCGCCTGGCCGCCCTCGTCTGGGCGGCCACGTGGGCGAGCAAGGCCGCCGCGTCCGTGCGCTGGCCCGGGCGGGTGGTGACCCGGATCAGCCGGGTCTGGTTTCCCGAGCCGGCCCAGCGGTGGCGCGGGTCCCGGTCGTTGACCGGTATGCCGATGCGGATGAGTCCGCTGCGCCGGCCATGCGCGGCGTTCCACCGTTCCACCGTCAGGATGAGTGCCGTGACCAGCAGGTCGTTGACCGTCGGGAACGGCCCGGTACCGCGCCGGGCCGGTCGCGGTACCGGGACCTGCCGACGGACGGAACCGTAGCCGGACCGGCCGAGCAGCCTGTCCTGCGGAGCGATCCGGGTAACCGGGCCAGGGACCCGGGACACCCGCGGTCGCCCTGGCCGGGCTGGTTGCCCAAACCCTGCTGGCGGGATGACCGCGGGCGGACCGCCGCCGGCTTGCTGACGGCTGCCACCCGTGACGCGGGCGTCCCGGTAAGCCGCGCAGATCGCCGCGAGCAGGGTAACGCTGGAGATGCCGTCGAACGCGGCGTGGTGCGTCTGCAGGATCACGACGTCACGCCCCGGACCTGCAGCCAGAGTGAGCCGGACCGCTCCGTCGTGCAGCGGAATCGGCCAGGCGGACAGCCGTTCCCGCAGCGCCGCCAGTTCGTCCGCACTGTCCCAGCTGGTAACGGTGAGCGGCACGGCCGCCGCGGGTGCCCCGATATCGGGGGTGGCGGCTTCCCAGCGCAGCCGACGACGCCACCGGGAGGTAGCGGCCAGCCGCCGCCGCGCCGCGGTGTCGGCGACCAGCACGCCGACCAGGGCCGAAGCCAGGGCCGCGGGATCCAGGTGGTCCTCAACGTGGGTTTCCAGCTGCACCAGGCTTGGCTCGACGACGGTTTCGAGGTAGAAGTCGAGTTCCTCGATCGGGGTGAGGGACCACGACTCCGGCCCGGGCCGGATATCAGGGGCGCCGTTGAGCCTGGTCATCACTCACCCTCCTCGCCGCTCGCGGCCGCTGTGGTGGGTTTCGGGGGCGTCAGCGCTGCGGCCAGCGCTACCAGCGCCGTTGCCTGCGCGGGCCAGCCAAAGGCACCGGAGCCGGACTCGATACCTCGGCTCAGGCCGGTGATGACCAAGGCTCCCGCGGCGCACATGGTGAAGAAGGCGAGCCATGGCACCCACTGCGGCCGCCGCCAGGCGAGCAGGACGACGACCGGAACCGCCGCCGCGACCGGGCCGCCGACGACGGCGAGTACCAGGGCCGCGGCGACCGCGGCGACCCAGTAGCCGGTGCGTCCCTCGGGCCTGCCTGACCCTCGCGGTCGTGGGCCCGGACGGCCGCCAGGCCGGCGGCGTGCCCATCCCCAGGCCGCGGCCGCGATCAGCGCGCAGGCGGCAAGCGCCGAGCCGAGCAGCAGCCAGTGGTACCCGGTAACGGGGGTGAAGCTCATGACGACCGTTCCGCCAGTGCCGCCCGGGACGATGAATGCCTGCTGCCAGCCGTCCAGGGTGACCGCAGTGAGGGCCTTCCCGTTCAGCGTGGCCGTCCAGCCTGGGTTGGCCGCCTGGTGTACTTCCAGGTAGGCCAGGCTGCCCGGGCCGATCGTCACGGTGCGGTACTCGGTGCCCCAGGAGCTGATCCGAAGCTGGCGGGTCGCGGCGGGCGCGGGCGTCGCCGGCGCGGCGGCACTGGTCAGGCTGAGGCTGGTCACCGCCAGCGGCACGCCGGTGCCCGGTGACGTGAGCCAGTGCCGCCCCGCCGTCAGGGTCAGCGCCGATCCCGCGGTGCCGCTCGAGACAGTGCACAGCCGCAACGCGAGCGGCGTCAGTTTGATGAGGTCAGCAACGGTGCCGGAGACCGCGGTGGCATAGGTATGCCCGTCCAGGGTCACGGGCGGCCCCTGCCCGCAGGCGAGGCTGAACCGAGCCGTGTCGGCCGGGATGCCCGTGTTCAGGCCAGCCAGCGCGGGAATGGACAGCGCCCCGATCCCGACTGGGAGCTGCTGGGCGCGGCCCAGCAGCGGATTGTAGGCGACCGTGGCCACCACACCAGGGAAGCTGACGTCCAGCCGGTCGGTGACTAGCGCCGGGAAGCGCAGGATGCCGGTCTGCGGTACCGGCACGTCGCGGGTCCCGTCGGGGCTGGTGATCAGCACCCGGGTCGGCTCCGCCGCGATTCCCAGGGTCGCCGCCGTCAGCTGGATCTGGTCAATGCTCCGCCGTCCTGTCCACTGCAGGTGCAAGGTGGCGTCCGGGCCGGCCGCGATCCAGCCGCTCAGGGTACCGCCGCCAAGCAGGTTCTGCGGCCGCAGCGCCGGCAGCGACTCGAAGGTCGAACTGGCGCTGATGCGCAGCTGTGCCGGCGTCTTCGAGTCCAGGCGGCCGAGCAGCGTGTCGAGCGCGGTGCCGGGAACGGCCGTAACCGTGCCAGAAAGCCGGACACGTTCGGCCGCTTGCGTGGTGAAAGTCCTGTCCAGGTCAGGTTCGGGCGGGTTCCCGGCCAGGCCGAGCGTGGTGGCGGTGTCACGCTGGAAGCTGAAGGACGGGGCCGGACCCGCCTGTTGCTTGGCAGGCTGCAGGTACTCGGTGACCCGCACCCCGGGGATGGCCACCTCGGAGACCCCGGCGCCCGGTCCGCCCAGGCTGCCGCCGCTAGCAGCGGCGATCGTGATACGGAGCCAGCCGGTCGTGCCCGCCGGGATCTCCAGCGGCTGGGGCGCCGCGGTCACCCGCGTGGCAGTGACCGCGCGCCCGGCGGCGGTGGTGACGATCAGCCGAGTCGCGACCGGCCGCGGAATGTCGTCAAGCAGCTGGACGGTGACCGGGCCGGACAGCCGTAGCGGGTGGGTGAAGTTGATCTGTATCCACTGCCCGGCCGCGCTAGCCGGGCTGGCCTCCGTCCATGCCGTGGACGGGTCGCCGTCGAAGGCATTAACCGGGTCTCCCTGTGGCACCTCCCACAGCCATGATCCCGCCGAGGAGGCGGTGACGCCGGCGGCGCCGGCGAGCACGGCGACGGTCTGGTGACCGGCGGTGCCCGCGGGCAGCAGCTGGCGCGGCGGCTGGCCGCCCGCTCCCTGCGGGTCGTCCGGCGGGATGGTGCCGGTTGCGGTGTAGGTGTAGGAGGTGTTGTCGTTCGGAAGGCCGAAGACCGTGTCCGCGCGGCGCAGCCCGTCGGTGACGTCCTGCGCGGCGGCGGGCGGAAGGTCCACGCCGACGTTCTGCCCGGCGATCACGGCTGGCTGGCCGGTACCTAGCAGGCCCTGCGCCGTCAGCTGCAGCAGCGCGGCCGGGCCGCCGTCGATGAGCGTGCTGCCTGCTGCGGGCAGGATGGCGGCCGGCCCGGCGGGCCGGTCCGCCGGGCTGGCTGCCTGGAAGATCTCAACCGGCGGGTACTGCGGCTCGATCGCCTCGACTTGCAGGGCGGTGCCCTGACCGACGGGACCTGACGGTGAAGGCGGTCCGAATGCGGCGATCCGGGTGAAACCGGATGCCTGCAGGGTGGCATGCACGACAACGGGCGGGATGTAACCGAGCTGAGCCGGGTCTAGGTCGTTGCGGACCAGTACGTACCGGATCCCGGCCCGGGCGAGATAGCCGGGCAGGCCTGGCGAGGCGGCACCGGATTCGATCGCTTGTTCCGCGCCGTTCAGCAGGTCGGCGACTCCGCCGCCGCTGAACGGTACCAGGCTCCGTTCTACCCAAGGGGAGCCGGCGAGCGGCTCGAGCGGCTCGTCGATCGGCTGTCCCCAGGTGTAGATGCCGTGCGAGTCGGCCGGCACCACGAGCGTGGTCTCGGTGCTGTTATGCGCGGCCAGCCAGTCCGCCGCCTGCTGCCAGTAGCCGGGCACCTGGCTGAACGATCCTGGCTGCAACGTGCTCCCGTTCAGATAGGGCAGGCCGAGGCCGGCAAGCACCGCCGCCGCTATCAGGCAGGCCGCGGCGCGGGCGGCCCTGTGCGGCCAGTCCATGGGCGGCCACACGGCGCGGGCCAAGACGTGCGCGATCCCGAGGGCCAGGGCGGCGGCGAGCGCCGGCTCGATCTTGGACACGTTGCGCAACGGCGCCAGCGGCCCGTTCATCAGGGTCTGGACCTGCTGGTGCAACGGTCCGCCGAGCGGCCCGGCGTAGCCGGCGAGCGCCCAGACAGCGGCCACTCCCGCGGTGCAGCGCAGCCAGAGTCCCTCAGGCAGGTCGCGGCGGGCGAGTCCGGCCAGGCCCGTCGCCCCGGCCACCGCTCCGGCCGCCACCGCCCAGGCCGATCCCGTCATCACCGCCCCCGCGGTCAGCCACGGCTGGCCGAAGTTCAGGTACGCGACCCAGTTGCCGCTGCCGCGCAGCACAGCCGCACCGGACATGGTCTGGAACGTGGTGGCCGCCTGCTCGATGTAGGGCAGGAAGTTGAAACCGTACCGACCCTGGTACAGCAGCGGCCCGGCCCACCACAGCGTGGCCGCCACTACCGCCGCCGCCCACCAGCCGGCCAGGGCCCACCGGCGCCGGCCTGGGCGAGTCAGGATGTACAGCGCGGGAAGCACGAGCGCGGCCAGAGTGGACACCGCGTTGATGCCGCCCATGCAGGCCACCACGATGCCCGAGCGCACGGCCGCCGTCCTGGCGGACGCGCAGCGGACCAGCGGCACCACGGCCCAGGGGGCCAGCAGGCCGGGTAGCAGGCCTCCGGAGGACGAGCCGATCAGGATGGTGAAGGTGGGCCACAGTGCGAACGCGGCCCCGGCGAGCAGCCTGGTCGCGTGCGATCCGAGGCCGAGCGCCTCGGCCAGCCGGACCAGGCCCCAGAAGCCAGCCGCGATCAGCAGCGACATCCAGAGCCGTTCGGCGACCCAGACCGGCACGTGCAGCAGGTGGGCGGTCAGGTAGTACAGGCCCATGGGGAAGGCGTAGCCGATGTACTGATCTTGAAGGCTGCCGAGGTACTCCAGCGGGTTCCACAGGTGCCACAGCCGTTCATAGAAGCCGACCGGGTCGATATTCACGCCCAGCTTCGTGTCAAACGTCATTCGCTCCGGGTCCTGCACCAGCAGCGTCGCGAGCAGCAGGACCCATGCCAGCAGCGCCCAGCGCAGCCCGGCCCGCTCGGCGGCATCTCCCCGCCCGCGCTGTAGCCGCCACGGCGGCCGTCGTCCGCCGTCGGCCTGGTCAGGCCGCTCGGTGGGGGCCTCTTTGAGCGGCAGCCGCAGCACGCTCACGACTGCCGCCGCAGGATGAGCAGGAGATTCCAGGTCAGCAGCTCGCGCAGGCCGGGCAGCAGGATCAGGAGGCGGCACCAGCGCGGGTAGTAGCGCGGTCGTGCCTCTACCACGATGACGTCGGTTCGCCGCCGGACCAGCGACAGGACCTGGCCGACGCCAACCGGGAACATCGTCTGCCCGTAGATGTTCTTCGGCTTCTTGCCGTGGCGGCGTATGTAGCGGCGCAACGCGTAGTCGCCGCCCAGGTAGTGGAAGGGTGCGGACTCGTGGCCGCCCCATGGGGACAGCCATGCGGTGTATGACACGTACATCAGGCCACCGGGCCGGATCACGCGGATCATCTCATCAATCAGCCCGGCGGGATCGCGCACGTGCTCGAGCACGTTACAGGAGAAGCACACGTCCACGCTGGCGTCGGCCAGCGGCAGCCAGTAGCCGTCCCCGATCACGCTCCCGCGAGCGGGTTCGCCGCGGTTGCGCAATTCCCCGGGATCGGGCTCGACGAGCAGGCACTCGGCGCCGCGCTGGCGGAATTCGGCGGCGAAGTACCCTGCGCCGCCGCCGACATCCACCACCCGGCTTCCGGCCAGTCTGAAGTGGCGCTCCACCAGGGCGACCGAGTCGCGGGCAAGCAGGCCGTAGAACTCGTCCGGGTCCGCCTGCTCGCGCAGGAACGCCGCGAACAGGCGGAACGCGCCGACCGGACCCGATGCCCGCGTAGCCGAGGCAGAGGGGAGCGCGTCGGTTGGCATGCCGTTCTCCTTCACGGATGGGCCGGTCGCCGCTGTGGGGGACGGCAACCGTGCCGGACCGTCCGCCCGGGGGAGGGGCCGGCGCCGAAGTGCCGTTCCCGTTTGGGCGGGACGGGGTTACGCTTCAGGCACGCTTCGTTGTTACTGGACGGTAGGTCACTCTTGATACTTCGTCAATAGGACCCCGAATTATTAGGCCGCGGCCGTCCATGGCGACGCTGTATCCTGCGTCGATCCTCCGTAAGACATCGATAAGCCGCCTGTTATTGACACTTCATCAATTACGCATGACAATGGCGGCGCTGGACTAGGAGTCCATCGGAAGGAACCAGCGTGGAGATCGATTGGGTACCACTCTCCGCGGTTCAGCGGCTCGCCGGCGCCGCCGCGGGCCAGGGGGGAACCGCTGCCGGGCAAGGACCCGGGCGGCACGTCGTGATCGTGGCGTGGCGGGACATCGCGAGCCCGCGGGCCGGCGGCTCGGAACTACTGGTGGACCAACTCGCGACTGGCCTGACCGCCCGGGGTGACCGGGTTACGCTGCTGTGCGGCGGCCCGTCGGCCCCGCACCGCTACGAGGTCGTGCGCAGCGGCGGCCCGTACGGCCAGTTCCTTGGCGCCCCGTTCACCTACACACGCCGCCTGCGCGACTGCGACCTGGTCGTGGAGGTCTGCAACGGCATGCCGTTCCTATCGCCCTTGTGGGCTCGTAAGCCGATGATCTGCATGATCAACCACGTGCACACCGACCTGTGGCGGCTGCGGTTCCCGCCGCCGCTGTCGACGGCTGGCCAGTTCCTCGAGCAGCGCGTGATGCCGTTCGCGCACCGGCGCAACCTGGTGCTCACCGTGTCCGCGTCCACCGCCAGGGAACTGGAGTCGCTCGGGGTGCCGCGCGAGCGCATCCGCATGCTCACCAACGGCGTCGCGCCGGCGGGCCTGTCGGCGCCGCGGTCGGCCGAGCCGCTGTTCCTCGCCCTGGGGCGGCTCGCCGATTACAAGCGCATCGACCTGCTGCTGCGGTTGTGGGACCGGGTGCGGCCGGTGGTCGGCGGTCGGCTGGTCGTGGCCGGAGACGGCCCCGAGCGCGGCCGTCTGGAGGCCATGGCGGGCCCCGGCGTCACCTTCACCGGACGGGTCAGCGAGGAAGACAAGCACCGGCTGATGGCGGCGGCCTGGCTGCTCGTCCACCCCGCGCTGATCGAGGGCTGGGGAATCGTGGTCACCGAGGCGGCGCTGCACGGCACCCCCACCCTGGGTTTCGACGTCCCGGGGCTGCGTGACTCGGTTCAGCACCGGCGGACGGGCCTGCTGGCCCGCACCGAGGCGGAGTTCGCCTCGGCCTGGGCGGCGCTCGCCCTGGACCCAGCCCGGCGGGCCGCCTTGGGGGACGCCGCGCGCCGTCGCGCCTCCCGGCTGAGCTGGTCCACCGCCGTTCGCCATTTTTCCACGGTCATCGACGAGGCCATCAATGAAGCCCGCTCCCGCTGACCCGGCCAGCAGCAGCGCCGGCCCGGTCGGCGCCAGCCCGCTGCATGCCTTCTACTCGCGTTCCGACGCCACCTTCAGCTCGGGACCGGACCGGGCCCGCCGCCAGGCGCGGATGCTGGCCAAGGTGCTGGCCCAGCGCCCCAGTCCCCAGCGGATGGTGGACGTGGGCTGCGGGGACGGCGCGGCCACGCACCTGCTCAAGCGACTCGATCCGCGTAACACCGTCATCGGCATCGACTGGTCGGCGGCGGCACTGGCACTGGCTCGTGCCCGCGGACTGCTCGTCATCCAGGGCGGCATCGACGGCTCCGGGCTGCCGATGCCCGAAGCCAGCGCCGACGTGGTGATCATGAGCGAACTGATCGAGCACCTGGTTGACACCGACGCCGCCGTCGACGAGGCGCGGCGCGTACTGCGCCCCGGCGGCATCCTGCTGCTCTCGACGCCGAACCTCGCCGCGTGGTTCAACCGGGGGCTCATCGGCCTGGGCATCCAGCCGCTGTTCTCCGAGGTCAGCCTGCGCGGCATTTACGGGCGGCCCGGCCACGAGGTCGCGGGGCACCTGCGCCTGTTCACCCGGCGGGCGCTGGAGGAATTCCTGACCGACCGCGGGTTCCGTTGCGAGCGCGTCGAGGGCGCCCCTTACCACGATGTGCCACGGCCGCTGCGGCCGCTGGACCGCGCGCTGTGTCACTGGCCGTCGATGGCCAGCATCCTCCTCGTTCAAGCCCGGCGCGGCTGATGGTCTACCGTGACCGTGTGAGTACACCAGGCAGCGGGGAAGCCGCGAGCCGCCCGGCTCGGCGCCGTCTCGCACCCGACGACCGCCGGCAGGCACTGATCAACTCGGCGCTGAAGCTGTTCAACACGCGGCCCTACGACGAGGTGTCGGTCGACGACATCGCGGCCGACGCGGGAATGTCCCGGCCACTGGTGTACCACTACTACGGGGGCAAGGCGGGCGTGTTCATCGCAGCGCTGCGGCAGACGGGGGACGACGTTGTGGCGGCGATCGCCAAAGCCGCGACCAACGACCCGGAGAACTGGCTGGCGGCCAGCCTGGCTGCCTTTTTCGATCACATCCAGGCCAACCCCATCGGCCTCACCGCGCTGCTCAGTCACGGCTCGCTGGCCGGCGGCGAGGACCGCCAGGTCCTGGGCCAGATCCAGGACCGGGTACTCAAACTGATCCTGTTTAAACTCGAGCCGCCAAGCGACTCCCCCGTGCTGCAGTGTGTGCTGCGCGGCTGGCTCGCCATGGTGGAGACGATGGGCCGCGGCTGGCTGCGCCAGGGCCAGCCGACCCGCGAGGAACTGGAGACGCTGCTCCCCGAGCTGCTGCGCGCCGTGCTCGGGACCGCTGCCTGGCACGATGCCGCGGTGGCGGCGGTGCTACCCCGGCTACCTCCGTTGAGGCACCGGTGAGCCACTTGTCGGAATCAGGTCGTCCATGTGTACTCTTGACACCCGTCTGCTAGGGGACACGATGCTACTGCCTCATAGGAAGCGTCACCGGCGAGGTGACATCTGATGGTGCCGTCCAGCAAGGACCGCGAAGGCGAAGTGCTCGCCGGCACCGCGGCTATGGTCACCGGCGGCGAGACCGCGATCGGGCTTGCGTGTGCCCGGCGGCTGGCCGCGGACGGCGCCACCGTGACCATTGCCGGGCAGGACGAGCGGAGGCTCAAGGAATACGGGGACGCCTACGGGCTACGTTACGTGGTCGCGGATGTCACCGAAGAGGAACAGGTCGCCGCCGCACTCGCCGACGCGGCGGCCAGCGGCCCGTTGCGCATCGTGATCGCCAGAGCGGGTGGCTCCGCCTCCATCGGCCCGCTCAGTCAGCTCAATGCGGCAGGCTGGCGCGCGACGCTGGACCTCAACGCCACCGGGACCATGCTGACGCTGAAGCATGCCGCCCAGGAGATGGCGCCCGTCGGCGGTGGCTCGTTCGTCGCCATCTCCTCGATCGCCTCCACCACAATCCACCGGTGGTTCGGCGCCTACGGGCCGGCCAACGCCGCGGTTGACCACATGGTGGCGCTGGCCGCTGACGAACTGGGCGGGATCGGCATCCGGGTCAACGGAATCCGGCCCGGCATCGTGGAGTCAGAACTGGTCGCGGGCATCGCCGACCCTAGTCCCGTGCTCGATGACTACCTGGCCTGCATCCCGCTGACCCGCGTCGGCACCGCCTTGGACGTCGCCGAGGTGGCCCGGTTCCTGGCGGGCCCGGAGTCCTCCTGGATCACCGGAGAAGTGATCAACGTCGACGGCGGCCAGCATCTGCGCCGCGGCCCGGACTACGCGGCCGTATTCGAGCCCCTGTTCGGCGCCGCCGCGCTGCGCGGCCTGCCCGAGACGCAGTGACCCGCGGGAAGGACCGTTTCATGCGCATCCTCATCGCCGTGCTCCTCGGCGCGCTCATCGCCACCGGTTCGGTGGCGGTCCTCGTGCGCGACGCCTCCGCCGCCAGGCCCGCGCCGACCCGTGTGCTCTTCAGCTATGGCTCGGGCTGACCGTGCTCCCGCGCCGCAGGAGACTGCGCGGCTGCGCGCTGGCCCTCGTCTGCGGCATCACGATCGCCGCCTGCGCGACTAGCGCCGCCTCGCGGCCGGGGCCCGTACCGGTGCTGTCGAACTACGAACGCAGCACGGGCAATGTGATAGCCAGGGACTGCGGGTACAGCAGCCCGGTGCCCGGCAGGCCGAGCCGGAGCGTCTGGCTGTTCTGCGACACTGAAGTCACCAGCCCGGACGGCCGTACGCTCCGGGGCCTGATCCTTGGCACGGACTCGGCCGCCGCCGGGCCCTACCAGGCGGGCCAGGCGCCGTCGGTGCTGAGTGAAATCCCGACGCCGCCCAACCCGCTGACCTCGGCCAGCGACGCGCCGCAGCCATTCCTTCCCGCACCGCAGAACCTATCGCTACCGGGCACGACGCTGCCTTGCTCAGGCGCCGGCGCCTATCCCGCCGCGTGGATCTCCGGTCTCACCCGGGCGTCGCTGACGGAGGGCGCCTTGCTCCTCACCTTCGACGAGTACTGCGTCACCGGAACCACGAACACCGCAGAAGGATTCGGCCTGGCCGAGTACGACCCGGTGGACAATATCCTCAGCCCCGCGGTCCTACCGTTCACCAGCTTCGGCGGGTTTCCGCTGCCACCGCAGCAGGTGCTCGGCTCGCCGGTCACCGAACGCGACGGCTACCTGTACCTGTTCGGTTTCTGCCCGGCTGCCGTTCCGCCTACGGCCTGCGGCGGGCGCGTGTTCGTGGCACGGACCATCGCCGCACCGGCCGATTGGCAGAGTCCGTCCTCCTATCAGTACTGGACCGGAGCGGGATGGTCACCGCAGGCGGCCATGGCGGGATCGGTGGTCCCGGGTGGCCAGGCGATCGGGGTGTCGGTCGCCGACTATGCGGCTGTCGGTCACGGCCTGGTGATGATCGAGCAGACCAGCCTGGCGGGCGACTTCCAGGCATGGCAGGCCGCTTCCCCGGCCGGGCCATGGCGGCGGCTACTATCCGGCCGGGTGCCGTGTGCGGAGGCCGACGGCCTGTGCCGTGCCCTCATCGGGCATCCGGAGCTGAGTACCCCGGACCGCCTGCTGATCTCCTATTTTGATCCAGGAAACAACCACGTGGACGTATCCGCCTATCCGTGGTGACAGTGACCTGAGGAGCAACCGCGATGACGCTGGCCTCACGGACGGCCGCCCGAGTACCCGAAGGACTGCTGGTCAGGCTGACCAGTCTTGCCTACCGGCGGTTCGAGCCGGAGATTCGCCGCCTAGACCAGGTTTGCGGGCGCGGCGGCACGATGATCGATGTCGGGGGCTGGTACGGGCCGTGGACACGGAGACTGGTCCGCCGGGCCAGCCGGGTCGTCGTCATCGAGCCGACCTCGCTACACGAAGTACTCAGCCGGACCCTCCCCCCTGCGGTTGACGTCGTCCCGGCCGCCGCGTCCGATCACTACGGGGAGGCGCACATCTGGCTGCCGTCTCCGGACGGCGCTGCCCGGGGCGTCTCCTCGCTGCACCGCCGGGACATCCACGGCGCCTCCATCGCGGTTCCGCTGGTGACGGTGGACGGCCTCGGCCTGGAGAACGTCACATTCGTCAAAATTGACGTGGACGGGCATGAGGTCCCCGTGCTGCACGGCGCGATCGAGACGATCAGGCGCGACCGGCCCCGGCTGCTCATTGAGGTCGAGGAGCGGATACAGTCGGCCGCTGACGTGACGGAGCTGCTGGAGTCCTGGGGGTACCGCGGCTGGGTGCTCCCTGGCCGCCGGTGGGTGCCCCTCTCCGAGTTCCCGCTTGCCGCCCACCAGGCCAGGACTGACCACGTCGCCGACCGCGGGCTGCTGTCCCGGGCCATATGGCCGTACCCCCGGTACGTCAATTCAGTCCTGTTCCTGTCGGGTGATCAGGCCCCGTTACCGAGCCGACAAGTTCGGGCTGGCCTCGTCCAGCCCACGACCCACTGCCCGGGGTGTCGTTCCGTCCGGGTGACGACGTCGGGCGCCAGTTCGCGGCGCTTGTCGTCGGAGTCCCAGTGCCGGGCAAGCCAGGCGATCGCGCCGGTTTTCCTGTCGGCTGGATCGTGGCCGGATGCGGACAAGCCTCTTGAACGCCGCTCCATCGCACCTTAGTAAGGCAGATAAGAACGTTTCAATCGCGGTCGCACCATGGACCCGCGATTGGAGGGAACCCAAAACTCCGCGCCGAACGTGGGCGAGGCAGGAGCGACGGGACAAGCGAAGGAGAGATCGGTGACAGAACGAAGAAGGAGGGACTGGACAATGGCGAGGCTGCGTCGCTGGACGGATTCGCCGCATCGATCCGGCCCCGCCGCCAAGCCGCTGGCCCGCCGGTTGCGAGTCGGTGCCGCGGTCGCTGTTCCCCTGGCTCTCATGGTGATGGGCCTCACCGGCGCCTCCGCGCTTGGGGCGCAGTCATCCGGGCAGGCCGCCACGGCCAGCTTGCCGGCGCCTACGGTCGGCTCGCTCACCGCCGAGAACATCACCAACCCCCTCGGGATCGACACCGCCACTCCGGAGCTTGGCTGGGTCATCTCCTCGGCAGCACGCGGAGTCTCCCAGAGCAAGTACGAGATCACAGTCGCCACCAGTACAGGCAGCCTGATGAGCGGCCGGGACCTGCTGTGGGACTCGGGTGCCGTGAACTCCACGCAGTCATACAACGTCGCCTATAGCGGTCCGGCGCTCGCGTCCCAGACCCGCTACTACTGGCGCGTCCGCGTCTGGGACAACCACGGCACCGCGTCGGCGTGGAGCCAGGCTGCCTGGTTCGAGACCGCGTTCCTCAACCCGAGCCAGTTCCAGGGCAACTGGATCGAGGACGCTACCTCACCGAGCGGAGCCGAGTTGCTGCTGCGCAAGGGCTTCGCGCTGGGGAGCCAGCCGATCACCAGGGCCCGTCTGTACGTCGCGGGCCTCAGCTACCCGTACCTATACGTCAACGGGCACTCAGTAACCGACCAGGTGCTCGACACCGCGTTCACCACCGTCGACAAGACCGTCGACTACAACACCTTCGACGTCACCAAGCTGGTGCAGTCCGGTCGCAACGCGCTCGCGGTCAGCCTCGGCAACGGCTTCTAC
>Ga0102924_1003753_pt1 | contig 15787 bp, 15 predicted proteins | sample PaiPotPPM11metaG_FD_80116 | JGI IMG/M metagenome (GOLD analysis project Ga0102924, IMG submission 80116) | Iron sulfur acid spring bacterial and archeal communities from Banff, Canada, to study Microbial Dark Matter (Phase II) - Paint Pots PPM... ... | reverse complement strand
GGCCGCTCCTCGCCGATCTTGTAGGTCGCGGCGAAGCGGTCGTTCGTGGTGTCGCGCAGCGCGTTGAAGAAGCGCCCGCAGCCATGCACATGCCGCCAGCGCTCGGCATGCAGGCCGCGCGTGTTGGCGCGGCCGTAGAGGAATTGGCCCCAGGCCTTGTCGCCCAGCGACGAGGGGTCCGGGGGGCGCGCGATATGCGCCTCTCCGCCATAGCGGAACTCGATCTCCGGGCGTTCGCCGCAGAAGGGGCACAGGATCAGCAGCATGGCGATCCCGCCCCCCTCAATGGGCGACGGCTGCAGCGGCAGCCTCGTCGATCAGGAAGCCGTCTCGGAACCGGTCGAGGCGGAAGAGTGCGTTGATGGGGTGCGGCTCGTCCTTGGCGATGGTGTGCGCGAAGAGATGGCCCGAGCCCGGCGTCGCCTTGAAGCCGCCCGTGCCCCAGCCGCAATTGACGTAAAGCCCCGGCACCGGCGTCTTGCCGATGATCGGGGAACGGTCTGGCGTCACGTCGACGATGCCGCCCCAGTTGCGCAGCATGCGCAGGCGCCGGAACATCGGGAAGAGCTCGCAGATCGCCTCGAGCGTGCGCATCGGAATGTGCAGCGAGCCGCGCTGCGTGTAGGAGACATAGGCGTCAGTCCCCGCGCCGATCACGAGCTCTCCCTTGTCGGACTGGCTGATATAGGCGTGGATCGTGTTCGACATCACGACGCAGGGAAAAACCGGCTTGACCGGCTCGGAGACCAGGGCCTGCAGCGGATAGCTTTCGAGCGGCATGCGCAGATCGGTCATGGCCATCACCACGCTCGTATGCCCGGCCGCGACCACGCCGACCTTGCGCGTCTCGATCACCCCGCGCGTCGTCTCGACGGCGTCGACGGCTCCGGCGAGGCCCCGGCGGATCGCCTTGACCTCGCAATTCTGCAGGATGTCGACCCCGAGCGCGTCGGCGGCGCGCGCATACCCCCAGGCGACGGCGTCGTGGCGGGCGACCCCGCCGCGGCGCTGCAGCGAGGCGCCGATCACCGGATAGCGCATCGAGGCCTCGATATCGAGCGGCGGGCAGAAGGCTTTCGCTTGCGCCGGCGTCAGCCACTCATTGTCGACGCCGTTCAGGCGGTTCGAATGGATGTGGCGCTTCAGGCTCTGCTCGTCATGGACATTGTGGGCAAGCATCATCACGCCGCGCTGCGAGAACATGACGTTGTAGTTCAGGACCTGGGAGAGCCCTTCCCACAGCTTCACCGCATGGTCGTAGAGCGCCGCGCTCTCGTCGAACAGATAGTTCGAGCGGATGATGGTGGTGTTGCGCCCCGTATTGCCGCCACCGATCCAGCCCTTCTCGAGAACCGCGACGTTCTGGATTCCGAACTCGGCCGCGAGATAATAGGCGGTGGCGAGGCCATGCCCTCCGCCTCCGATGATGACGGCATCGTAGGAAGGCTTCGGCTCGGGAGAGCGCCACTGCGTCCGCCAGCCCTGATGGCCGGCAAAGGCCTGGCGAAGCAGCGTGAACGCCGAAAATCTCTGCATCCGGTGCGGGTTCCCTGGATGTGCCGCCGCAGCGTCGGGCAACGCCACTCCCTCGCCAAATTCACCGCGCTCGTGAAAAAGGCAAGTCCTATCCTCGAAAGGGTCCTATCCTCGAAAATGGCGATCGAGGTGCGCACGTACGTGCCGGGCAGCAGGCAGCACCTCTCGCAAGCGAGAGAGGGACATGCCCGGCGCGGATGAAGGCGGCGCATCCCTGGCACCGCGAATCGCTCTGGACGCGCGGCTCGGGAAGCTGCATCAGGTGCTTGCACGTGCGAAGGGAGCACATCGGAAATGCAGAACTCGGAAATGCAGAACAGCGAAGAGATCTGGCGGCTGGTCGACGCCAAGAAGGAGAGCTTCATCGCCTTGAGCGACCGGGTCTGGGGCATGCCCGAGCTGTGCTATACGGAGGCGCGCTCCTGCGCCGAGCATGTAGCGGCGCTCGAGGCGGAAGGCTTCCGGGTGACCCGGAATGTCGCGGGGATTCCGACGGCGGTCATGGGCGAGGCGGGCGAGGGGGGGCCGGTCATCGCGATCCTTGGCGAATATGACGCGCTGCCCGGCCTCAGCCAGGTGTCGGGCCTCGCTGAGCCGCGCCCGGCCGAGGCGAACGGCAACGGCCATGGCTGCGGCCACAACCTGCTGGGCTCGGCCTCGCTGCTCGCGGCGACCGCCGTGAAGGACTACCTCGCCACCCACGGCCTCAGGGGCCGGGTGCGCTATTACGGCTGCCCGGCCGAGGAGGGCGGCGCCGCGAAGGGCTTCATGGTACGCGCCGGCGCCTTCAAGGACGTCGATATCGCGATCTCCTGGCATCCGGCTTCGTTCTCGGGCGTCAACGAGCCCGAATCGCTTGCCAACACCCGCATCGACTTCACCTTCACCGGGCGCTCCTCGCATGCGGCGGCTGCTCCGCATCTCGGCCGCAGCGCACTCGATGCGGTCGAGCTCATGAATGTGGGGGTGAACTATATGCGCGAGCATATGCCCGACGGGGCGCGCGTGCACTACGCGATGCTCGACGGCGGCGGGGTGGCGCCGAACGTGGTGCAGGCGCGCGCCAAGGTGCGCTATCTCATCCGGGCGAAGGACCTCGTCGAGCTCAATCCGCTCGTCCAGCGGGTGCGCAAGATCGCCGACGGCGCCGCCCTGATGACCGAGACCAAGGTCGAGACGCGCGTCATCAGTGCCGTCTCCAACCTCCTCGGCAACGCTCCGCTCGAGAAGCTCATGCATGACAATTTCATGCGGCTCGGCCCTCCGGATTTCGACGATCTGGACCGCGCGGTCGCCGCAAAATTCCAGGCGACGCTGACGGCGGAGGACATCACGGCCGCCTATCGGCGCCATGGATTGAACGTCGAGCCGGGCAAGGTGCTGTGCGACAAGATCGTGCCGATCGAGACGTCGGGCGCCGGCGGCGTGGGCTCGACGGATGTCGGGGATGTGAGCTGGGTGGTGCCCACCGTGCAGGCGCGCGGCGCGACCTGCGCCATCGGCACGCCCTTCCATTCCTGGCAGCTGACCGGGCAGGGCAAGACGAGCTTCGCTCATAAGGGGCTCGTCCATGTCGCCAAGGTGATGGCGGGGACGGCACTCGACGCCATCCGCGATCCTGGCCTCATCGAGCGGGCAAGGAACGATCTCGAGAAGCGGACCGGGGACGCGCCTTACGCATGCCCGCTGCCGTCCGAGGTCGGCCCCGCGCTCGACATGAGCAAGGCGGCGTAGAAGCGGGCGAGCCCGCCACGCCCCCGCTTGCCATGGCCGGGCTCCGTCCCGGCCATCTCGACCGGAGAGGCGCTTTCCCTTCCGATCGGGATGGCAGGCACAAGATCCTATGACGGGTGGCTACTCCTCGGGTAGGCTCACGCGCCGCTTCGCCTTGACGGCGGAGCGCCTCTCCTTCGTCGCGAGCCTTCGCTCCTTTGCCGCGGGCGGCGGCCGCGTCGCGCGTCGCGCCTTCGGAGCGACCGCCGCCTCGCGGATCAGCGCGACGAGGCGATCGAGCGCCTCCTCGCGGTTGCGTTTCAGGCTGCGATGGCCGTGCGCCTGGATGACGATGACGCCCTCGCGGGTCAGCCTGCTGCCCGCCAGCCTCATCAGGCGCAGCGCCACCTCATTGGGAAGCGAGGGCGAGCGGCGCGCATCGAAGCGCAGTTGCACCGCGCTCGACGTCTTGTTGACGTGCTGGCCGCCCGGCCCGGAGGCGCGCACGAAGCTCTCCTCGATCTCGCTCTCCTCGATCGCTAGCGATGGCGTGATCTCGATCATCCCGGGCTGCCGGCCTTCACCGGCAGCTCCCTCACGGCGCGTATTTGTAGTCGAGCTCCGTCATCATGCCGGTCGCCATGTGCCAGAGATTGTGGCAGTGGAACAGCCAGCGGCCGACATTGCCGGCATCGAAGGCGATTGTGACGCTGCCGAGCGCGGGCACGAGCACGGTGTCGCGCATGGCGCCGGCGATCGGCTTGCCGTTCAGGGCGACGACCTGGAACGCATGGCCGTGCAGGTGCATCGCATGGGCCATTAGCGAGGCGTTCGAGATCTCCATGATGACGCGCTGATCGCGCAGCACCCTGACGGCCTTGTGGCTCGACCATGGCCGCTCGTTCATGGTCCAGAGGCACGGCTGCATCGATCCCGCCAAGGTGACGAGACGCCAGGCATCCGGCGACTTGGGCGCGAGCGGCGCAACGGCCTCGAGCCTGTGCTCGAGCGACAGGTCGATCGGGGCGGCCCTCTCCCGCGCGAGCGTCGCGATCCTGGCGATCGAAGCGCCCGGAGAGGCGAGCACGATGCCGGTGCGCTCGAAGTCGCCTTCGCGCTGGGCGAGCGCCGCCACGCTGCCGCCCGGCGGCACGTCGAGGAGGATGTCGAGCCGCTGACCCTCGGCGACCGGGAAGCGCGATCCGGCGACCGGTTTCACGGGATTGCCGTCGGCCGCGATCACCCGGCCTTGCTTGGCTCCAAGATCGATCCAGAAGCAGGTGGCGCTCGCGCCGTTGATGACCCGCAGCCTGACGCGGCCGTTGCGCTCGACCCGCGCCACGAAGGGATCGTCGAGCGTCCGGTCATTGGCGAGATAGGCGTCGTAATCGATGTCGTTGAGCGCCGCCTCATCGCCGCTCCCGCGGCAGATCGGGATGGCCTCGGGCCGCATGGGCAGCGGTACTGAGGGGTCCGAGCCGGCGAACAGGGCGGGCATGTCCATGGGGCCGTGCATGGTCGCCGCGTCGCCTCCGATCGAGCGCAGGAGCTCGGCCGGTTCCCTGAAGCTGAAGTCATGCAGGAACATGGTGACGTCCTGCGCGTCGAGCGCGAGGTCGTCCTTCGAGCGGACGATCAGCGGCGCCGCGAGTAGCGCCTGCTCCTGCAGACCGTAATGGGAATGCATCCAATGCGTGCCGGGCCGCGCCGCAAAGTCGTAAGGGTGGGTACCGCCTGCCGCGATCGGGCCCTCATAGCCGGTATCGAGCACCCCGTCCTGGGAGGTCGGCGGCGTCTGGCCGTGCCAATGGATGATGGTCGGCTCCCCAGCGCAGTTCTCGACCTCGAAGGCGAAGCGCTGATCCGGCTCGAGCACGAGCCCGGGGTGGCCGTCGGGGCCGGTCAGGCCGAAGACGGTCGCGGGCCTGCCCTTCACCTCGAGCGTGCGCCGCTCGACGACGAGCCGCGGCAGAGGCCGCCCGGCAAGGCCCGAGAGCGGCGCCGCGGCCGCAGCCGCGGTTGCCGCTGCCCATCCGAGAAGCACGCGTCGGGAAGGCGGGTGATGCAAGCGGGTTCGCTCCCGGGACGATCGCAAGTGACAAGCGGCGGCGAGGCGCCCCTCCCTGTCTCGGCCAGAAGTCGGCGCGGCGCCTGGCCCGCCTGGGCATCATAGTGCCGCGCCCGACGTGAGATAAGGTGGTGAAGGCACACATTCTCGTCACCGCCGCAAGCGCCTGACGGCGGCGATGCCCGGGGAATCCGCGCCTGGCTCCAACCCTCCCGTTTCGTACGGATGGCATCGGGTAACAGGCGGGCACACAGGCCTTCCCGCCGGCATCTTGCCCGCGTTCGCGCGCCGGGGCCGGGAAACCTTGCGGCGCTCCTCCCGTTGAAGGCCGTGCGGCGCGCCGCGAAGCCTTTTCGGCGGTCGCGATTGATTTCCGGTCCCGTGCAAGCGCAAATTCGTCCTATTGCGGCCTCAGCCTGGCTCCATCTTGTCGCGCGCGATCGGGTCGGAGGACGGGAGATGTTGATGAGATGGGTTGTTTGCGTCTGCGCCATGGCATTGGCGCTCGGGGCCTGCACTCCCAAGGCTCCGGCCAAGGGAGACAAGGGCGAGAGGGGAGAGCAGGGGCTTAAGGGCGACAAGGGGGATAAGGGCGACATGGGCGACAAGGGCGACAAGGGCGATCCCGGCGCTTCCGGCACCGTGCTTCGCGTCGTCGGTCCGGCCGAGAGCGCGCAATGCGAGAAGGACGAGATCCTGATCAGCGCCTATTGCATCGGCGGGCGATCCACGGCGCCGCAGCGAATCTCAGAGACGGGCGCAAGATGCGCCCGCGCCGCGAAGGTCATCGCCGTCTGCGCCAAGGCGCAGGCGCCGTGAAATCGGGAGTTGCTAGAATTCCACCCGGTCGCCGCCCTTGAGCTCGAGCGTCTCGCGCGCCTCGGTAGGCGAGGCGACGGCGAGACCGAGCCCCTCGACGATCTGGCGCACCTGTCGCACCTGCGCGGCATTCGATTCGGCGAGCTTGCCGGGACCGAGCCAGAGCGAATCCTCGAGCCCGACGCGGACATTGCCGCCCATGGCGGCCGCCATCGCCGCGATCGGCATCTGGTTGCGCCCGGCGCCCAGCACCGACCAGCGGTAGTCCGCGCCGAACAGCCGGTCGGCGGTGCGCTTCATATGCATCACATCCTCCGGATGCGGGCCGATGCCGCCCAATATGCCGAACACGCTCTGCACGAAGAAGGGCGGCTTGACGAGGCCGCGATCGACGAAATGGGCCAACGTGTAGAGATGGCCGATATCGTAGCATTCGATCTCGAAGCGCGTGCCGTTATCGGCGCAGGTCGTGAGGATCTTCTCGATATCGGCGAAGCTGTTCCTGAAGATGCGCTCGCGCGATCCCTCGAGATAAGGCCGCTCCCAGTCGTGCTTGAAGCTCTTGAAGCGGGCGAGCATCGGGAACAGCCCGAAATTCATGGTGCCCATATTGAGCGAGGCCACCTCGGGCTTGAAGGTCGCGACCGGCCGCAGCCTCTCGTCGATGGTCATGGTCGCGGCGCCGCCCGTGGTGATGTTCACGACGCAGCTCGAACGCTGTTTGATCACCTTGAGAAACGGAGCGAAGGCCTCGGGGCTCTGGTCGGGCCGCCCGTCCTTCGGATCGCGCGCGTGCAGATGCACGATAGCCGCTCCGGCTTCGGCGGCCCCGATCGCAGCTTCGGCGATCTCCTGGGCCGTGACCGGGAGATGCGGAGACATGGAGGGCGTATGGATCGAGCCCGTCACGGCGCAGGTGATGATGACTTTGCGTGCGGCCATGGCTTGCTGTCCTCCGGGGCATGTGCGCCAGAATGAGCGGCGCGCGCCGCGCGATCAAGTGGGAGGAGCTCTCGCTCGTCCTGGAGGTGAAACGAGAAGGAAGGCTATCCGCCCATGCGCATCGTGGTTCACGGCCAGCAGGCCTTCGGCAAGGCAGTGCTCGACGCCCTCGTCAAGCGCGCCGAGGACGTCGTCGCGGTCTACGTCGCGCCGGAGAAGGTGGGGGCGAGGCCCGATCCGCTCAAGGAGGCGGCGCTCGCGGCGAAGCTCCCGGTCCTCCAGCCGGCCTCGTACCGAAACAAGGAGGTCTTGGACGAGTTCAGGGCGTTGAAGCCCGACCTCCAGGTCATGGCTTTCGTCACCTTGTTCGTGCCAGAGGAGTTCCTGAACATCCCGACCCGCGGCTCGATCCAGTACCATCCCTCGCTGCTGCCGAGATATCGCGGGCCGAGCGCCATAAACTGGCCGATCATCAACGGCGACACGTCGACGGGGCTGTCGATCTTCTGGCCGGATGGCGGGCTCGATACCGGCGACGTGCTGTTGCAGAGGACGACGCCGATCGGCCCAGAGGATTCGCTCGGCTCCGTCTATTTTGACCGGCTGTTCCCGATGGGCGTCGAGGCGATGCTCGAGGCGGTCGATCTCGTCAAGGCCAGCAGGGCGCCGCGCATCAAGCAGGTCGAGGCGGAGGCGAGCTATGAGGGGCGCTGCGGTCCCGACAATGCCCGCATCGACTGGGGCAAGCCCTGGCGCCAGATCCACAACCTCATCCGCGGCTGCAATCCTGCACCCGGAGCCTGGACCGAGCTTGCCGGAGCAAGGCTGCAGATCTTCGAGGCGAAGCCGCTGCCGGCGAAATCGCCCAAGGGCATCGCCGGCAAGATGGGCGAGGTGGTAGAGGTCGACGCGCAGAGCTTCACGGTCGTCTGCGCCGACGGACGCATGAGGGTCCTGCGCGTCAAGCCCGCCGGCGGCGACAAGGCCGCTGCCGGCGATTGGGCAAGGGCGGCTGCGCTCGCTGCAGGGGCGCGCTTGGGGTAGGGCCGCCGGGGGCCGGCTGGCTCCCGTGGATGCGCACGTTCATACCAGCTCGATCCTTGCATGATGGCTAGCCGCGGCGGCGAGACGCCGATCACGCGTGAGCAGCGGAGCGTCGAGGGTTTCGGCAAGGGCGACATAGACGGCGTCATAGGCAGTAAGATTGTTCCGCAAATCCCAGACGCGGGGCAGAAGGAAGTCGTGCGGATACCGGCGCAAGGGAAGATCCGCGAGATCGGCGAGGGCCGCGCGGCCGCGTTCGCCATCAATCTCGCCATTCGCCGCATAACGACGGATTACTTGCGCGACTTCAACATCGAGCAAATGGGGCGCGTGCAGCGTCTGTCCCGGATCGAATATCCACTTTTCCACCGCTTTTGCCGCAGGCGTGCGGAGGAGCGCTTCGAGCAGGGCCGAAGCGTCAACGACGATCATTACGGTCGCGTTCGGCGCGGATCGCCTGGGCTGGCGCGACGGAAGGGGTCGCTCTCGTGCGGCGCTCCAAACGCGCTCGCAATTCATCGAGCGTCGGCCGCTCAGCCACTTGGCGTATCTCGCTAAGCAAGTAATCGGAGAGCGACATGCCCGCCTGCGCAGCGCGCGACTTGAGCTGACGGTGCAGCACATCTGGCACATGGCGGATTTGGATCATTGTAGGCATGTGGGTCACATGAAAGCATGCGCTACACATGTCAAGAGCACAAAGACCTTGCCCTTGCCGTGCCGGCGCTTCCAGACGACCGGCATCGCCACGCCCTTGATCCAATCGGCGTATGCGCCCGGGAAGGTCGTGGTGGCGAGCACCTCGATCGCCGGGTCGACATGCATGTAAGCTCCGATAACCCTTGCTTGATCCATCCGCCATTCGCTAATCGCCACTCGCAGTTTGCCATTCGCTCATTCCGACCCGATGAGGACGCAAATGACCACGCTCGCCCGCCGCTCTTGGGTGCCTGACCGATGCGAGGACTACATCGCCGAGATCGCGGCCCGCGCGAGCGCGGGCAGGGCCGACCAGATCGATTGCGACATCCAGGCCCTGATTGCGGAGAACCGCCGTATCCATGAACGGGACTGCGTCAACCTCAACCCCGCGACCAATGTGATGAACCCGAAGGCGGAGGCCGCGCTAGCCTCGGGCCTCGGCTCGCGGCCCTCGCTCGGCTATCCCGGCGACAAATACGAGATGGGCCTCGAGGCGATCGAGAAGATCGAGGTGATCGCGGCGGAGCTCGCGGCGGAAATCTTCGGCGCGGCCTTCGTCGAGATCAGGGTGGCCTCGGGCGCCATGGCCAATCTGTGCGCCTTCATGGCGACGGCGAAGCCGGGTGACCGCATCATCGTGCCACCGGCGCGCGTCGGCGGCCATGTCACGCATCACCATCCGGGCGCCGCCGGGCTCTACGGCCTCGACATCCACGAGGCGCCGGTCGACCCGCAGGGCTACACGGTCGAGCTCGAGGGGCTACGCGAGCAGGCGAGGGCCCTGCGGCCGAAGCTGATCACCATCGGCTCGAGCCTCAACCTCTTTCCGCATCCGATCACGCAGATGCGCGCCATAGCCGACGAGGTCGGCGCGAAGCTTCTCTTCGACGCTGCCCATCTCTCCGGACCGATCGCCGGCCGCGCCTGGCAGCAGCCGCTCGCGGAGGGCGCGCATCTGATGACCATGAGCACCTATAAGAGCCTCGGCGGCCCGCCCGCTGGCCTCATCCTGACGAACGATTCCGGGCTCGCGCAGCGCCTCGACGCGATCGCCTTCCCGGGCCTCACCGCCAATTTCGACGCGGCGAAATCCGCTGCTCTCGCGATCACCTTGCTCGACTGGAAGGAGCACGGGGAGAATTATGCGGCGATGATGATCGAGACGGCCGCGACGCTGGCGCGCAGTCTCGCCGAGCGCGGCCTACCGGTTTTTGCGCGCGAGCGGGGCTTCACGCGCTCCCATCAATTCGCCGTCGAGGCGGCCTCCTTGGGAGGCGGCCAGGCGGCCGCGAAGACATTGCGCCGCGCCAGCATTCTCGCGTGCGGCATCGGCCTGCCGCTCGCGGAGGTCGAAGGCGACCTCAACGGGCTGCGCTTCGGCACGCCCGAAATCGTGCGCTTCGGCATGAAGCCGGACCACATGCCGGAGCTTGCTTCCCTGATCGCCCGCGCCCTCCTCGGCAACGAGGACGCGGCGAGCGTCGCCACGGAGGTCACCGCGTTCCGGCAAAGATTCCGGCAATTGCATTATGTGAGGTGAGGGCCTGGCGAGGAAGACGGAGCAAACGTCGGCTAGGACAAATTCCTCTTTCGTACAGGCCGCGCCGAATTGCGGCCGAAAGTCTTTCGAAGGTCTCGAGGGCATTGCAAATTATGCTTCAATGATCTATAGTTTTTTGTGTTATGACAGGCAATGCGGATTTTCAAGATCAAGTCGTTCACGCGGTTCGCGCGCCGACAGAAGATCAGCAATGCCGCTCTTGCAGAGGCCGTCGATCGGGCCGGTAAGGGGCTTGTCGATGCCGATCTCGGCGGCGGACTGATCAAGCAACGCATCGCTCGCCCGGGCCCGGGCCGATCCGGCGGGTTTCGAGCGGTGATCGCCTATCGGGCGGGGAAGCTTGCCGTATTCCTTTACGGCTTTGCGAAGAACGAGTTGGATAACATCCAGGACGACGAGCTCGAGGCCCTGCAGGAGATCGCGGAGGTATGGTTCAAGGCTGACCGAGCCGTCTTGAAGAAGCAGGTCTCAACGGGTCTAGCGGAGGAGATCACAAAATGAACAAGGCAGAAAAGAAGCCCACGCGCCTCGGCAAGGCCATCCTCGACATGGCCGCGGATATGCGCAAGGGCGGGCTCATCGATGCAATCGGCCACGCCAAGATCGTCGGCAAGATCACCAAACGGGACCTTCTCCGCACTGAAGCGGCGGCCGTCTCGCCGATCACAGGTGAGGATATTCGCGCTCTCCGAGAGCAGGCTCATATGAGCCAAGCTGTGCTGGCTCACTATCTCAACGTCACGGCCGGCTATGTTTCCCAGCTCGAGCGGGGGGCTAGGCGCCCGACCGGTCCCGCCCTCGTGCTCTTGAACGTGATCCGCCGCAAAGGGATCGAGGCGATCCTGTAGTCAAAGGCGCGACCATGCCTGCCCGACGAAGAGCTTATTCCGTCGGCGCAAATCCCAGCGGCTTGGCGCCGGGTCCGCCTTCGGCGCCCGCGGCCGAACCGGCTGCCGCGCCAGAGGTGACCGCGCGCGGCGAGAGCTTCGCCGTCACCACCGGAGGTGGTGCATTGGCGGCGTCCGCGAGGAAATCCGCGATCCCGTCCATGCTCTTGCCGGCGATGCGCTGCAGCTCCTCGTCGTCAATGCCCGACCACGGGTCGGAGGCCTCGGCGGCGACCTCGTCGAAGCCGGTCACGCGCTGCGCGCGCCTGTTCGAGCCATCGAACAGGTCCCAGACATAGGAGACCGCGGTTTTTCCGTCGTCGGCCGCATAGGCCGTGAGATAGCCTCTCAGGCGAAAGCGCGCTCCCTCCCCGTCATCGACTACCGAGACCTGATGGGCGGCGGCCGCCTTGGCGAGGGCGGCGGTGAGCGCGGTCTGCACGGCGGGCGGCGCGCCGTCGACGGTCTCGACCGTGATCGGGACGCCCGGCGCCATACGGGGCGGCACGGACGCCTCGAAGCCCGCCTGCTGGCAGGCACCGAGCCATAGCGGCGCGATGAAGGCGGCGGTGGGCAGCCCGAGGAGACGAACATTCTCCATCGCGCGCCTTACGGCGCGGATGGTCGCTTCGCTTGTCATCGACGCCTCCGCCCGCTTCTATGTATCGGCAGGTCTCGCGCGAGCTTAGCCGCAACTTGCCGCGAGGTCGAGGCGGTTGTGCGCTGCCGACGGATGCCGGGCAAAGGAAATGATAGGCCGTCAGCGCCGAAGCAACCCGGCACAGCCCTGTGCGCGGCGCTAGCGCCGCGCCGCCGCTTCAGAGGCAGGTCTAGCAGCCGCTGGGCGGACGCAGGCTGAGCCGCATAATCGCGCGAAGATCATGCCGCGCCTTCGCCTCGGCCATCTGCCGCCTGAAGCTATCGCATTGACTGGCTTTCTGCTGCGCCGCCCGTTGGGCACGCTCGCAGCTATAGGAGCGCGCGTTCGCACGCTTCGCCAGCGCCCTCGCGGCGGCGGCCTTTCCTGGCTGTCCGGCTGCGTCATAGTGATCGGCCGCGTTGAGGTAATCGCCGGCCGCCCGCGTCTGACCCTCATAGCTGCATTTTTGCTCCGCGGCGCGCGCGCCGCTCATATACCCTTCGGCGAGGGAAAGATCGGGGCTCGCGGGCGCAGGACTTGCCGCCGGAGCTGCGCCGACACGGGTAGCCAACCAGGTGGGGCCCTGTATGTGATTGGGATCGATCAACGTGCCGGAGAATTGCCCCGGAGGCCCCGAATTGCTGAAGAGGTAAGTGTTCCCTTGGCAGGTCCAGCTCTGGACGCTGACACACATGGGGCAGTGTGGATATGCCAGCCCAGTTGCGCTCACGGTTGTCGTCCCGCCGGCGTAAGACCACTCGCCCACGAATTTCTTTGCGCAGCTCGCCGGCGGTGCCGCGAGCGCGCCCGCTGCCATCGACGCAAAAGCGGTCAACGCCCCGAAAATGCGAGCAATCCTTTGAATCAAACCCAGCCTCCCTTTTTTGCGATGCCCCGACATTACTATGCGGCGCCACGCGCGCCGGCGCAATCCAGACGTACAGGAGCATCGTGGAACCGCATCGAGCACCTTTGCGCTGCCCGATGCTCTCCCTGCATTTGCCGTGCGCCGCAATTTTGCTCGATGTCTTTTCCCTAGCCGGAGAATGGTGTACGTCCGAGGCCCGGAAGGGGAGAGGCTCGGCAGATTCGCGCGGGCGGCCATACGGTCGGCCGGCGGCCAGGGACGTCCCGTCCACGCTAGTCCCCGCACGGTCGCTATCATGCTGGGGCGGTGGTGAGAGCAAGAGAACCGGAGGTTCACGGATGTTCCAGGCAGGCGGCGCGACACGAGAGCGTGCTTGCTTCGGCTTGAGGGGGCTCGCAAGGGTGCGGCCCCTGTTCGCCCTCGTGGCGCTCGGCCTGTTGCTCGGCGGCTGCGGCAACTGCAATGGCTGGACCAATCCCTGGTCGCGGGTGTCGGCCCCCCATTCCTGCTCATCCGATCATGCCTCGGAAAGCGTGAGGTCCTCCGCTCTCGGTGGGTGAGGCGTTGACCGCGCCTCCATGGGTGTGCGACTGCGTCGCTCCCTATTTCCCATGGAGCCGCCAAAATGTCCGATGCCGTCGCCCCCGATCTGCTCAAATCCTTCGTCGAGCGCATCGAGCGGCTGGAGGAGGAGAGGACCTTGATCGCCGGCGACGTGAAGGAGGTCTATGCCGAAGCCAAGGCCCAGGGATTCGACACCAAGGTCCTGCGCAAGGTGGTGGCGTTGCGCAAGCGCGACGCGGCGGAGCGGCGCGAGGAGCAGGAGGTCCTCGATCTCTATCTCGAGGCGCTCGGCATGACGGCCTGAAGAGTCCATCCATGAAGCTCACCTTGTCCTGGTTGAAGGACCATCTGGACACCGAGGCGTCCCTCGATGAGATCGTGGCGACCTTGACCCGCATCGGCCTCGAGGTCGAGGCGGTCGAGGACAAGGCGGAGGCGCTCAGAGCCTTCACCATCGCGCGCGTCATCGAGGCGAAGCCGCACCCGAATGCCGACCGGCTGCGCGTGTGCCTCGTCGACACCGGCTCCGGAGAACCGGTGCAGGTCGTCTGCGGCGCGCCGAATGCGCGCACCGGCATGGTGGGCGTGTTCTCCGCGCCGGGAAGCTATATCCCGGGAAAGAAGATCACCCTCGGCAAGGGCGTCATTCGCGGCGTCGAATCGAACGGCATGCTGATGTCCGAGGCCGAGCTCGAGGTCTCGGACGACCACGAGGGCATCATCGACCTCCCGGCGGATGCGCCGCTCGGCGTCTCCTTCGCGGCCTATGCGGGGCTCGATGATCCGATCCTCGAGATCAATCTCACCCCGAACCGGCCCGACGGCGCCTCGATCCACGGCATCGCGCGCGACCTTGCGGCCGCCGGCATCGGCATGCTCAAGGACGCGCCGATCGCGGCCGTGCCTGGAGAATTTCCCTGCCCGGTGGCGGTGAAGCTTGATTTCGTCCCGCAGGATGCGAGGCTCTGCCCGGCTTTCGCGCTGCGCCTGGTGCGCGGCGTCAGGAACGGTCCCTCGCCGGCCTCCGTGCAGCGCCGCCTCAAGGCGATCGGGCTTCGCCCGATCAACGCGCTGGTCGATGTCACGAACTACTTGACCCATGACCGCGGCCGGCCGCTGCACGTCTTCGACGCCGCGAAGGTGCATGGGAGGCTCGCGGTGCGCCATGCCAGGACGGGCGAGCAGCTCGCCGCCCTCGACGGCAAGAGCTATGCCTTCGATGAGTCGATGGTGGTGATCGCGGACGAAAGGGGCATCGAATCGATCAGTGGCATCATGGGGGGGGAAGCCTCCGGATGCGACGAGCGCACGACCGACGTGCTCATCGAATCGGCGCTCTGGGACCCGCTCAACATCGCCGAGACCGGCCGCAAGCTCGGCATCAACAGCGATGCGCGCTACCGTTTCGAGCGCGGCGTCGATCCGGCCTTTTGCCTGCCGGGACTCGAGCTCGCGACGCGGCTGATCATGGACATATGCGGGGGACGGCCATCCGAGGTCGTGATCGCAGGCGAGATCCCGGACCCGCGCCGCGTCATCGAATTCCCGTTGACCGAGACGCGGCGCCTCACCGGACTCGAGATCGACGATGTGGCGGCGCTCACCACTCTCAGCCGGCTAGGCTTCGTGTTCGAATCGCAGGACGGCCGGACCAGGGTCACGCCGCCTTCATGGCGGCCGGACATAGAGGGCAAGGCCGATCTCGTCGAGGAGATCACCCGTATCCAGGGCCTCGACCGGGTGCCTTCGACGCCGTTTCCGCGCGAGCAGGAGGGGGTGCTCGAGCCGGTCCTCACCCTCGCCCAGCGGCGCGTCGGCTTGGCGCGCCGCGTGCTTGCCGCGCGCGGCATGGTCGAGGCCGTCACCTGGTCATTCATCGGCAAGGGCGAAGCCGAGCATTTCGGCGGCGGCGCTGCGGAGCTTGCGCTCGCGAACCCGATCGCGGCCGAGCTCTCCGACATGCGTCCCTCGCTGCTGCCGGGGCTGTTGAAGGCGGCGCAGCGCAACGCCGACCGAGGCCGTGGCGACGTCGCGCTTTTCGAGGTCGGCCAGGTCTTCCATTCGGACGAGCCCGACGGGCAGGCCATGCGCGCGAGCGGCATCAGGCGCGGGCTCGCCGGCGGAGCCGGAATCGGCCGGCACTGGTCGGGGAGCGCGGCCGTCGACGCCTTCGACGCCAAGGCCGATGCCTTCGCCCTGCTCGAGGCCCTCTCGGTGCCGCTTGGCGGCGTGCAAGCGGTGCCGGGAGGGCCGGCCTGGTTCCATCCAGGACGCTCGGCCAAGCTGCGCTTCGGCCCGAAGAGCTTGCTCGGCGCCTTCGGCGAGCTGCATCCGCGGACCCTCGAATTCCTCGACGTGAAGGGCCCCGCCGTCGGCTTCGAGATCATTCTCGACGCGCTGCCGGCACCGAAGGCGAGGCCGACCCGGGCGAGGCCGAAGCTCG
>Ga0102924_1003750_pt1 | contig 15792 bp, 13 predicted proteins | sample PaiPotPPM11metaG_FD_80116 | JGI IMG/M metagenome (GOLD analysis project Ga0102924, IMG submission 80116) | Iron sulfur acid spring bacterial and archeal communities from Banff, Canada, to study Microbial Dark Matter (Phase II) - Paint Pots PPM... ... | reverse complement strand
TCACCAGACGGCCCAATCCGGGCACGACAAAGATTCCATTCTTCTTTGTTTCTTTGATTGCGGTATCGGCCAGATGCTCGAGAAACGCCGCGGCGGTTTTGTTAGGAAGCTCGGTCTTCTCGGCGAGTTGCCGAATGAGCTGGGTTTTGGTCAGTCCTGCAGCCATACTACCTCCTCAGAAAAATCGTTTTAATACCAAGCGCGCCTATCTTATACCGTCGGGGCTGTGGAAAAACACTAATTTTACTGGGGTTTTATCGTTTGTACATGCGGGGAGCCCCGTCTTTACAGGCTATACGCCTCTTCACGATGCCAGAAGAAGCCTACCATGCGTATCTGCGTGGTAACCTGCTGAGAGCCACAACATTTTCTGGAGTGCGCGATTGAGCTGTGTCATCTGTGAAATCCGAAAAGAGAAGCGGTTTTGCCCCGCCGTGCACGGGCGCATCTGCCCACAGTGTTGCGGCGAGCAGCGGGAAGTGACGCTCGATTGTCCCAGCGATTGTCCGTATTTGCAGCAAGCGCGCGAACATGAGAAGCCGCGCTCCCCTGAGCAAATCGATCCGGCGGGATTGTTTTTGCAAGTCGAAGTGTTGGATCAGTTTATGTACGAGAAAGAACATCTGCTCATGGGACTGACTTACGCGCTGGCGAAATCCGCGCGGGCTGACCGCAGCTTGCATGATCAGGACTTAATCGCCGCTCTTACCATGCTGGCGAAAAGCTACGAGCGTCGAGTGAATTCCGGCCTGCACTACGAACAACCGCTGACCAGCGATTCGCAGCGAAGGGCAGCTGCCGAGGTCGAAACGATGATCAAGGAGTATCGCGAGGCTGAGCAAAAGCACGTGGGTTACTCGACGCTCAAAGATTCCGAACTGCTCAAAGCTCTGGTATTTCTGCTGAGGCTGGGATATGGCAGAACTTCGGGCCGTCCGAAGTCGCGGGCTTTCATCGAATTCCTATTCGCCCAGTTCCCGGAGAAAGACTCGCCAGTCATTGCCGCACAGGAAGCGGGCAGCCGGATCATCCTGCCTTGAGTCGCTAATCTTCATCAACTTTGCGCGCGGCTTGTCCGGAGGGTAGCTCTTCGAGCAGCTCCCGCATGGTCTTCCTCAAGACTGGATGACGGGCCTCGGGAGCGATTTCCGCCAACGGTGCGAGTACGAAGCGGCGGTGCGCCATTGCGGGATGGGGAATCGTCACTTCGGAGGTATTTACGACGTCGTCCCCATAAAGCAGAATGTCGAGATCAATGATGCGTGGTCCTTTCTTTTGCACGCGCCGGCGGCCCATTGACTGCTCAATGGCCAGCAACCGCGACATCAGTTCGGAAGGCGCCAGCAAAGTTTCAAGAGCGGCGGAGCAGTTCAGAAACCAGGATTGATCGGTGAGCTCAACCGGCTCGGTCTCATAAAAAGAAGAGATCGACACCAGTCTTCCGAGCGTCGCTAGCTGTTCGAGCGCACGGCGGAGATGAGCCGCGCGGTCTCCAATATTCGATCCAAGCGAGAGGTAGACGAGGTGCTCCATTCCGACTGAAGCTCCATTTGTACCCTGAGTGACGCCTTCTCACAATGAGCGGCTTGTCGGGTATTGGCACTTAAATTTGATTAAGGCTTAACTGAGGGTCCATCACCTTGGTCACTACCGTCAGTCTTAGTACTAATCCTAGAATCAGGGAATGACGTTGGAGTCTTTGCTGCTGAGCCAGGATCCCGAATTAGTGCGCGTGATCCGGCCCACCCTCGAAAAATTGTCGATCGATGTGGAAGTTTGCCACAACGCGCGAGCGGGTTCGGAGATCTTGATCTCCGACAAGTTCGACGCCGTGATCGTCGATTGTGACGATCTAAGGGGCGGCCTGGCCCTGCTACAAGGTCTGCGCAACACGCCGAGCAATAAGAACTCGGTTGCTTTTGCCATCCTCAATGGTAAGAGAACGACCACACAAGAAGCGTTCGGCATGGGGGCGAATTTCGTTTTGCAGAAACCGATCAGCAGCCTGAACGCCTCTCGATGCTTTCACGCCGCCCTGAATTTCATGCTGAAGGAGCGGCGGCGCTATTTTCGCCAGCCCCTGAAATTGGACGTGAAAGTTGTGCTCGACGGGAAGACGTTTCGCGCCACCAGTACAAACCTCAGTGAGGGTGGAGTCGCTCTACTGTTGCGCGAAGCGTTGCCCAAGGGGGCCACTCCTCGTCTCAAGTTCGCCCTGCCCGATAGCAACATTCAGATCGATGTCGAAGCTGAAGTTGCATGGGCTGACCTCAAAGGGTTAGCCGGTTTCCGCTTCCGCGAGTTGCCAGACAGCGTTAAGACCGGCCTGGAAAAGTGGCTTGACGATCGTATGGAGCAGGAATTTCCTGGAGCGAAAGACCGCCTGGCTTCCACCGGGTTCGAGACTCTGCACTAACGCATTCATCTTCACATCTCCTCATTGCGCCCTCCAATCGGGAAAAGTCAGCCATCGGGGGAATCTCCCTTAAGACTTGCGCCCATTTACAACCATGGCAAGCTGAGAGATCGGGGAGAGACGAAATGCTGAGCAACGACTTCCGCATTGCCAAGGTACAAAGAACGCTGCGCTGGTTTGAAGAAGATATTCCATTGCTCAACATGCGCGTGAAAGACCTGTCAAAGGAGCGGCAGGAGTCCGCTCGCAAGTTCGCGAGCGCTGTAATCGATCAGACTCGGGCCGAGCTGGATAGGCTGCTGCAACAGCAACCGAACGAGGTAAATGATTCGCTGGAAGCGGCGTGCGAGCCCGCGGACTGAGAGGATTACAGCGAGTGTGCAGCCGTCGCGCGCGCGGACTGAGGTCCTGCGGCATCCTCCGCTTGCTCTGTTAGCGTGACTTCCTCCCAGAGCGTCTTATCGCGCAGAATGCGTGATACCAGGGCGGTATGCATGGCATGACCGGCGCGGTCAGCGACTACCTTGCCCAGGACTTGCCTTCCGAAGAGAGCCAGATCGCCGACCAAATCCAAAACCTTGTGGCGAACGAACTCGTCGGGAAATCGCAGTGGTCCATTTTCAATTCCATCGCGCGTGAGTACGATGCAGTTCTCACGCGAAGCGCCGCGAATCAACCCCATATTGCGCATGGCCTGCTCGTCTTCGCGAGAGCCAAACGTACGAGCCCCAGCAATGTGCTTGAGATAGCTGCCGTTCGTGAGTTCCACCTGGAACGTTTCTTTGCCGATCAAAGGATGAGGGAAATTAATCGAGTAGGAAACTGAGTACGAATCGGCCGGATACACCGCGATAAACTTGTTTCCTTCCCGCATCTCCACCTCGCGACGAATCTTCAAATACTTGCGGGCTCGACGCTGCTTCCGAATGCCGACCTTGCGAATCATGTCGACAAAGGGCTGCGCGCTGCCGTCGAGTATGGGTAGTTCGAGGTTGTCGAGCTCGACGATGGCGTTATCGATCCCGAGTCCGATAAATGCCGAGAGCACGTGCTCGGTTGTCGAGATCAGCACGCCTTTCTTCATCAAGCTGGTCGCATAACTGACCCGGGCGACGTTGCGGCTGACGGCTTCGATCTCAAAACCATCGAGGTCAACACGGCGAAAGACGATGCCCGTTCCGGAGGGTGCCGGTAGGATCCGCATCGATACGGGCGCACCACTGTGCAGACCAATGCCACTACATTCCACTGCAGAGCGGATTGTCTGCTCGTAAGTCAAAATTTGGAGCGGAGGTGACGCCATAGACTATAACCGCCGCGGAGGAAACCGTCTGTGGCAAGAATGCCACACTCCGTAGCAAGTTGGTAACCGGACGGGGAAACTCCCGCCGGTTCGCGCGAAGGAGCTAAACCATTCGATAGCAAACATTTAAGAAGATGAAACTAAAAGGGGCCTCGGCTATTTCTTTGCTGGCTTTACCGGCTTGTTCGGGTTGTATCCAGAGTTGGGATCGAACATGGTAGGGTCGAGTCCCTGGTTGATAGTCATCGAATTCAAGAATCGTTGGTTGGACATGTCGCCATTGAAGAAGCGCGTGATGCTGTACGGCGCCTGGATTCCCGACACCGGCTTGTAGTTATCGTAGACCTCTTCCTCCAGGTTCTTCTGCTTGTCGACCGGGTCGCGCCATTCGAACGACTTCTTAACTGGCAGATGGGAATCGATGTCGAAATAAAGCGTAACGCTCTCATTCTGTGCGTTTACCAAAGTGACTTGGAGAGCGGGATGCTGGGCCGCGATAGCATTGCCATCAAAGAGAAGGACCACGCCAGGATCATTCACCCAGGTGCGCAGCACTGTATCCAGCGAAAATTTTCGGCGGCGCAGGTAGTCTTCCAGGTCTTTCGCCTCGACCGGGTGCGGTCCTTTGTAGGTGATCTCGTAGCCTTTGTTCCCGACAAAGACTTGGGCGATGTCACGTTCTTTTGTAAATTCGACGCGTTCCTTGTCAGGGAATTCGGTGAAACTCCAGAAAGGGCCGCCGCTGCCGGTAGGACGGCCATGATGGAAGGCATAGCCCCGCCCCTGTTGCTCGCGGTCGCGAATCGTCAGATAAGTTTGTCCCCCCAGAGCCTCAATTCCCTGGTTGATGATGGCTTTCGCCTTGCTGGCATTTTGCAGTGCCTCTTTGTCGAGCGCAATTCCTGAGTTGCCGGCAGCCGGCTTTGCAGAGTCCTGCGGGGTGGGTGGGATTCCCACCCGCTGCGGGGGATCCTGGGCGAGCGATCCAACCGAGCACACCAACACCATCATCAACGAGAAATGTCTCATTTTCCTTTTAGGGATGGACCGTGCAAACAAGAATTGTAGCGTTTTTCGCGGACTTTCCGCCTGCGGCAGTGAATGCTCCTCTCACAGGTTGGATGCAGGAATGCGTCGGAATGCCCACTGGGCAAGCGTTTTTTGTACCGTTTGCCGGCTCACATCTATCCGGCTAGAACCGCGCCGCCATTCACGTTGAACACCTCTCCGGTGATGAAGCTGGCGTACTCCGTGCACAAAAACAACACGGGAGCGGCAATTTCTTCGGGCGTGCCTACGCGGCCCAGAGGAATGGTCCTCCGTATTTCTTCGCCACTCTTTGGATCCTGCAGGGCCTCCGTACTCATATCTGTGTCCACCCAGCCCGGGGCTACGCAGTTGACGTAAATACCGGCCGAAGCCAATTCGGTCGAAAGCCCCTTCACCATGCTAATAAGGGCGCCCTTGGTCGCGGAGTAATCGCAGTGAAATGCCTCGCCGCGTTGGCCGCTGGTCGAGCTGATGAAAACGATGTGTCCGGCTGGACCGTTCTTGCGGGGCTGCGCTTTCATCTGTGCGACCCCGTGTTTCACCAGGCCGAAAACACCGTCGAGATTCACCGAAAGCGTGGATCGCCATTGCTCGTCCGACATGCGCTCGATCGGGACGTCCTGAACCGGCCATACGCCGTGGTTTGCGACCAGAATGTCCAATCGCCCAAAATGTTGGACTGTTTGCGCTACAAGACCGCGAGCCGCTTCAGGATTATTCAGATCAGCGGAGATGGGATAGCAGACATCGGCTCCGCACTCCTTCGCGAGACTTTCGGCTTGCGAGCGGGCGCTCCGGTAACTGAAAGCGACCTTGGCACCTGCGGCAATGAATAAACGTACCGTCGCGGCTCCGATGCCGCGCGAACCACCAGAGATAAGGGCAACCTTGCCAGCCAGTGAAAGTGGAATAGACATAATAGAGTAGTTATCAGTTTCGGAACTTGCTCGCAAGCGAAGCAGGAATCAGATGTTCGAACTGGAAGAAGTGCGCTCCGTTTTCAGGCCGCGCAGCAGGAGTCGCACCAGCATTCCGTCAAAGCGTGTGCCGCTCATATTGGACAATTCTTCCAACGCCTGATCGGGAGTGCGCGCTGCCGAAAACGATTGTTCGGTCACCATGTTAGCGTAGGCATCGGCCAGGCTGATGATGCGAGCCCAAAGCGGAATCTGCTCTCCGCGCAAGCCGTCGGGATAACCCGATCCATCGAAGCGTTGATGATGATGCTCGACCGCCTCGCGCATCATTCCGGAATGAGGCACAGTGCCAACGATTTCCGCGCCAATGTGGGGGTGCAGGCTAATCTGAAAAAATTCGTCGTCAGTAAGAGGTCCTGGCTTATTCAGAATGCGTTCCGGGATGAAAATCTTTCCCACGTCGTGGATACGAGCGGCATAGACGAGATCGGCCGTTTCCTCGGACGAGAGCCCTAACGCCCTCGCGATGACTTCGCTGTAACGAGCCACAAGATCGCCGTGTCCGGCGGTTTGTAATTCCCGTGACTCGGCAGCCCGGCTCAAAGATTCGATCGCTTCTTTAAGCAGCGGTATCTTGCAATCCTGGTCGCCGCCGCAAAGTTTGTAGAGAGTAGAAGTCAACTCCTCGAGCTGTTCAGGACCTGCACGCTCTCGCTGCAGAAAACCTTCGATGTAGGCAGAAATCTGCTGGCGCTGCCGGGCGAAATCTTCTCCTTCGACGAATTCCTGCGCGGTCGAAACCAGATTTCCTCCCGAGCGCTTGGAAACGTACATACCGGCGTCCGCGACCCGAATGATGTCTTCAATGGAAAAGCCATGCATGGGGAAACTCGCCACCCCGAAGCTGCCGGTAATGTGATGCTCTGCCAACATGGGGTCGCTGGCGAGCCATTGACGCAGACGCTCGGCCAGGACCTGTCCCTGTTCTGGACCGGTCTCCGGCATCAGGACGATGAATTCATCTCCGCCGTAGCGAGCTACTACGTTCGACTGTCGCGACTTCTGTTCCAGCAATCTTCCTACCCGCGCCAGCACCAGGTCGCCTTCGAAGTGACCCATGGTGTCGTTGACCTCTTTGAATTTATCGAGGTCGATCAGCACGACCGAGAAAGGCCGTCCGGAGCGGGATGCGCGCTTCCACTCCGCCGACAGCGCTTCCCAAAAGAATCGCCGCGTCTTGATTCCGGTCAGACCGTCTGTAATCGACTGCTGCTGCAGCTTCTGGAAAACGAATGCGTTGTGCAAAGCAGTCGCCAGCAAGTCAGCCAGCGTATTCAGAATTAGAACATCCTGCGGTAAGAATGCATTTTCATTACGGCTCTCTACGTTGAGCACGCCAAGAAGCGATTCGCCATACGTGATCGGAATACACAGCACGGCGCGGGAATCGGGAAGAATTCCTGTCAGGTTTCCAGGAAACGCATTTTGCACCAGCGCGCGCTCCCCCGTGCGCGCTACGCGTCCGAGGATGCCGTTGCCCAACGGAATTCTTTTCCCGGTGGCGTGGGCGGTCACCCCAGCCTCAGCCTTGATTTCCACTTCCTTCGTGCCGTAGTCAAGCAAGCCGATGCCGATGTGATCAAAGCTGAAGTTCTTCTGGATCTCGTTCGCAATCTGGCCGAGCATGTGCACGGGATCATCGCTGGAAATCGCCGTGCGCGAAATGTTGTTCAGAAAGCCGAGTTGCCGGGAGCGGCGTTGTTCCTCGGCAAAGAGGCGTGCATTCTCCACCGCGACAGACACTTGCCCGGCGGCGGTCACCAGCACATCAAGATCGCGCTGTTCAAAAACAAATTCCCGTTCGGGGTTCATTGCCACCATGATCCCCGTCGCTTTATTTCCCAGAAAAATCGGGCAGGCAATCAGACACTTGGCTGGCCTCTTCGGAACGTGCGTGATTCCCAGGCGTTGTCGCTCCGCTTCGAGGTCAGACCGGATCAGCAGAGGTTCTCCCGTGCGGATGACGTATTCGGTGAAGGCATTTCGCACCTCGCGGGTGCGCTTCGGAAGTACACGATTGTCGCGCACCTCGAGTTCGAATCGAACCTCCTTGCCTTCCTCAAACGCGATGTAGAAATGGCTAGTATCGAAGATCTGCCCCAACTCGATTTGGATGGTACGCAGGATCTCGTCCTGGTCGAGGCGCGAACTGATCGCTTTGCCGATTTCGGTGAGAAGTTCGTACTCCTTGGTGCGGCGGTGCGCGTCGTGCGTCACGACGTAGTTTTCAAGCGTCAGGCCCAATTGCAGCGCCAGGCCGACCATTAGTCGCGGCCCCGACGATCCGAAGGCACGCCGTTCGGCATGCGGAAACAACATGACGCCAAAATTATTCTCGCGAGTCTGCAGATTGACGGCGGTGAGGTGTCGAACTCCGGCCGCGACAAGAATGCGCTTGAGTTCCGCGAACGACGACTTGGTGCCAACCGGAAGCGGCTCGGTCATGTCGGCAACGTCGTGAACGGTAAAGATTCCGCTTTGCCGGTAGGCGAGTTCGCTAATGTAATCCCCGGCGCCCGTTCGTTCCAGGGCCTCAAGGAAGCCCTCCGGAAAATTCTGTTGTACGGAGGGTAGCAGGCCGCGCCAGCGCTCGTTGATGATGATCGCGGCGCAATCCATGGGCAAAGCTGTTCGTAGCCGCTCCAGCGCTGCCTGCATGCTCGGTTTCAGATCCTCGGCAAACAGCAACCGTCGCGGGTCCACCCCCAGTGTCGAAAGCGCGAGAGTGTTTTCCTGGACTGCGTTGCGCTGGTTTTCGAACAGCACCATCACCATGGCTATGCCGAGCAGCATCTGGGGGACCGGACCGAACAGGCGGCTGGCGCTTCCGAACATCTCCATCCAGGGATTCTGGATCTGTCCCACGCCCAGCAGCACTCCCCACAGAGCCAGGGCGAAGGCGAGCACCTGGAACGCCAGCGAGCCGCGCTTGTGGCCGTTCACATAAAAGACGGCGGAAGAATACAAAAGGATTATCGCGAGACCGATTCCGAGTCGAATAGCCGGTTGCACATCCGGGCGGAATACTCCGTTCACGATGTGTCCGCGAAGCGTGAGAAGAGCGAGAATTACACCGCCTGCTCCCACAGCGGCGTCGTACCAGCGGAACTGCGAGGGACCACGCATCAGCCGCGTCGAAACAAAGATGCACAACGCCATCGCCACCAGAAAAAGCTGGCTGACGAAAAATGCTACGGAAGAAGAGGGAAACGTGTCGAGAACGTAATGAAGAGAATAGGCGGCCCACGCCAACTGCCACGCTCGGAAATAGGGCTGCCGGCTTTGCTCATGCAGATAGGTAAAGACGAGGAACAGCAGGACCGATACGAATCCGGGAACCAGGGCGGTCGTGATGACAACGCTGTTCATAAGCAGACAGTAATACCGTTAACCAGCCTGGCTGGCCCAATTCGGAGGGAAGCAGTGCACCAATGCTTTCATATCCGACACCCGGAAAACAATAGGTTTTAAGTACAGTGCCGTCTTCGATTTAGTTTTGAATCAGAGGGTTGCACACAAAACGATGCGGCGGGCACGCTTGACGAGTGTTTTCGGCACCCGTACCATCGGAAGTCCACACGCGACATTATGTCCAACCCCTTAGATTTGTCTTCCAGCGGCAAACCGCGCGTCCGCTTTGCGCCCTCGCCGACCGGCTTTCTGCACGTAGGAAGCGCACGCACTTTTATCTTCAACTGGCTCTTTGCCCGCCGGAATGACGGAACCATGATTTTGCGGCTCGATGATACCGACGTGGAGCGCAACACCGATGCCTCGGTGAATTCGATCTTCGAAGGCCTCAAATGGCTCGGCTTAAGCTGGGATGAGGAGTACAAACAGTCCGATCGCGGCGCGCTCCACCGGCAGATGGCGGAGACGATCTTTCAAAAAGGGCTCGCCTACCGCGATTTCACTCCTGCTCACACCGGCGACAGCGAAAAGTCAGGCTCGCAAGGCACATGGCTCTTTAATCCCGGGATGCGTGAGCTGTCCCGCGAAGAAAGCGATCGCCGTGCGGCTGGTGGTGAACCCTTCGCCTTGCGCTTTCGAGTACCGCGGGAGGACGGGCAAATCGTGCGTTTTGCGGATGCTGTTTACGGCGAGCAGATGAAAGGCGGTGCCGACATCGAAGATTTCGCCCTGCTGCGCTCCGACGGAATGCCGACCTATCATCTTGCTTCCTGCGCCGATGACGCAGACCTGAAGATCAGCCACATCATCCGCGGCCAGGATCATCTTTCGAATACTTTCAAGCATGTGCTGATTTTCGAGGCAGCTGGTTTTAAGCCGCCGACATTTGCGCACCTTCCCCTGCTGGTCGCGCCCGATGGAACCAAGCTTTCGAAACGTCGCCATGGGCCCGTCGTGAGCGTTACCACATATCGCGATGCGGGGTTCCTGCCGGAGGCCTTCATCAATTTTCTCTGCCTGCTCGGTTGGTCGCCCAAGAACGATCGCGAGCAAATGAGCCGCCAGGAGTTGGTTGACGCATTTTCGCTGGAAGGCATCAACCGAGCAAACGCCGTCGTGAACTTTAAGGAGCCCGCAACCACTCCCGAAGAAACGTTCGATCCGAAAGCCGTATGGTTGAATGCGGAGCACATTCGCGGATTACCCATCGACGACCTCAGCCAGCGCCTGCTCCCAATCGTGCGCGAAGCTGGATTTAACGTCGGCCCTGAAAAGATGCTGCAGATCACGCCGCTGATTCGCGAGCGCATTAAGCTGCTGCGCGATGTGCTCACTGCGGCGGATTTCTTTTTCGTCGATCAATTGCCACCGTACGATCCCGCCGAGCTGATCCCGCAAAAAGGAGACGCGGCGATGGCGAAGAAGGTTCTCGAGAAGGCACGCGAGATACTCGCTGACGTGGAATTCAAGCATGATCCTTTGGACCAGGCCCTGCGCGCCGCTGCGCAAGAACTTGGGGTGAAGGCCGGCCAGATGTTCCAGCCTATACGAGTTGCGGTCTGCGGCCGTAAGAATGCCCCACCGCTATTCGAAACTTTGGAAGTGCTGGGTAAGGAGACGGTTCTCCGAAGAGTCGGCGAAGCTATAGTTAAGGCTGGATAATCCGCTTCCACTTTTGTTGCATCCTTACGATCGATCTCTTGATCTATTGTTCTGCATCGTTACGTCCCTTCATCATCCTCACTTCAGTGAAAGAAGGCCCCCATGAAAGCCGTTCAAATCAGCAAACCTGGTGGAAATTTCGAAGTCGTTGAGCGCCCTACTCCGCAGCCAGGGCGCAATCAGATTCGCATCAAAGTGGAAGCCTGTGGCATTTGCCACAGCGATGTGCTGGTGAAAGAAGGGCACTGGCCCGGCATTCAGTATCCGCGGGTCCCTGGCCACGAGATTGCCGGCCGGATCGATGCCGTTGGCCCCGACGTGACCCAGTGGAAGCCCGGCCAACGCGTTGGCGTAGGCTGGCACGGTGGCCACTGCTTCCAATGCGATCCGTGCCGCCGCGGGGACTTTGTCAATTGTGCATTCGAGAAAATTACGGCCATCCATTTCGATGGCGGCTATGCCGAATACATGATCGCGCCGGCCGAAGCCGTTGCACTCATTCCAGAGGATCTCCCCGCTGAGGAGGCCGCACCCCTGATGTGTGCAGGGATTACCGTCTTCAACGCTTTGCGTAACTCGGGAGCGCGGGGCGGTGATCTGGTTGCCGTACAAGGCATCGGCGGCCTCGGGCACCTTGGAATTCAGTTTGCGCGGCAGATGGGTTTTCGCACCGTAGCCATCGGGCGCGGTGCCGACAAACAGGCGCTGGCGAAAAAGTTGGGCGCTCACTCTTTTATCGACACGAGTGCGGGTGCTCCCGCTGAGGCGTTGCGGCAGATGGGAGGAGCCCATCTCGTGCTGGCGACCGCGCCCGATTCGAAATCGATCTCTGCGTTAGTCGACGGTCTGGGCCCGAATGGCAAGTTGATGGTTATTGGAGCGAGCATGGAATCTCTGACGGTGACTCCGCTTCAACTGATCGGCGGCAGCAAAGTAATCCAAGGCTGGGCCTCGGGTACGGCTCGGGATTCACAAGATACCCTCGAGTTCAGCGCTTTGAGCGGTGTGCGACCCATGATCGAACGATATCCGCTGGAAAAGGCCGCCGAGGCTTATGACCAAATGATCAGCGGCCGCGCACGATTCCGCGTAGTGCTGACGATGGGATGACACTCGGGGGCCACCAAACCTGTGAATCGTTCTCCCAGTCGCGCGCGTGTTTGCCAGTAAACACTGACGGTTGGGTAAATCTTCCTATCAACTCTAGCGGCTCCTGATGAATCCAAATGGCGCACATTCTTATGCGCGCCAGCAATCTCGCCATCGCCCACAATCGCGCCAGGGATTTTGTCCGCGAGCAGCTTTCGCCCGGCGCGGTGCGTTGCCGCCGCAAGTTTCTTCATTTTTTCCCGGATGGCTTTCGCGACGAAACCTACCTGGCATGGGAGCGCGGCTACAAGGCGAACGCGCATCGCGAGTGGAACCGGATACTCAGCCAGACTGTCCATGCGGACTTGCTACGCCAGCGCGAGTACGCAGAAATCGCGTTGCGCGCGGTCCGCATTGAAGCGCGCACCAATCTGATCTTTTCGTTCGAAAAGATGGCCTTGCGTGACGCGGTGAAAAGCGTCGCCGGCGAGAAAGCGTTCGCTACTGGGCTGTACGACTTCCTCTATGGCTCGGGCAGCCGCGAGCAAAAGTTTGAGCGATGGTGCGAAGTTGTTGCTGCCCTGCCCCGCAGGCAGACGAGGGTTTCCACCTGGCCCATCGTCACGGTCTTCGGATTCATTGCTCAGCCCGACCAGCACATCTTCCTGAAGCCCAACGTGACCCGGCTCGCCGCGCACGAATATCGCTTTCCGTTTCGCTATGAATCGCGGCCTGGATGGAACGTCTATGCGGGATATCTCCAATTTGCCGAGCAAGTCCGCGGAGATCTTCGCGATCTCCGCCCACGAGACATGATCGATCTGCAGTCCTTCGTCTGGGTACAGGGTTCCAGCGAGTACGAAGAAGAATAGTCAGATGCCTGCCTCAGTTTGCCGCGCGAAAATAACGCGAGGAGTCTGGGCGCAACAACAACCACGCGATCCCCGCAAAAATGATGATGTGGAACGCCAGGTCTTTGCCAGGGTGAAATGCGCTAATGACAACGTGGAATAACATCCAGGCCAAAATCAACCATCGGGCCCAGTTGCGTCCGCGAAGCAGGAATACCCCGCCAAAGACGGCCAACAATTCTGTGAATTCGATCAGAAAAGCGTCTTTCTCGAGATGCAGCAATTCAGGCGAGTGAAAAATAACGCCGACTGTGCCGACGGCAATAAAAAGCCACGCAACGCAGGTAACCGCCAGGGGACGTTGATTTGAATCCATCGAAACTCCAGTGCCGCATGGTGCCACAATTTGTTGGTTACGGGAATGTCATGGACTTTTTTTCTTTTCTGGATCGTTGAATCCCGACAGAAGATTCTGCCAAAGCAAACAGCGGATGTCCCGGGAAGGCCATCCGCTGTCGTTATATCCAGTGCAGGAAGGTTTACTTTGTAGCCGGAAGTGGAACTACCGGAAGCACGTTGGTTCCCTCCGAGCGAACAGCATTCAGAGCCGAGGGGTTGATACCAAGCGCTTGCAGGATTGTAGGCGCCACCTGCACTGTGCCCACGCCTTCACGAACTGTCTGCGGCTTGAAAGACGGGTTCGACAGGAGCATCACGACATTCGTATCGTCATGGGCAAACCCGCCGTGCTCAGCCAGTTTCTTGGTGCTGCCGGAGTATGTTACCCCGACATTTGGAGTCACGATAATATCTGGCGTGCGCGGGTCAGAGGTTGGATCGTTGTAGTTTAGCGAAAGCGCCGTGCCATAGTAGATCTGCCCAAGCGCGATCCCGGCGGGGCCTGCATTCTGTTCGAGGATGTTAACCGCAGCTAAAGTGTCCGACGAACTCGTGAGCCAGAGCAGCGAAACATCATCTTCCGTCGGCCCAATGCCGGTGGGATTGTTGGTGGATTCCGAATATGGAATGTAGCCGGCATTCGAGAGCAATGTGGCCGGCGAGGTTCCGTTGATCAACTGGGAAACGTAGCGGCTGGGATCAATCGGCGACTGGCCGTGCTTCGCCGTGATCACAATGAGGGTCGAGTTGTAAAGTCCTTGCTTCTTCAACTCGTTGACGAATGCTCCAATCGACGCGTCGACAAACTGAAATTCGCTCAGCAACGCGGCGGTGGGAGTAGCAGTTGCATCCAGATATCCGCCGGTTGTGCTGTTGCTGGCTTCAATCAGTTTCTGGCCTACGCTAAGAGCCTGGAAGTTCATCCCGAAGATCGTCGGAACCTGTGTCGTCTTCTGCCCCAGGTGGTCCTTCCCATCGATCTCGTTGAGAATCGCGTTGACCTTCAACGTGTCGTAGCACTGAATGTTCTGGAAGCTGTTAGTCCATGCCGTAAGGTCGGCGCCCGGGTCGCGGATCGGATTGCAGGCTGCGCCAGTCGGCGTTACCACCCCAGGAAGGGCGATGACGGTGGAGTTGATTTCAGGAGCGTAGAAGTCGTCCAGAGCGACCGGGCCCAGGCCAGAAGCCACCGACGAATACGCGGGATGCTTGTCGGACCATGCCGTGTATCCGCCATTCTGGTGGATGACGCTGAAAATGCTGTTGCTGCGGACGAAATCCCATGGCCATACCGGATTACATCCATTGTTGGGGTCGCGGATCAATCTCTGGGGATCGATCGAGTTAATGCCGCCGTCGGTGAGCGAGGCGCCCGGCGCTCCGCCGTTGAGTTTCGTTTTATCGCGGTCGATGCCTTCTTCGTACTCGGAGGTAGTTCCCGTCGGTGTCCCGAAAGGAGTGCAGGGGCCGGCCGCGAGTCCGTTCCCCGTGGTCTTCGCGGGGGCGTCATAGTTTCGCGAGTAGGCAACGTCGTAGTACACACCGGTCCATGCAGGGCTTCCGCCGGTGATAATCGCGGTCAGACCTGGGAAGGAGTCGGAGGGTTTGGAAGTGCTGGCGGCGACGTAGTTCACTCCGGTTTTCCCTAGCGCAGCAATCGATGGGCAGTAGGGTTGGCCGTTGTTGATCGTGCTGACGCCGTTGGCGCAGTTGAGGAAATCGACGGCATGCATTCCATCGACGCTGATGAGCAGGACGCGCTTGATCGGGTTTTGGGGGAGCTGGTTGTTTTGAGCGACTGCAGTGCCCATGAAACAAGCAGCTGCGAGGGAGAGTGAAGCGAGTGTCTTCATGATTAGCCTCTGGGGCAATCGTAAGAAGAGGAGTGTGACCGGAAGGTTACAGCAAGTTGAATTATTCGTAAAAAACTTTTAAGGTCGAGCGCCCGCTGAAAGCAGTCCCACGCGTCCGGTTCTAAAACCACGGCGGGACAGAGATAATTTGGTCAATCAAGCTTTCGATAGTTTTCGAGCTCCGTCTTACGGAGCTACATCGCCAGCCTTCTCCGCGATCGGCCGCGCATCGAGCACCAGGGAAAGCAGGAACTTTCCCGGTTCCTCGGTCATCGGCATATGACCCGAATGCTCGAACCACACCAGCTTTTTTAGCGGTGTTTCCACCGTGTCAAACCATGCGGAAGCAACATCTGAATTCACCGTCCGGTCTTGGCGGCCCTCAAAGAGAATTAGAGGAACTGCGAGCTTGGTGGTCTTCGTCAGATTGAGCGCAACTACCTCGGGCAGCAAGTACGGCGTGGCGAACTTGTTGCCGTCCCAGATGTGACCGATCTCCTGATCGCTGTAATCAGGGGAAAGCTCCGCGAGCGCGCTATCCGCCGAGTTGTCGTGCCGGTAAGCCATTACGCCGCCGTAATAACTGACCCATTTGCGCTCGGCGTAAATGTCCTTGATCGGGATGGTCCGACCGGCGTCACCGTAAGGAGCGATCGCTTCAAGCGCGCGTATCGCCCCCGCATTGCCCTCGCGCCGCGCGGAATCCATGGCGAAGTGCCAGCCTCTTCGCTCGCTCTCGGGTCCGTCGATCAGCTGGCCGACGCCGATGTATGCATACAAC
>Ga0102924_1003749_pt1 | contig 15794 bp, 12 predicted proteins | sample PaiPotPPM11metaG_FD_80116 | JGI IMG/M metagenome (GOLD analysis project Ga0102924, IMG submission 80116) | Iron sulfur acid spring bacterial and archeal communities from Banff, Canada, to study Microbial Dark Matter (Phase II) - Paint Pots PPM... ... | reverse complement strand
GGAAATGGTCGCCATTGCCCGAGCCCTTGAGCCGATACTGCGGAGGGAAGCCAAGGCCCGACAGGGGATGCGAACGGACTTGCGGGAAAATTTCCCGGATGTTGATGGTGGCAGGGCCCGGGACAAACTCGGAAAATATGTTGGTGTTTCCGGTCGCACCCTCGAAAAGATGATGGCGATCGTCGAGGCGGCCGAGAAGCATCCGCGAAAATTCGGTCATCTGAAGGACGAAATGGACCGAAAAGGAAAGACCAGTCGCCCTTATCGTGTCCTACTGCGCCTCAAAGACGAGGAACGCATTCTCAGACTTCATCCGGTTGCGGCGAAATTCCGGACGCTCATCATCGACCCACCTTGGAAATATGACCAGACGCAGGCCGGGCGGGAACGGCCGCCCTACGCCACAATGACGCAGGAACAACTTCTTGCCCTACCGATCCAACAATGGGCCGAGGATAATTGCCACATGTACTGTTGGGCGACGAATTCGACGATGAAAGAGGCGCTGGAGCTCGTTGACGCTTGGGGGTTTCAGCAGAAGAGCATCCTCACTTGGGTGAAAGACAGATGGGGACTCGGCACATATTTTAGGAACCAAACCGAACACGTCATCTTCGCCATTCGTCGGAGTCTTAACACTCGGTCGGATGGCCTTTCGACCGTGTTCTATGCGCCGCAAGGACGGGACAGTGAGAAGCCGGAGGAGTTCTATTCCCTTGTCCGCAAAGCCTCGTTTCCGTCTTATGGTGAAGCGTTCCAAAAGAAGGCCCGGCCGGATTTCGTGAATCTCTATGCGGCGAGTAATGAGGCCAAGGATAGAGCCCAGGTTATTCCCTTGCGACCTCGGATGAAGAGAGATGCTTGAAGCAATCGTTACTCATGAGCTTGGTGGACTCAGCTGCTGACCTCCAATATGGGGAACCTGTTGTTTGGTTTCGGTATCGCACATGGGGCAATGGTAGACGACTTCGCCAGTGGTAAAATGATCCGGTGACTATCTGCCCGTTGCTCATCCGGGTTTTACAGGCAGGCCACAACACGGTCGGCCAAGTGTTTTCCGCCCGACCGGGGGCTCGTTAAGGCAACCGTGTGGCGACTTGAGTTCCGGGGCCGAAAGCAGGCCTATTCGTTGCTTCGCAGCGAACAACGCGACCATGCCCCATCAGCGGGTGTCGCCTAACCGCTCTTCCATCTCTTCGGCCAGTTCTCGCAGGATTCGTTCAACATGGTCGTCTACCACTGCGACCATGGGAGACATCGCAGGGTAGATACCGCGAAACGAGGACACCTTAACCGACAAAGCCCCTTTCGGGCAGTTTGCGAGAAGGCGAAACGCGCCGTCGGTTGGCGGTTCTACGAGTTGGATGGCAGCCACAGCCCGATGGAATTGCTGGAGCGAATTTTGCAAAAATAGGCCGCGATCGTTTCGGACTGTGCAGCGGCAATTCGTCTATCCGTGCTTCTGCCGCCGCAGCGGCATCGTCTCATAGAGATTGACCGGCGCGAAATCGTCGGTCAGCACCTCATCGCCGTCTGCGCTCTGGTCCGTGGCTCGCCCGCCGACGAGATCAGACAGCGGGTAGCGGAAATGACGCTGCTCCTGCAGGGCGACGGCGCGCTGCATCAAAGCCTCGGTGCCGGGGCTGGCGGCGGGCCCAGCCACGATAATCGATTGCGCGGCGCCGGCGTCCCTCCAGTCTGGATAAACTTCGACCAGCGGAAACACGGCCCGCAAAGTGGCCAGGGTCGACAGGTAGAGCTTCGTATTGCCGGTGATGTTGGTCGCCATGACGCCACCGGGTGCAAGCCGATTCTTGACGAGAGTATAAAACTCGCGCGTCAGCAGGTGGAAAGGGACGCCAAGCTCCCGATACGCGTCCAACAGGATCAGATCATAAAGGTCGTTGTTGCGGTTGAGGTAAATGCGGCCATCGCTCTCAATGAAATGCACGTTGTCGGTTTCCTGCAGACCGAAATATTTCCGTCCTGCTGCGATCACGCCAGGATCCAGTTCGACGACGTCGATCTGAACATCGGGCATGGCACGCCCGAGATAGGTCGATATCGAACCGGCGCCAAGCCCGACCATCAGAATGCGCTGGATTGTTTGCGGGTAGAGCAGCGCGACCGGCATGATGCGGGTGTATGGGACCGGCAGGGCGTCCGGGTCTGCAAGGTCGACGATCGAATGAAAGTTGAGTTCGTTCCTGACCCTGGTCGTCAGGGAAAGCAGCGGTCCGTGCTTGTTGACGTAAATGTCGTTGTACTCGCTCTCGATGTGCGCGATGCGCCCATCGCCCTGGTTGAGCATTCGCGCCCGCACGCTCTCGTCGAATAGACCGGCCGACCAGGCGTCATTACACGCGAGGAGGACGAGCACGGCGAATGCCAAGAATCCCGTCATGGACTTTGCGGCACTTCGCTGCAGGTAGATGCGATCGAGCCCCACCAGGCACACTCCACAACCGAGACCGGCCGCGCCCAGCAGCAGCGTGATGGCGCGCGTTCCAATCAGCGGAATGAGGAAGAAAGTCGTCCCGAGCGTGCCGACGATCGAGCCGGCGGTGGAGACACCATACACGACGCCGGAGACCGTCCCGGAATGCTGCGTGGTGCGCAACACGAGTCGGATCGCGAACGGCGAATAAACACCGAGCAGTGCGACAGGCACGAACATGATCGCGAGCGCGGAATAAAGGCTGCCGAGCCGGACATTGTCGACGACATCGGAAACAAAGCGCAGTATTGCTTCGGCGAAGCTCGGCAATACCAATAAGTACAGCGATGCAAGGCCGACGATCGTTCCCAGGACGGTCGCCGACACCGTGCGGTCGGCGAGGAATCCGCCAAGGAAATAACCGGCGGTAAGCGCTCCCAGCACCGTCGAGATTAGCGCCGCCCAAGTATAGATGCCGCTGCCGAAGTACGGATTAAGGTACCGCGAGCCCAGCATTTCGAAACTCATCACGATCGCCCCGGTGATGAGGGCAATGATGTAGATGAAGGCACGGAACACGGTGGCCGATAAATCGGGCTCGGTCTCACTTACCTGTGCCATTGGGTCTCGTCCGGACTAGGGAGTGTTGTTCGCGAACAGTTGAATTTGGCCAACAATAGCACGTCGCCGATCTCTTTGTTGCGTCGTAACAGGGCCAGAGTGCCGCGCATCGGCGATACAGGCCTTTGTTGTCGTTATCCCCCCCAATAAGGGTGGTCCCTAATAAGAATATATTAGGACGACCCTTATGAGGGGGGAAAGCATCCGTCCCTTGTTTCACCGGTTGAGAGCAAAAAAGATTGGCCCCGACCGAGTGCGGTCAGGTCAGGGATGTTGAGTGAGCCGAGGCCCTGCCCCTGCGGATCTCAGACGTTTCACCCGACCCCGAGAAGCTACGGGTAAGCACCTACCGAGCCCTTACCTGATTGCGTTAGGTTTTGGTCGTCGCATCCGCCAGGTGCCTGGCCGAGTTGCGACGCACCCTCGCGCCGGGTAGCGGCGTCAAGCCGCGCCCGGGCCATCTGCAAGAAAATCTGGCGCTCTCTATCCGTTCGGGCGGTTCGAGCCCAGTCCAAACATTCGTCGGCATTAGCCCCGGTCAGCGTTACCTTGAACGATTGGGATGCGGCCTTCGACGTCACCGTCCAGGCCGCGACTGCTGTCAGGCACGCGGCCAGGATAACGCCCTTACGAATGATCGACATCTTCATTGCTCGACTCCCTTTTTGCCTCGTTGCAAAGCGCGGCGATGCGATGCAAATTGCGCTCGCGCCCGCCGCCGCCCCTCACCTCATCATAATTATAGTCGTGCTCCCGATGTGCGTCTGCTCCAATGAGCGCTCACATGGGGGATCGACGACTGCTCGCCTCCGCCGGGTCATCGTTGACCCGCGGCTCGGCAATCCCGCCGTCTACCGCAAGCCGACCTTTGGTTCCGCCCCACTCTTCTTCGATTTCCACGGATGCACGAATGTCCTGGGCGACCAACCGGAGACACGTAATGGTTTCAGCGTCTACGCCACAACGTCCTTCGGCGTCAGCCTTATAAATTCCTCAACGTGCCGTGTTGCAAACTCGACGGTGTATTTGCCGAAGGCGGACGGGTTGTCGCGCACTTCGCGAACACGTGCTCGTATATCCTCGAGAGCTGCGTACGCTCTCCCATAATCGCTACTGCCAATATCGCCTCCATCCGGCACACCAATCCCGTCTATGTAATCCCAAACGCAAGCATTATGATGCTCGCGATAAATGTCGGGTCGCACCCACTGCGTGAACTCCTCCGCGATACAAAACACGGCCCTCAACACCTCGTCCATCCCGCTGCCTTCTATATCGCCATAAAGGTCGCGTAATAGACGCTCAATATCGTCGCGGAAAAGCGAAAGCGAAGTCACTTCCTGTAGACTCTCCTTTTGACGCCTGATTGTTCCGTCAAACCTATTTTGGATGGATATCGACGGATCGAGCGTGTTCAAGGACGACGCACAAATCGCGGCATAGATGGCGCTCCAGATCGACAGCGATTGATACTCATTTCCGTCGTGACCGATCTGCTGCGGCTGTAGATTGACAATGAGGCCATCAACAAGAGGGCCAAGTCGCCGCCAGAGGACACGCTCGCGAAGATGCTGCTGGTCCTTGCGGGAATCTACTTGGGGGTGAAAACTGCCCTTGGGTCCTGTGTGATAAATCAAGTCGATAACGTCGTCGTGCTCGTCGAGAACGAAGCGGTCCGGCAGAAACTCCGAGTCAACGACGTTTTCTCCCGCCTCGAATGCGATTTCGGCGGCTTCTTCTTCCGATAGCTTGTGCGTGTCTATGTTTGTCACGATTCTGTCCTTTAGTTTTAGTCTTAGACTGGATGCATGGTGAGCAAATAAGGATGGCATCTTCTCGTTGCTTTATTTGGTTGTGCCGTCTCAATAGAACAAGTCGATGATAGGGCAAATTGCAAAAAATTTCATTTCCTCATCAACAATTACAACTTCGTTCTCCTGCCGTGGTTCACCTACAGACATCGCAGCGGCGAAAATGAGAAGAGATTCGGAACCGTGGTTTGCTTCAGCATTGGCAACCGACCGGGGAACACAAAAAGAAGAATCCGCTTGTTCTTATAACAATTCGCTCGGTTCCCCGGGCAGCAGAACGCATTTCGTGATCGGCCGGGGGCGGTATTTCTCGAAGAGATGCTTGGTGACGGCCGTCCATACTTGTCAGGGTCTCCTAACCAGACTTTTTCGTGAACTTCGTCATCCTGAGATCGCGCTGATCGCCCACCAACGTAATCCTTCCGCCAGAGCCAGTCCGCCCCGCCCCAGGCATCCTGGTTCACTATTCCCTCCGCCAGAACGGCCTTCAGCGCCCTTGTAAAGGCCTGACGTTGAGCGTCAGCACTCTTGGCTAGTCCACCCTTAGCCCCATCGTTTCGAGCAAATCACGCTCGGACGTCGGTGACTCGAGCGGTCCTGACGTTTTTGTCCTTTCCGGACACCGTCCGAGGGCCTCCGAATGGCTAAAGGGATTCCTCGAAAGCCTCAGTGAAGACGGCCACGGATGAGAGCGGCCTTCTCCTTCGGGCCTCCGGCGAACTTGGCGAATCCTTCGGTGATAGCCCCTTGCTCGCGAAGGCGGGAGGAGCATCCCCGGCTTCGTCGTCCTTTCCGATCTTTAACAGTTTGAGGTCGGACTCATCCCGATTGGACCGTCGCGAAGCTTGGTCAAGGCAATTCACGACCCCCAATCACTGTCGGCCCTCGGCGAATCACCCCGACCTTTCCATCGTGGTGCATCCTCCTGAGCACGACCTGCCGGTCTCCTCAACGACAGGACCAAGGGCTTTTCCTGACTTGCCGAGTTTCGGCCGGATCATTCCAGTCGCGAATATTGAAGCGGCGAAACAAGGGACGGATGCTTCCCCCCCTTCCCCCCCTCATAAGGGGTCGTCCTAATATATTCTATTAGGGACCACCCTTATGAGGGGGGATAGCGACAACGACGATCTTGGCTTTTCCGTCAGGACTCCGTCAAAAGAGCACTTTGACGATTTTCGCCGCCCTTGAATTGTCCGACACCAACAATATGTCCCGGCGGCTACCCCTCGGGTGGCTCTCCTTTTTCATGAAAGAATTGCATCAGTTCGAACTCGATGCCTCATTGGTGAGAAAAAGAAAGGTTTTATTGTTGATCTCATCATTTCCTGAGAGTGACTTCAACAAGACTCCACTATCAAGGTCGGCACGCCGTCAACTCGCCGAAATCGTCAGGACGATATCGCGACCAGACGGAGCGGGGCGAGCCGGGCTTAGAAATCTAATCTTGCGGAATGTTTTCGATTTGAATCGGGGAACTTATGTTCCGCTCGCCCAGAATTTTTATCTGAAGGGTAAGCTTCCGGATGTTTCGAGGACCCTGGTTGGCCTCAGCCGGTCGTCGGATTTGGTGCCGTTCCCGGCGCCGCTCTTTACCAATGTCCTGCTCATTCCGGAGGGTTATGGTGCCGACGGCTTTCGTTCGAGTCATGCTCCCAAGCCTTTAGAGCGAGCAACGAACATAGGCTTTCTGATTGTCACCATTGAGTTTGATTGTCGCCGACCGGAACAGCTCGAGGAGAACCTGACCTGGACCCGGAGTGCGAATGGGGACGGGGACTTCTTTGGGTCGCCCTTTGCCGAACTCGACTGGGAATTTCGCAGGGTCAAGGAGTATCGCGGTTTCTCCATCGTCTTCAGCGGCAACAAGTCCCTCCACTTTCATTTCGTCTTTTCGACCGAACATCTTCTGAATGTTCCGTGTGGGGCCGTCGCCGAGGATCGTCTCCAGGACTTCCGCCGAGCCTCTGCCGTCTTGCACAATGCCCACAAGCGATATTGGGACCACGTCCATGACGAGTTTCTTCGTATCCTGAAGCCGTCTGTGGCGGCCGACCCGCAACTCCGATCCTTGACGCAATGGCGCCGGGCGCCCTGGGGAATTCGGCTGCTCACCGAAGATTCAGTGCTGGGCTTTTCGAGGGGCACGAGGGTGCCGCAACTGGTTATACGCGAAAAGCTCTTACAGAGGGCTCCGAAGGGCAATGATGGTTTTCTGGTGCCGGAGTCCTTTTCCTCTGCCAATCCGGTCAGGATGAATCGTCCACGGAGTCACGATACCGACAACATCGCCGGATTCGACGAGCCGTCAATGATCGACTTGCTCGAGGAAATCTGTTCCGCCGAATGGGGCGAATGGCCCAAGCCGGTCGGGGTGGGCATCCAGGACGGTGAATGGGTGTTCCGCTTCCGCAATCACCAGGACGACCGCAACCCTTCAACCATCGCCCTAGGCGACCACCGCCGACTCCAATTGAATGGGCAGCATGGGTTCGAGCAGCGGCAATTCTACCTGCCTGACCAGATGACCGCCCAGGACCTGGGAAACCATCTGGCCGAGCGACTTGGCTGGCAGCCGTTGGACGAGAATCCCGCAGTACGAGGACGCCCGACCCAAGAGACGAACGGAAGAATCCAAGGTCCAGGGTTTGAGGGTTTTTCTCGCCCCTGCCGTGTCATCATTCAAGGTGCCGCAGGGGCGGACCGTGATCTTGCCAAGCGGGCTTATCGCGATGTCCTCGGGCGGGAGATGGCTCAAAGAAGCGACCTCGGGATGGTGTCCATTGTCACGTCGGTCGAGGGCATCGGAAAGACGACGGCCGGTCTGCCGATCCTCGCCAACGAGGCCCTCGAGGATGCTCTGGCACACAATGATGGAGTCGAGCGGTTCTCTGCATTTGCATTCCGGTCACGAAACCAGGCCAACGAGAAGGCGCAAGAGTTTGGCCGGACCCATCGGGTTCGTGTCATCAAGACGTTTTGGGAGCATTACACCGAGGCCTGCCTGGCCGAAGGTCAAGTTCCAATTCCTCGGGATGAATTTGATGACGTCAATCCCTCTGACATCCTTCTCCTCATTCGTCAGTCGCAACCGGACGCCTTTGCCCTCCTTGAAAGAGTACGGGCGGATTTATGGACCGCTCCAACCCGATTTGATGGGGGCAGCACCCTACTGTGTCTGACACACCGGGCCGCACAGTTGTGGCCATCCGGAGTCCTGACCCGGGCTTGGCATCATCCCGATTTCGACCCCCTGGGCTCCGATGAGCATCACGCCGCCCTCCGAGACCGCTTCCGCCTGAACCGGATCGTGTTTGACGACTGCGAAGGCGATGACTTCGTCCACACCCTGCCGGAATTAGCCTTTGAATTCTTGTCGCGCCAACAGGCCCGCCATCCGGACTGGCGCAATACTCCGCGGTCGCGACGACTCGCGGTCTATCGCCACCTGCTTGACGATATTCCACATCGGCAAATGCCAGACTTTGACTCGTTCGATGAACTGATGCGATTGGACCTCAATGCCCTTGAGCCTATCCAGGTGGATTTCGATGCCATTCCGTTCGGCTACGACAACAGCAAGACGGGGATTTATCGCCAGCGCCATGGCGAAAAATACTACCTCGGCCCCAAGCCTTGGCTCACGGAGAACCGGGGCGAGTTCACCTTCCTCACGACGGAGTCCTTGGTGGAGAAGGTGATCGAAAGAGCCTTTCAAAAGATTTGGGCGACCGGCCGTCCCGGCCGCCGGCGCCTCACAAAGTTTGCCCTTGACCAGGTGCCGCCCATCTACCCGGTCAAGGTCCCGGTGCTGTTCGACCGACGAGCGGCCGCCGACCGTCCTGGCGGCAACCGCATCTCGGCCCTGGCGGCGGACATTCTGGCCGACAATGACAATGGGCTGGTGATTGCCGACGGAGTTGGGGGTGTCGAGCCGGTGCTAACGTTTCAGGGCATGAAGGGGCAGAACGGATTTGCCGAGAGGGACATCTCGATCATCCTCACCTGCCTAAATCCCGAGAAATTCGCCGAGCTCAATGTCATTGGGCAGTGGCTCGGCATCGAGGATATCATCGACCGATACTATGACGACCAACTCAACCAAGCCGTGGGCCGCAACCGGGGTTTTCGTCTTTCCGACCGGAGGCCGACGACAACTCGGGTCATCACCAGCTCGCGGCTTTGGCAACAGGTCTTGAGGAGGAGACAAAACCGGTACTGCCGAACTCAACTTTATATCGCAGTCGCTTGAGAAACCGACCGAGCGTAGCAACCAATCCCGAGCGCCAGGGAGGGATTGAGTTAGACCGTTCGCCAAGGCCTTTAGGAAGCCGCCTCGACTTGGGTTTCCTTTGCAGCCAAACATTCGGACAGCGATACAACGAAGAACCGCTGTCGCGTAGGCGGACGAGGTGTTGCCTCAATCGGCGCGACAATTGCAATTGATCGCTCTGCATGGTGCGCGGATCGGCTATCGCCTGACGTGGTACTATCTCTTCCACTGCACATCGTGGTGATGAACGCGTGGGTTCAAATGGCACCCCACTACCCGACATGAAACGGAGGGATTGGACTTGACGGGGATGGCACCTGAAGACCTGGCAGCGTTGCGAGGAGCCGTTCGGTCGCTCGAACATCCGGGTCTTGCTGCGCGCCTCACCAATATGGTGGGTAAGCCCATCGAGCTCATTGGCAACGTGCTCCCCGCCTCCGCTACGCACGCCATTACGACTGCCACCTCCAAGGGTCTTGAAGTGGCCCTCAAGGTAGCGCTGCGGACTATGCAACGTGCCCCTCACGCTGGATCGCGGCTCCTGCACAAGGCCTTAGCCACGGCATCCGGTGCTGCCGGTGGTGCCTTCGGTTTGGCATCGCTCCCCATTGAGCTTCCTGTCTCGACGATCATCATGCTCAGATCCATCGCGGATATTTGCGCGAAGCGAGGGCGAAGATCTTTCCGACCCGGAATCGGCACTCTCATGCGTGCAGGTCTTTGTATTGGGCGGACGGACTGGCTCGGCCGATGCGTCTCAAAGCGGTTATTTCGCCGTGCGGGGCGTGCTCGCGAAGAGTGTAACTGAGGCCGCGCGCTTCATCGCAGAGCGCGGCATTTTCGAGGAAGGCGCCCCAGTTCTCGTCCGCTTCATTACGCTAGTGGCGTCCCGCTTTGGCGTGGTGGTGACGCAAAAAGTCGCTGCGCAGGCTCTTCCTGTCGTCGGTGCACTAGGCGGCGCTGCCGTGAACTACGCGTTTATGGAGCATTTTCAGGAGATGGCTCGAGGTCATTTCACCGTGCGCCGGCTCGAGCGAGTTTACGGCAAAAACGTTATTCGGACCGAATATGAGCGCCTTGCTCAGGAGCACTAAGCTTGCGCAGGAAAAGTACCAGCGGGTCTTTGGCGCAAAGGCAGCGGAAAAACGTTGGGCACCGTCGAGAGCGATCGGAATAGAGCCGCACTCGCACTACGCCGCGGCGCGCACTGTATCGGGGATCGCGAGCGGCCTGTTCGCGCTGTTGAGGAACTCGATGGTCATGAAGATCATCTCCTTGTCGCCGATATTTTCGAGATCATGAACCTTGTACTGGCCGGGCCCGTAGGTCTCGTGCCGGGTCTCGCCGGGCTGATAGGAGTATTCGACCGTCGTACCGTCGTGTACGTGCTGGCGTCCGCGTCCGCCGTTCACCGAGGTCCAGAAATAATCGAGCACATGGCGGTGGAAACCGATCCGCTCGCCGGGAGCGAGCCGAATGATCCACACCCGCACGCGCTCGCTTTCCGAGAGGAGAGTCGTGCCGACGCAGCCGTTGTTGTTCAGGCGCTCGCGGTCGAATTCTGCAGCGATCGCGCTTGGCCACGCCGATTTGTCGGCGCGGTCTGTCGTCTTGTCCAGCATTGTCAATGCCATGGCATTCCTCCAGCGATTGTCGACACAATATACGCCTGACCCGCCCAGAGCATGCTAATGAGCATGGCCAGCAGACCAAGGCCTTTTGAAGCCGAGCCCTCGTATCGAGGTTGAAAGTGAGACCGTCAGTCAAGGTCGTTCATTACGGAAATCCCGCTCCCCTGTCCAGCCTGCCCGTCCGCCATCCTTTAAGCCGCAGCCTTGGCGTCGTGCAAGGAAGGCCGGAGGTCCCCTGGCTGGCCAAAGTATGACCCAGCGGATCAAACCCTAACAAACAAAGGTCGTTCGCTGGTGAGGAAAGCTTTACAGATTCGGAGGCACCATGCCGGAGTGTATGGGGCCGCAAAATGTCCAACTGGCTAGACGAGAAGGAGAAAAGAAATCGGCATGCGCTGGCCCGTCTGACGAAGGCCTTGCCGGAGAACTTTCCTTCGAATGTACTGTCGCGAGCATTCAGCCGCCCGTTCGTGCCGCCGACTCCCCGGCTCGCGATAGATTCCTACTGGCGGGCGCATCCATTTCGCGCTGATCGTTTGGCCCGCTCGCTTGCTGCCCGCAGCGGAGCGCCTTACGGGTGGACCTGGCGGCTTGGCGAAGACCGCAGGAGCGGATTGCCAACCACCTTTCGAACGCCGCCCGCGCCGTATCGCGAAAACGCATACACGAAGGGCCCAGGCTTCTGCTGCGTGTGCGGGCAACCGGTTTATCGCTTTGGCTGGCATATTGATTTGTGGGATAGCGGTGCCAACAAGAATGCAAATTGGCACTGCGCCTGCGTCATTGCCTGGCAATTCTGGAATGCGCCGAGTGATCAGGCTAGCCTGCTGCGGCGCCTCCAAGCGCGCCGCTGTGGCCAGACCGGCGGACGACTCTGGAGGACCGCCGAGGTCGACCACCGAGTCCCGTTGTTTCGGGTATGGAGCGAACACCGGAATGCGCCATGGACGGAGCTGCTCGATTTCTGGGGCCTGCCAAACCTCCAGGTGATCAACCGAGACGCGCACGCCGCAAAGTGCGCCGCCGAGGCGCGGGGCCGACGCACCGTGCGCAATCTCGCGCCGCCCGAATGTGCCTGATCCGTCATTAATTGTGGGCTACGACTTCTGGTCTGATCGTCGTTTGTTCCAAATCCGAAACACAGTTGATCGATTGAGATTGTATTTTTCGCCCACTTCACTGATCGCCGCTTCCAACTTCCCAAGTCGGGCGCGGGCAAATCTCAAATCACGGTGGATGTTGCCTTCGAGAATGGCTTGCTTTTGATCTTTGGGTTTACCTTTCCTGCGCCGCACGGGCCTGAGTCGGAATTCGCCGCGGCCCGCTGGGTCGAGCATATCGCCGAGAACGGTCATGAGCTTCCCCAGTTCGCGAAGATAATCATCAACAAGCCCTGAATGCCCGTTCTCAATGGCCCATGTTACGTCCGCCGTGTCGAACTCAAATTCTAAGTCCGGATCATAGCCTGGCGGCTTTGTCGTCCTTTGTGGTGGTCGATGACGTCGCTTAGCGATCAGCTTCAACAGGGACGCGACATCGTCACGCAGGTAAGGGCCGATGCCGGCGATCGATCCGTTTTCGAGGGTTTCCCGCGCGTCGGAGGGACTTGACACTTGGGCGGCAGGCGCGTCGGGTAAACAATTTGCCGGGTTGGCAAGCTTACCAGGATACTTTTTGCTCGTGCGGGGGCCTTCGCTTGTCATTGGTGTTCGCCGGATCGGCGCGCAGGCTCGTTCGGGGATCAACGGGTGGCCTGCGCGCAGCCGGAGCATCCAAGACCGCTCATCATTTCCGCAGGATCAGGCCCACCGCTGTTACGCTCCTATCGCTCGCACTTGGCGCTTGGCACCTGTTCACCGACCACAGTCATTTCGAAGGGGACGGCTTCATGGTGTTCGAGTAGCGGCTGCTTGGCGCCGACGGCGTCGCCTTTCGCGGCGCGCGCTGCTTGGGTCGCGATCTCGCTGAAGCGTTTCAGATCGGCTTTCGGATCGGTCGGATTGTAGACGAAGGCGTGACCGTTGCCATCCTCGGCAATCTCCTGAATCCTGTGCCAGGCGTGTGGACCGGCGCGGTCGATCGGGCAGCCGTTTTCTATGCTTCCCTTGTATGCGAAGGTGACTGTGCAGCCGAGCCGTTTCATCCGCATCGCGTCCTTGCAGAGATTTTCCAAAACGTCGCCGTCGGGGTTCCTCGGACCTCGCAACTCGACCGCATCCGTGAAGACTACCGCTGCGTGGATGGGTTGCTTCGTGGCTTCGCGGATGATGTGCACGAACGCTTTCCCGTGTTGCGTCCAGCCCGGCGTATGTTTTATGCCCGCGATCCATTGCGCCGCCTCCTCGGGGTCGGTGAACCATTTCGAAGGCTCACCACGGAAAGATATGACCTGCACTTGCAGCCCAGCGGCTCCCGCGAACATCGCCCGCATGGATCTCCGGGCCGCTTCCAAGGTCACCTTCCGCTCGGGCAAATACTCGCCCATGCTTATCGTGTCATCGACCACGACCACGGCGCGAGGCGGCCCTGGCCGCACCGCCGGGTCATCATCGAGCGCTGTGATCATGCGCGCTTGCGGCAGTGTCAGATCAGATAGGTCGTCACGAATGGCGACTTCCCCGGTAGCACCAATAGTGACTTCTTTGCTCACGGTTGCTCCTCCTCAGCGGTTCAGCGGTTAAGCGGTTCAGCGGGATATCTTCAGTGGAATGTCTCGCCGTTCAGGAATATGTCGGCGAGCACGTAGTACTGTTCAGTTCGACGATTGACCTTCTCGTTCTTGATCTGAAGCAAGCCATTGCGTTGCAGATGGGCGACCAGAGCATCGAGGTCACACCCTGTGCTGAGGCGGCGAAATTCATCGGGGTAGAGCAGAACGCGCGTATTCGCCCCGTCGACCTTGATGAAACCATAGAGCGTCCCCGCCTCCTTGAACGCTGCTGGGTTCTCGTAGATGATTGCGTGTTCGGGGATGGGGATGAATAAGCCGCCGCCCCTACCCGGGTGCTTCTTCAAGACGACGAACTTGGCGCGTTCGGCCTCGATCGCTTGGCGCAATTTCTGCTCCGCCGCCTTCTCCTCCGCCGTCGTCACCGGCAAGCCTTTGTCAGCGGCCCAACGCAGCGTGCAGGCGACGATGGCGCGATCAGAACTATCGACCCTCCACGGCCACAACCCGGGTTCGATCGCCATGCGGAGGGCCGCCGCCACGAACGCGAACCGGCGGATCACGCTGTCGTCCTTGGGATCGCGGTTGAGCAGTTCGGCGATTTCCGGCAGTGCGAGCCATGCTTGACGGTATTGGTCGAGCTTCCCTTTGATCCCTGCCTCGCCGAGATTCACGAGGTAGCGCAACCATTCCTGTCCGACCGCGCCGTGGAGGTCAGCGGTCGCGGTGTAGATCAGGCCACAAACCTCGCCCAGCTTCTCATGTGGGACCGTTTCGAGTGCGGTCTTCGAGCCAACCAAGGCCGGAACATCAACGAGGCGTTTCTTGCGGCCTTCCGTGTCGCCCATCTTGTCGAGGAACTTGCGGAGCGGAAACTCGCCCGTGGAGAAGACCATCATCCGGAAGCCTTGCTGCTCGCGGATTTTGCCCTGCGAGTCCGCGCGCAATTTTGGGGTGCCGCCGGTCAGGATATAAATCGTCTCCACCAACTTCTCCTTGATGCTCTTGGCTGATCCGAGTTCATCGAGGAAGAGCCCAACATCCGTGCGTTTCTGCGCCAATCCCACGATCCCGACATCGGATGCGCTGGCCCACTCTGTGCCGAACGGTTCGACGTTGCCGCGCGTTGTCGAAGGCCGCCCATAAGTGGATTCGCCAACCGCGCCCGCCACCGATTTGCCGAATGTGCTGTCGCACCAGATGTGAAACCCGCCCAATTGCTCCCCGGCAAAGAAGGAGACCGGCGCTGCGAAGGCCACCCCCGCCGCAAGTGCAACGTTGGAACAGCCTTCTAGCGGGCGGGCGATTCTGTCCTGCCATTCCTTCACTGTGCCGGAAACGTCGAAGCCGTATTTTCTGCCAGCATCTCCGACGGGTTGATCGAGACGGGCAATGATCTCGGGCTGGGCCCTCGCTCTGGATTGTTTCTTCACCAGTGAGCCATTTGCCGTGGGCATGATCGGCGCAAGCTCGGGCGGCACCAGCGGTAGAACAAAGCAATAGCCCCCATCAGTTTTCAGCCAGCCCGTTGTTTTTGTCCGGATGATCTTGCGCTGCGTTGACCTCCAATTCAGGAAATTGACCATCTCGGCGCGAGCAAAATCGTTGCGCACGACGTATACATTATGGTGCGTTAATGCCTTGATCGCCGCATTAGGAGACTTGGCGGAGATTGTCGTGCGCGGAATTTCGATCTCTCGCTTGATTTCACGTTCGCCCTCGTAGGTCGTCCGGATGAGATGCACGCGTGGGTCGAGATCAGTGAGATAAGCCGAGGAGTGCGCAAGGGGATCGAGTGGCGTTTTGCTGATGCGCTCCCAGCCCCACAGTCCTCCCGGCGCGAACACCCCGTACTTCGTGACGCGCCATCGACCATAAGGCCTCATCCCGTCCTGCGCGCCGGGTGGATCGGCAGAGACCGTACCAATATTTGGATGGTTGCGGATCGCTTGCCGGAGGCGTTCAGCGACCTCGGTCTCGGAGCGCCCGGTTTCCTTGACTATCTCCGCGATGGCTTCCTTGGCTATCGTCTTGAAAGGCTGCGTTTCGGTGTTGGGGTCAGGCTCATCATCATCGGTCTGGCCCAACCGGCGCAGTTCGTTTGCCTCCCGCAGGTCGGCCTCATACCCACTCACGAACTTCTCGGCGAGGGCGTCCAAGTGTGCATCACTCGCACGGTAATACTTCTTCAGCACCCGCCACATCGCTGCCGGTGACTTGTCGAATTTCGTGCCCGCTAGCTGGAGTTCTGTACGCAGCTCCTTCTCAGACGGCAGCGGATCGGCTTTCTCATCGGCGCGATGATTGTCGTCGACACGTCTGTCGTCGAACTCAAGCGCAAGGCCTATCGCGG
>Ga0102924_1003748_pt1 | contig 15805 bp, 11 predicted proteins | sample PaiPotPPM11metaG_FD_80116 | JGI IMG/M metagenome (GOLD analysis project Ga0102924, IMG submission 80116) | Iron sulfur acid spring bacterial and archeal communities from Banff, Canada, to study Microbial Dark Matter (Phase II) - Paint Pots PPM... ... | reverse complement strand
TGAGCAGGTGGAACGTCCTGTTCAAGAACGCGCACTCAAGCTCTGGTATCAGGTTGACAGGAACCTTGGCTCACGTATTGCTAAGGGACTGGGTATAACTCTACAAGAGATGGAGCCAGCTTCGGCTGGCTAATAGAGTGTAAATATGAGTGACAGTACCATCTTGCCGGTTGATAATGACAACATCGCCCCTACAACCTCTCACGGCAGGTTTGTGGCGGTTTCCCTTGCCACCGTCAGGAAGTTTTGTACAATTGCTGAGCGTGAAATGCGCGGCCAGGCTACAGCCATCTCGGTCAGCGTAGCCGTTCCCTCCAGTTCGCGATAGACCACCCCCTGGCTGCGAAGGTTGCGAGCTGAGAGGGGAACCAGGGAAACCCCCATGCCTGCCGCCACCAGGCTCACAATCGTATGCATCTCTGTTACCTCCTGGATCACATTGGGACTGAAGCCAGAGGCCAGGCACAGATTCATCAACTGAACGTAGTAGCCCGCGCCCCGTTGACTCGATTGAAGCACAAATGGCTCATTCGCCAGCAACGACACAGCAATGCGTTGACGAGTGGCGAGTGGATGCTCCTCCGGGAGCACACATACGATAGGTTCCCGGCGAACCACCTCGACTTTCAGCATGGGAGCGCTAATGGGCAGACGTAGCAGTCCGACCTGAATAGATTCCTCTTCCAATGCACGTATCTGTTCCTGCGTCGTCAGTTCTCTTAAAGCGACCTCGACATCAGGGAAACGCTCGCGATAGACGCGCAGCATCATTGGAAGCACATCATACGTACTTGAGCTAATGTAACCAATTACTAGCCGCCCCACCTCACCACGGTATGCACGTTGAGCCGTCCGTTTGGCCTCCTGAACCTGAGCGAGTACACGTTTGGCTTCTGACAGAAACACCTTCCCTGCATCTGTCAGTTCCACCGAGCGCTTCGTCCGATACAAGAGGGCAAAGCCCAACTCATTCTCAAGCTGCCGGATCTGCTGGCTTAGAGATGGTTGTACGATCAAAAGCTTTGTAGCCGCCCTTCCAAAATGCAGCTCCTCCCCAACAGCGACAAAGTACCGTAAATGGCGCAGTTCCATATTTCCTTCGCTCCTTTCATAGGTAATAACTATTAATCTCTTATTAATTATGTATTGGACATGCAAGAGTTATGACTTTATACTTTAGACAGGGGACAGGCAGTGAAGAAACAGAAAAAAGCTATTTGGCTTTGTGACAGAACAATACACACATTTTTATAAACCGCTAAAGAGGATAGGATGAACAAAAAACCAGGAAGTAACCTGTATGGGAAATTTGAAGCAGTCAGTGTGAATGGAGCGGCACACGCTATTACAACTCCTCTGCCCGCAGTCCAGCATGTAGCCAGTGCCCACGCTCGTCATACGGGCAAACTCCAGGGCCTGACGAACAAATGGATTGTACTCGCCCTGGCAGCTACAGCAACGTTTATGACCACGCTGGATAGCTCCATTGTCAATATCGGCCTGCCAAGTATCGCGCACACGTTTCATGTGGGGATAAGTGGAACCATCGAGTGGATCATTATCGGGTACCTGGTTGTCATTGCTGCCGTGCTGCTCACATTTGGACGCCTTGCCGATATGTTCGGTCGGAAGCCGATTTTTTTGACGGGACTGGTTGTTTTCATCCTCGGATCTGCGCTTTCGGGTCTCGCCCCTTCTTTGCTGCTCCTCATTCTTGCTCGGATTTTCCAGGGGTTTGGTGGGGCGCTCATCTTTTCGGTCAATGTGGCGATGATTACCAGCACATTTTCCAGCCACGAGCGAGGATTAGCGCTGGGCTTGAATATGGTGATCGTCTCACTGGGCGTGGCTGCCGGGCCAACTATTGGAGGATTTATCACTCAGTACCTGAGCTGGCGCTGGATCTTTTATGTCAATGTGCCCATCTGTCTGCTGCTCCTCCTCGCCTCATTGTACTATTATAAAGAGCAACATCCACAGCGAGAGCGGCACGAGTACTTCGATCCGGTTGGGGCGATAGTGTTGGCTATCGGACTCGCAGCGCTCACACTGGCCCTCTCTTTTGGGCAGGAGTGGGGATGGCTTTCTGCTGGCACGCTCGCTGCGTTCGCGATAAGCCTGGTGATGCTGGTCGTGGGGATCTATGTTGAAGCGCATATTGAGCATCCCATCTTAAACCTGGGATTAGTAACGAACCGGGTCTTCGCGTTTGCCAATATCAGCTTCATGCTCTGTATGATGGCGTTGTTTGCGCCGGGTTTCCTGCTACCATTCTACTTCGAGGAATTGCGCGGCTTCTCTATCATCCAGGCTGGCCTGATGATGACTCCGCTGCCGCTAATGCTCGCCATTACCGCCCCTTTGAGCGGCACGCTTGCTGACCGCCTGGGATCGCGCTGGCTGTCTCCCGTGGGGTTGGCGATAGCCTGCTTCGGATTATTCCTGGTGAGTCAAATCAACGCGCAAAGTTCTTCCTGGGATATCATCTGGCGTCTCGCCGTTACTGGCGTTGGTCAGGGGCTTTTCCAATCGCCCAATACACGTACCATGATGGGAGCGGCCCCGCGTAATGCTCAGGGGGAAGCATCCGGGTTGCTGGCGACAGGGCGCGTCATAGGGCAAAGCATGAGCGTAGCGCTTACCGGCACAGTCTTCGCCGCGTTAGGAGGCGCTGCTGCCGGCACACTCCTGTCATCACCGCAGGCACAAAATCTTTCTCTCACCAATGTCCACGTGCAGCAACAGACATTTGTGAACAGCTTCCACACCGCCCTGCTGGTCTGCGCTGCGTTCGCCGCACTCGGCATTTTCACCGCGCTAGCGCGAGGCAACGGGGCAGCAGTAAAAAAGGCGTGAACCTGTGGTGTGCTAATACTACACATGCTATGGAGGCGTCTCAGTCGTCGATCGCCTGGTAGGCCAGGGTCCAGAAATAGACATTCGGTGGAGCGGCGGATGCCCAGGCGCTCTGGGTCATCAGGACGATAACCATGTCCTCCCTGGGGTCGGAATACCAGGAGGTACCCAGGCCGCCCTCCCAGCCGTAGCGGCCGGGTACTGCCGCAATGTCGTCGCGCCTGGTAATCACGGAGACGCCAAAGCCCCAGCCATTATCGTCTAAAAATCTAGAGACCAGGCTGGGCGCCGCTTTCTGCTCAGGCGTCAGCTGGTCAGTCGTCATGACCTCGACCGACAGCCGCGACAGGATGCGCTCATTGCCATGCTTGCCCTGAGAAAGCATCATCTGCCCAAAGGCCCGATAATCGTCGATGGTCGAAACCAGTCCTCCAGCTCCCGACGGGAAGGCAGGCGGGCGGCTCCACTGGCTGCCCCTGGGATCGTCATAGACGAGAAGCTGCCCGCTCTGGGGATCGGTCCAGTAGCTGGTCGCCAGCCTGTCGAGCGAGGCCTCTGGCACGCTGAACCCGGTGTCCTTCATGCCGAGCGGCTCGAAGATGCGTTGGCGCAAGAACGTCTCCAGGGGTTGACCTGAGACGCGCGCAATCAATACGCCCAGCACGTCAGACCCCGTGTTGTACATCCAGTGTTCCCCCGGCTGATACATGAGCGGAAGGCTCCCCAGGCGGCGCATCCACTCAGCGGGCGCAGGCGTCGTTGATGGACTCGGTGGCCCCATGCCAATCTGCTGCTCGTTGGCTGCCTGCAGGATGGGATACGCATCCGGCGCAGCCATCAACTGCCCAAAGCCCATGCAGAAGGTGAGCAGGTCTCGCACCGTGATCGCTCGCTTCGCGGGTACCGTGTCGTCGAGCGGCCCGTCGAGCCGCTTCAACACCCTGCGATCCGCCAGTTCGGGGAGCCATCGATCCACCAGCTCATCCAGCCGCAACTTGCATTCCTCAATCAGGATCATTGTCGCAACAGCAATGATCGGCTTGGTCATCGAGGAGATGCGGAAGATGGTGTCGCGCCGCATCGGGGTAGGGTCTGCGAACGCCTGCGTCCCAATTACATCGACATGCACCTCGCTCCGCCGGCTGACCAGCGTGACGAGGCCAGGCAACTCGCCGCGCTCGACATAGCCGGCCATGAAATCGTGCATGCGGTCAAGCCGCGACGTGGATAATCCTCCAGTACTCATACTCATCGTCTGTTCCCTCTATACTGCCTCATCTGTGCAAGGTGACTCGTCAGTAGCAGCAAACCTTGCCACGGACAGCGAGCAGGTTCCGACAATCACGCTGAACAAACAGCTATTTTCTTTCCAGATTCAATTGCCATGAAACGCCGTACCTATCTGTGACCCAGGCAAATTTATCACTAAATGGATAAGCCGCTAACGGCATAGCCACTGCGCCACCTTGAGATAACTTCTCAAAGAGTCGATCTATCTCCTCCTCAGTCGCACAGGCAACATACAACGATATTGACGGAGTAAAGGTAAAATCGTGTTTCACATTACTGTCTATGCACATAAACATTTGCCCACACAATGCAAAGGTAGCATGTACCACGGTCCCCTCAGCGCCGGATTCGTTGGCTCCATACCTGTGAATACTCACTATTTCTGCCTGGTCAAAGACAGAAACATAGTAATTCATGGCCTCCTCAGCCTTGCCATCGAACATCAAAAACGTCGTGATCTTTTGCTTTGAATGGTCCACTGAAAGCTCTCCTTCTCGTAATCCTTCAAAAGCCAGTGTAGCACACCAACGGCACATTATCTTCTTCTATCGTACTGTTTTGAACAGATGTTTGCTTCTGTCCTTCCTCCTTCATTATGCCACAGCGCCAGGGTAGGCATCGCCACTGCCAAGTCATAGAATAAAGTGCTATGATAGCATCATCTTCCACTTCCGGGCATTCAAGGCGATTAAAAGAGCAAAGGGGCGAGCGAATGTCACTCTGTGGGTATCGCAAACTGCTGGCCGACCAGGGGCGTCGGCGCTGGCTAATCGGTATCACCTTCCGCTGCACACAATGGGCCGACGACAGCATCAGGCATAGCAATCCGGTCAGCCGCATTTTGTATCTCATCGCCAAATATGCCTGCCTGCTGTTTGCCAACCTGGTCAGCACCGGCTGGCAGTTCGGCACGCAGGTGAGGTGGTGGACATGCAGGCTCACCGCGCGCGACAAAGCGAAGCCAGATCGCATCAAACACGTTTTTGTACTCATGCTCGAAAACCGGTCGTTCGATCAGATGCTCGGTTTTTCGCGGCTTGAGGGCCTCGATGCTCACACCGGCCAACCCACCAGCATCGAAGGGCTGGACCCGGCCCGCGATTGGAATAGCGGCCCGGATGGCAAGCCAGTACCCGTGTCCTTCCCCGCCGACTGGGCCATGACACACGATCCGGGACACGAATTCCCCGATGTCCAGGAACAACTCTGCGGGAGCAACGGCGTCTATCCCCACATCAATAACAGCGGCTTCGCTCGCAACTATGCCAGGGTCGATCCTGCGCATCCCGGAGAGATCATGAAATGTTACGCTCCTGAGCAACTCCCCGTGATAACCACGCTGGCGCGAGAGTTTGCCGTGTGCGATCACTGGTTCTCTTCTCTGCCCGGCCCGACCTGGCCGAACCGCTTTTTTATTCATGCCGCCTCGTCGGGTGGCCTGGATCACAGCCCCTCAACCGCCAATATCGCCAGTTCCATCCTTATCAACGGCTACAAATTTGAGAACGACACCATCTTTGAACGGCTCGACGACGAAGGAATAAGCTGGACAATTTACAAGGGTGACGCCTTTCCTCAGGCGCTGGCTATCAACGGCATGACTCTGCGGCTGGCCCAGGGCCGCTTCCACAACTTCGAAGATTTCAGCGAACACGTGCAGGACCCCAACTATTCTATCTCATACGCCTTCATCGAACCCGACTATCATGTCGCGGCAGATTTTGTGGGTGGCAATTCGCAGCATCCTAAAGATGACGTGACACGCGGAGAGGCCCTGCTCAAACAGGTGTACGAGGCGATACGGACCTCACCGCACTGGGAAAGCAGCGTGCTGATCGTCACTTACGACGAGCATGGCGGCTTTTACGACCACGTGCCTCCACCGCGCACCGTCGCTCCCGGCGATGCGACCACCGATCCAGAAAACAACCGCTACTCCTTCGACTTTACCCAGCTGGGCGTGCGCGTACCCGCCATCATCATTTCGCCGCTGATCCCCAGGGGAACCATCGACCACAGCGTGTACGACCACACCTCGGCCCTCGCCACAATCGAGCATATCTTCGGCCTGCTTCCCCTGACCAAACGCGACGCGCAGGCCAATCCGCTCAACCACCTCTTCTCACTCGCCGCGCCTCGCACAGATGCACCCATGACCCTGCCCACTCCTGCCCAATCCGGCATTGCATATGCAGACGAGCCGGAAGAAAGCACGGCTGCGAGACAGGTGGCCGCAAACCCCGTCAAAGCAGCCGAACCGCCTGACCCCTCGGTGCAGGGCTTCCTGCACGTCGCCTACTTACGAGACAGGCAGGCATCTCCTCAACCAGAGCAGGAGCAGCGCACCGCGCGCTATCTCAATGCAGCGAGTACCCGCGCCGATGCGAAAAGCTACCTGACGGAGGTGCGCCAGAAAGTTGAGCCTCAAAGGAGAGTTCGGAGCTAACCCTCAGAGTCGCGCTAATGTCTATCAGGGCTGTCGCAAACTACTCGCGAGAATCATTTCCCTGAATAGAGGCCAGGACGCGCTCAGGCGTCATTGGGATCTGTGTCACACGCGCGCCGACTGCATCCTTGATGGCGTTGGCGATCGCCGCGGCCACCGGGACTACGGGCGGCTCGCCCACGCCTCTCGCGCCATACGGACCCAGATCAGATGGCACCTCGACCACAAGCGGAGTGATGGTGGGAACGTCCTTGCCCAGCGGCAGCGCGTAGTCCATCAGCGTCGATGTGAGCAACTGCCCGTCATCGTCGTATGTCATGCCCTCGAACAGCGCCCAGCCGATGCCTTGAACCACGCCGCCGTGAATCTGGCCCTCGACCTCCGCCGGATTAATAGCCCGTCCAACGTCCTGCGCCGCCACGTAGTCGAGTACGCGCACTTCGCCTGTCTCTGGGTCAACGGCTACCCTCACCAGGTGCGCGGCGAACGCTGGTGAAGGGACGCGAATTGCGGAGCGCCCGCGTCCATAGACTGGCTCGTAGGGCGCGCCAAAACGCATGGTGTTCGCGGCGATCTGCTGGAACGTAATATATTTCTCAGGCACACCTTTCACCTGTATTCTGCCTTCCCGAAGCTCCAGGTCATCGGCGGACGCCTCTAGCATCTCAGCTGCAATGGCGAGGAACTGGCTGCGTGCCTCACGCGCAGCCGCCAGCACCGCTGCCCCCACCGTATAGGTTGTCTTGCTGCCAGCAGAGAGGCCGCTATAGGGCATCGAATCGGTGTTATCATGAGTTACATAGACGGCTGAGGCTGGCAGGGACAGTTCCTGCGCGGCGATCAGCGCAAACGAGGTATCCGAGCCGGAGACATCGACACTCCCCACCACCACGTTAAAGGTGCCGTCTTGCTCCAACCTGCAAAGCGCCGCTGCCGGCTCTGTGCCGCCCGACCAGCCGCCAGCAGCGACGCCAATGCCAATCTTCCAGCCTTTCAGTTCCTGAGGCACCTCCCGTTTGGCCTGCTCGCGCTGTACCCACAAAGGGTGCTGCTGGATTTGTTCAAGGCACTCCAACATACCGATGCGCGGCCAGCGACCACGCATGAGGTTCGCATCACCCTCTTTGAAGGCATTGATCCGGCGGAATTGAAGGGGGTCTATGCCCAGGCGCTGGCAGAGTTCTTGCACGGTGGATTCAAGCGCGAAGTATGCTTGCGGGCCAAAAGGAGCGCGATAGGCGCCGGTACTGGACTTGTTGGTCTGCACCACGTCGCAGAGGACATCGATGTGAGGGCAGCGATAGATGGCTGAGAAATGGAAGGCGCTGAAGCCTGCAAGCGGATTGGGATAAGCGCCCGAATCGAGAACCATCCTGACCTGAATTGCTGTGAGCGTTCCGTCTCTCTTCGCGCCAAGTTTGACGGTGATAATGCTTTGTGGCGCAGGATTGCCTGCCAGGAGGTCTTCCTGGCGTGTGTAGATCAGGCGCACCGGCTTGCGCAGGCGGATTGCTATAGTCGCTGCCAGCGGCTCAAGCAGGGTTTCCTTGCCGCCAAATCCTCCACCGATGAATACCGGCTCGACGTGAACCTGCCGCTCAGGCATTTCGAGTGCCCTGGCAACCGCCGAGCGGACATTGAATAACCCCTGTGTGCTGGACCAGATCACCAGGTGATGGCCGGAAGAATCGGGCGAGACGGTGACAGAGTGCGGCTCCATGTAGGATTGGTGAACAGGACGGGTGCGATAGCTCCATTCAACCACTGCCTCAGCTTCGCGCAGACCGACCTCGATATCACCCGCTCTCACAGGAGATGTCTGGATGATATTCTGAGAGCGTTCCTCTTCACTAACTGGTACACCTTGTTGAGGAAAGGCGCTATGTTCGCTTCCTCCAGTGGCTGTCGAGGACTCACGGTCGGTGCAGGCCAGGGGCGAATCTGGTCGCATCGCGGCTTCTGGATCGATAACGACGGGCAGGGCTTCGTACTCAACCTCCAGAATGGCGGCTCCATCCCCGGCGCTCGCTTCGCTCTCGCCAACCACGACGGCCACGGGATGTCCGCACCACAACACTTCTTGTTGTGCCAGTGGAGACTGCGAGCGAGAGAGCGGCTCTGAGCGGCTCATTCCCAGGGTTTCGGCGGTGAAAACGGCCACGACTCCCGGCACGGCCAGAGCAGACGAGGTATCGATGCTCAAAATACGCGCGTGGGCATACGGGCTGAGTACCAGGCGGGCATAAAGCATTCCCGGCAACACCTGGTCTCCCGCGTAGCGCGCACGCCCTGTCACTTTATCGGGTCCGTCCAGGCGGGGGAGAGATGTGCCAACCAGAACGGGTTGCGCTTGCTGTTGTGTTCCTTGCACCATGCGGAACGTTCCTCCTTCAATCAATATACGGCGATTCATGTAAAACAACATCTGAAAGGATTCAAAAATTTCCTGGTATTCAAGTCAAGCAGTATCATTCAGTTCCTGTCGGGTCAGGCGAGGGCTTGCCAGATGATGGCACAGGCCTGGCAATCATGTCGCGCAGGCTTACGCGCGTGTAGATGCCGCCGATCACTGCGAGTAGCCCCAAACCGGTGAACACTGAATCTACGGGGCCGAACGAGATGCCCAGTATGCTGGCGTGAAAGCCATGCAAGACCGTGCTCACCAGGGAACCCGCCAGTGCAACCGAGACCAGCGCTGCCAGCCTGCCCAACGGGTTGATGACGGCAGTAACTCGGCCCACGAACTCGCGCGAAGTGCTATCGAGGGTGAGCGGTCCGGCTGTGACGAGAACTGCTGTGGTGGAGACGCCAAAGAGGAATGCCGCTCCCAGGGCGAGATAGAAGTTGGTCAGGTGCGACATGACGATGACGAAAATCCCGGAAGTGAACATGGCGATCCAGAGAAGGCGCGCCAGGCCGATCCTGTGACCGGTGATCGCGACCAGCACTGCGCCCACTATAGCGCCGACGCCGAAGTCTGCCCCCAGTAGCCCGTAGTCGCTGGCGGGCGCGTGGAGATTGCCGGTAATGAAGAAATAACCGAGGGATTGCAGCGCGCCAAAGCCCAGCCAGGTCAACATCTCGGCGATCAAGATAGTGCGCAGCACGACGTGACCGGCGACATAGCCCAGGCCGTCCAGGAACTCGCGCGAGAAGCGGCTGGTCTCGCCAGGAGCCACACTGTGGGCTGAGGGCGGCGCCTGGATGGCGGCGGTCGCCAGGAAAACGATCACGAACGAGAGCGCGTTGAGAACAAGCGCCCATATGACGCCCAGGCCGAAGACGAGCGCAGCGGCCACTGGCGGCCCAATGATGACCGCGAGACCCTGGATGGCCTGGAAGGTCTCGAGCGCCTGGTCCTGCCGCTCCCACGGAACAATGTCCTTGATGAGAGCGAGCTGGGCCGGGATGAAGAACTGGGCGAAGATGGAGAGCATGGCTACGTCGGTGTAGACGACGCCGAGCCGCCAGAAGAGTGGGAGCTGCACATGGCCGATCAGGGGCAGCGAGAAGTTCGCTGCGGGCAGCACCAGCAGAACCGCGAAGATGGCCTGCAGTGCCGCCATCGTGACCATGGTCCGCCGCTTATCCCACCGGTCCACGAACACACCCGCCAGAGGACCAACCAGGATTTGTGGGAGGGTGGCCGCCAGGACGACGCCACTGACAGCGACCGGCGCCCACGATTGGCCCACAACCAGGAAGGAGGCCACCCAGAGTACGAGAGCAGTATCCCACGCATAGTCTCCCACGCTGGAGATGGCCTGCCCCCACCAGAGCAACGCGAAGTTCCGATTGACGAAGGCCACCCTGGCGAGGTGTTCCAGTCTCCGGCCCAGAGACGCGGCGAAGGGCACGGCATAGAGTGGCGAGGATGTGGCGGGACACTGCATGGGCGCGCCAGCCGGCCGGAACGGAAGACGCACGGTCGGGCGGTCGGCCAGGTCGGAGAGTGTGCCGCTGTCCAACCGGCCAGAGCGTCCTCTCTGTTCCTGGGATGGGGTCTCCATGCTCATCGAATCTCCTTTGGGATAGAGTGTTCCTCTTGATGCTGTCAATGAAGCGCAACCGTTTGCGGTAGTAACCAGGCAACGCTATCAATTATATCCTGTATTGTGGACAGAAGAAAAGCGTGATATCCATTCCCAAAATGATTTTTATCAATCTAATCCGGTAATGTGTATGTTCCGTCCTGATGAATATTGATAACCGAATCGGGAATCACCAGAAACGCCTGCCCCGTTCTGTAGGGACAAGGGGTGGATGGGGAGAGCGGCGGGGGCCTTGTGCTTGTCCTCGTCGCGGCATGATTCGGTGGCATTCCGTTCCGTGAAGCCAAAGGATCGCATCTCAACCAGGACAGGCACAAGGCCCCCTCATCCGCTCCACTCCGCCCCCTGTCCCTACAGACACGGGGACGCAAGCATCTCAATGAATCTCATTCCCCTTCTGGAGTTAGTAGCCCGGTGGTCGTTGGAATGTGCCGGTTACTTCTGATAGGGCCTGTGCCATCGCCAGCAGACGCGATTCATCCCAGCGTCTTCCTACCATTTGTATCCCAATGGGCAGTCCATCACGATCCAGCTTACAGGGCAGCACGACCGCCGGGTGGCCGGTGTAATTGAACAGCGTGCCATGACCACTTACCGCCCAATATATGACTTCCTGACCGTCAACGTGCAGCGGCGTTCCCGCTTCGCGATGTGGGAACGCTGTCATCATGGACGGTGGGCACAGTAGGACATCCCACTTCTCGAAGAACTGCTCCCAGGCGATAATAGACTGGTCGCGCCGGTCAAGCGCTTCCAGGTATTGCGCCAGGGTGACCGGTTGTTCCTGCTCTTCCGGCTGGAACGCGCCGATCATCATGCCAATCAATGCGCCGGCGCTCATGAGGTCATGGTTGAAATCCACCTGCGGCAGCGTCGCTTCTTCCACGACTGCACACAGGGGTCTGAGCTGCTTCGCCAGCTCTTCTACGGCGTCGCGAATTTCTGCCGCGACCGGAAGGCCCGGAAAGGTTGGAGCAAAGGCGACTCGCAGTTGCTTGAGTTCGAGTTGTGGCATCTTGTCAACCGGCACAGGCTGGACCTCCGTGTCGCGTCCATCCGGTCCCGCGATGATGGTGTAAAGCAGCGCCAGGTCCTCGACAGTACGTGCCATTGGCCCGATACAAGACATGATGCGGACGGACCTGGGCGTCGTGAGACCAGGGATCAGCCCGGTGAGTGGAACGCGCTGTTCGGTTGGCTTCAGACCATAGACGCCACAAAAATGCGCCGGGATGCGGATCGAAGCGGACAGATCGGTGCCAATGTCAAACGGGGTCATTCCGGCAGCCAGCGCCGCTGCCGCCCCGCCACTCGAGCCACCCGGCGTGCGCTCAATATTCCAGGGGTTATTGGTGCGGCCAAAGATGGGATTCGTAGTTTGATAATCGGCCAGCAACATGGCAACGTTCGTTTTGCCGAGGAGAATGCCACCCGCTGCCTTGAGGCGCGCGGTCACGCTGCTATCTTCGTGAGGCACATGATCCAGCGGTGGGAACCCGGTGGTAGTGCGCATTCCCGCCGTTGCGTGGGCGTCTTTCAGCGTAAATGGCACGCCATGCAGCGGCCCCCATATCTCTCCGCGAGCCAGAGCTTCATCCGCTTCCCGCGCCTGTTTATGCGCTTGCTCTGCATCCAGGGTGACGATGGCGTTCAGCGCGGGATTGTGTGTAGCAATCTGCGCCAGGTGCGCTTCCAGCACTTCTGTGGCGGAAACCTGCCTCGCCCGGATGGCGGCTGCTAACTGCGTCGTGCTTGAGAAAACAATATCCTTCATGATGCTCCACCTGATGTTTTTGAATGGCATAGGACTGTTATCTATGAGCGTCCTATTCAGGCTGGTAATAGAGTAAAACGTTGCCCGAGCGGAAAACCCTGGTTTTTATGAGTTTCAGGTTCAGTTTCTCGTGTAGGCCAGTGAATAAAGGTTTACCTTTGCCCAGGACAACAGGATTCACCATCAGCCGAAGCTCATCGATTAAGCCCATTTGTAGTAAAGACATGGTCAGGTTGGCGCTGCCGAATATTGCCAGGTCGCGGCCCTGCTGTTGCTTCAGTTGCAAGACTTCTCCGGCAATGTTGTCTTTGATTAATCTTGAATTGCTCCATTCGGCTTTGTCCAGTGTTTTTGAAAAGACAATCTTGGGTATCGCATTCATCTTGCCGGCAACGTCTGGATCGTTCTCTATTGCAAGTGGGGTCGGCCAGTAGCTTGCCATGCCCTCATATGTCACTCTCCCGAACAAAAGGGCATCCACCTCATTGAGCTGGTCGATGGCGAATTCGTTGAATTCCTCATCCACGTTATGCCAGCCTATATCGTGGTCTGGTCCTTCAAAGAAACCATCGAGCGTGACCATCATGAATAAAAACACTTTTCTCATGTTCATTCTCCTTAAACAACTCCTTTATCATAACATACTACACACGCACTTCCGGTACACGCTGCTCGTTTCTCGCCTCATCCTGGACTAGCGTGGTCGGCGCCCTGAAGCGCAGGAGCGCGGCGCCGAGTACAGACGCGCTGACGGCGAAGAGTGCCGCGACGAGAAAGGCAATCTGATAGCCGCCATTGAGGGCGGCAAGGTGGTTGAGGCCCGTACTCACCAGGCCATTTGTGCGAGCGGTGGCAAGGCTGGCAAGGATGGCGAGACCGAGCGCGCCGCCCATCATGAACGAGGTGTTGACGACTCCCGAGGCCAGCCCGGAGTCCTCCGGCGCAACGTCACTCAACGCGGCCAGCAGCACCGGGTTGAAGGCCATACCTGCGCCGAATCCGAGTAGGATCATACCCGGGAGTACGTCTGCGACGAAGTTCCCACCGACCGGCGCCCGCGCAAAGAGGGCAAGGCCGCCTGCGGCCAGCAGCAGTCCCTCCACAATCGGCAACCTGATGCCGAAACGGGTGACGAGCCTGGCCGAAAGGCCGAGCGAGAAGACTGCCATAATCATATTGGCTGGCAGGAAGGCCAGACCGACCTCGAGCGGGCGGTAGCCGAGTACAAGCTGGAGGTAGAGTGCCGAGAGGAAGAACCAGGCGAACATGGCGGCGGTCCAGAGGACGCCGATGATGTTGGCGGTCGCCACATTGCGCAGCCGGAAGAGGCTCAGCGGCATGAGCGGTGCGCGCACCCGCGCCTCGATGCCGAGGAAGAGCGCGAGCAACACTGCCGCCGCGGCGAGCAGGCCGAGAGTCTGGCCGGAGGTCCAACCTGCCTGATTGCCATTCACTATGGCGTAAACGGCGAGCATGAGTGACGCCGTAATGGTGACGGCACCCGCGATGTCGAGGCGCGCGGCAGTGGCGGGACCGCGACCCGGAGGCAGCAAGACGAGGGAGAGCGCCACGACCGCGACACCAACCGGAAGGTTGACGAGAAAGACCCAGTGCCAGTTGAGCGCATTCGTCAGAATGCCACCGAGCAGTACGCCGATGCTTCCCCCGCCAGCAGCGACGAAGCCGAAGAATCCCATCGCCTTCGCCCGCTCGGCTGGCTCAGTAAACAGGGTCATGATGAGCGAGAGGGCAACCGCCGAGACGACAGCGCCGCCGAGTCCCTGGATCGCCCGCGCTGTGACGAGGAACCCCTGCGTCCTCGCCATGCCGCAGGCGAACGACGCCAGTGTGAAGAGCATGATGCCGGCCAGGAAAAGCCTGCGGTGGCCGAAGAGATCACCGAGCCGACCGCCAAGCAGCAGGAAGCCACCGAATGTAAGGAGGTAGGCGTTTACTACCCAGGCAAGCGAGGTCTCGGAGAAACCGAGATCCTGCCGGATCGACGGGAGCGCAACGTTCACGATCGTGGTGTCGAGTACGATCATGAGAGCGCCCAGGCAGAGGACCATCAGCGCGAACCAACGCCCGGAGTTTCGCGCGCTGGCCAGTGCAATGTCATCAGTAAGCGCTTCTTTATGACTCAATGTATTTGCTTTGACGAGTTTCATTCCATAGCTCCATTAAATTTTCGATATGTCACACCAGGGGACTCGATCACCCTGATTCTTTCCAGTTCGCAATATTCAGTGGCTGAATACTCAAACAATCGAGGACCTTCACCTTATTTCTTTGCAGGTCAGTACTTGACCACTATAGCAGACTGAAAATCAAAAAACTTCTTCTATCGGACTCTTTCTGGGGCATGGCGACCGCCAGGGTCGCCACTACTATATGACGCCTGCCCCCCTTTTCGTGTATGGTAGTGGCGACCCTGGCGGTCGCCATGCTCTACGCAACTTTGCCATAGCCCAATTTTGCTCCGCTGTTCTTCTTACATTCACAGCAAGGGCAATCCCATCACCAGGGGTGGGTCGGTCAGGCGCGGCGGGTGCAGCACGAGATCGGGATTGCCAGACGCCAGCCCCTGGCGGAAGACCAGCGAGCTTGCGTTGTTGCCAAGCAGCAGCTTCTCGCCGGGCAGGAGAGACGAGTGGAGATCAGCGGCGGCGGGAAACGCGGCAGCCCGCAGATGGTAGATGCCGTCGGGAACGTCATGAAGGAGATACCAACCCGGCGAGCTGATTCTGGTACATCGCACCGGTCTTCCCTGGGGAACAGGACCGGTGAACAGACCCACATAAATGGTACCCTGAAAGGCCACCGGGGCGCTGATCTGGCCCAGTAGCGCGCGTTTCTTAGGATTGTCAAAGGAAGTTGTGAGAGCGCGCTCAGCAGGCTCTCCCGCAAGCGGTTCGAATGCCCTGGCCCGCTGGCGCAACAGGCGTGGGGACAGGCCCACCAGGTGCGTAAAACGGCTGGTGAACGAACCCATGCTGCTATAGCCGACCTCAAAGCAAATATCGGTCACGCTGAGTGGAGTCGTTAACAGCAAACGCCGGGCTGCCTGCAAGCGCAACGCGGAGAGAAATTCGCCAGGAGGAATGCCAATCAGGTGACGAAAGACGTGCTTGAAACGCGAGGGACTCAGATAGGCCACCGAGGCCAGGTCTTCGAGGCTCAGCACTTCATGCATATAGGTGTGCATGATCTGGATGGCGCGTTCAACAGCTTGCATATGAGCGGCAAGAGTTAGATGCTGTACAGTGTCTTCATAGAAAACGGGTGGTGCGGTTTGCATGGCGTCCTTTCTTTGCTAACAGAATGCTCTCCACAAATCTATTCTTTTCGTCCCGGTCATAGATGGCAAGCCGGGGAGAGCAAGATAGC